>Ga0137359_10000739_pt1 | contig 24925 bp, 22 predicted proteins | sample Mad1_40_16metaG_FD_108281 | JGI IMG/M metagenome (GOLD analysis project Ga0137359, IMG submission 108281) | Vadose zone soil microbial communities from Angelo Coast Range Reserve, California, USA - Mad1_40_16 metaG | ecosystem: Environmental > Terrestrial > Soil > Vadose zone | place: USA... | reverse complement strand
GAGATGTCCAATCCGTCCACTTCGATGCGGGCCGTGCGGCCAAAGCGTCCGCCAAACGAAATCGAAGAGAAGCCCTTCTTTGTGGGGTCAAAATTGCCGCCGTCCTGAATCTGTACTCCCGGCTCGAGCTGCGCCAAGTCCAGGAAGTTGCGGCCATTGATTGGCAAATTTTCGATCTGGTCGCTACTGACAACACCTTGAATCGATGTTTGCTCCGTATCTACGATCACTGCTGAACCTTCGACAGTAATGATCGTGCTTCCCGAACCGAGTTCCAATGTCATCGTGCCCGGCGAGACGTTTCCCACTTGCACCGTAATCTTTTCTTCCATCACCCGAAATCCCGGAGCCTCGACGCGCACAATATACTCGCACGGGACCAATGGTCCGGAGTTATAAGCCCCAGTACTGGTTACGTCGAGCGCTATCTTCGCGGCCGTACATTTGCTGGTTATCGTCACTTTGGCCCCCGGCACGGACGCTCCGTTCGGGTCCAAGATGGTTCCTTGAATACTGCCGGTTGATATCCCCGCTTGAGCCTTGGCGACAGGGGTTATTACGGCGTTCATACCGATGACTAAGCACAAAATTACGACGAGCGCGGCCAGATTGATTATCTTGCGCATACGAGGATTCCCCCCTCAAATGGATTAAATCTGATTATAAGGATTGACGAGCACTCGCGTTTAGCCCGAAAGCAAAATCACGACTGCAAAGGTAGAGCAAGATTTTAGCCAGAAGTTAGAATAAATAAATGCTTACGAATGATTAGTTTACGGACGAGTATCTAATGCGTGCGTAACATCTGAATGATTAATCAGATAAGCCTACATATTTTGGAATTTATATACGAAACTTCAACAGTTAGTTTTGCCGGCGGACCCTGTCCCCTAGCGCCCGCGCGCGCTGCCGCGCAATGTCCACGAATTTTGAGTCCGAGGAAATCTGATCCAGTAATGGTACCAACCGTTGCGGCTCCGGCATTAAGCCGCGATTCAAGTCGGATTCAAATTGCAACAATGCATCATTAATTCCCAGCCGGTCATAACGAATCCTCCGCGCCAGCAGCGCATAGTGCTCCTGCTGGCGGGCCAACCCCTCGAAGACTTGCAGCAACCGGGTAGCGGCGGAATTCAACGTGTAATTGAATTTCGTTTCGTGGCTGACGCCGCCCTGCTCCCAGCGAAACGTCTTTTCCCCCAGGTTGGCGATCTTGCGGTGTACGTCCAAGTCCTGACCCTGAAAGTCGTGCAACTCGGCTGCTAACCCGAAGATTTTCGCGCGCAAACCGGCGCTCACCTCAAACGGCAGGGCACCCGGATCTTCATCCATCTGCCGGATTTCATAGGTAGCTGCATCCGCGTCATCTCGCACCGTAATTTCAATAAACTCGGGTGAACTGCCCTGAAAGATGCGCTTGAAACTGATTTTCGCCCCTGCACCGGGCGCTGCAGCGGGTGCCGCTGTCGTAGGCCACGAATTGAAAAACAAAAATACCAACACGCCGGCCACGAGCATGCACGCTTTCGATGGCTGAGCTCTCTTCATCGGGGCGGCTGGAATCGAGCGGCAGCTGCGCCCGAGGCTCGCCGAGCAATTCTACCCGGCACCAAGCTTGACGAACGGACAGCCATGTTCGGCGGAAGCGCAAAGCGCGTCCGAAATTGCTCATGCTGCATATGGCAAAGTGCCACCGCCAGAGCATCGGCGGCGTCGGCAGGTTCCGGTATCTCTGTCATCCCCAGCAGCGACCGCACCATCAACTGCACATGCTGTTTATCGGCATTGCCGTATCCAGCGACCGAAGCTTTTATCAGCCGCGGCGCGTAACTATGCACCGTAACCCCATGCTGTGCGGCGGCAAGCAGCACCACGCCCCGTACCTCTGCCAGGCGTAGCGCGGTCTTCACGTTCAAAGCCGAAAAAATAGACTCCACGGCCAGCGCATCGGGAGAAAAATCTCGCAGCAATCCGCGGATCAGCGTGTGCACGGCTTCGAGCGCCGCCCCCACTGATTCTTTACGAATCTTTTCCGCCACCTTCAATGCTCCGTAATGCACCATGCGGCAGTTCCGGCCATCTGATTCCACAATGCCGTAGCCTGTCGGCCCAGCGGCAGCCGGATCAATGCCCAGTACGCGAAATACAAGTCGCCGGGTGGCGGATTGGCTCATCGCAAAAAGTGTAAGGCGAGGAACGTTTTGGTGCCAGTTGTTTGTGCTTACTGTTTGCGTTCCGTGCGAGCAATTCTGCCGACCGTTGCCTGCGCGCTCGATAACGTTAGTTCGCGCCGACGGCCGCTTGGATTTCGCTCTCGTCAATATCAAAATTCGCGTATACGTGCTGTACGTCGTCGTGTTCTTCCAGCGCCTCGATCAGCCGCAGCATCTGCTTGGCCTGCTCGCCGGTCAGTTTCACATAATTCTGTGGAACCATAGCCACTTCCGCGCTGGCTGGCGTAATTCCAGCTTTTATCAGCGCTTCCTTCACCGTCTCGATCGCTTCCGGCGGCGTCACGATGTACCAGCCAGAGCCGTCATCCTTCATATCCTCGGCCCCTGCCTCCAGAACCAGATCCATCAACTTGTCTTCGCTCGCGGCTTCCTTGGCCACCGTAATTTCGCCCTTGCGATGGAACATCCATCCCACCGCGCCGGCTTCCGCCATGTTGCCGTTGTTTTTGCCCATCACGTGGCGCATTTCGCCCACCGCGCGATTGCGATTCGTCGTCACCACCTGAATCAAAATCCCAACTCCGCCCGGGCCATACCCCTCAAACGTAACTTCGTCGTAGACTTCGCCTTCCAGCTGCCCGGTGCCCCGCAGGATCGCGCGCTCGATATTATCGTTCGGCATGTTTTCATTTTTCGCGGAGAGAATTGCGGTGCGCAGCCGCGGATTGGAATTCGGATCGCCGCCGCCAATCCGTGCCGCGATCGTAAGTTCGCGAATCAGCCGCGTAAACGCTCGGCCCCGCTTGGCGTCCGTAGCCGCCTTCTTATGCTTAATCGTGGCCCACTTTGAATGCCCAGACATGACAGTTCCTTCGTAAAGCAGAATTTCGTTCAGCCCAGCGGTGCCGGGGAAGTGTCTGCGAAGACTTCCGGTGAACCGTAGCCCCTGCCAGTTACGGCTTAAACCTTTGCAAGTTTAACACAGCAGTTTGGCCCTTCGAAACACGGTTATACTCGGAACCAGAGGCAGCCCAGTGCGTGGAATGGCGATGAAAGTTGCCCTCGAAACGGAGTTAACTAACGCCAACGAGCTTATGTCTGAGCGCCACTTCAAAGTGTTAGCAGTCGCATCGCACCCGGTCCAATACATGGCGCCCATTTTTCGTCGCATGGCGGCCGAACCTCAACTCGATCTGCACGTGGCCTATTGTTCTTTGCGCGGAGCGGAAGCAGCGATCGATCCGGATTTTGCCACCAGCGTCAAATGGGATGTTCCGCTTTTGCAGGGATACTCATGGACAGCAATTCCGAATAAGGGCTCCGGCAACGAGTCCTTTTGGGGGCTGAACAACCCCGGGCTGTCCAACCTGATACATGATGGAAAATTTGACGCCCTGCTGTGTTTTGTTGGCTACGTTCGCGCATCATTCTGGATTGCTCGAGGTGCGGCCAAGGCATCTGGCGCGGCGTTCTTGTTCGGTACCGATGCGCACAGCCTGGCCCCGCGGGATGGGAAAGCCTGGAAAGTTGTGTTCAAGAAAGCGTTTTGGCCGTTTCTTTTTCGCCAGGCCGACCAGGTAATTGTTCCTTCAACTGGCACCTTTGAAATGATCAAAAGTCTCGGAATTCCCGCCTCGAGCATTACCCTCACTCCCTATACCGTTGACAACGATTGGTGGAAGGCACAGGCCGCGATGGCGAATCGCGAAACCACCCGCGCAAATCTGGGCGCGACATCCCAGCAGCTAATAATTCTATTCTGCGCAAAGCTGCAACCCTGGAAACGACCGATGGACCTGTTGCAAGCGTTCGCCGAAGCCGGCCCGGAAGGGTCCATTCTTGTGTTCGCTGGTGAAGGTCCGCAACGCCCCAAACTAGAAGCGGAAGCGGCGAAACGGGGAATCCAGCGCCGCGTAAAATTCTTAGGTTTTGTCAATCAGTCCCAATTGCCCGCATTGTACTCAGCGGCGGACGTGCTCGTGCTTCCCTCAGTCTATGAACCGTTCGCGGTAGTCGTAAACGAGGCCATGTGCTGCGGTTGTCCGGTGATTGTCAGCGATCAAGTCGGCGCTGCCCGCGATCTCGTGGCTCCCGTGAACCCGGAATTTATCTTTCCCGCCGGCGATATTCAAGCATTAGCAAATCTTTTGCGATTCGCCTTCACAGATCGCGAGCGATTGCGGGAAGCGGGACGGCGAGGATTCGCTCACGTCGAAACGCACTCGCCAGAAAGACTTATCGCCGCAACCGTGGAAGCGATCCGCAAAGCTATCGAGGTTCTGCGGCATGAGAAGTAGCAGTGTTTTAGCGCTGGCCGGAATGGAATTGGCAAATATCGCAGTGCGGAGCTCTTTTCCATGCGCATAGCGCTCTTTACGCCATTTTCCCCTGAACTTGGCGGCGGCTCCGCGCAGTTGCGCAGCCACCTCCGTCATCTTCCAGAACTCGACATCCAATGGTACTACCTCGCGAACCAGCCTGCCGCAAACTCGCAGGATAAGTGCCAGTGGCTCGGACCGCGTCTCACAACAACAGAGCTCCTTAGCGACTTGAGCGCGCGCACCGGATTTTTGCCTGGATCGAAATCGCGCGTAAGAAATCTGGTGGATCAGATGGAAGCCGACCTTTACTGGGTGGTCGGCCACTACGAAGGGATTTCGGTCGCCTCTGAACTCATCGCGCAAGGCAAGAAAGTCCACCTGACTATCCACGACGATCCCTTCGGCACCTGGATTCGTTCGCAACGCTACACCATGTTCCGTCCTCTCCTGCGCGACACTTTTCCCAGACTTCTGCGCGCTGCGCAGAGCATCGACGTCATAAGCTGGGGGATGCGAAATCTGTATCGCCAGAAATACGGCGTAAAATGTTTTGCGGTATATCTTCACGTGTCGGCGCTGCCACGATTAACCGCGTTCCCGGAGCCAAGCCATCTGAGGGTCGGTCACATCGGTACTCTCTACCATCCGCAACCGTTCCGCCGCTTCGTGTCGGCTTGCAAGAAACTAGCAGAACAAGAAAAACGCAGTCTGCGCATTGTCCGTATCGGCTCCTCGCCGCAAATCGACGCCATCGCCGCAGAAGGCCGCGAAATCTTCGAATCCCAAGGCGACCTGGGCGAAGAAAACGCAATTCCCCTGCTCGCAACTTGCGATTTGCTCTACGCCATGTATCCCGCCGGAAAAAAGTACGAATTATTCCGCCGTACCAGTCTGCCGATGAAAGTTTCCACATACGTGCCGGCGCAACGGCCGATCTTCGCGCACACGCCTCGCGACAGCACGCTTGCCTGTGTGGTCGCCAAGTATAAAATCGGAGGGATCTGCGAGAGCGAGTTCGAAGACGATATCGTAAGTTACATTCGTATGCTCCTCGAGCAGCCCGTGCCACGTGAAAACTTCGAGCAAGCCAGAAACGAACTCATGGGCCCGGCCCAAGTGCAACAGCTCGCTGCGGCGCTTCGCGGCGAGGATTGGCAAGGGTTCCCCGAATCAGATTGCGGCGATTTCAGTAACGCCGCCGGGCGTCGCGGCATGCTAGGCTGAAGTGATGCCGTTACCCGCGATTCCACAGGCGTTTTTGGAGATGAGATAGGCCGTGTCTCGATTCCTGATATCCCCAACTAGCTCTGGAAGCCGCACGAAACGGTATTCGGCAATCGCACTTTTTGTTTTTGCATTGCTGGCTGCACTTGAAATATCGCAATTTGTGATGGACAGCGATTGGATGAGTCTCGGTTTAATCGTTGTCGGCGTTGTAGGCCTGGCATTTGCAATTCGCATTTTGAACAACTGGCGCCATGGCCTGTACATCTTTTTTGGTTGGCTTTTTTTCGAGGATTTTGCGCGCAAATACCTGGGCAACAATATGGTCATTTATTTTGCCAAGGATATCTTGGTCTTACTGGTATACGTTTCGTTTCTGGTGGCACGTCGCAATTCAAGGGAAAAAGCCGCGTTTCGCCCGCCGTTTCTGGTGCCGCTTCTGATTTTTGTTTGGTTTGCCGCCGCCCAGGTCTTCAATCCCGGCTCCACCAGTTTGTTTTACGGCCTCCTTGGCCTGAAGCTTTACTTTTTATATATCCCCTTGATGTTCCTGGGATATGCGCTTATGGATTCAGAGCAGGATCTTCGCCGCTTTTTCATGTTTAATGCGATTTTGATTTTGCTGGTTTCATGTCTGGGAGTCGCGCAGTCCATCATTGGGCCTACTTTTCTAAATCCTTCGACCATCCAGGACGATATTCGTGGCTTAAGTACTTTGTACCGCGTGTCGCCGCTCACTGGACAGATTGCCTACCGCCCCAGTTCCGTTTTCGTCAGCACCGGCCGCTTTCAGAACTTGATTATCGCCAGTTGGATGATCGTTCTCGGCTTCGGCGGCTACCTGATCCTGCGCACCAAGAAGGGCAGAATTGGCGCCTTCGCCACAATCGGAGTACTCGCGGCTGCCGCTCTCATGAGTACTTCTCGAGGTGTGATGATGTGGTGCTTAGGCAGTTCGCTGGTAATTATGGCGGCTTTCGTCTGGGGCGCCCCATGGAAACAAAAAGAAGCAACCCGCGTCGTTCGTTCGATTCAACGCGTGATCTTGCTAGGCGGCCTGGCCATAGTAACCCTCTCGGTGATCTTTCCAGAACAGGTTAACTCCCGGTTGGCCATCTATTCGGAGACATTAAGCCCGTATAGCACTGCAAGTGAACTCGCCTTCCGTACCCGCGATTATCCGTTGCGGAATTTCCTGGCCGCGTTCGAGACTCCGCGTTGGATGTACGGCTACGGAACCGGAACCGCTTCGCTCGGCATTCAGTATGTGGCGCGAATTTTGCGCGCCCCGTCCACGGGAATTGGCGTCGAGAACGGCTATGGTCAGCTGGTCGTTGAAATGGGCATCGTTGGGCTGCTGCTTTGGATCGTTCTTGGCGCCGCAGTTTGTCTTTCGGCCTGGAAAGTTGTTAAACGACTACGTGGTTCACCCTGGTTCCCAATCGCTTTTGTCATTTTCTGGTTTACCTTTCTGGTTTTTTTCCCGATGGGTTACAACAGCCTCGGGTTCTATCAGGATTTCCTGGTGAATGCGTACTTCTGGATCCTCATCGGGATTTTGTACCGGCTGCCGAGCATTGCGCTCTCCGCCCAATTCTCTGCGGACCAGGTGCGCTTCGAGGTCGCAGTAAACGCATACCGCCCCAAGCCTTCGGTAGCTCCCACCATATAAGATGAGCATTCAAAGACCGGCGATTGGGAATTATGTGTTTTGCGGCTGCAACAGTGGATGCCCGCATTCGCAGAAATCTTTCTCGTAGAACCACCGCGAAATAAAGAGAAATCCGGATAAGACGAAAAACAACTTGACGCCGAGCCATCCAGCTCGGGTCACGTTTACAAAGACGCGTGTGAACCAAAGAAAGTCCCTCGAGGCCGCTGGACCAAAACAAGCCGTGATAAAAAACGACGGAAAGTATTGCAACGCCGCGGAGCGAATCTAGCTCCGGCATCTTCGGTCTGAGGATTGCAACATTGCTCACGTGGACCCATGGAGTTAAAATGACAGCGAAAACCATTTTCCAGTACAGTCGAGAAGCGATGGCCTCGAGCGTTCCCTCAACAACCTTTCTAAGCAAAATGGTTCGGGGCGCCTAACGTGCGCATCGCCGTGATTTCTCCATTCGTGGACCGGCAACATGGAACGGAACGCGTCCTGGCGGAGCAATTGGAGCGGCTCTGCGATATCTATGAGTGCGAGGTTATCCTCTATTCGCAACACGTACAGGACCTTGCCGTCTTAATGCTAGCCAACCCTGCCGTAGCGGGCTCAAACGGCATTCGCTGGCGCCGGGTCGCCGCTGTTCCAGGCCCCCATCTCTTGCAATTTCTCTTCTGGTTCTGTGCGAATACCATTTGTCGGTGGAGGGACCGTCGATTCCATGGGCTGAAACCCGACTTGCTATTCTCGCCCGGCATTAACGCCTTCGACGCGGACGCAATCGCAGTGCACATAGTGTTCCACGAATTCTACCGCCACGCCGTAAGGCAACTTGGATTCCGCGGAGCGCCAATGCGTGCGTGGTTGCGGCGGCTGCATCGGCGACTGTACTACCGTTGCATCATGGCTTTGGAACGCCGAATCTACCGCAACCCGAATGTCCGCCTAACAGCGGTATCCGGTCTGGTAGCGGAGCAGCTGCGCGAACACTTCGGCCGCACCGACGTTCAATTGATTCCCAATGGCGTCGCGGTAAAGGAGTTCAACTGTAGGGACCGCATTCACCGCCGGGAGAGCGCGCGTACGGAGTTGGGACTTGAAACCGGAGATTTCGTTCTGCTGCTATTGGGCAACGACTGGGTGAAAAAGGGCCTGCATTGTCTGATTGGTAGTCTAGCGATAAACAGAGATTTGCCAATCAAGTTGATTGTTGCAGGAACCGACGATAGTAATCTTTTCGGTGCCGAGATTCAGCGTCTCGGGCTTCGAAACAGGATCAAGTTCGAACGCCCACGGAATGACGTCATGCTCTACTACTCGGCCGCAGACGTTTACGTCGGTCCGTCCCTCGAAGATGCCTATGGTTTGCCTATCATCGAGGCAATGTCTTGTGGCCTGCCGGTCATTGCGAGCGTGCGGGCCGGCGCTGGGGAAATGATTCGGCACGGGGTGAACGGGTTTTTGCTACAAGATCCCACGAATGAAAGAGACCTCGCCGAGCGTGTTAGAGAATTATTCAGCGATCCTTCACTCAGGCACCGCTTAGGCGAGGCTGCAGAGATTACTGCGCGTAACTACGACTGGGAATGGAATGCCCGAAAGCTGATGACTTTTCTGGAAGACGCCGAGGCCCATTTGCACGCGTCGAAGCATAAACTGGACTAAACTGTGCGCTCCAAAGGGAACATTTTCGCCCAGGCGTGCCAGCACCGCTTTCCGCGTCGCTTCCAGCGTAAACGTCAAAGATTCCTTTGGCACCGCTGTTACGAACGGGCCAATCATCCAGCCCAGCCCGGCCGGAACATCCCGTGAAAGTGAAACCACCTCGCTTTGCACATACACGCCGTTATCTTTTTCCTCCATGCGCCACCACGTTTCCATGCCCCACAGAAAACCGTTGTCCTCCTCGCGCGGTTTTTCTCGCTCTTTCGCCTTGCCGGGATTTTCAACTTCCGCCACGTGCGTGGCGCTGCTACGGCTGTGCGCCCCCACCGCTGAATCGCGGTAGTAATTGATTTCGTGCTCCGTATTTAGCACTACGGTAATCACTTTTTGCCGGCGGAAGCGCAGAAAAACTCGAAAGTGATCGCCGGCGCGCGCCTCGATTTGCGAGCGCGCTACGTCTGGAGCGTAATACTCCGCATGACGGTTGTAATCCTCCATCACACCCAAGACTTCGTCGAGTCGCGCTCCGGGAATGAACACCAGCCCTTCCCAATGATGAATCATGCACTCCGGGCACGGTATCTCGCGCCCCGATTCCCGCGTCGTGCGCTGCTGCAGCTGAATTTCGCCGCGGCTCAAACCGGCGTACGCCTTTTTTTGCGCCGCCTCGGGCAGCGAGTCCACCCAAAGCAGATCCATCCCGCGCTGCGATTCGGAATTGTTCCGGCTGTCGGTCGCACGCACGTACTTGGCAAACGCTTCGGAGATTCTCCGGCTGTCTCCCGCAGGCCTGGGAAATGAGTGGAGAATCATCGGCTGAAGCAGGGCGGCGGCTAACACGGCGGTAGCGAGATTGCCTCTACGGAGGAAGGCCTCGGTCACCAAACCGTTCAGCTGTCGGAAAAAGACTCCAGTTTCATCGCACCCCGCCTTATAAACCCGTCGTAAGTGGTTGATTCCAAACATGCTCGATTGGCCCGTAGCCTAATCCGGTGCACGCGCATTGCCGTCGGTTTTTTCCCGGGCATTTTTGCGCAAATTGCTCTAACTTTTGAGTGAGCCAAACGGCTGCGAAGAACAAAAGCGGATTAAGTGGCTCGCGTTACGGCCCCTGCCACCTTAAGCCTTGCCGCTAAAAGGGTTAGGGCTTTCCAGACTCCACAGACGTACCGATAAAGACAGGCCAATCGGAGCCAAAACCCCAAGGTTCTCTAGAAAGTACCATTTCAATCGATAACCGCTCCGAATCTGTGGTCCTGCCAGGTCCGGCCAGGTCGGATTATCGGACAAAGGCAGTTTCGCCGCTGACGCAAGTCCGGATTACCGTCATTTGCCAACCGCTGCCGAAGTTGGTGTAATCTCGACGAATGAAAACTTCGCGCCGAGTCAAGGAGCTCCTCGCGCTTTCCGGACTCTACGGCCAAATTCGCCGTCTCAGCTCGTTCGCACGTTCCAAAGAGGTCGCTCAAGCTCGCTCGCGTATGGCCAACCTAATATCAAGCATCGTTCCACCTAACTCTCTCATCTTCGATATCGGCGCAAACGTTGGCACATTCGCCGAGGTTTACGCGGGTGTACAATGCCGCGTAGTCGCCGTCGAGCCTAACGCCGATTGCGCTCGTCAGATCCAGCTTAGGTATCCCGATCTGCCAATCCAAACGTTGCAAACTGCTGTGGGCTCTCGCTGTGGTTTAGCCACTTTGCATGTTTCCAACTCCTGGGATGCGACTTCAACCCTCTCTACGGAGTGGATTGAGACCATGGAGCGATGGGACAATCGCTACCAGCAAAACTGGAACCGCGAGGATACTGTTCCAATTCTTACCCTCGACTCCCTCATTGCTCACTTCGGCCAGCCGTACTACATCAAAATCGACGTCGAAGGATATGAACTAGAAGCCTTGCAGGGTCTTTCAAATCAGCCGCCGCTCCTCTCTTTCGAGTTCCATAACAGCTATCTTCAGAACGCCTTCAAATGCCTCACTTTGCCCGTATTTTCAGATGACTCCGTTTTTAATCTCGTTGTCAATCCCGCTTGGGGCTATCACGAGCGATTCGAGAAACCGGAGTGGATTTCAAAGGAAGAACTGTGGAACTTAGTTTCGTCGTTTACGATCGGAGATGTGACAGGAGATATTTTCGTCAAGTTGCGATGAGTATAAATTGATTGCACGGACAAGATCGTTTAGGGGCAGGGAAACAGTCCCAGACGGATTGCCTCCGAACTCAAAACCGGATACGAGACGGTCAGGGCCAAGCTGATAAACGAGTGAGCGGAAAACCTTACGCGAAACGGGCCACCGAACATCATTTATATCAGGATTCTTAGCAGCAGCAGTTTTGGCCGGCGGGAAACTGAAGATTTTTGCTCACCACTGGAATCGCTATGTGGCTTCCCAGAAGAGGACTCACCTCTTCCGCAAACGATATTCACAGAGCAAATCGCGAATTCAATTATCCTTTCGATGTATAGAGCGCTACAAGCAACATTGTAGCCGGCCAGAATATCAGCGAAGGATAAATTTGAAGGACGCGTCCGGTAACGCGTTCGCTGACTGGGCATGTTACCGCTTTTGACTGCAGCGTTGGGCATTCATGGATTTTGAAAGCAACCTCATCTGGATTCGGCGCGATGCGGAATCGTCTGGGCCGTCCGTATAACCGGGGGAGGGTCGTACAGAAAATCCTTCATCCAATTCTGAACAAGCCCGCCACTCGCTCGCCTCTATGCTTTTTACAGACGACGGGCGCGGTGGTAGCCCAGTGGGAACTCCGGCACGCCGATGCTCGCACGACCCTTGCGATTAACGGCCACGGAGCGATGGACAAAATTGAATCGGTACTTCAGTTGCCAAGTGGAACTTAACGGTACTTTGCGATTTGACCGGTCTCTAAGTCTAAGCGATTGGAAAATGAGCTACTTCTGAAAAGCGGGTTGGGTAGCTCGCACACGGCCCCTTGCGGAGCCGCTGTCCCCGCGCGGCCCCCAACCCGTTGTAACAAGTTACTGGCAACGGCAATTTCTGTGAATGGCCCGTCGGAGCCAGAGGACAGGGTACGCAGGTCTTAGTACGGCGAAGCCAGTTACTAGTAAGCGGAAATCGTATCTAACTCCCACCATATCATCATGTTGCGGGTAGTACTACGCCTGTTCAAGAACGCCCGGAAAATGAAATTCACCGCCCTCCGTTCACGCCGCTAACAAACCCTCCATGATGAGTGCTTAGCGAGAAGATTCCGCCAGCAATGATTTCGATGTGCAGGATCGTAACCCAGTTCGCGCAGCGCTCACCGACTTAACAACCACTTGCCCGGTCATCTGGGGATGGACAGAGCAGAAGTAGGGACAAGTGCCGGGTTTCGAACCTGAAAGAAAACCTTTCGCCCGTATCCATATCACGGGATTTAAAACCGCTTTTCGCAGGTTACTTTTGTACCGGCGAAACCGAGATGGATTGCGGGCCGAAGCGCTGGCCGCGGTGAAAGGACAATCCAATCAAGCAACGGCGTAAAGGCGCAGCGAGCGCCGGCGACGTGAAAATTGGCTACAATTGTCCGGAGGCAGCGTGAACCGGTCAAAAAACTGTTCAAATTGGGTAGGCAAGAACGAAATAATGGGAATAAGATGACGACCCAGCAAGTCTATACGAGTACCGAGAGGGAGTCCGTACGTGCTGGAGCCTGCTGATCGACAGCGGTTTGAGCGGATGGTCATGCCGCATCATGATGCCGCGTTCAATTTGGCGCGATGGCTGTTGCGCAGCCGCGCGGACGCCGAAGACGTGACGCAGGAGGCGATGGTGCGGGCGTTTCGATTTATTGCAGGTTTTCATGGAGTCGACGCGCGCGCCTGGCTCCTGCAGATTGTCCGCAATGCCTGCTACACCTGGTTGGAGAAAAATCGCAGAGCCGACTTGACCACGGAATTTGATGAAACTATTCATCTACAGCCGCATTTCCCGGCAACGCAGTCGCCTGAGGCAGCCGCGGTGGCTTCTAATGAAAGAGAGCGATTGATGAAAGCGCTGGAAACATTGCCGGCGCGTTCGCGCGAGGTCCTGGTCCTGCGCGAACTCGAAGGCTGTTCTTACAAGGAGATTGCTACCATCACTTCGATTCCCATCGGGACGGTGATGTCCACCCTGGCAAGAGCGCGGGACGGGCTGAAGCGTGCCCTTAATCCTTCCACAGGGCGCGATGCAGGCGGGAAGGAGGTGCACCGTGACGTGTGAAGTTTCGCAAGCGCTATTGCACGGGTATCTGGATGGCGAGCTTGATCCTCTCCGCGCGGAAGAATTCGAGCGGCATCTGGAATCGTGTTCACCGTGTATTACGCAATTGGAAGAGCAGGAATCGTTGCGCGCTTCGCTGCGCGCGGCGAAGTTATACGAACGGGCGCCGGCGGGACTAGCGAGTAAAATCGAACGCCAAATCGCGAACACCAAATCGGAGTCGGATTATCAATGGTCATGGGTGCCCATTTTCCGCTGGATTGCGGCCAGCGCGGTGATTGTACTTTTGCTGGTGGTTACGTACTTCGGTGCCGGGCGACTTCTGTCGGGAAGATCTGGAGTTGAGCAAGCTGCATTGGCGGAAGTGATCGACGCCCACATCCGTTCGCTGCAACCGGGCCATTTGACGGATGTCACTTCCACGGATCAACACACCGTGAAACCGTGGTTTGACGGTAAACTGAATTACGTTCCTCCCGTGCGTGATTTTGCGGAGAATGGATTTCCGCTGGTTGGCGGGCGGCTCGATGTTCTGAACGGCCGCAGCGTTGCGGTTCTGGTGTACGGCAGGCGGAAACACTTCATCAATGTATTTGTGTGGCCAGAATCACCGAATGAGTCGGCGAATTCCGCAATCGGAACGCGCAACGGCTATCAATGGAATTATTCGCGCGCGCACGGAATGGAGTTCTGCGCGATTTCCGATGTGTCCGCGACCGATCTGCACGACTTGTCGGAACTGTTACAGGAATAACCCGTGCGCCGAAATTAGTTGTCCTTGTTCGTTGTTCTTCTTAGTTGTTCTTGTTGGCGGAAATGGCGACCTTGGGCATCTGTTTCGCGTAGATCAGATGGAGAGTAACGGAGCGGGTTTGTCCAGTGTGGATCGTCACGTTTTTCTCCCACTCGGAAAAGATCCCGTTCGCGGAAGCGCGCAAATCATAATTGTCCGCCGGCAGTTTGGTAATCGTAAATCGCCCATGCGCATCGGTATGCACCGCGTGTGCAGCATTCCCGCCCGAGGATTGATAACTGACGGCGGCATGGGCGACGGGTTTGTCGTTAGGGCCGATCACCACACCTGTGAGCACGCTGGTGCCTTTTGCCTCATGGGAAGCGAGCACAGGCCGGGTAGCAAGCAGTGCGCACGTGAATAACGAAGCCAAAATAATCAGAAAGTAGGGAAAACGTTTCATCACGAGCCTCCGCGTTCATCCTTTATTCTATTTTCAAGATGGCGTCTCTGGGGACTCGTAGACTGAATTTGTGCTTCACCAAAACCTGTCATTCGGTACAGGTATGACCGCGACCGCCGACGCAAAAATTCACAGCGACGCTTCAAGGTGCAATTCGCCGATCATAGTGTCGAGTTGAGTCTGTGCCGCGTCGCGCTGGGCTTCGGTGTCCTGGATTTTCTTGCGCAGTGCGGCAAGCTGAGTTTCCTGATCGTCGAGTTGTTTTGTGTAGCGCTGCAGCAGCGCTTTTTCTTCGGCGCTGCCGCGCAAGCTCGACGCTTTCCGGCATCAGCGGAGGCGGCTTCGGAAACCGCGGCAGCGAAACGAGGATCAGCGTACACACTACGGCGAATTCTTTCTTCATAGACCAGCCCCGGGCCTGCCGCCGAAAGTCTTTTACTTGCTGGTTAATACGGATGCAAACAAAGCCCGCGCGGTATTGAACCTTACTGGCACCATATCTCTGACATTGATTTTCGGATGTGCTTTGCTACATACGTCGTCGCGCAGAAAAGCTCAGAGAGGGCGCGAAGCGTGTAGAATTGAGTTGCTTGCACGGGGCTTTCCCGCCGCCATGTACCTCTCGCAAATACCGGTGCGCAAAATTATGTGCGTTATATTTTTGTTTTGTGTCGTTAGCGCGCAGCCACGCGTTCTGCAAACGGTGCAAAGCGCAGGGGCGGAGAATCTGGACGGCAAAACCGTCGATCCCTTCAAGTCGTCCGAGGGAAGAGTTGTGGTACTGCTCTTTGTTCGCACCGATTGCCCCATCTCCAATCGCTACGCGCCGACGATTCAGAAGCTGCATGAAAGTTTTCACGGCAAAGCGGATTTTTGGCTGGTTTATCCGGACGCCGGCGAAACAGCCGCTCGCATTCGCGCGCACGACGAAGAGTTCCATTTACCGATGCCAGCGCTGCGTGATGTTCATCGCGAACTGGTGAAGCGTTCGCATGCGACCATCACACCGGAAAGCGCCGTGTTTGATGCGGCCGGCAAGCTCATCTATCACGGCAGAATCGATAACTGGTATGAGGATTTCGGGCGTTCGCGTTCGGCGCCCACAACACACGAGCTTGAGGCCGCGATTCGCAATACGCTCAACGGCAATGCGACGGTTCCAGATCATGCGGACGCAGTCGGTTGTTATATTTCCGATCTGAAATGAATTTTTCTTCGATCAGGCAAACTCGCTCGGTATTTCTTGCAATCACAGTTCTATTTTGTTCGTTCGTTGCAGTATCGTTTGCTAAGAGGAAACCAGCTTCGCCGCAAACTCCAAGTCGCGTTACGTTTTCGCACCATATTGCGCCAATCGTTTTCCGCTCCTGTGCGCCTTGCCATCATGCGGGAGAAGCGGGGCCGTTTCCGCTCATAACCTACGGCGACGTTAAGTCTCACGCGCGCCAGATCGCCGACGTCACCAGCAAGCGCTTGATGCCTCCATGGCTGCCGTCGCAAGACGGCTTGCGACTCGAAGATGATGCACATCTTTCTGGCGATGAAATAACCCTGTTCCAGAAATGGGTTGCCGATGGAACGCTGGAAGGCAATCACGACGAACTTCCGCCTGCGCCAAAATTTGCTTCTGGATGGCAATTAGGAACGCCCGACCTGGTGCTGAAGGCCAGTGCAGCATTTGCAGTTCCTGCAAGCGGCAGTGATGTCTATTGGAATTTTATTTTTCGCGCGCCGTTAAATTCGTCGCGCTTCATAAGGGCGATTGAAATTCATCCTGGCGAAAAACGGTTGGTGCATCATGCAAATCTCTTGGTGGATCGCTCCCAGTCCGGGCGCCGCGAAGAAAAATCACCGGGAAGCGGCTTCGCCGGCATGGAGCTGCAGATCGAATCCGAGTCGTTTGACCCGGATGGACATTTTCTTTTCTGGAAGCCGGGCAGTCCGCCCATTGTCGAGCCGCCCGGGCTGGCTCTGCGGCTCGATCCCGGCGACGACCTCGTCCTGAACACGCATTTGCAGCCTTCCGGCAAAACAGAATCTGTTCGGCCCAGCATCGGTATTTATTTCACGAATGAGCCGGCCACAAAATTTCCGGTGTTACTGCAACTGGACAACGATCGCGCGCTGGACATTCCCGCAGGAGAAAGCAATTTTCTGGTGACCGATCAATTTACGCTTCCGGAAGAGGTGCGACTCCTCGCCATCTATCCTCACGCTCACTATCTTTGCCGCGACATGCTTGCGCTGGCCCGATTCCCCGACGGCACCGAGAGAATGCTGATTCACATTCCGCGTTGGAACTTGAACTGGCAGGCGGTATTTCGTTTCGCGCAACCCGAAACGCTGCCTCGCGGCACAACCATTTTGATGCGCTATCGCTATGACAACTCCAGCGACAACATTTCCAATCCCAACAATCCGCCGCAGCGGGTGCGCGCCGGGAATCGCACCGTGGACGAGATGGCGCATCTATGGCTGCAAGTTCTTCCCACCTCGGCCAGCGACTCGCGCGACCCGCGAATGACGCTGCAAGAGGCGCTGGCGCGCCATCACATCGAAAATAATCCCAGCGATTTTGAGGCGCACTATAATCTGGCGGCGATGCTGCAGATGCGTGGCGCAGCGGAAGAAGCAGTGGAACAATATCGGCAAGCTCTAGCAGTACGGCCGGCAGACGCCACGGTGGAAAATGCTTTGGGCGGCGCGTTGCTGGCTTCGCATCAGATCCCGGAAGCCATCGCGCACCTCACCGCCGCCGTAAACGCCCGTCCCGAATATTTTGACGCTCACTACAATCTGGGAATCGCGCAAGCTACGGCGGGGAATTTTCCCGTAGCTGTACAGGATCCGGCGACCGCCGTGAAGCTCAAGCCCGACGATGCCGGAGCCGAAGCCAATCTCGGCGCGGCATATGGCGAACTTGGCGACACACAAAAAGCCATTATGCATTTGAATCGAGCGCTGCAACTCGATCCGGGCAATGCCTTGGCAAAAGAAAACCTCAAAGCGCTTCACGGGACTTCGTCCCAGCCCTGAGCTACAACTCGCTCGGGCACTGCTTGTAAAATACAGCTGCGCGAGGTACTTTTTTCTTTCCTTTCGCGGAGGTATTCATGCGTCGCGCTTTTTCTCTCGCTCTCTTGCTGATCGCAATCTGTTCCACGGCAGTTGCCTTCTCCCGCGGCAAACAGCCGACTGTTGCGGCCACAGCGCCATCGGAAGCAATGCTCGCTGGCGCCTCGCGCAAACCTCCGGTCAGCGGTTGGACGGTCGTTCACCTTTCCGGTTCGCCCGCGCAAATCGGCTATCAGCACGGCTACCTGCTGGCTCCTGAAATCGCCGACCTGCAGAAAGTTTTCTTGCTTGAGTTGACCCATGACACCGGCAAGGACTGGAATTTCTATCGCGACGCCGCGAGAAATGTAATGTGGCCGCACATCGAGCAGGAGTACCGCGACGAGATGCAAGGAATCGCGGATGGTCTGCAGGCTCACGGCGTAAAACTTGACGCCTGGGACGTGGTGGTCATGAACGCGGCGGAAGAATGGAGCTACTACGTCGGCCAGTACGACAAGGATCACAACATCAAGTCGCCCGCGACGGTCACGGCGCCCGATCACTGCAGCGCTTTTGTGGCGACGGGAAGCTACACCAAGGACGGCAAAATCGTGATCGCGCATAACGATTGGACCGGTTACATGGATGGTTCACGCTGGACCGTCGCGTTCGACATCAAGCCTGGCAAAGGGTATCGCTTCGTGATGGACGGCTTGCCGGGGCTGATTCACAGCGGCGATGACTTCGGCGTGAACGCGGCGGGCATGGTCATTACGGAAACTACCATCACCGGATTTTCCGGCTACGACTTCAACGGCATTCCTGAATTTGTTCGCGCCCGCAAAGCGATGCAGTACTCCGCTTCGATCGACGACGTGGCGAAATTTTTCAAGGAAGGGAACAACGGTGGTTACGCCAACGATTGGCTGATCGCGGACACCAGGAAAAACGAAATCGCCAGTCTCGAACTCGGCTTGAAGAACGTTACGCTGGAGCGCAAGACCGACGGCTATTTTGTGGGATCAAATTTTCCCATCAGCCCCAAGCTAGCGGCGGAAGAAACCAACTTCGACCTGAAAGATCCGGCATTAAGTGGAAACGCGCGCCACAAACGCTGGGAACAATTGATGCGGGAGAACAAGGGGAAAATCGACGTCGCAGCGGCGCAAAAATTCCTGGCCGATCACGTCGATCCGCTCACCGGAAAAACCGAGCCCAGCGAACGCACCTTGTGTGGGCATGTCGAACTCTCGCCGCGCGGCATGGGCGCATGGCAACCAGCCTATGGCACAGCGGGAGCGGTACAAAACAAAGCTACCGACTCGGCGATGGCTGCGAAGCTTTCTTTCACTGCCGCCGCAGGCCATGCGTGCGGCCGCGATTTTAATGCCGCTCAACATCTTGCGGCACACCCCGAACTGGCCTGGCAAAAATCCGAACTGCGGGACATGAAGGCATATCCCTGGACCGAAATCGCCGCCGAATAATAATCGTTGCCGGGGAAAATACCAGTGTGGATTCGCAGTAGCGTTTTCTTGTAGGAGCACGGCATGCCGTGCTCGCTTTTTGCGTGGCTTCAGCCCAAGCTTTTTCCTTCGCTTTATTTTTATGGCTTTCGGCGAGAGCAACTTTCTGCTCAAGCACTTACGTGGTAAACTCCTCTATGGCTGTCCGGTTAAAAGATATCGCGCGAGATCTGGGCGTCTCCGTAATCACCGTCTCAAAAGCCCTTCGCGACCACTCCGACATCAGTCAAGAAACAAAAGCGCGCGTGCTGAAGCGCTGCAGGGAAATGAATTATCGTCCGAACCTTGCCGCGCGTGCGCTTGTAACCGGGCACACAAGCATGCTCGGTTTTGTGGTGCCCGATCTTTTGCATTCTTTCTTTTCTGAAATCGTGCGCAGCGTTTCCGCCACGCTGCAGGGCACTGGTTACACGCTGGTCACAACTTCCTCTGAAGAGGACCCGAAGCATGAAAAACAGGCGGTTGAGCAGCTGATCGCACGCGGCGTGGACGTCTTGCTGGTGGCGTCAGCGCAATGGACTGTGGAGATGTTTCGCCGCGTCGAAGAAGCAGGGATCCCGTACATTTTGATCGATCGCAGCTTCACTGGACTGGCGGCGCATTTCGTCGGCGTAAACGACGAAGAAGTCGGCGCCCTGGCAACGCGGCATCTGGCAGAAGTGGGCTGCAAGAGAATTGCGCATATCGGAGGCAGCGGCCTGAGCCCCATGGTTGGCCGCATGGAAGGCTACAAGCGCGCCCTGGCGAAACTGGGCCTGGAGGACAATGCGGAATTGATTTACAACGTCGAACGTGTCGAAGAGCGCGGCGACGCGACCGGGTACAAAGCTACCAGTAAGCTCTTAAAGCTGTCTCCGCCGCCGGACGGAATTTTCTGTTATAACGATGCGATTGCGTATGGAGCGATCGCAGCAGTGCTGGAAGCCGGACTCCGCGTTCCGGAGGATGTAGCGATCGTCGGCTGCGGAAATCTTCTGTACAATAAATTTCTGAAAGTTCCGCTCAGCAGCATTGACCAGCAGACTGCCGCTATTGGACAAAAGGCCGGCAAGCTGGCGCTGCAATTGATCGAAGCGGGCGAACCCATCGCGCCGCAGCGCATCCTGCTGGAACCGAAGCTGGTGGTTAGACAGTCGACGCAGCGAAAAATCGAAAAGAATCCGCGGGCCGCGCGCGCCTGAACCGTCACGGCTGAGCGTACGCCAGATTGTCAAAACGAAGCCAATCACCATTGCGGAATTCAAACTCCACCGCTGACGACGGCGTTATCCAGCCGGTACGAATCCTGCGCAATTCACCTGCGCGCAAAGTAATGGTCTGGTCCTTTTGTTCAGGAGAACGAAAAGTAATTTGTGCCGCTTCCGGACCGTCATTGCAAACATCGATTCCGGCAAAAATGCGCGGCGAAGAAAATCGCAATCCTGCCGTGCGCGCCGCCGGATCCACCAGTGCCAAGTGAAATGTCCCGAATTTTCCGCCAGGCGGCGATATTTTCCAAACGCCGTTGCCCCAATCAATGCGCGCGGTTGGATAGCCACCGTTTAATGAAGTGCCCGCAGGAATGTGCGGATCATCGAAGGTGACGATTGACGGACCGGGCGGCCCTGGCTGTCCTTGAATGTCGATATTGCGCGCCGCGTCGTGGCGAATCCTCATGACCTGCGTTGAGGAATCGAATGTATAGCCCCACCCGGAAAGTTCCTTTAGCCGACGCAGCGGAACGCCATCGGCCATGACCGCGTCCGGCACGAAGTTAAGCCGCAATACGTCGGTTGATTCCGCGTCAAACGTGGAATAGCTGACCGAGCCCGCGCCGTAAGAAATTTTTGTGACCGGCGAAAGCGAACCGAGCAGGTGCGATTCATCGTCAGGCGCCCACTCTGGAACCGCCCAAAACGAGTCCATCATGCGGCGCGGGCCGTCTGAAAATTGGTCGGTGAACCACCACTGATTGCTGAACGGCGCATGAGCTGCGCCCGGCAAGCCTTGAAAATACGTCACCCAGTTGTACGAGCGATAGGCCGCTTCTTTGTACGCCGCGTCGCCCGTCTTCGCGTAGTAAAACGCTTCAACCGCAGCGAGCCTTGAGGTGTGACTGTCGCAACACTGATTCGGCAGATTGCAGCAAAACGACTTGCCGTCGCCCTGCTCCGTGGTGACCGTCGCCCCGTGAACAATATATTTTGGCCACTTCGGCGTGGTCTTCACCCAATTGATTAGTTGGCGCGCATGTTCGCGCCACTGCGGATCTTTTTCCGGGTGCAGCAGGACGTAGCGCGCGAACTCCAATGGTATGACCTGATTCATGTTTTCCATGTTCGGGCCAACGTCTTCGAAATAGCCAACCCAGACGTTGTTGACCATCGGATATTTCATGAGCCATGTCCACGCACCCTGGCGCACTCGCCGGTACGAATCAACGTCGCCTTGTTGCAACCGAATCAATTCGTCCAACAGCATGATCGGTTCGACGACGTTCGCGGAATAGGGGCCCATGCCGGGGCCGTTTTCAAGGCTTCCATCACGAGCGTGGCAGCGGAACGGCCAGGGAGAATGATCCTTGTTGCCAGGCGTGAAATTCTTCACCAGCGCCTGCGCGCAGCGAATCGCAGCCTGCAGATATTTTGTTTTGCCGGTCATTTCATACAGGCGCAAGTACGCGTAGCCATCTTCGCCAACCACATGTGGCTCAACGAAGTCTTCGCCGTGCTGGCTCCAGCCGGAATAGTTTCTTGCTCCGGGGTTCGCGGAAGCCAGTCGAATTCACATAATGCTCGTCCGGAATTAGTTCGTAGCTTTTCCTATCGAAATCAAAGCAGCAGTAAAAATAGGGAAGCCGCTGGCGGTTGTATTGGTCCCACATGATGGTCCACTGCGATAGGAAATAGGAAGAGTACGAGTAGCCGGTATTGTCCGGCATCGGCCACGGAAGCAGCTTGCCGCTCGAATCCAGTGCGACGGCTCTTCCGGCGATGGACGGCAGATCAACCGTTGACGTAACTGGAAACGATTGCTGTGCGCCGAATGGCGGTGCGAGAACTGCAAGCAAGACAACAGGAGTGATGGCGCGCGCAAAAAATGTCATAAGCCAATCAACGCAGAAAATTGTGACGCCAATGATTGGTGCCCAAGAGAGGACTCAAACCTCCACGACCTTTTGGCCACTAGCTCCTGAAAACAACTTGCCTCTTCTAAGCCACTGTAGGAGTTGAATTTACAGGCACTTATTCTAAACAACTTTTCCCTAATTTTCGCTATGTTGTGTTGCATTTGAGGTCGTTAGGGCAAGTTTCGGTGGAAATGTCGGGCCGAGCGCGTAGAAACGAGGAAAGTCCGGAACCTTGTGGAAACTGTAGCAAGCGTTTTGCCACGCTATGTATTCTTTTGGGCGACCAGTGGTGCGCGCGCAGCCATGCTTCAGGAGAAGTTCGACAGCCAGGCATCCGCACGACCGCGTGAGTCCGTTCAGCAGTGATTCACCGCGAACAGTTTTTGTCTTCCCACAAACGCATTCGACGTGGAATTGCGCGTTGCGCGCAGCGTCCTTTGGTGCTTGCGCGGTAACGGTGAGGCGTCCGAATTTTCTTCCAACTAGGTCGGTCATCAAACGATACCAATGCCAGAGCCGCCAGGAAGCGCGAGAACTCGCGCCATTTGCGGACTAAGCGCAATCGGCGGAACTTCCAACTCGCCGCAGGGGAGTTCCGCAAAGAGACCGGTAACAGGCCGCGCGGGTTGAAAATAAACGACAGGGTCCTTCTGGGAAAGGCTCGCTACCGATGTGCCCATTCCATCACGGAGAATCGCTTCACCGTCACCAGCATTTCTCCAGGCAACGCTGAGCAACAGTAGTGTGCTGCCTGAAATCGCTTGTCTGTTTGTTCGTTGGTCATTGTAAGTCCTCTCCTCCAGGACTCCTCCAATAAGGCGGTGCGGGGCAGCAGGGAGGGCCGCTGCCCGCGCAGTGAAAGACTCATCCGCGGGTCGCGCGGAGAGTCTATTCGCATGTCACGCGAGACTGTGACGGGAATTTGTTAGTTTCCGCTCGCGCTAAATCAGATGTTGGTCAAGCAGAATGAGATAAGATTTGGGCGCGCGGACGAAGCGGGATGAGGTGCCCGGGCCGACTGGAAAAACTGTTAGAAGGTTTCGACCACCCAAGACCCGTGGTGCAGTTAACCTCAGTGGTCGATAATTCAGTACAGCACTTCGTTCTCACCTTTTTCAGCAATCAGCTTCTGGAACTGCGCCACAATCTTGTCCCGTCGCGCCATCACCGCTTTCACTTCATCCTTAGTGAGATAGCGGTTGGTTTTTTCCGTTACCGTAGTCGCGTCCAGGGCTTTCAATTTCTCCAGCAATTGCCGGTCGCAGCGTACCAAGTTCTTAGGCTCTTTCACATCGTTGTTGAGGCGAAATGCGCGGCTGAAATCAGCCCTCCAAATCTTCCAATTCTCCCCGATTAGCACGTTGGTCAGGTTGGGGTCGTTATCGGAAACCAATTGGTCGAAGACCCGAATCTTGTACATCTGATTGTTCCAGGCATCCGCATCAGGTGGCTTTAGTTTTTGCTTGTAGCGCTCCGCTTCGTCCATCTTCACCGGCAACCACCAACTGAGCGAGCCTGTTTTGCCTTCCCATTTGCGTTCGACGTATACCGGTAGCATGTCGTCCATGCCAAGCAACTCAGCCAGCCCATAAGCTGCGATGTTATACTTATAGGAATCTACAAAGTTCAGTTCAGTGCCGCTGGCAAGTTGCTTCGAGGCTCTGTGTTCATCGAGAGGTTGGAAAGAGGCGTCGTGGGTCACAGTGCCGTCGGAAAGCGTAAGCTGCATGGTGTGAGTGGCGCCTTTCTTGGCCTCCTTACTGTGCACCACCTTGGCGGTGAGAAGGAATTGCTTAATCTGCTCCTTGGTCAGGGTTGGCTCGTCCGCAGCAACCGCGAAGAGTCCGCAAGTCAGACACACCACCGCGGCAAAAATCAATCTCCGTGACCGCAGATGAAGTGGGTTCATAGAAACATCCTCCACTGAGTTCTACTCCTTCACGCCGCAATGGACAACCTAAAACCGTATCGCGACCCATAGGGTCGCTTTTCAAAACTGCCTTGGCGGAAACTGGCTCAGCTCGTGGCCTCAAATCGTTATACAACTTCCTAGCGAAGTCGCCGGTGACCTTCGCGCGTTTTTTCAATCAGACCTTTTGCTGTCAGTCTGCGAACGATGTAGAGGACGCCTAGCGGCGATTCGCGGTGCGTGACTTTCATTAGGCGCGAGTTTCCAGGATGCGAGTTTTTCCCGGTCTTGTAGTCGGCCTCGATTGCCAGAGACCAAAGCACGAGCGTCTCGCCGTCGTTGAGTTCCGCATCACAGTTCTGAACAGCGCGCATGAAACCGATGAATGATGTCGGGCGCGTTCGCATCGCGCACCGCCAGACAGTGCACCACTGAATTCCGCAAATGCTGGCTTTCGTTTCGGCTTGAACGCGTCAATCTGTCGCTGCTTTTCAGCGAGGAATTTTCGCAGAGCGGCTGGGTCCGAGCACAACCGGTCCAGTTTCGTGCGGGTCGATGCCTGGTCTGCGGTTGACGATAGGCGCAACTCGTTCGGCGGGCAGTCGGTCGGCCAGTGACAACGGCTTGGCAAGTGTCTCTGGCAACCGGATTTTGGCGGTGATTTCGGGGCAAGTTTCAGGGCAAGTCAGAACACAACGGAAAGCCAAGGTTCGTAAGTAACTGAAAATATGGTGCCCAAGAGAGGACTCGAACCTCCACGACCTTGCGGCCACTAGCTCCTGAAGCTAGCGCGTCTGCCAGTTCCGCCACTTGGGCACAAGTGAGGCAATTGCAGCAGTCCTTAATTTTCTC
>Ga0137359_10000738_pt1 | contig 24967 bp, 37 predicted proteins | sample Mad1_40_16metaG_FD_108281 | JGI IMG/M metagenome (GOLD analysis project Ga0137359, IMG submission 108281) | Vadose zone soil microbial communities from Angelo Coast Range Reserve, California, USA - Mad1_40_16 metaG | ecosystem: Environmental > Terrestrial > Soil > Vadose zone | place: USA... | reverse complement strand
ACGCGCTGAGCGGAGGTTCGATGGGCGGAGGGAAGAGATCGACCAGATCATGACCAAGGTGCGGTTTTCAAGTCTGCTCCCCTCTCTCTGTCCACCCGAGCGTCTCTCCCCTGTGCGTCGCGTTCGGGGTATGTCATTACGCTACGTGCGTGCTGACGAACGAACGCAATAGTTGGATGAGCTTTCACAAGCTCTCGCAGCATTTCACGCCCTCGATACCCCCGGGGTCAACTTCACGGCTGCTTCTCGCTCCACGACCATGTCGACCGCCGCCCCGATGGCACATCATTCCGCCCTGAGACACCCTGATCTACCCCGAATCTCTTCGGACACGCACGAGGGAGTTTTCGACAGCCCCACCGAAATACAGGCGCCACTCCCGAATGTCCAAGAATCCGAAAGTGATGCTGAGCCCGCCGACCCTGATACCCCGATTCCATGATGCAAATTGGGATGTGAATCGGTGTATGGTGTAGGTGCTCCTCAACATTGCACTCGTCATGCTTTTGGCATGGTTGGCGTTGGCTACTCCGCCACCTTCACATGTATGGATCAGGCCTCCATAATGAGGCTTGTCACGTCCTCGATTGACCTTGCTCCAACAAGAGAAATCAGAAAGATGTGTCATTTTTCGTTCGGTGGTGGGGCGTGGGCTTGGAATCCTAGGATTTCATCGCCCATTCTCAGTCCGTAAACTTACAAGCCACACCTGGAGGGGATTTGACCCCGGAGGGTGAATTATAAAGAGGAAGCAGTAATATACATCCTGATTACGACAATTTCACCTCTGTACTCAATGATCAACTTGGGAAAGTACGCGTACATCAACAAAGTTCGGAAAACGATAAAAGACGACAGGTGACCTAGATGAAGTGTTTGACCAACGTAACATCAAGCAGAGACCAAGCCCCATGTAATAGAACGTCGTGCAGGTTTCATGACCCGTTATCAAGAATAGCCAGAGCGGAGCGCAGCTCCTTCCTCGCCTGTTCTGCATCTTCGTAATCTAGGGCAGAGATAGCGAACCGACAGTGTTTCTGCGCCTTTGCGATTAGACTTGGAGTAAGCTCGGGTGGTGGCGACGTCTCAAACAAAGGTGGCGGTGGTGGTGGCGGGACAGGTGTGTACTGCACGGAAGGCGGTAGAGGAGGAGGCGCAGAAGCGTATGGTACAGTGGAAGGTGGTGAGTTCCTTGGTACAAAATGTGTCGGGGAAGTTGAGCGTTGTGCCGTTGTGGGTGGAGAGGGCGGTATAAATGAACTGCCGGGCGAGGTGTTGCGTCCTCGTTCCTGCCCGAGAATGGGTGAGCCGCGGGGGGAAGACGAAGGTGGCGTCTTTGGATCTGCTTGATAGTGACGTGACCTAGAGGCTGAGGACTTTATGGAGGAAGGGGATGGGGGCGAGCCAGCTAGCGTGGTGTGACTAACGGTGGTGCCACTGATCGGGACTGGAGCAGACTCGGGGGGTAGCTCGAGAGACGGATTCAGACTGAACGCGGTGTGTTCGTCAGTACCGGCAAACGCAGGAGGCACTGAGGCCGAGGCTGAATACGGCCCCTCCAACTCGTGGCCCACGTGTGTATTCGGAGCATCACTTGATCCCTCATGCAGGTCAGGGGGGGCAGACTCCGGTTCGGCTCCAGCTTCAGTGTCACCAACCACAGACGTTGGCTGACGGCCTTCCCGAAGGGCTTTGGAGATGTCCGCAGCTCTCCACTTGGCGTAGCGTACCTTTTCCTCGTTCTGTGTGAGATCGAGGGGAGTGGACACCAATATGTGTTAGAAGGGTCTCTGGAAGTAGGAATATGGACAAGGAACCCACTGTCTCCCAAGGCCCACGATCTTCGAATACGTTAAGAACTTCGAAAAAAGTTGCGGCTGCGAGGAAGTTCTTAGCCGTCTTTCGCGTCGCAACGCTTCGCCTGTCTTCGTTGTCTGCGGAGGCGAAAACTCTAAGGGCAAAGTTTTCTACGTATGCAGAGGATGCGCTCTCGACGGCGATGGCGTCTGAGGATCCTAAGGTGGCACGGAGACTCTCAAGCAATGTGAGGAGAGCAGCGAGAAAGTTGCGGTTCAGCACGCTGGCGGCCTTGAGCGACTCGGAGATGCCAACCTGGGCTGCATAGTAACCACCTACAATGCGATGTGTCGGTAAACTGCCAGTTACGAAGACGAACGAGACGTACACCAATATGAGATAACTGGGTCTTGCGTTCTTGTCTCGTGCGCACGCTGAAGGTAGGAAGTAATTGGTTTAAGGTCGGGAGGAATTGGCGGTAGACCGAGATAAGACATCTTGACAAGAGGTGAGAGAAAAGCGAGACTTGCTGCGGAAGACGAGCCCCACAGACTGTATAATTATCCTACTGAGGTCCTCAGCCTTCACCCTATCCTAGATCCTAGAACTTTCGAGCGAGGATAGGCAGGCCCGAGCCCACCCACGCAAAATGCAGGTGGCATTGGTGAACCAACATTGTCGAATGATCTATCTATCCGCCATGACAAGCCTGGGACAGCCATTTTCACCAGATAACTGAAGTTTCAATTTCTACATGACTAAATACTCTGCTGTTAGAAAGTTGGTGGTCTGTAGGGATCCATAGGAAATGCAAGGGACAATAAAAGTTTTGAAACTGCTATAGTGCAAAATCAATGGCAGGTGCCATTGTGCCGCGCCCTTGAGACTCGTCGACTCATTATTCATCATGTCGTAATAGCAGAAAACAGCTCCAATAGGTTAGCTCAGATGCTGTATCGCTGTATCGGATCTCCAAGTCCAGCTCATCGTCCAACATTGAAAGAGAACCCGATGCGTATGCATGAACATTGTGATGTGCCATCAATGTAACAATGAAACAAGAGTAAAGCAAAATGTTCGAGACAAGTAGGGATCAGGTATCGTAAGGAAAGTTCAGAAGTAACGACCACGCCCGTCAGCAGGTGGCATGCTGTGGATAAGTCGAGCGTATGGGTACATAAGGATATTGTACGGCGAGACGACAGGCGAAATGTAATTAGAGCGAGCGGAAAAAAAAACCGTCATTAAACGGAAATTGTCTGGATATTCTGTACATCATTTCATCAAGTCCATGAGGTCAACATCAATTCTCTGGCCGTCCGTAGTATCCGCCATTAGCATTGGGTGCGGCGGCGCCAGGGGGCAAAGTGACGTGAACGGAGGGAGGACGCGAGTATCGATTCTGCTGAGGTGCCTGTGACGTAGGACGGCGCGAGGAAGGGCGGGAAACACGACGAACGCCTTCAGGTGGGACAGGTCCCCTATCCAACAAGCTAACACCGCGTGGTCGGGGTTGACCACCTGACGGTGAGGGAGACGCTGAGTGGCTAATGTCATGTTCCACCCCATAATAGTCACCGTGGCCTGTTTGGAACGGATTCGGGTCAATAACAGGGAACGGGGTTGGTGTTGTGGCTTGACGAATCGCCCCGTGACCACCTGTCGCGCGTACGTTGTGGTGGTCGTGACTTCCACGACCTGGGGATGGGCGGCGCTGGGAAGCTGAGATTGACGTGCCATAAGGTTCGTCAGCCTGGTGTTCAGTGGTGGAAATAGGGCTGGAGACGAGACGTTGGTGAGAGGAGTTATCAGAGTACACGTCTTCGCTAGATCGGGTAATAGAAGTCGAAGAAGAACCACCAGCGGGTAACGGGCGATTTAAGGCAAGCGGAGCAGGGAGGGTGAGCAATTGACTATCGTGACGCGGACGAGGACCACTAGGGCTTGCGAAAGATTCCGTTGTGCTGGCGTCGAAACCCTGTGAAGGTGTAACGCCAGTGTCGGTGTTGGACACGGTAGAGTACCTGTCATAACTTGTCGGTTATTGGTTATGGGAAGCTCAGAACCGGGGTCTTACCGCCTTGGGGAATTGCCCTTAGGGTCGTAGTTGGCCGAATCCCTCGAATTCTTCCATCGTCTATCGCGCTCGAACTCGGCCCAACGCTTCATTACGATATTCGTTGAATCGAACTCGCCTTCCTTATCGCCGTGGTGTCCACCTTTGTCACCAGAAACCTGTCGTGTCTGACCCCACGAAAAGTCGTCAAAATGCCAGTATGCATATGCAGGAAGGATACCGTTCCAGATGGGAAGTGAGAGGAGGTATACCAACATCCAACCCACATATGCAACCTTGCGCGTGGTGATGACGATAAGTAATCCTGGCAGACCGAGAATAATAGCCAATAGGGCAAGAGGGATGGTGGCGTTTGGACGTCCCGGGATGGCGGAGCTGATTACGAGGTATAGGGTGAAGGAAATAGCAGCAGGGAGAACAAGGGTGCCGGCCAGCTCCATGCCAACAACAAACTGCATCGAGAAGCAGAACGTGCCGCAAAGATCGCGAACGAGGACGAGCTCAGCAAGATTGTGTACTGTCGAGTTGATCCAACGGCGACGTTGCGAAAGAAGGACGCTAAAAGTATCTGGAACGACGGTCTTACAGACCGCAGAGGGTAAAAATAGGTTCTTGCGCTTCGGGAATGTTTTTAACATGAGTGTCGTTAGATACCTATCTTCTCCGAGGAGTAACAAGTTCTTCTTGTGTAGAGTGTCAACCACATTTTCTGAGTAATGTTCCACGATATCCGGATTGGCGAGAATGGGGACCCAGTACCCGGAGGCGCCTTTTGGAGCCTTGATACGATACATGCTGAAACAACCTGGCAAGCACGTCACGCCCCCAAACATTGATTCAAATGCCTTGGTCATGTGGTGGGAAATGTAATACTCGAACACTACACAATAGATCGTTCAGTGGGAAAAGAAAAGATGGACGGAGGTGATGTGAATGTACCTTGAATCATAGTAACCCAAGTTTCGCCCTTGTTAGCGATCTTAGTTTCGCCACAAAGCCCCATGATTTCCTCGTCTTGCACCATGCATGAGACCATTCGAGTTAGCGAGTCGGGGAATACCTTCGTGTCGGCGTCCACACAAAGCACCAATTCATAGCGATCGGGGCTCACTCCAGTTACCCGCCAAAGTGAATTGAAGAACTCGTATTCAAATGTGGTCATCCGTTCGTCGAACATAACTTTCTGAAGGAAAGACATGAGGACGATCTGTGAGTCTCGTTTGCCACGGTTCCCAGGCTTGGCATCCGACGCTTCTAATGGATTACCCGTCTTTGCGACCAATACCATGGGCACGCGCTGCTGCTTTGACTTCTCTACAGTGTGGTCATCGTACTCGTAGAAACCAGCATAGACCTTGGCCATGTTGTGCCGCTTGTGTCCGTCTGCAATAGCAACGTAGGAATGAGCCTCAACGTCTTCAGGCTCAATCACAAACTCTTTCATCATGGATAGGCAAATCTCTGGAGTCGTCTTGTCATTCCCAGCGCCTTTGACCACGCCATCTGCGATGACTAAGATGAGTTTGTGACTGTTTGGATAGTCAGTCGTAGCAAGCGAATCGAGGGTCGTGCGCAGGCCCTCGAAAGACTCGGAATATGCGGTGACGAGACAGATTGTGTGCGCAAGTGGGAAACCGAATGGTTCATAGTCCAGTGAGGGCTGGGGAACAACATTGTTCAAAGGGAAAGGACAGGCGACGTCTGTGAATCCGCGAGGATCATTGAGGGAAGTAGAGCTTCTCGAGTCACGATAAAGAGCGTCTGGAGGAGCGAGCTTGTTGCCTTTTCCGGAAACAGAGGGGGCACCGTAGACGCTCGTCGCACCTCGCTTGTATGGATTCGCTTCTAGCGCACCATATGAAGTAGTTGGCCTAGCACCAACGCCCTTGATGACATTCTCAGAAGGTGTGAAGCGGGATTGACGGGGCAGGATACCCTTCTTCTCCTTTTTGTAGGGTGTGTATCCATGTTTCGAGACGTTGGGTCGATACTGACTCGGCGCGGGGCGGTAGATGTCATTCGTCCAGTTCTCGATTTCGGCCATTCGTTGCATGCGCTGCTCATATGTTTCGTGTTTGGACAGGCCAAGCCTGTTCGCGAAAAACCACGCGAACATCACAGCCATAACGAAACGAATAGCAACAACGCCGACGATGAAGATGAGGGAGATATAGAGGACGACATCCGAGGCTACACAGCCGATGCTATTCGTGTCGATGAAACCAACGCCGATGATGTTCTGTAGACAGTGACCCAGTGTCTGTTGTTTCGTGCGCTCCATGTACATTGATATGTCTCTTCCGTTGAAGGTGCCGTTGGGGCTCGCAAACTGATCAAAAATCGCGGGGTAGTTGACCTCGCCTTTGCTGAGCCATTTGAGAAGGCCAAAATCCAAGACGGCCCTGAAAAGTAAGCTCAACAGACCATTCAGTCAGAGAGTTGGTGTCCCTTACGACTCGTAAACAGCGAGATTCCGGTTCGAATTCTTGATGTCATCCCAAGAGTAGTATACTTGTCCCATAGGGCTCAGCTTTGCCAACTGCGACCGTGCAGTGGAAGAGACGTGGCAGTTTGTGTTGCTCTCGTATCCCGTAAAATTAGTCCCAGAAGTGCCCTGCTGATTGTAGATGTTACAGGGGAAATACCAGTCAAGCCGTCCGTTATTCCCAGTGATGGACGAATTTGATGCCTTGGTAATGATGCCTTGACAAGGACCGTTTGTATCTTGAAATAAGAACGAGATGTCGTTGCCGGCCGCATTCCAATTACCCTCAAAGAGAGGATTGCTGTGGCCATCAAAATTTCCAACCTTGGGGTGTGAGAAATGGGAAAAGTCATAATCGTAGCCGTGAAGAATGACGGACGCCTTTTCGATAGAGCCAGCATGGAACCGGTTGGGAGGCGTTCCACAGACGACCTCAGTGAAACCGAAAGTCAAGAAGCCGACACCAGCCATTAAAATAATGATTAAACTAATCAGGCCTATTTTTTCTCTCCAAGCACGTTGTTGCTCATGACTGCGGATACCTGAGCACGGAACTATTTAGACCAGAGTGATTGACGGAACCAACGGGAACACTCACCACACGATCGAAGTAAGAACGGGGGCACACCAATCGTGATAAGGTAGCAATAGGTAACCCAACCATCGTGTGGCCCAGGGATGTTTCCCAGACAACCCCGACGACTCGACGGTTCGTCCACGTCCGTTGGCGGCTGCCGCTTCCTTCGGAGGGTAGTACCGCGCTTAAATAAAGCGAGTCCAGATTCGTGCACATCTTCTTCACGACCTAAGAGAGATCTCCCTCGGCGAAGAGGGCGGTGAGGAGCATTGCCAGTGGCTAATAAGAAGCGAAGTGTTTTCAGTCCATCTAAAATTGGTACGAGAAGAAGTACATACTAGACGGTTGAACGAGGTTTGCGTTGGTATCTTCAAGCCTTGCTGCATGAGAGCGGTAGTGCCACTGCCTATGACCGGGTTCAATCTTCTCCCTGTCGGGCCGAACGAGGCTTTTCTTCCTGCCTACTAGTGCAGCGTCTGCCATCGCATAGCTATTTTCGGGGTCGGGGCTTGGAAGCGATGAAACGTTCTGATAAGTAGAGCGTTGTCGTACTCGGCCAGGTTGATCGAGTGGCGCCTGGCGGTCTCCCCTTTCGGTACTTTGGAACGAGACACCGTTGGAGCTACGACCAGCCTCATAGGATTGAGGGGGAATGCGGCTATATTGGTTATATGGCGAGGCCGGTTGATCGATATAGGATGGAGGGGAGTTCGGGGCCAGAGGTTGTTGGGAATATTGTGAATAGGATGGCCTGGGAGCGCGAGGTGGACGCTGGCCTTGGTAATCCATGGTGGATGTAGTTAAAGTCAATCTAGCAGCGCATACAAGGAAGGGGGATAGGTAAGGAGGTGGACGGTGGACGATGGGGTGGGGGAAGGGCGTGGAGGGAGCGTGGGGGGTGGCCAAAGCCAAAGAGGCCAGAGTGGAGGGACAAGACACGCGTGCGGCGCTGCGAGCTGACAACCACCCCAATTTACATCACCGATATCTCTAAAATTTGCGATTGCTCTAGTAATTCATAATTTATCCAAGACATTTAATCTATATGTTCTCTCTTTCTTTTCAATTCTTTTCCTTTTTTTTTCAGCAAGACGGTTCGCAGTTATGTTTCTCCACCTTCTCCACATTCATGGATTTACCGCGACTAAACAATTTATCGGGCGAGATGGCCGAGCGGTCTAAGGCGCCAGACTAAGGATCTGGTCTCTTCGGGGGCGTGGGTTCGAATCCCACTCTCGTCATTATTATTTTGAGCACCAATTTACCACTTCTTTTCACATGATTCTTTGCTGACCTCATGATCATACCATGCGGTCGTCACGTTTTGTTTGAATTTTAAGGTAAGCCGATAGTAAGCACTAATTACACAACAGGTAGAAAAGAGGTAAACCTTCACTTGAGTTGTTCACACAAGTGTTTCACCAATGGTAAAATGTACGTGGTCTCCCTCCCCTAAGGTGAGACGTACCGGTAGGCGTGGGTCGATCCGGATAGGCGCAGAGGTACCGATATAAAAATCCCCGCGGCTAAAGTTGCGTGTGATGGCGGCTGCCTCTTCCTCAGTAAGCGGTCGTGGACGCTTATTAGGGCGAAATGTCGAAGTTGACGCCCCAGTGAACGAACCGTTGTACTCGTAGTATTGTTGGTGCGTAAGACTGGGGGGTTGCATATAAGGAATCGGCGCAGCCGAGAATGGAGGAATGCCGGGGGCTACGCACGTTGCCTCAGCCGACATGGGCACGAAGGAAATCAGTGAAGACGAACCAGGAGTTTGCTGCTGTGAATGTTCAATGGGGGCCTCCGGATCCGGATAAGCGCATGTGGCCCCAAGTCCACGCTTCAGGCAACTCTGAACATGGGGAAGTAAGGATCGTTGAACATACGTAGAGCACAGACATCGTCATATACCTGACACGGGAGTATCTCGCTGCAACGAGTCTTCCCGGAATGACAAGAAGTACATGCACGCCTTACGGCTGGGGCTTTTGCTGGCATAGAAAGAAAAAAAAGAAAATTGAGGCAACCGAAGCGGAAGAGGTAAAAGGGGAGATAAGACATACGCTTCCGAGGGGGATCTGGGATTGTCGGTTGGGGATTTTGATGAAGCTGAGCATGAAGTGGTGGGTCTTGCACGAGGGACTGAGGTTGCTGGAGTTGTTGGGTGTCGATCGACGGCGTGGCCGTATCTTGGGCCGGGGTGGGCGCGGAGTCGGACATGGCGGGTTGGCGGAGGGGCCGGGCGTGGAGGAGGTTCTGTGAGGCCGTGAGCCGCTTTATGTATCGATGTTTGGTTCCGATTTCGGTGAGTTCCCGGAGCCGGCCGTGATTATCCCCGCAGCCCGCAAAGAATAGTGTGCCAGTGCCAACAGTGCAGGGACATCACTAATAACATGGCCTCGAATCCAAACCCAAATTCGAATCCAAATCAACCTCAACCTCCAGTGCCGTTCACAGATTTTCAATTCTCTTTTGATCCTTCTCTTCATGGCCTGTTCCCACCTCCCCCACCGTTACCCCCTTCAGCTGGTCTCTTCTCCGATTCAGAGACAACTGACCTTCTTGGCTTCCTCGACAACTTCAATTGGGAGTTCGATGCGCCCCCTATTCCTTCAGACCACCAACAGGAACCTTCCGCTTTCCATTACGAACCCTCTTCGTCTACCTCACTTCCCCCACTACAACTTCCTAGCCAACAGCAACAACAGCATCACGCCTCACAACCTCTCACACCCCCAACACCAAGCACCGCGGCTTCTCGCAACAAACCGCTCCTTTCAAGTCCTCAGAAACGTCTTAATCACATAATGTCGGAGCAGAAGCGACGAAACGCCATCCGAGAAGGCTATGCCCAATTGACCACACTTCTTGCTCCCAAAGGTGCACCGCCCGGGACTGGCATGCCCACTAGGGGCCGGCCAAAAGGAAGCGGCGGTAGGGGAAGGGGTCGGACTAAGGGTAAAAGTGGTGTTCTCTTCCGTGCGGTGGAGTACTGCCACTGGTTAGAAGAGGGGATTGAAGCGTTGATGGACGAGGTTAGACGGGTTGAAGCAGCCGCGGGGATCCGTGCTGGCTGATACCAGACTATGTTCCTTACTTGACCACCGTACGTCACGATAGCCTTGATATATGCATACCGCGCTAATATATATGCGCATTTTTGTAACTGTACTCTAAGTTACAGTAGTTGCTTGGGTATTCCCAATTATGCGTCACATGATCTAATTCCTCTTCACTGCCTACATCCATGCCTCCTCCTGTGCCTCCACATCCAGACTGGCCCATCCCAACTGTGAGCCTACGAATAGACGATCTGTCTCATCCCGGAGCCAAGCTTTTCTTTGACAATGTGGATCCCCTCCAAGTCATGCATGATTCCATAGTCACAGTTCTCCAGTGGTTATATGTAACAACGAACAAGGCTCCAAAGGCGTGAGTGGCTGAAGGCATTGCGAGCGCTGCGGGAGATTGCCGACACCAATTGCAGCGTACAGACCATACTACTTGTCCTTCGACCTATGGAAGGTGTGGCCTACACGACTGGCTCAGAAACGTCAAAGGAGATACACTTTGCCTGTCAACACATCGTGAACTGTGCAGACCGTTGCGCAGACGAGATCCGCGGAGTTCTTGTTCACGAGGTCGTCCACTGTTACCAATACAACGGTCAGGACTTGTGCCCTCATGGTCTTATCGAGGGTATAGCAGGTGATCTATCCTCCCGTCTGAGATTTGTGCTTCTCTTCTCAGATGCGCGCCGCGTCATAGATTGGGTCCGTCTTCGTTCCGGTTTAGCGCCCCCACATTGGCGCCCCAGCGGGAGTAAATGGGATGCGGGCTATGATGCCACTGCGTATTTTTTACAGTGGCTGACTGAGCGGTATGGCGAGGGCACTGTGCTGGAAATTAACGAGTTGATGAAAGACGCGCCCTATGATGAATCCATTTTCAAGACTGTGACAGGTCGTAAGGTCGATAAGCTCTGGAAGCTTTATAAGGAACATCTCGGCGAGGTGTGATGGGACGAGACTGAGGGTGCAGGGTGCGATAGGGTTGGGGTTTCTCGGGACTAGGCTGTGGATGGGATATACGGTTACTAGAACTCTACTGACAACCCGCCGGAACAGTATGAGCTAGATCCGCGATTGAGTAGGATACCAAACAGAACAAACGGGCAGAGAAGAGCAGTGAATAAAAAACAACAAAAATGTGCACATTGGCCGAAGCCGACTATCCCATCTCCTCCTCAAGCTCTCGAGCTAAGAAATCGTCGTCGTCGTCGTCATCGTCGTCAAAGATACTTTCATCGTCGTTGTCATCGTCCTCATCCTCGCCACGAGGACTCGCCATGGTCGGAAGTGGGAATTCGGGGTAAATAGATTCTTTGAGCTTGGAAGCGTTCTGACGATCTTTAGCAAATTTCTTACGCTTGGACAATGGCGAGCGGAGTAGTTGGTCGCCACTGGCATTCAAACCAGCTTCTGAGGGGGTTAAGCTTCGCAAACGTTTGCGTTTGATCTGAGGGGTCGAGGGTGCGCTAAGAACGGGCTTTCAGCACGTACTTCTCGAGGAAAGTGATCATATACAACGCACCTGCCAATACTGCTTGTGGTGTCTCCCGCATCTGGGTCGTTCTGGGTCATGCGCATAGACTTACCACTCGTACCCCTGATGCCCGCAGAGTCATTGCCACTTTCTCCCTCATCGTCGTCGTCGTCGTCATCTTCATCCCCACTTGCCAAGAACTCCCGCAGCTCCTCATCTGCATCCTCCCATGAGAGCGACAGCTCCAGGTTTCGTGACTCCTCCGAGATGCGCTTCAAGTCGTCCAGTTCGTTCTCGCCAGTCCGGCCCTCCTCCGGCGCCACCCCACTAGCAGTTGTCCCAGAGCCGCCCTTCCGGGACCCTGGTTCAACGTCCCAGTCATCTGCGTCAGGCTCTGGGTCAGACGAAATCTGGTGAGGGTCAGGCGGCGCCGGGGAACTCGCCGTGTCCGGCGCATTGACATTTGAGGACCGAGGTTCGTCCATCAAGTATGACGCCTCGTCTTGGCGCTCCCAACGTGCGATGGAGTCGGTGAACCACGCAAGCCAAACGATCTTTATGTTACCGCGCTTGCGTGCTTGGTCAATCTTTGAGGTGCCCCGCTAATATTAAACGTGAGACCGATGCAATGCAAGGCCAACAAGGGGTGATTACCTTCGCAGCTATGAGATGAGTGATCTCGCCAGTCAATTCGGTGTGGCAAGTGGCACCGAATGCCTCAGCCAGATTCCATATTTCTGTGGTTTGTGGTCTGGTGTCCAAAGGAATCACACTAGAGAACAGTATGTGTAAGCCATCAAACGTTTGCAATCTAAGGCCAGGAATGATGATCTAGAGAAGAAAATGAGCCCTGGAATGTACACGATGTGGTTAGTGTGCCTACCCGAGTATCGTAAAGCACCGATGCTGAAGGCTTTGCTCTGCTCACAAATGTTGCCTTTCCCCTTTGGGGCAGTCGGTTGTTATACGCTTCATAGAATTGTTCGTGGACCACGTCCAGAAGCTGAAAACACCTTAGAAATATACCCATTAAAAGAGTGGATGCGACCAACTCCTTTGACTCGTCGAAGTTCTGTGTCGTCATTCTTGAGTAAAGCCTTGCGATGGTGCCTTTCTCCTCCAGAAGATTCCGGCTGCCTCGAGGTGCTTACACTGTTACCTGGTGTATTCTCAGCTGCAGGACCTTCACTGTCGCCTTGGCCATTAGCCGCTTCTTGCAACTCTTCTTGAAGTTTAGCCAAAGGTCGCTCCTCCACTTGTGCATCAAGAGCCAGCGAGTTTCGAGCCATCATTTCCTTTTGCAGAATCTCCCCGGCAGCGGCTTCGTCAACTGTAGACTTGCCGACGGTACTTGATTGGGATGCATTGGGCGCAGAAGCCGAAGCCGAAGCCGAAGCCGAAAGTGGGAGCGTGGATCCTGCGATGGTTTGTGTCTTTCGGCCGACTGGGGCTGGTGTCATCGGGGTTATGGAAGTTGTTGATGTGTCCAATTTAGGTAGAAATGCGGAATTAATATCTCCTATACCGACAAAAAAGTCATCTGAAAATATGTTAGTGATACGTCGACTTCATTGGGAGGAAGATACCAACATGGAATAACTTTCACGAGATTAGGGCTCCATTCCCAGACATCTGCGCGATCGTCAATGACGACAACCATCGACGTGTCCACGGGAAATAAACGTTGTAGGCTTTTCTGCGTAAGGCCTTGCAGGGATGTTAAGTGAGGATCGGTAGAAACCAAAACATCGCACTCACTTCCACTTTCGTCGCGGCTCAGGATTCGACCACCGAAAAACTTTCCATCCGGATCGATGGCCTTGCAGACTTCCTCGGCGTAAGCACGTGTGCCCATAGTATAGACATGCATTTCATACTTGGTCGCCACACTGCTGAGGAAGTCTTGCCACCCTGGACTTCAGCAGCAAGTCAGAGAAAGGCTAGTGTGTGAGGTTGAAACACACCGCGGTTTGACATAATAAAGACATCCTTGTGTCTCCACCGCCTTCTCTTTACCCTTGGCTCTACGTGTTTCCGGACCAGATGGAAGACCAAAGGATTCGGGACCAAGACGAAATTTCTTAACATCCTTCAACGCTTCCCAATTAGGATTCACCTCATCGTTATCTCCTTCTTGGCTTGACTCGTCAGAATCACCTTCGCTTTCCCTTGGCCTCGAAGATCGCCTCTTGGTAGCATGACGTGCCTCCCAAGCTTCGCCTTCAGTGATCCAATCCCCTACAGTGGGGTCGACGGTGGCATGAACGATGGTTTGGTCAAGGTCAACGATGAGCGAGAGCTTGCGGTGATTAAGAAGGTGCTCGGCTGTCTCCCGTTCGATGCGTTGTGCTTCCTCGAGAGAAACTTTGGGGCCATTGGCTGAATGTGTCATCTGAATCGATGCTCGCGCTTCATTAGAAAAACCAGTATAGTCGGACCTAACTCCGATGAACATTGACATACGTATGCGATGACAGTTGTACGCACTCTGTCATATCCTTGCCACACAGTGCGCAAAGACCTCCCATTTGTATGCCGTGTTTGCAAGGCTCGGTGATGCGAAGCACTTCCTTGTCATCCCTTGTGATGACATCGCCTTCCTTGACGCACCATCGTTCGACAGTGCCTTCGACAGGGCAGTCCCATATGCCGAAGAGGACCTGAGTGCGGCCGCCAGGTTCGGAGGGTTGTGAGGTAAATGAATAGGTCAAAAGCGGAGAACCACGCTGAACGGAGTCGGATGTCCTGGCCTGGGTCTTAACGACCTTTATTGGAAATGGTGTACCAGGAGGCAAAAATAGTTGTGAAGACGAAGACGAAGACATTTGGCCCGCTTGAGAGGAATAAGAAGGGTCAGTGACCCCAGGGCGGTTGTTGAACTGATTCAAGTTACGTGCGGAACCGGAGTAGTTGTTGTTATGAATGCACACCGTAGCACCGTAGCAATTAAATAATGAAAGGATCCCGGCTTTGTCTTTCCTTTTTGTCTTTACGGTAATAACAAAGAGCCATTGAGTATACGATAAATTAATACGCTGTCAGACACGAGATAGTGTACATGGATGGTAGTAATAAAGTGGTCTGTGGCGCGGCTATGCCGCCTGTGTCGATCAGCCTGGCTGGCTCAAAACAGAGTACAACTCGTCCTTTCCATTCGACCTGGTCACCCTATCATAGCCTCCATACCCGCTTCACATCACGTTAGCAATCTCTCTATGTATGTTTTTTCGTGGAATCTGCCAATCGCCCCACGTTAATCATCAAATTAAAACAGACTTACAAGACAACATCAATCATCATGGACCCAGGACTCGGCGTCGATGAGGTATATCCTGTCCTTCCTTCCTTTGCCGAAATTTAGTTCGCCCTTTTCGACTTCTCTAGATTACGCCGATCGCGTTGCTCATGGATGAGCTACGCTCCGAGGATGTCCAGCTACGACTAAACGCAATCCGGCGTGTGTCCACGATAGCACTCGCCCTGGGCCCAGATCGCGCGCGAGACGAGCTTATCCCCTTCCTTCAAGACTCTGTAGACGATGAGGATGAAATACTCCTAGCACTTGCCGATGAACTGGGGAAAAGCTTCGAAGAATACATTGGGGGGAAGGAGTGGGCTCATGTATTACTTGGGCCGTTGGAGAACCTGTCTGCAGTTGAGGAGACTTTAGTCAGAGATAAGGTACGCTTCAAATTCGTGGCGGATCGCAGCTACGAACTTCGAAATTCATGAGCTTATTCCACGCGCCGAACGTCTTACAGGCCGCAGAATCCATCACCAAGATCGCAGCTGTCCTCACAACACAACAGATCGAACAGCATTACATCCCTCTTCTCAACCGACTGTCTCATGGCGAGTGGTTTACCTCTCGTACCTCATCAGCCGCCTTGTATGCTCCCGTGTACTCCAAAGTATCGCCCGCCATTCAAGAGGAATTGCGGAAAGGTTTCGCTGCCCTAGGATCGGACGACACGCCGATGGTTCGGCGAGCGGCCGCAAAATGGCTGGGAGTGAGCACATGTCCTCACCTCTTAGCCGTCGCTTGCTGATCGTGCGACACAGGCGTTCGCGAAGAATCTCTCTAAGCAGCATGTGCTTTCGGATGGTCTATCCATATATCGTCGCCTCCAGGCCGATGACCAGGACTCTGTGCGCCTGCTGACGGTCGAGGACTTGGTCATCATCGCTCAACAACTTTCTCCTGCCGAGGTGAAAGAACAGTTGTTGAAGCAGATTAGACAGAGTGTCTCAGATAAGAGTTGGAGGGTGCGATACATGGCAGCTAATCACTTCAATTCCGTAAGCCGCCCTTTCATCCTGCTGTCCTTTCCATGTTCTCATGTTATCGCGTCGTATGGAGTTATCTGAGGCTGTGGGAGTACAGCTCGTGAGAGAGGAGCTCGTTAACCACTATGTACAATTATTGAAGGACAACGAAGCAGAAGTTCGCACAGCTGCAGCGGGGCAGATTCCAGGTATTGTTGATTAACAGCAAGATCCCCGCCCTAATTTCTAATTTCTCTCTCCAAGGTTTCTCGAAGTTATTAGAACCAGAAGTTGTCATCGCACGCATAGTACCTTTTGTTCGGGATCTCTGTCAAGACAGCTCTCAGCACGTCAGAGCCGCCCTTGCAAACCAGATTACGGGACTTGCGCCACTCCTTGATCACGGACCTACCATTGAACACCTTCTACAGCTCTTTTTACACTTGCTCAAAGACGAGTTCCCTGAAGTCCGGCTAAATATCATTAGCAAACTCGAGCAAGTTAACGAAGGTATTTCCTGTCGACATTGACACCTCTGTCACGAACATACTAATTTCTATGCTAGTCATCGGTATTCAACTGCTCGCAGACAACCTTCTACCAGCTATCGTTGAGCTTGCCGAGGACAAGTCCTGGCGAGTACGACAAGCCATCATCGAGTACGTACCGTTGCTGGCCACGCAACTGGGCCAGGCATTCTTTGATGAACAACTCGCGAATTTGTGCATGTCATGGCTCGGTGATACTGTGTTCAGCATTCGAGAGGCTGCGACCATCAATCTGAAGAAGCTGACGGAGGTATTTGGCGTAGAGTGGGCCAGAACACAGATCGTGCCGAAAGTGGTAAATATGGGGTCACACCCCAATTACCTTTATCGGATGACTACCGTGCAAGCAATTGGAGTACGCCCTTCGGACCTGACTTTCGACAACCCGTATGGACTGATTTGATTTTCTAGACAATCACACCCTCTCTGAATATTGAGATTATTTCCGACGAGATAATTGACGCGCTCCTTCACCTAGCTACCGATCCCATCCCGAATATCCGATTCAACGTAGCAAAATCTTTGGAGGTTGTGGCGACTGCATACGGAAAGACACCAGAGGGCAAGGAGCTTGCGCAACAAAAAATTGTTCCTATTTTAGAGGGGCTGAAGACTGATCAGGATGCGGATGTTCGCTATTTTGCAACTCTTGCGTCCCAGAGCACGCTGGCGACGATACAAGGCTGAGGTAACGACTCGTGGGGATCCGACCACCAAGGAGGTTATTGACGAATATACTTTTGAAATTGTAGATTCGTCGCGATCGTTTGTTAGAAGGAGCAGGAACATCCACGAATGATTCCTCTGCCTTTCTTTACTGTGGAATGTGATGCGAAGATAACAATGGTCATTGTACAAATTGTTCCTGGAGGGGGAACAATGAGAATTGCTTGTTAGAATTAGGTGTCCCCATGAGACGATCCGACCAGGCGAACAGCAAGGAAAACTTTGTTCTGCTGGTCCCTGCAGCTGCCCCCGCCAGATCGCATGTTTGTACAGCATGGAGGATCCTGAACTTGCGAAGTACTAGGTACCGCAATGGGACATTCGACAATTAGATCTTACGCACGATCTATCGTGAACCGTCCAGGCTATGCAGGTACAACCAGGTCCGCATTCGTGTGCGTAGGTGCGCTTGTGTAGGCCACTGCGTGCATGGAAGCAGTAGGAAAGGCTTCGGTTTTTAGTTGGCCTGCCATCCACCGTGACCGAGTACAAATGGCGCGAGCACAGTTGGGCATAACTATGATGGAGCGGCGCGTGTGGTATGGAGCGTTGGATGAGCCCGTTACCGGGTATATGGTGGATACGATTCCCGAATGCAGTGCAGTCGTTACGCATACACCCGCCTTATTTTTGATCGCTGACCATGTCCAGAGAGCCATCCGTACCCGAACTCGAAATATCCGATGATGAACAGCATCTAACAGCGATATCTAATAGGAAAAGGAGCAGCAGAGGTGAATACTATCAATCACTCGACTTTGCTCTCGCATCTATTCTCAGATTTTCGCATAGCTTGTGACCAGTGCCGAAAAACCAAGAGTAAATGCGAGCGGTTCAAAGGCGACGATGAGCCCTGTAAAAGCTGCTCAGAAGCCGGTACAGGTACTAATACACTTCCTCTGCGCGCCTTATGCATCTTGACTGAATGCATTTCTCTTGTTGTCCAGCTTGCACATTCTTGGGTATGCGCCTTACCTTATCTTCCCTCCTCCGTATCCTAAGGTTTGGTCGTTCAGGTCCCAGTTTCAAACGCGGCCCCCCGAAGGGTTACATTCACGCCATCGAACAAAGATGGCATCAAGTGGAGTCTGTCCTCGGTGCAATCCTCACATCAAAAGACCCCTACGTGCAAACGCTTATCAATAACCTCCGCAAGGATGATCTCGCCCGTGATATACTCGGAAGAGTCGACTCGGGACCTTTTGTAAGCATCTCTCAAGAGCTCTCCTCCCCCAAGCTAACAACTGATATCACCTCATACAGGGTTCAACGGGTCGCCTCAACCTTTCCGCGGCAATGACAAAGGAAGACTTCTTTGCATCTATAATGAATAGTGACGTTCAGCACCCCCGTGATCCGTCGCGTCCAAAGCGGCAGTCCCGAATGTCGCGCGAAATTGTTTCTTCGAGTACGCGATAACTCGAGATACGCGTCCTGTTTCCTTATTTTTTTCCTCATAGACTCGATGCTTGTCACACCCACGTTAGAGTGGCAAGATCATCTCTCTGGTTGCTATGCTGTGACAGATAAACCCTGTACTCCTGATTCACCTGGTAGTCGATCTTCCCCCCAACGACGCCGATTAGATAAAGACTCCGCTACTCCAGTCGATTGGGACCGGTTATACAAATTCGAACCTGCTGACGGTACGTGTGGTACGCGCCCCCAGAGTGATGGACTTGCCCTTATCATTTATTTTCTGATTGCAGAATCCGACGACCCTGACGATGCTGCATCTTTGGTTGGTGAGTTGTCACTCGACGAGAACAAGGAGGTGCGCGTAATACATAATTACCTGACCAAGCTCGATCTCAATGCCAACGACAGGTGCGACACCACAGCCTCGTCAGTGGGCTTCATCTGTTATACCAAGCTGGTCGCACAGACGGGCGCAGGATTGGGGGTGTCTGGTGGGTGAATCGTCAAGTCATTCCAACCAGACTGATCGTGGTCACAGGAACCTGCCCATGGCACGTGTATGGCCTCCTGCAGTAAACCAGTTCATACCAGAAGAGAACGTCGATGTTACGATGCCACCCCCTGATGTGCAGCGCCATCTTTTGAATTTGTATTTTGTTTATGTACACCCCACTTTCCCTGTAGTCCATAAGTCACTCTTCTGGAAGGACTATGAAACGACGTAAGTACAGGATTTTGCTGATCTGCCCAAGAAACTAAGGCTACATTTTTTCGAGCAGCTCTACTCGCGAAAGGCCGCACATTTCGAATCTATTGCTCTTATCAATGTTTGCAATCGCTGCCCGGTATGAACAATCTGAAGCACCTCCGGAGTTTGGAAACCTCTGGGAAGCCGGCTTGGAATATATGGTCCAGGCCAGGGAGGTATTAAGTACGCTACTCGGTCTTTACTTCTGGACTTCCGTCAACATATTTTTTTTCATTCGTTCAGACCGCGTCTACCACTATTGCAGAGGAACAACGTGTCAGGCCCTGTTGCTGCTGGGGCTGCGGGAGTTCGGCATAGGTACGCAATTTTTAACGTCCGCAGTGGACAACTGGCTCATATTGGATTCGTAGGCCAAATGGAGCACGGTTGGCTCTACACGGGTAGGCAATTCAGCCGTTTGCGTCACATCACTTACTGACTGCCATTCAGGGATGGCATTTCGTATGGTGCGTCGGGAGTAAGGTTTCAAAATATCTTGGTATCAATAACAACGGTTCCAGGCACAGGACCTTGGTCTCCACCGTGATGCGACAAGCTGGCACATGAATGGCAGGAAAATGTTTAGTGCCCAAGAACTGCAGGCAAGAAAGCAGATATGGTGGGCTTGCAGCAGAGCGGATATGTGCGTGGAGCTTGAGCTTATATACATATGTCGTCGCCAAATCTAACCGGGGACTTTCGTCGAAGATACACCGCAACATACATGGGCCGGTCACCCTCTATTTCAGAGCGGGACTTCGATACCCCACCACCTGAGGTAACTCCTTGTCGTCTTTACGTATCTCATCCTATACTGAGGCGTATATAGGTCGAGGCGGATGGACTATGGGCACCACACGATTCAGACCCCACGGCAATCGACTTCAAACCTGTTCCCAACTATCTAACTGCCTGTTATCGCACTATGTCAGCGCTTTGTACGTTATGGGGTTGACGATCCTACGTCATGTCATTCTGGATCTCAATACTGTCCGTTTTAGGTGTGACGACTGCCAATGTACTCAACAGGATCTACCCTGTTCACCCTCCATCGCATTCTATGAAACGGGCTGCCCTAGCTGAGCTTGAGTCACGATTGGACTTGTGGTACGCAGAGCTGCCTGATTCCCTCTCATTTGACCTCGCAAGCTCGCGGACTGTACCGCCTCCAAATATCCTGCTGATGCACGCGACTTACTGGAATGCCGTACTTCTCCTCCACCGATGTTTGTGAGTGTCAGATCCCGTTTCTTCAGGCCAGTGCTTTTCAGAGCAATGTTAATTTCGTTGGTTCAGCATTCCAAAATGGAAAGCAACACAGTAAGGACCTCTTTTTCTTTAGAGCAACTTGTGTCAAACGCACATTCATCCAGTACGCGACATGGTTCGAGTGGAACTCGAGAGTCAGATGCTCTAGCCCTCAAATCCTTTGATATATGCCAATCTGCTGCATCACATATAACATCAATTTGTGAGTGCGCCCTCTTTTTGGCTTGATCCACTACCCAACTCAGTTTACAGTCATGACATATCGGACCAAATTTGGTCTGAGCCGTGCGGCGTTACTGTGTACACAACTTCTATTTTCGGCTGGGTATGTGTTGCATATAATTTGTTCGATATTGCCTGACTGTCAACACGTAGAATCATGCATGTAGTAACTCGTATGCCCGCGCGCATGTGTCCTAAAAGCAAAGAACTGACTTGTCTCCGTAGTATCGATGCGGCCTTCAAACGTACAAACCTCAATTTCCTTGCAGCAGACAATCAGTTGCCTCAAGGAGATGGGAGTAAGGATACCTACCAACGTTTATCACCCGAGACTGACCCTTTGAACAGGTGATATGGACTAGCGCCTTGCGAGCTTGGGAACTTCTCAATGAAGCGAAGGTCCACGTAGATAACAACATCCTCCGCTTTAATGATGTGCAGCGATACAAACGTCCCGCAGACGATGCATTCGGCACGGGGGACACGGACGGTGCTGGTCCACTCACCCAATCTGTCGGTCTAGGTTCCTCCAGTGGGGTGGACACTGCAGCGCCGCAGGTGTCGACCACCGAAAACCGTATCCTTGCGCACATGCTCGGAATTGACATGCCCGGTGTCGAGCCCTCGACGTCATACCTCCCTGGTTATGAGTGGTGGCCGCGTGACCAGAACAAGCCGCTAACGCCCGACATCTCACAGCCGGTGTCGCCCTCACCGGGGTCCGCGTCGAATCACAGCAGCCCTGCATCCGGTATGCCTATTCCGTTCAGTTTCGACCAGACACGCAACTTTTGGGATGCACCCCTGCAAGACCTGGGTGTGAACTTTCTTTCTGGTGTTTAAGTTGTAGTCTCCTTGCTTTACATGCCGTTCAAGACGTACGATTCATGGAAACCACTTATGAAGACTTCCTTTTTTCTTTGTCACGCCAAGTATGTTGTGCGTCGAGTTATAGGGTGCCGCACGCCGCTGTCTTGTTTATTGTAATAATTTTGTATCACCTGTAACGTAACTAGAATGGCTACTGATACTACTAGTGGACGAAATTTGATCTGTAGCTTACAATAAACCGAATTATTCGGGTTCGGTCGTTGATGTAAGCTGATCGCCCAAAGCCATCGTACTTAGAAGAGTAATTAATAACTTCAATCAATTTCAATCCGAAGTTCATACACACATGTTCTACTTGGTCGTATACGGCGTAACATTGTGATGAGAATTGACAAAGGCGGCAGGTGATTGTAATACAAAAGTAAACCATGCAAGAATTTCAAACGGTTCGAATTACAGCCTCAGATTGCATTTGAAGTCTTTTCAACATCGACACGAATACCACTGATGCAGTTCACGTCAGCAGCTTTGAAGTCTTCTATCTCGTCGTCAACCAGGTCTCCGGAAGCTTTGTGATGCAGTCCGTTGAGTTCGACACTGTTATCATGCCCTACTGCATCAAGATCGCCGCCCATGGTGCTTAGCACCCCACCAGAGTTGATGGTGGCGCTTTTGCCGCCGTGCGGACGAGGCTTGCGACAGGTGGTCCCGCTGGCGCCTGAGCCAGGAGCAGAGCGTTGCTGGCTAAACTGGATTCCAAAAGGCAATCCCCTGGATCCATGCGAATTGAATGCAGGACCGTCGGAGTAAGCCACGGTCTCAGAACCACGCTCACGAAGGTCAAGGATCTTTGCAAAGGGGACGCTAGTGGACTTGCCAAAAAAAACTCATGCACGAGGGGTGGCTTACGAGACGGCAGGCCAGTACAGGGCTCAACATTACGCTCAGGGGGATATTTATCGCAGACATGGCTTGGCGAGGCCTTAGCATCGAATTAGCAAAACGAAATGAGATCCGAAGTTGATACTCACTGGAGGTAGAAAATACCGTTGATCTAAAAGAATAAAAGGTAAGCCAAGGCGACACATGAGAGATAGAAGGACAAACAAGATTCGCGATGGATATGAGAAGGTAATAGAAGACACCTTCACGCAAAAATGTTTGAATAAGGCGGCTACTTGGACCCCCGTTTCGACGACGGACGTAGAAAGCTTTGCAAATGGTCATAAGGGTAACAACCGTATCAAAACCGAGAGGCGCAATCTACATTCCGTTGTAAGTGCAGAAAAGGGATTAACTTGGAAATGACTAACAAAGAAACCTATAACAAGGAGGTTGAGGTCTACGAGTCCACAACTACCTACTAAGGAAGTCGACGTACCAAGAAGATGAGCCGAATGATGCTTGGATATCGGGAAACAAGGACCCTCGCGCTAGCAGAAAATCAACTAAGGCTAAATTTAGATGAGTGGCGGATACGCACAAAAGGAGGGGCAGAAAACGGCAGAACTACAATAGAGAGACAGCTGAGTCTTCAAACTCGAGATCGAATGGCCATTTACCAATCATTTGGGAAGTATCGACATATAGTTGATAAGCGATCATTCCCCCAAGCGCACAGAGAAGACCGGCGAGAACGATTTTGTTTCTGTTGAAGAAGGCGTACGTCCGAATCAAGAGCACAGCTGTGGGGAGCGTTCAGCTCAAGATCGTAGTTAACGACGCATAACAACGGACACTCCGAACCGACTTGGTTCCACATTGCTAAAGCCACTGGAATCTGCATAAAATATTCAACTTACACAGAATACATATTAGTAGGGGGCTTACTTTGTATATTTTTTGACAAGTTTCGAGACTGTGATTGTTGACAAAAGCGTAAAGCAGGTAAGGCACAACCGTGATGACCCAGTAACTGAAGACGTTAAGTTAAGAGATAGGAGAGTCCGAGCCTCCATACCGGCAAAACAGGTACGCCACTTTAACTGGGGTCCAAGACGTCTTCCAGATCTACGACGCATCGACTAAACAGCTTTCCAGGTGCACAAAAGAGAGCGAACGTACATACTGCCACTCTCTGGGCAAGCTGATGATCCAGTCCCACAGGACGACAGCATCTGTCAAGCAAAGTGTGGATAAGCACCTTGTGATATTCCCGTTTATAACAAATACTCACACATGGCTTTATGTTATCAAGGCGTGGTGTTCTGACTGCGACGAATGCAGAAACAAGGAAGACTTACAACAAAAGTAGATTTGAGTCCTGGATAGGTCGAAGGGGGCGTGAGATTAGCTTTTAGGTGAGGGACGACGAGTCACGCACACGAAAATAAAATGTTGGGCGGTTTGGAGGTTATCAGTCATTCTGCCAAGCAATCTCAAAGGTAAGGTGATGGAAGAAAACAAGCCTCGTATACCACAAAGGGACCTCGCTGTATGCATATTTGTATGAAAAGCATTCTGTAGAGAAATCCATCTAAGGAATGAGGATGTCCACTTTGGTACGTTGGTGGACACCTTTTCATCTTGGTTAGAAGTTGAGATACCGTGGGAACCTAGACTTGATTCACCGTCCTGTACTGTACCGCTGCCGCACTGTACGCCTCCTTTGGTGGTTACGCCGCCAGTGACCGAGACCTGTCTATTACCGGCGGCCACCGCTCTTCGAGGACTTGAGGAACTGATATAAAGCGTCAATCCTTGCCCTTCGCATAAGTGTCGACTTGCCATGTCTACATCATCATACCCGCGTACTGCGGCGCTACTCACCAGTATGCCCCAAGAGATACTTCTGCATATTTGTTCGTACATATCCTCAGCTTAGTTATACGTCTGTACTCCGCGCCGCAGCGGCTGACACGTCGACTCTTAGTGTCCTTCCTTGACGTCCCGGAACTCTCTGCCGTCGCTTCTACTTGCCATGATCTGGCCTCCCTCGCCGCTGATCCCATCCTTCAACGAACACGATTGCTCGTCGTTGCTCCTTCGCGTGTTTCTCACTCCTTGTTTGGCATTGGTCCGCAAGGATCACCACTTAGGCCCACTGTCTTGGATCTTATAAATCGAGGCGTCATCAAAGGTTTGGTTATGGAACGGCGCTGGAGAGCGGGTTTATACCTTTATTCGGCTCTTGCACGCATCTTATCTCTCCTGACACTGTCTCCGGGAGCTAATTAGTCTTCATATAGTCTGTGACCAATTACGAGAACGCAATTCTCTTGCAACGCGACCACGCATCGAATGTCATATCCTCTAAACTGCGCCGCTGGTCCCTCCATCCGAACCCACTCAAGGCACTTTACAAGACACACATTCTCCCAGACATTGAGTCGTCTTCGCCTCTCGTCTCTCGCTCGCTTCTTCCCGTCGTGCGCCGACTGAAATGGAGCATTCGTCGTGATAGTCTTTCCAGAGTACTTCGATTGCAGTCCGCTACAACTAGAAAGAGCTGAAATCTTTT
>Ga0137359_10000737_pt1 | contig 24968 bp, 18 predicted proteins | sample Mad1_40_16metaG_FD_108281 | JGI IMG/M metagenome (GOLD analysis project Ga0137359, IMG submission 108281) | Vadose zone soil microbial communities from Angelo Coast Range Reserve, California, USA - Mad1_40_16 metaG | ecosystem: Environmental > Terrestrial > Soil > Vadose zone | place: USA... | reverse complement strand
CAGCGTGGTGTTCATCCGCCGGGAGCCGAAACCTCCGCGTTATCTCACCTGCTTAATGGGCGTGCAACGATTGATAATGATCAGGGACTATTCTTAGCGGAAAGCTGGCGCCTGCATCCGGATGTTTGCGCGTTCACTTCCGAAGTGTTCTACGACAACCGGCTAATGTCTCGCCCTGAGAATGCGGCACAGCGTCTCAATGCTCAAGGACCGTTTGATGGGACAGGGTTGCGCTTTATTCCGGTCAATCATGGCGGAAACCAAAGCGAGTCTGCTGAGGAAGCAGAGAGAATTTCGCAGATAGTCCATCAACTGTTGTGGGACGGCACAACGTGGACAAACAAGAGGGGTGAAGTCGCTCCGCTCCTTGTCGAAGACATCCTCATCGTCGCTCCGTACAATGCCCAGGTTTCAGCTCTGGCCCAAAGTCTTCCAGCTGGCGCCAAGATAGGAACTGTAGACAAGTTCCAGGGGCAAGAGGCTCCCGTTGTGATCTATTCAATGACCACGTCAACACCCGAGGATGCTCCGCGAGGCATGGAGTTTCTCTACAGCTCGAACCGACTCAATGTCGCAACTTCGCGCGCGCAATGCCTCACGATCCTCGTTGCGAATCCGGGGCTGTTCGAAGTGCAGTGCAAAACCCCAAGGCAGATTGAGCTGGCGAATTCGTTTTGCAGATATCTTGAGATCGCCCGGATAGTCTGAATGACAGCCTTAACAAGGGTTGCTCAACCGATAGCCACATTGGTTACTAAGACTCTAGAACGGCTCATGTCGCGTATCAGTGAGAGGAACCAGCGAAAACCGGTTTAGGCTTCTGCAAGACACTATGAGATTGAGCCAGTGCTTGTGCCACGGTGATTCTGTTTCTGCGCCATGGTAGCGTCGGCCCTCAGCGAGCCGCCGAACGAAGATGGCAGATCCATCAAACGAGAGGTAACTACCTTGGATACTTAGACCACTCAACATCTAGGGAGAACAACATGAACAGAATATTAGTCGCTGGTAGCATCAATATGGACGTGGTCGCAAGAGCAGTGCGCCACCCCTCGGCCGGCGAGACAGTGCTGGGCAAAGCGTTACATTTTTTCCCTGGCGGCAAAGGTGCAAATCAAGCCGTCGCAGCCGCCAAACTCGGAGCGAGTGTATCGATGATTGGCAAGCTTGGTGACGACGGCTTTGCGAATGAGTCAGAGAGTTTTCTAGAGTCTCGGGAAATAGAAATGCGCCATGTCTCTCGAACCTCAGAGGCCGCCACTGGGACCGCGCTAATCGTCGTCGCCGACAGCGGCGAGAACACAATAGTAGCTGTGCCGGGAGCCAACGGTCTGCTTGCCAAGGAAGATATTGAGAACGTGTCTTTCGAAAGGGGAGACATACTAATCAGTCAATTTGAAATTCCGTTTGATTCGATTGAGTATTTCTTCGCCAAAGGAAGAGCAGCGGGCGCAAAAGCAATCCTTAACCCGGCACCTGCTCAACCTGGTGGAGAAAAACTCATAAGCGTCGCGGATGTGGTTGTAGTCAACGAGACGGAACTCGCGTTCTACTTGGAGTTGGCGCACCTCGACGAGTCTTCTGTTATGTCGGCCATGGGCAACCTCCGAAAGACACCCGCACAAACAATCATTGTCACGATCGGGGCGAATGGCGTAATCGTGCTCAATGGTGACGATCTCTATCATATCTCCGGACGTAAGGTTGAAGCAGTTGACACAACCGGTGCTGGCGATTGTTTCGTCGGAGCGCTGGCTGCACAACTTGCTAGGAATATCGCAATGAAAGCCGCGGTCATATATGCCAACGTCGCGGCCTCGATCTGCGTACAACGGCTTGGAGCAGGTCCCTCGATGCCTTCGAGCGAAGATGTTGGTCGGGTTATTGGTGAAGGGGGATGCTGATCAGAAAAGCGGAATCAACCGCCGATTTACCGTGCGAGTCTAGTACTCCCAAGCAATTGGAGAAGAGGAAGGAGAGCACAAGAACAGATTCAACCTTTTGTTTCTGAATCAATCGCCAGAGCCACGTACTGGTTAACCTGCCCCCAATTCAGATCCTTGGCGCTATCAAACGGGAAGTGCCCATGGGATAATCCCAGGCGTGGCAGAAGAAAAGGGTGTAGCGCAAGAGGCGGCCCAGGGGTTGCGAAGTATTTTCGAACGGATCGGAGAGTTCTTTCATCTGTTCGACTTGTCATTCTTCGTATCGGGTTTCGTGCTATTCGGAGCTCTTGTGTTTCTCTACCTCAAACTTCACCTACCACGTGCTTTTCCGTTTCCTAATTGGGTGGCTGTCGTTACATTAATCATAGGGGTATATGTGTGCGGCTTGTTGGCGTTCGCCGGTGGACGCCTTCTCAATGGGAAACTCTTTCGCCGTCCTGTACTTCACCGCACGTTGATCGAAGCAATCGAGTTGCACGACCTCGATTCTGTAGCCGTCAAAGCCTACCTTGGTGATGGGTCGATCCGGCGTGTCTGGCGGTTATATATCAGGATGTGGGCTGAGGTAGCACATCGACAGCCAACATCGATCGCTTATCACCACTTGTCCCGATACTGGGTTATGGCGGCAACGTACGACGGTGTGGGATTCGCGCTGTTCGTTTGGGCAATCGCCCTGATTACCTCGCAGTTCGCGGTCGTTCCCGCGCCTCTTTCGCCATGGCTCGCTAACATTGGAGCTGCGCTTCTTGTTGGCGCTGGTATTCTCGCTCTTCAGCGCGGTGCTGCGTATTACGAGTATCAAGTTGAAGAGGTGGTAGCAGAGCTTGCTACTATCAAGTCGCCTTTATTGTAGCCAGAGGGTCACCTTAACATCACGAGTCAAGGGCCGCAGCCTCGCCACTTTCACGTGCCACTTTGGCGATATGAAACCATGGCGGCCGTATCGGAAGTTCACTAATGGTAAACCGTATCGACGAGTTCTCGTCAATTACGAAAGAGCAGTTGGTCCGCGCGCGCTTTATCGATGTTAGTTTCCCGGCCGTGGGGCGCTGACCAGACTCACCCGAGAAATCGGACCAAGAGCCAGGACTTAGATGCTTGACAAAGCTAACCTTTGATGCTATTAGTATCAAAGATTAGAGTTCGCAGAGTATTTCTACTCTGTAAGTTCTGAAAAGAAAGGGAGGGCCATATGGCAACATCGGCAATAGTGACAGGTTACTCGTCGGGGCTTGGGGCAGAGTTTACACGCCTTCTGCTGGAAGGGGGTTGGAATGTTGTGGGTGTGTCTCGCAGGTCCGAGCGGGCCACTCTGCATGAGAAGTACGGCAAGAAGCTGACCGTCGTGCATGGCTCGGTCGATAAGCAATCGGTCGCAGATTCTGCTTTTGCGGCAGCGCGCGAGGCAGGCGAATTGCGCCTCGTAATCAACTGTGCGGGTGTCGGCGTCTTCGGGGAAATTGGCGGCTACTCCGCTGATGAGATTGCCGCGACGATGTCTGGCAACCTTCTCGGCCTAGTACTGTTTTCGGATTTGGCTGTTCGCCACCTTCGTGAGCGGGGCGGCGACATCGTCAACGTGATGTCTACCGCAGGCAAGAAACTACGCACGGGCGAGTCAGTATATGTGGGCGCTAAGTGGGGCGCGAAAGGTTACACTCGGACGCTTCGCGATGCTGTTAAAGCAGCGAAGCTCCCTATCCGAGTCTTCGAAGTTTATCCGTGCGGCATGAATACACCGTTCTGGGCAACTGCGACGCGCCCGGTTGCGGACGGCTTGGCTTTCCCGCCGCCGGCACCCATCGCTGAACAGGTCCTCGGGGAGATCAATGCACGTCGATCCGTTTACTGCCAAGAGTTCACGTTTGAGCGCTCCTAATTGCTTGTGATCGGACGGGACAAATGGAACCAGAAGAAGCTGCCCAACGACTTGCCGAAGCCCTACGCAGCGATAGGCTCGTAGTTTTAGTGGGTTCAGGGGCCTCGGGTAACTCGAAAGATAGTTACGGCCGAGTGTATTCAGGCCTGGCAACGCCGCGCGAGTTCCTTACGACGGTCGCGAAGCGGCGGTCGTACGTTGACCCGAAACGGGGCTTCGTCGAAGGCTGCGATGAGATTTTCAAACAAGAATCACGCGCGTTCCTTGAGGACCTGCTGCTGAATGAATACAAACGTCCCGAAACCTTTCAAACACCCCCGGCCCACAAAATCTTGGCATGGTTGCCGTTCGCAGCCTACCTAACATCTAACTATGACCAATTTCTCGAGCGAGAGCTTGATCGAGTGCGGCGCCGGCCCTCGGTTGTGATCGCCAACGAGGATCTTGCACGCATCCGGCGAGACTCTGTACCCGTCATCAAATATCACGGGTGCGTTTCCAGGCCGGAAACTATGGTTGCTACGGCTGTCGACCACGAGCAGCTCTATTCTCGTCGGCACCTAGTGCGACAACTCATCGCGATCAATTTGGCCAAGAGCAACCTCCTCGTGATCGGCCATGGCTTAACTGACAAGGACTTGGAGCAGTTGCTGAACGATCTGCTCAGAGATCTCGGAGACTACGTCCCGACTATCTACGTCGTTCGAGAACCATCTACGGTCGGAGATGGCTTCAGTATTCCCTTTAGACACGCATTGGTTCACGAGGACCTCACGCAATTTCTCAATCGCTTGGTCCACCAATACAGGGCCTTCTCGTACAACCTCACGTCAGGGGCTCCTGTCTTCGACGAAGCGTGGCTCAATTCGGCCTTCTTCGCCGAGCTCCGGCAAGCCTCAGTGTTACCCAGCGAGACCCAAGTGCTTGATGCATTTCTAAGCCATCTTGTCGAGGAGCTGGCTGCGCGGAATGAAGTCCAGAGCGTTCGAGTTGATGCAGCCATGGCCGTAAAGCTGGCACTTAAGGAGCGACCGAATTACAACGCCTTGGTCAAGTTGTGGGACGACGTCGACCGCACCTTGATATCAGCCGGCGATGACGTTGCCGTGGCGGAGGAGATGATTCGTGCGGTCATTGAGGCACGCGAACAAAAAAAGACCTTGTTTCGCCATCTTGGCAAAACTGTCATCAAGCGAGCTGAGCGAGTTCTCATCTTTTCGCAGAGTCAACGCGTCATCCAGACTCTGCTTGGCGTTACGAGCACGATCCAAAAGACTTGCCAGCTCTTCATTGCGGAGTGTAGACCGAAGAGCCCGTACCCATACGAAGACGCGGCGGCGATCTGCCGAGAACTTGGCGACACCGATTTCAGCGTTAGCGTTTGTCCGGACGTAGTGGCAATTAATCTCCTTGCGACAGGGCAGATCGACAGGGTGCTCATGGGTACTCACGCGATATACGTTGATGAGAATAAGGAGCGATATGCATTCGTAAACACTTGTGGCAGTTTAGCGATCGCGTTGGCCGCTGAGCGGTACGAGATTCCCGTAATCGTGGTCGGAGAGGTCTTGAAGTTAGACAACGTGCCGCGCGATGAAGCTGAGGATCACCTCTTCAAGCACGACGAACACGACCTGCAGGCCGCTGCCCCTGCACTCGTGGAGCTTTCAACGCGGAGAGGGGCCATTCATCACACGAACATTGGATATGATCTAGTTCCAGTGTCGCCGATGATCAAGATCGAGGTGCCTGATGCCGTGGCAAGTTCGTAAAAAGGACGTAAACTACTTTGTAGAGGAACTCTGGAAAGATCGCCGACCTTTTCCGGTCGCCAAGGATCCGAGAGAATTCGCGAAGGATTGCTTTACTTATCCGCTTGCACTGATCGAAGCGTCTGTTCTTCTCCTTCTCCGAGAACGCCTCGGTGAAAATGTGGTCCCTGTACCAAGGCGGATCGAAGGATCTGTGCTCATCCAGGAGCGTATCAGGGGTGCAAGACTATTCGACCTGATTCGGCATTTGCGCGGAATCGAGAACGACCCCGCGGATGCAGGAGCGGCGGCGACCCATGCGATCCTGATGGATCGCGCCCGCACTAGACTTCGAGCGATTCAATTGGAGTTAGCCCACCTCGGACCACTGTTTTGCCATGAATCCTATCCCTTACGGAACAAACTCAGTTCGCTGTTAGACCTCTTTTTGAGAGTGCTAGATATCCAGCACGTACCTCCAACTTGGAAGCAATCGCTCGAAAACTTCGTAGACTACTGGGATTCGGATTGCGTCTCTCTTCCGTTCAGGGATGCGACGACTAAGAACATGATTGTTGCTGATGAACGGCTAGCACTCGGTCATGAAAAGGACTGGGACCGCGCCCAAAAGACGGCTGTGATCGAGCTTTTGCGTAATGAACCACCCGAGTTCTGGCACACAGTTCCTATAATTGACGTTGATTTCAGTTCGGTGGTTCACCTAACGTCAGTAGAGGACGACCCTATAAGTCTTCATTGTCATGAATGGACGTCTGGGTCTCAGGTGATCACGGCATCCAACTTCGTTCTCGACGATTCCCTTGGACAGCCGGATCCTGAACGCGCGGCGGCAACGCTCTTAGTTCGCTACCTCAGGTTCGGCGGTCGAAAACTCGCGTATTACCTGATCAACTCGCAAGGATTTAAGATGAGGTTTGCCTATGATGATCCTCTCTTCTATTTTCGGGAGATCCCCAGGCTTTGTGGCGCACTCTCGCCCCAGTTCTTGACGAATTACTCCGATCTTATACGCGTAGTCGAGCTGATTTTCCTCGGCGCCCGGGCACCCAGCCGGGCCGACCAGGACCTCCTCGAAGTCGACCATCTTCGGCGATACCGGCGGGAGCCTACACATTATTGGCAACAAACTCCTTTGGAGTCTCAATCGTGACCCGCGCTCTTCTTCTGGCTGACGTGGATGGCACTCTGGTCGACGCTGCGGGTCAACTGTGGCCCGAAACGTATGGCATCGTGAGCGCAGCGGAAGCGTCAGACTGGACGGTGGCCTTATGCTCGGCCCGCCCGGCTTGGAGTATTTGTTCGCTGGCTGATCGCCTGGGTTCAGGCGTTCAATATGCTGTCTCCTTTCAGGGCGCAATGGTGTCATCCCGTGTGGTATTTAGCGGTATCGAATCGCCTGACAACTGGAAAACGATCCGGCGTTGCGTCCTCGATTCAGGTGTCGCCGAGTCAATTGAGATGTTAATTCGACCTGAGGATTCACTTTGGTGTTACACAGAGACGGATTGGCGCATTCGTTCGGTTAACGAGGCCGCTGAGTTAGAGTCGAAGGTAGTGGGTGCAACTTGGACAGCCGTTGGGTCCAATCGGAACCATGACCCCCTCCTGAAAATCCTAATCGTCCGTCCCGAGCAGCCAGAGGTCTTACTCGCCGAGTTGACGTCGGCTTCTCTGCCCATCGTGTGCTCAATCTCGCAGCCTGGGTATATTGAAGTCGTAAGTGACGCAGTTGATGGTGACAAGGGTGCGTCCGTACTGCGAGAGCTTGAGCGATGCAGCGAATCGTTCCCTCGTACGGTGGCTATCGGGGATGGTAGAAATGACTTGGGGATGTTTTCCGCAGCGGATATTGCCATCACCTTCGATAACGCTTCTTCTGATGTCCGCGCGGCCGCTGATGTAATACTCTCCGCAGACCGCCCCACCGCCCTTCGGGAACTCAGTAAACTATTATTGGGAAATTTGTTATGACGGTATCTTCTGGTTGGCTGTGTGTTGGCCTTCGTTAGTTGTCTAGCCAAATGACTGTGCGCAAATTTAAAGATTATCCTCGGCCGTCGCTGGCAGTAGACCCAGCAGTGATGACGGTCCACAACGGTCGACTTTGGACAGTCCTGTGGCGGCGACAGTACCCACCAGATGAGGAATCTTGGGGCTTACCCGGCGTCTTCGTGAACAAGGGCGAGGAGCTTGAGGCCGCAGTTACCCGCGCGCTCCGGCAAAAAGCGAACTTGGGAGAGGTCTCCCACGTGGAGCAGTTATTCACATGGAACAAGATCGATCGTGACCCTAGGGGTTGGGTGGTCACAGTGGCGTACTTCGCTCTGGCCCCATCAGAACAGCTACGTGCGGCGGTGGAGGGTAAAACCGATGTAGACCTCTTCGCTTTGGAAGTTGAAAGCGATTCCGACGGTGGCCGAGCGAGTGTCTTTGCGCCAGATGGACATTCGATAAGACCAGCGTTTGACCATGCCGAGATCTTAGGCAGCGTAGTAATACGATTGCGAGAAAAGCTCTGGCATTCGCCCGTCGCACTTGCGCTTCTGCCAGACAAGTTCACGCTTCGTGAAATGAAACTGGCATATGAGGCTATTCTCGGTCAAAACTTGAACAAGGATTCTTTCCGCCGCAGCATCATCAAAACTCAGGGAATCATCCGACCGACTGGCGAATACCAGGAGGCCGTGGATCATAGACCAGCAGAGCTCTTTACTAAGGTGGTCGAGAAATGAATCCACTCACCGACGCTCAGGTCGAGACTTTCGTAACGCAGCAACTGGATGTCACCTCTCAGGCTGGCCCGGAGCAGGAGCGCATCCCGAGCGAACCGTCAATAGTTCAGTATTGCTTTGTTCAGCTAACACGCTCGGCCTTCCGTCGGACCCGCATCGACGATGAGTCGGCAAATGATGTGAGACGAAAACTAGAGGGCGCTATCGCAGCTCGTAAGCCAATCACCCTCGCTGTCCCATTCGGTGGATATAAGAATTACCGGGCAGCATCCTTTCCCGGGCCGGACTGGGCCGAGATATTCAACATGAACTACTTGGCCCGTTATGTGCTGCCTCTTGCCCGATGCTATGAGCCGGGAGTAATTCTCCAGTACACATATAGCTCGGGAGTCATGGATCTAGTGAGCAATATACCTGCGATCTCTACCGCTACGTACATGGAGCAGTTTAGATCTTTGCTCTCTATCTTCGCCAAGCGCATACCTGCGAATTTGCGCATGACCGCTGTGGATATCAGCGGTCACTATCCAGGTACGGAACTCATGGAAGAGCTTCGGCGGAACTATGAGGATAACCGAGCACGGTGGGGCGATAAGTTCTCGTCGGACGAGCGAAGCCGACGCATAGGCAGTGCGGAGCGCAATCTGATGAGGGTAGGTGCTGTCGATTTAGCTTCTCTGAGCGAGGCTGAGTGGAGTGCTCGCTGCATAGACGCTGCGATGTGGTGTGAAGCCTTGGACGGTCTAACGCTGCGTCGGCGGTTCAACAAGTACTCGGAGAACATCCAGTTGGTATTTGTCCGCGGTCCAAGTCTATCTGTGCACATCGGTTCTTGTGATACTTCGGCACATCATTTTTGGTCAGGTTCTGGAGTTTTGGAGCTTCGGGGAGATCGCCTCCAACAGCGGATACTGTCCGGAGAGAAGCTATCCTTCTACAAGCAGGAGGGACTCGTGCGCGAGGTGCCAGTGAAGACCGTTCTATCCGCCGTCTCATCGACGTTTGACCTAATGACCGTCTTGAAGCTGGACCCGAACGCTTGAGATATCGAGCCGGTCGGGGTGGCTTAGCGATCCCTTCTTAGACGGATCTTCGCTCAACTTGAAGGGGGTTCGCTAGCTACTTCTTAAGGAATGCTTTGGCATTTCACGCACGACCGCTTTCGGACTCTCTTGTCCTCGCGCAATCCTTGAAACGATGGATGTCCTGACTCTCGCTGCCCCCAGGTAGGGATACATTTACCCAATCTCAAAGATCTAGGCTGGACGCCTGCATAAACAGGAATCGCGCCGAGCGCGGCGTTCTTGTAAACAATGCTGCCTGTTCCGGCCCATCGTAAAGATATAGCTGGCTCCGGTTTCAGCAATCGCTTTGAACCAATTAATCAGTTCGCTCGTCGACACCGGTGCTAGGGTCTGGGTGCTACTAAGGAAGGCACGCATTACTTTGCGGTCGGCTTGTCATTGAATTTGAGAAAGCCAGCGCCTATCACGCAGGCGCACGCGAGTCATCGGGCCGATTGTCAGCGGCGGTCATGCGTCCGTTTATTGGCGCGAATAACCATCATTGGGCCAAAAGCGGCACGGTTTATGGCGCGAATAAGGCTAATCGCGCCAACTGTGTTACTCTTTATGGCGCGAATAGGGCTAATCGCGCCGACGCGCCAAACAGCTATCGGTGAATAGCGCTGGAACGGAGACCGAAAAGAGGCAACATGCCACAAAGACTGCCTGCCGGCATAGACGAACAACTCCTGAAGGACATTGCGAATGCCCCTGGTGGACTTAGTATTGATGACCTCCTGCGTCTGCTCCGTGGTGAGATCAGTCGCCGCTCACTCCAAAGACGTTTATCAGCACTCGTGGACGCCGAAAAGCTGATAACTGAAGGAGGGGGCCGGTCAACCCGCTATCTCCTGCCAAAGGCCGTCAGTAAGACGGGAGCCGAAGAGGATTACGTTCGGCTGTCTCCATCGGGTGAAGAGGTGCGACAGTTGGCGCGAAGGCCACAGACTGAGCGCACGCCGGTCGGTTACAAGCGCGATTTTCTGGATCAGTACAGACCCAACGAAAGCAGTTATCTGACTCCAGAAACAATCTCCCATCTTACTCGTATCGGCGCCACTCCAGAGGCGGAGCGGCCGGCTGGCACGTACGCGCGCCACATTCTAAATCGACTGCTGGTGGACTTATCCTGGGCGTCGTCGCGACTCGAAGGCAATACGTACTCACTGCTCGATACCGAGCGGCTTATCGAGTTTGGAGAGGCGGCCCAAGGAAAGGATGCCGCTGAGACCCAGATGATCTTGAACCACAAAGCCGCCATTGAATTCATGGTGGACTTGAAAGATGAATTGGTCTTCACTCGACAGATCATTCTCAACTTCCATGCGATTCTCGCGGACAACTTGTTGGCGGATCCTAATGCAAGCGGCCGGCTGCGGCGCATCGGTGTTGGTATTGCCAATTCAGTTTATCACCCGCTTGAGGTACCGCAATTAATCGAGGAATGCTTTGAACAGGTCGTGGATACCGCTGCTGCGATCCGCAATCCGTTTGAGCAAGCGTTCTTCGCAATGGTCCATCTGCCTTACTTACAGCCCTTCGAGGATGTCAACAAGCGCGTCTCTCGACTGGCAGCGAACATCTCTCTCATGCGGCAGAATCTTTCCCCTCTCTCTTTCATAGATGTGCCAGAACGCGCATATGTCGAAGGACTGTTGGGAGTGTATGAACTCAACCGCGTCGAACTACTACGCGATGTCTTCGTGTGGGCGTACGAGCGATCTGCGCAGCGCTATGTAGCTGTACGACAATCGCTAGGTGAGCCCGACAGATTCAGGCTAAAGTTTCGAAATGAGCTGATTGAGCTAGTGGGAGAAATTGTGCGACGCAAAGTGAGTCCGACCTTGGAAGAAGTGGCAAAGGTTGCGAGCGACCGCATTCCGGCGGAGCATTTGGACGATTTTGTCCGCATGGCCATTCAAGAACTGGAGAATCTACACGAAGGCAATTTCGCGCGGTTCCGTCTGCGGCCCTCGGAGTACCATGCCTGGCGCGAGGTCTTCCCGCCGAAAAGAACCAGAGATACGTCATTGTGATCTTATTCATGGCCGCATTCTGGTTCTGCCAGATTGCCCTTGAAGGAATTTGTAATGGTGACGCCAACAGGGTAACCGTAATCAACTTCCTCTCCAGGTTGTGGAGTTTGATCGACAATCAGTCCGGGCTGAAGTGGTAGATCGTAGCGTGTCGCTAGCAGTTTAATGTTCAAGTGAGAGGCGTGAAGTTTGGTTTCGGCGTTTTCATAACTCAATCCTTTGAGCGACGGAACTCTGGTTTGAGTTGGTCTCGACTGACTCTCATGTTGTACGTCCAAACGAAGCGCCAAAAGTGTGATTGCCGGCAAGACTATGAAGACAATGAACGCTGCGGCCGCAAGGACTGTGATTAGTAGTTTCTTCTTGCCTCGCATGCTGTAGCCAACGAGTACTCCAAGTAAAAATCTCATTTCATCTGTTCCTTTGGATCTCTCTGATGGGCCCTAGTAGCGCTGTCCGCCCTTATTTACTCTGCTTAGCGGCTTTCGCGGAATTTACGAAAGTGATCGCGTATTAATGTGGGATAGAAAACAGAAGAGCTGTCGGCGAAGTTTTGCGCGAGGTGCAGTTGCGTAACGGTATCAGTGCGTACCAATTGTGACTGGAACGAACTCAAAGCCGAATCAGCAGAGCGAGGGCTGATGGTTAATTAAGCGACCCTGGGTGATGAATTCCCAAGGTCTGGGGACTGTGGGGAAAACTGTGTCGGTCTTGAACGGAAAGAGGCTGTAACAGGTGTATAGTGGCGCAAACCAAAACGAGCTGCGATCCGCGTAAACGCTGGTTAAAGTGATTACAACGTCATAGGCGCACTATCACGTTGCCGGTTTCATAACCCAAGGTCGGGAGTTCGAGTCTCCCCCCGCTACCAACTCCTCTTAATTTTGCATAGCATCCTGTCGAAGCCAACGCTCTCCATTGTAAAGTCCAGGATCTCTGGCAAAAGGTGCGCTATTGACAATAAATGACCAGAAGTGTAACAAGCACTTCAGCCTTGCGGTGTCCTCAGATGCCCGTTGGAAGGGTTAGGCCTCTATCTTGGGGCAGACATCGGTTCGAACCCGCATCATTTGAGGGGCTCCACCGTAGGGCTACTCTCCGTGAGAGTTCAGAGCAGACTGGCCGCGTCTAGTCGCTTCCTGACATACTTCTTGATCAGGTCGAGCCATTGGCCATTTTGATCGGGCAATGGATATGGTTGATGGCCCTGTAAAAGCGCATGATTTACGAAGCTCGCTATTTGCAGACCGTCGTGGTTTTGTCGTATTAGCGGATGTATTTCGAAACGTCTTCGTGGTGCTTTGTTTGGATGCTTGCGAAAATACTTACGCAGCCCTTTTTTTGAAACGTTCCTTATTACTTTTACGTCTGGACAAACGAGCACCTCGTTGAACCTCGCAAGATCACAAGACTCTAAGAGCACCTCCATCATCCTTGCGTATAGACGATTCCTGTTTACGGCTCCGCATCGAGTTTTGTAATGAGCTGTTATTCGTGCCTTTTCGAGGTAGACTTCATTAACCTCAAGGCCGCTTCGATAATTCGGACGAAGGCGCGACAGCTCGTGATAGAGGAGTTCTTTGAGCTGTTGTTTCGTCTTGCTCGCCTTGGAAGTAACCGTCTTTAGACTTGGTAACGCCTGTTTCAAACCTTTGATGTTAGTTGTGACTACCGCGCTTAAGACAAAGTAGTCTCCTTCTCCTGGACCTGACTCCTGATGGGCTCTGGCTGCGGCTGCATGAGATCGTCGTGAGTTTCGCACCTTCGATCGCCGCAGCCGCAGTTTATTGTGAGTTCCCTTAGTACATACTTGAATGGCGGCGCCAGCTTCCTTAGTTGTTTCGACAATCTTTTTATAGGAATAATCTAATCGATTCTTCTCTGATAGCGATACGTAGATGACAGCGGCCGACCGGGTACTTTGACTACTCTGGAAAATCCGCCGTCTTACTTGGGCTAACAGAATCTTCGACTCACCTACCGTGGCTGCCCAGGCAATCAGAGACAGTTTTTGAAGGAATGAACGACGTGTAGTCATCTCGATTCAGCCTCGTCCCACTTGGGTCTCGCTTTCAGATTCAGAAATTTACGCAATAGTGTCTGGGCACTGAAGCAGTGCGAAGTATTGGGGCGGTGGTTCGCGAGAGACATCGACCCGGGTTTGGCACGGCCTGGCTTGGGGCAGTTTTTTACTCCGCGCCCTGCCCGGCTGAAATGAATCTTGAGCCTTTGACATATGTATTGACAGTTGTCATAGCTCTCTATTAAGGTTGGCCCTCGAAACAACAAGCTCGTTCTCGACTTAACGCGCTCCGGGACCGGCGTTTTGACTTCTCATTATGGTTTGCGGCTGTAACCGCCTCAGCCAGATGTCCTCTAAAGCTGGTCAATCCCACGTGGTCGCAAGAATGCGAAATCGTAAGCGGATTCTTCTCTACGCACTCATCGCACTAGTTGGCGTCGCAAGTCTCTGGCTACTTCTCAGGACGAATGGCTTTGTCCACGGAACCACGGACTCTGCTCTGCAAATCGCGATCAGCGCGCCGGAACCCGGTACGTTACCTGGAAGTGTCAAAATTAAAGGTAGTACGACAAAGGCAAGTAATGTCCAACTTCTGATCAATAGCGTACCTTACGAGGAAACCTGGACGGGCGCAAACAATTTTTTCACATTCGATAACCTTGTACTCCCCTCGAAATTCCGCGTTAGCGCACAGGCAGTCGCAACTGAAGGCAAACGACATTTTGGCGCCACCATCAGTGGCCCTGCGCCAATCCCATTAGCGGTCGCTTCCACGCAACAGCCCGCCCAGGCAACCACTACACGGCAATTAACGGCGAGCGTTTCATACCGAAGGCTTGACGTGCACATTCGAGTTGAGCTTCCCACGAATGATCCGCGCGCGGTCGCTCTAGAGATTCGGAAGCTATCACTTCCGGAGTTTATTCGAAGAGTGTTCCTAAATCTCACCATCAATGATGAACAGATCGATAACAAGTTTCGGGACGTCCCTCCGAAGATCGAAACCTCCGCAACCAGCATCGTAGTAAGCGCTTCAAGTAACCAGAAGGATAGCTCGTTCATTCCCAATCAAGATGGAGTACTGTGGATTCGGCCGGGATGGCAACCTGAAAACAGTAACGATGTTTTTACCTTGAACGTTGTCGACTATTCGATCCAGTCGCTGGAACCTGCGCCGGCGACTGCTACCGGCGATTCCTTCACCTGGACCGGTCGTCAGGGATTGTCGGCCATCAAGGTTGGTCTCAACTATGATGCATGGGGAACTCCGAAGACACTCCTAAGGGTCCTTCGCCTCTCTCCGTACGACTTGCTGCCATTTTGGGGTAGCCCAGTAGTTGCGACAATCCTCGCCTTACTGGTTGCGATCCCGATCATATGGTTTCTATTCATTTTGAAGAAGACTGAAGAGACCTCCTGGATCGAGAGTCAATTCAATCACAGGCTCGAATTCACAGGGTACTTGCTATTAGCAATTATCTTCAGTGCCCCGGCCATTTACTCGATGTACAACCTGGCTTCTAGAGTCAACCTTCTGGGGGCTCGTTTCGGTCATCGTTTCAAAGATGACGATGATTTCAGACTGCTACTGATTACTACTCTCTTGGTCGGGCTAGTGGTTTTGTTGCTGCGTTGGATCGCTAAGTTAATCGATCACCGGCAGTTCGGATTCTGGTTGCGATTGATTCTAGGTGGTTTCGGTGGCGCATTGGTGCTTACCGTATTGATCATGATCACCATTGGGTTAACGCTTGCCTTTGTCCCCGACGACCGGACAGGTGTGCCGGAAGGACTTGCATCCGTCATTGCCCTCGCGTTGTTTCTCCTGCTCGTAACGAATATTGTTAATTTTTATCGCGCAAAAAACTCGGAAGGTAAGGCGTGGGTCAGTTGGCGGAAGGCTGCTGTGATAATCGTTGGTGCGCTCCTCGTGGGTTTGTTACTTGTAAATCCTAAACCGCCATCAAGCTTTAACGTGATCATTGCTAAGCGACACACGCCAACCTTGATCTACGTGCGCACTTTCATGTTTCTAATTCGCGACCTGATGCCTTATGCACTCGTACCGGGAATAGGACTCCTGCTGTATTGCGCGGAAAACTATTCGCGGGTGACTGATCCGCTTGTATGGAAAATCGCTAATTTACTGTTTGTTGGCTACCTGGTGGGTTCGACTTCTAACGTTCTCATGATGCCGATTCCATTCCTTCTAGCTCTCTGGGTTTTTCCGCGTTACGTGTTGGATTCACCGGACCGATGTCAAAAGATCGACTCTATAAGGAATGATATCTTCACGAACCGTGTGCAGAGATTGAAGACGGTCGTTGGGCCATCCGACTTAAAGATGCTGCGGGATAGCCTGGAGCAGTTGGAAAAGAACATGCTGGCAGGCGAAGTACTTGAGGTCGACTATCAAAGGCTGAAGAGCACCATTGAAGGTCGTCTGCAACAGATTAATCTGGACAACAGTCTGCAAGACGACCTGGAGGTCGAGGATGTCGTCATTGGAATCGGTCTCAGGAAAACTAATTGGGAGAATGGCAAATGGGCCGCAATCTGCGGATTCCTGCTGACATTGCCTTTTTCAGTACTATATTTGTGGGAATTATTGCAGCGAACATCCTCGGTCCAACAGTCTTATTCTCTTCTTGGTTTAGCGGTCTCCCTTACTACTTTCGTTGCGTACTGGACGCTTTGCGGATTCTTCTTTGGATACTTCTTCCCATATATTCGGGGAAAATCGGGATTGAGAAAGGGACTGATCCTTTCATCAGCGATCATCGCCTGCCTACTGATCGTCTGGGTGTTGTCCCTTTCCAGCTTTTACGCGTTCTTCCTGCGAGTGGGACAAACCTTTCTTTTTTTTACAGTCTTAGGGGTATGGAGCGACTACCTGATTTTTCGGAAAGATATTGGCGCCGAATTCAACTGGAAAGACTTCACGCAGTTTGAGTATATCCCCAGTCTTGCAGCGTTTGCTTCGGTTGCGCTCGCCAGTCTTAGCACCGCGGCGAATTCAGTGATGCAGGATCAATATCAGTCAATCATCAAACAGTTCATCGGAATGGTCTCCCAACAACTTCCGCGGCTCCCGCCTTAACCTGGTTGCGAGACAGGCTGCGATGGCCGGCTACCATTTCGACAGAATGCTTGAAAAACTGCGGAGTGATTGTGGAGTTAACAGGTGGTCGCAACAGTTGGCTACGTTTGAAACTACTGCCGCGCTCGGCTTTTGCGAGGTCAAAACCTCAAGACCAGTGAGTCATCCTCAAATCTCATGAAGAACCCATCTGATCTGCTATCGATTTTCGCTGTGGGATTAGTAATCGTAATCGCACCGGTTAATGCTCACCGGCATTTCTCTGCTCCTCTCCCTGATTGTCCGGTTGCGGTCAGTGGGCCTGAGAGGGTTGTGGAAGGCGATGAAATACATTTTCAGGCGGATCCATCGAACTATCAAAGTTACCTATGGGACGTTAATACTGGGACTATCTCCGGCCCACGAGACACGGCCTCGCTTACCGTTGTAAATGTTGCTGCCGGCAGTTCCTGCACGGCTACTGTGACCGTTCGCCACAACGGCTGCCAGAATTCCAACTCTCACACTACCAATGTCCGTTCTCGGGGTCTAACTTCGTGCCCAACATTTTCCGTAACTGGGCCTGACAGTGTTGAGGAAGGGACTCCGATCGTCTTTGCTCTCAACCTCGCTGGGGCTACTTCGGATTTTGTGACGCCCAATTGGTCCACCTCTGCGGGCGAGATCTCGCAAGGTCAAGGGACGCCTACTATCATGGTCAACACCGCGGGCTTGGGTGGTCAATCAGTGACGGCAACCGTAGAAATCGGCGGACTCGATCCGTCTTGCACAAGAACCAGTTCCGTGACCACCAGCATTACCGCCCGTCCCAAAGCGGCCAGGCTGGACGAGTACGTAAGCCTTAGCTTGAATACAGAGAAGACGCGGCTCAGGCAGTACGCACAGCAGCTAAAAAACGCGCCCACCTCTCATGGGTACATTGTTGTCTATGCCGGTCGGATTGGTCGGTCGGCTGGGGCGTTAAAGCATGCCCATTGGATCGAACAGTATCTGGTCGATGTGTTGAAGGTTGAGGCTACGCGTCTGGTTGTCCTAAATGGCCCAATCCGACAGCAGCGCACGATACAACTTTGGATTGTGCCTGAAGGCGCTACACCGCCTGAAGTTGAAGGCGCTCAGTAGTTATTCGTATTGGTTGGTTTTGAATCAGAGTGCGCCAAATGACTAATCGGACAGTAAACCATCTACGGCAAAATTCCTTAGCGATGGTGTTGGCAGCCACCGTGCTGTTAATACCTCCTTCAGTCGCTCAATGTATCGGCGGTGGCGCCGGGACATTGGACTGCCCGTTAACCATTTCAGGGCCGGAAAGAGTTGATGAGGGGACTCCAATAGAACTCGATGCCAGTCCTGCAAATTATGATAGTTATCATTGGGAGGTAACGTCAGGGGAGATTTCCAGCGGCCAGGGCACACCTTCAATAGTTATTGTTAATGTCGCCGGTGGCGCCTCCGTCACAGCCACCGTATCCGTCAGCGCAGCTGACGGCTGCCGGAATTCCAAGTCTCATACGACTGCAGTTTGGGCACAGCGCTTAACCGCACAAGTTGTTGAGTCCGCAGTCCAGGATAAAGAAAAGACTCGAAGCTACGTCCGGTTCATCGACTCAAAGTTTGATCCCTCGAGCGAGGTTTACGCTCACTCTGAATTGTTGTATACGAAAGCGCAGACCGCCTACGACCGTTGGGTTCAATCTGCTACCAACGCTATCGAGGAGGGCTCGATAGAGAGTCAAACCACCAGCAGCAAACTCCAACAGCTGGCCACAGACGCTAACAAACTCGCACTCGACTTCATCAACTATGTCGATAGCCAACCCGTCAGACCTCAGTCAAAAGCCATCACGTTTGCCTCACCGGTCAGCATAGGTCGGAAGATTGCGAACGACTTCAAAGTAGTCAGGGAAAGTCACTTCGCACAAAGCAGAATGATCGGACTAACTGATGCCTCAGCGAAGGCTTCCTGGATTGATCTGCAAAAGAAATTATCAGATTCATTCCTGCAAGCGGCGAAGTGGGAGACTTGGGGGGAAATCTTATCTCCCTCAGAGAAGCCTGGCGAAGAGGTCAAGCCTTTGGTTCCGGCGGCGAAGGCTGAGAATGAAGAGACTACTTCCGACGGTCAGCGTTACGCGCTGCTGGTAGGAGTGGAGGAGTATTCCGAGATCCCCAGATTGAGTGGGCCAAACAAGGATGTCTGCGTCCTGAGACAGATTCTTACAAGCGTTGGAGGTTTCAAATCTCAAAATATTATTGTTCTGGCCAAGCCCGGTTCCTGTCCCAATGTCCAGACCCTTCCTCCCACGCCCGAGCAAGTTGTCAATGCCATCGACAAACTAAATTCTGTGATGCGGAAGAACTCTTTTTTTCTTTTCAGCTTCTCTGGCCATGGCGTATCGAGAGGCGATGAGTCGTACTTAATGCTTCAGAACTCGACAGAGACGAGTGGAGCTCCGACCAAATCCGTGAGTATCAAGGGTCTTATTAACCAGCTGGTTGCCGGAGTTGCCGCACCGGAACATATGCTGTTCCTGGTGGATGCTTGCCGCACGTCGGTGAGTGCCGGATCTACGGATCCAGGCCTTGATCGGGGATTTGCAGAATCATTTGAGCAAATGGCAAAGTACGGTAAAACGCATTCCGCTTCGGTCGTGTTCTCAGCGAAACTAGGCGAGCAATCATACATAAGATCGACCGGGCCAGTTAGTTTCTTCACCTGGGCAGTCATCAAGGGATTGATAGGCGAAGCGGCGGAGCGAGACGGACGCGTCACCATGAGGGGCTTGGCAGAATATGTGGAAAAGGAAGTTCCGGAACTGATCCGAGTAGATTTTCTTAGCGACAACAAGGTGCAACAACACCCAACGACAAGAAACTTTGGAGTTGGCCAGGAGGATTTCGTCGTCAGTAAGGTCCCGGCGCCAAGCACTATGTTTTTCTATTCGGTCGAGGCCTTTTTAGTTCCGCTATCAAAGGCGGGAAAGATTCTCGCGACACCGTTGCATGTTGATCTAGTCAGCCCGCGTCCGCTTGGCTTTTTAGATGAAACGCTGCCATTGAACATTAAGGTAGTAGGACCGCTCAACATTATTGGGATCCCGTATGGGAAAATTGATAAACAGAAGGTCGGCAGCTGGGACTACTTGGTGCGGATGACATTTCATCACGGTCGTTGGCATCGTGCTTTTGTGATGTGTCCGGCCAGCCCGAATGTGCCCGAAAATGAAAAGTTCGAGAGGGCACAGGAGATTAAGACCTATATCTCTGACGGCGTGCTGGTAATCGATCCACTAATCTCTTTCATGATGTGGGGTGAAGCCTTGCGGGATCCTGACGGTAGAATGGGAGAAGAAAGGGCGAGTGGCAATCACATCGAATACACGACTTATTCTATGAAGTGCCTGGAGAGGTGAGGCCTAAAATGGATTTGAATCCGGTAACGTCTAACTCGAATCGAATGGCTCGAGCGAAGTGGCCCAAACCTGCTCTGAAAAACACTTCCAAAGGCGGAGGGCGAATTCTCTGCGCTCTGGTAGCACTTGTCTTCTGCATGGCCCCATGCTGGGAATCGCATGCACAAAAATCACGTCCTGCCAAACCATTCATTAGAGTCGTTACGATCGGGAGCGATGGACACGGTAAATCAACTTTAACAGTTGCGATTACGAAGGTCTTATCGGAAACCGGGATGGCGCGCCTTGTGAGTTACAACGAAGTCATTAGTCCGGCGCCAATCAAAGTCGGAAGCATGCGGCTGGCAATTGCTCGCGTCGATTATGAAACCGTTAAGGGTCGTTATGCTCATTTCGATTGTCGCCGTGCCATTGATTGCGCCAAACTCTTCTCGAACAGGGGAGTAATAACAGGAAAACTGCGAAAACTTGACGGCGCTATCCTGGTCGTATCGGCTAAAGTTGGTCCGATGCGCGACACACGTCGTCAGATTCAATTGGCAAAAAAGTATGGCATCAAGTCAATTGTGGCGTATATAAGCCAGATCGACTTGGTGACCGATCCTGAGTTGATCGAATTGGTGGAGTTGGAGACGCGCGAACTCCTGGAGCAGTACGGATTCAAGGATGCTCCGATCATCCGCGGAAGTGCCTTAATGGCCTTGAATGACAAGCAGCCCAGCCTGGGCGAGGACTCAATCATAAAACTCCTTAGCGCGATGGATGCCAGTTTCATCAAGTGAACATGCGACGTCAGGTCTGTAAAAGCCAGCCATTGCGTCATTACTGGAAGCTAAGGATTTTGTTGTAAAGCGACCCTCCTAGTCTTTAGTTAGGTCCTTCTTTTCATCTTCATGTTGTGGATTGGGAGCGGCAACTCCAAGATTGGGCCGAAGTGCTCAAGAGCCATTTACCTCAAGAATGAACAGCGAATCAGGCATGCGGGCCTGCAAGGGAATGGGAATGTGAAAATGCGATAATGCACGTTTTGCCGAGATGGTGATTCATAACCCCAAGGTCGGGAGTTCAAGCTCCCCCCGCTACCAATAGAGTCAATGACTTACAGAGGCCCGTGTGGCCAATCTGTGGACAACTCTATGTGAGCCTAGGATCGCCGCCGCTACCGCCTCACGTTTGTTCCTCTCTTCGTGGAAGGCGCCAAGAAGATCAAAGACCCCCACAAACGTAATCTCCAGGGACCAGAGTTTTCTACCGCCGCGAAACGGAAGCGAGTCCGATGGTTGTCGCGAGGCCTTGATGGCGTTCTTTGCCAACGACCGGCCAGCACGAGCCGGCCCAACTCAAGGTGGCAAGACCGGCACACCTACTGTGCCAGTAGGTGTGCCAGTACAGGATGCGGGAGAGTGTCACTCCGTGACACTCAACGTCGGGCCAAGTATTCTCTAACTCATGACAGCAGACGTAGTTGCTCGAAAATGGCTGAGACAGCCTTTGGCCTGTCACGTCGGAGGTCGCGGGTTCGAGTCCCGTCGGCTCCGCCAGTTCAAAAAAATAGCGTCGCCCAAGGTGACGCTATTTTTGTGTCTGCCTCGAAGTCCTGACGATTAGTTCAACCTTAAAAGGGAGCTGAGGCGCTGTTAGCTCCTCAACTCCCTACTCTTGAGCCCGATCATTTTCGAGATGATTGCATCAGTAGTTCGCTCTACTGCTCCATCTCGTCAAAGTCAGTGGGCCTTGTAACGCAAGCACATCGCAAGTCTGCGCCTAGCGCGATCTGCTGCTGACCTATTGATTAATCAACAGAAGGATTCCAACACTCTCCAAAAAATGTAACACCTTTGCCTACTGCGAGGGAGAGGAATCAAAAGCTCCGTTCGTCGTTAACCTAGTCGGACCGGTGCCATCAGGATTCATCGAGTAGATTTCGAAATTGCCATCGCGATTACTCGCAAAAAGAATCTTCGTCCCAAGGGGAGACCAAGCGGGAGTGGACTCATCGGCCCAGAAATTAGTCAGATTAGTTTGGTTTGATCCATCTGTATTCATCACATAGATCTCCCAGTTACCATCACGGTTGCTGCTGAACAATATCTTGCTCCCGTCAGGAGACCACGCAGGCGTGCGATCATTAAACGCGTTGTTGCTGATCCTTGTTTGGCCACTGCCGTCGACGTTCATAACGTAAATCTGCCAATTCCCATCCCGAGTGCTGAAGAAAGCAATCTGGTTACCGAGTGGGGACCATGTGGGGTTTGAATCTGTAGTTGCGTTGTTCGTCAGCCTCGTCAGATTCGTTCCGTCGCTATTCATGACATAAATCTGCAGAGTGGTCGTAGGACAGCTCGCGAAGGCGATCTTTGTGCCGTCTGGTGACCAAACTGGCGAAATGTCAGTGACGGTTCCATGCGGCTTGATTTGAGTTGTTTAAGCTTGGCCCAACCCAAATATCGTCGAAGTCATTGAAGCCTCCCGCTCCGTTGGCCGCAGCGATGATCACGGAACTGTCCGTGGTGTTACCGTCAAACCTGCGGAGAAACTGCTGCTGCGGGCTGGTTGAAGAGTCTGAGTCCTTGGCAACGACTTGGCTCGAGTTGTTGATTTGCGTAAAGCCGATGACAATCCGGGTCGGGGTGAGGGCCAGCGCGGGATTGATTACCATCGGCGCGAGATTGAGATTCTTACTTACATAGACAGCTCCTCCTGCCCCCGTGTTTCGGCCAACGTATGACACCGCGCCGTTCTCATTGATTGACGGTGCGGCGAAGACGTTGGTTAAGCCAGGTTGCCCATCTATAGCTATGACATCGAACTTATAAAACCTGCCTGAAATCACCACTGGAGAGCCAGATTGTGCCCTGCCAATATTTGGGATCCTGATGATGAATGCAGTAAGTGCGACGAGGAATATTGAGAGTATTAAGATTCGTTTCAGCAACATGAGGATTCCTCCATTCTCTAGAAAAGGCATCGCACCCAGGGTTGACGATTTAAGTCAAGCCCGACTTAAGTATGTAACAAGGCAATTTACGGCCAGAAGAAACCGCTTCTCGCTCTTTGCCAGGTACGCGTTTCAATCGAGGGATTTGATAACTTTCACCTGTTTCATTGATTCCGCGGATATAAAGAAGATCGTCAAACAATTGATCGCATGTTGGATCACGGACCACAGAAAGACTGCGCTGCTGTCGTTCTATGAGCACTTTTTCAGGGATCCGGTTAAGGCAAGAATAATCATGGCGTATGATCACATACTTTTTCCCATGTTTGCGGTGCCCTCCTGTCTCGACGATTAGCGTTTGCCGACATGTACCGCTCGCAAGCTCGACCCCAAGATCGTAAGCGACTACATTTCCAGTGACTGTTCTTTCGCTAGATTGTTTGCCGGTCCAATCCTTCTTAAGATCCCTAAGCTGAGAGGGCAAAGTACCGTTAAGGTGAGCCTCCCCAGCGACGACAAAGCAAGCCAACAAACTGAGCGGCATCAAGTGGGTCAAGAGCCTCGGCATTAGTTGGGACTTTGCTATTTTTGGAATCGGCTTGGGAACCCACGTCATTCCTATTGTAGAACGCCATTACCTCAACTGTGTTGCGTCGGCGTTACGAGATTCTTGAGATTCCAAGGCAGAAAGATCCTTCGTCGAGTACATCGCAGCCCGTCACTTAACTGAACGAAATCAATTTCATCATTACCGTGCTGTTTCAAGAACGTATTCATATCGTTCTCAAGTCCCCCCTGCGCCACCTGGAGTCGTATCAACGATTCGAGCGGTTATCCATACTTGCATCATTAGGGGAGTCCTCGTCTAAAAAGTGTAAAAGCGGGCGATCTATATCACGGCAGAGTTGCTTGTGGAAGCGTCCAGTCGCTAACATTGCGCCACATGATCTCAGTTACCGATGCGATTGAAATCGTCGAGCGTGAATCGCTCCTTCTGGGAAGTGAATATACCGCTCTAGCTGATAGTCGCGGGCGCATTCTCGCTGAAGACATCATCGCCGATTCCGACTTGCCGCCATTCGATCGTGCACAGATGGACGGGTACGCCGTGCGCGCGGCGGATGTCGCGAACGCGCCGGCGCGTTTGGGCATCGCCGGTGAATCCGCGGCCGGCGCGGGTTGGCATCACGAAATGAAAGCGGGAGAGGCGGTACGCATCATGACCGGCGCGCCGGTTCCCTTTGGCGCTGACGCCGTTCAGCAAGTTGAGCTGACGCGCGAGGTCGATAGCGGCGCGGTCGTCGAAATTCTCGAGCCCGTCGAAGCCGGCAGATCGATTGTGAAGCAAGCCGCCGAAATTAAATCCGGCGAAACGGTGTTGCGCGCAGGCGAAGACATCAACGCCGCGATGATCGCGACGCTGGCGTCGTTCGGCTATGCGCAAGTCAAAGTTGGGCGCAGGCCGCGGGTGGCGGTAATGGCTACTGGCAGCGAACTAGTTGATGTCGATCGAAAGCCCGGTAAGGATCAAATCCGCGATTCCAACAACTACACAATCGCCGCGTACGCTTCACTGGCCGGAGCAATAGTTGAACGCTGGCCGCTGGCCGGTGACGACACTGAAGAACTAAAGAGACAAGTCAAACAAGCGGTAGAAACGTCTGACGTGCTCATCACTTCCGGCGGCGTTTCAATGGGTGTTTACGATTTCATGAAGCCGGCGCTGAAGGAACTCGGCGCAGAAATCTTTTTCGAGCGTGTGGCGCTGCGGCCCGGCAAGCCGACGGTCTTCGCGCGACTCGGCAACACACTCGTGTTTGGTCTTCCCGGTAATCCGGTTTCAGTTGCAGTCACGTTCAGTCTGTTCGTGCGCACGGCGCTGCGTAAAATGCAGGGAGCGAAACAGCCGGGCCTGATCGAAGTAACCGCGGTGTTGGCGCGGGCCGTCAAGGGTTCAGTCGAACGCGAAAGTTACTTGCCGGCGATCCTGCGAACAGACGAGCAGGGAACTCTGCTGGCTGAGCCTTTGAGGTGGGGCGGCTCTTCGGACTTTGTGAATTTT
>Ga0137359_10000730_pt1 | contig 25010 bp, 20 predicted proteins | sample Mad1_40_16metaG_FD_108281 | JGI IMG/M metagenome (GOLD analysis project Ga0137359, IMG submission 108281) | Vadose zone soil microbial communities from Angelo Coast Range Reserve, California, USA - Mad1_40_16 metaG | ecosystem: Environmental > Terrestrial > Soil > Vadose zone | place: USA... | reverse complement strand
CCCAAGTACCAGCCATCCAGAATTGCGGGTACGTTCTCGGCTATGTAATTGATCGTGTTCGGGCGCCCGTGCAAAAGCAGCACTACGACGGGTTTGCCGAGAGGCAGGATCGCCTTGACGAGATCGTCCTGACTGCCGAGGAGATCGAGGCTGTCGCGGTCACCGGGATGATTGACTGCCCACGCCTCGCGGGAAGTCTGTTCATTCTCGCCGACCACGAGAATGACTACATCCGCCTTCTTGGCAACGCCAACAGCCTCTTGAATGCGTTTCGCATTTAAAGCGGGATCTCCGAGAACGACTCTGTCAGCATCCCAGTCGGCAGGTGTCTCCGTAATTTTGCAGCCCTCGGCGTATAGCACTTCCGCGGAGGCTCCGACGCGATTCTTGATTCCCTGGAGAACGCTGACTCCGCGTCCGGGATTGTTGCTGTATCCGCCCAGGTGCACGTCGGCCGCATTCGGTCCCATCACCGCGATGTGGTGGTATCTCGTCGTGCTGAGAGGTAAGGCGCTGTTCTGATTTTTCAGGAGCGTAATGGCTTCGCGCGCCGCTTTCAGCGCGAGTTGCTGGTGAGCTGAGTTGTTGGTGACTCTTTCTGCGTTGGCCGAATCGACGTAAGGATCGTCGAAGAGCCCGGTAATGAACTTCGAGCGCAAGACCCGGGCGACGGCCACGTCAACGGCTGCCTCGGACACCTTGCCATCCTTGACCTGCTGCACGAGGCTCTGATAGGCAGCGGCAAACGGCAACTCGATGTCGATACCAGCATCGAGTGCGACTCTGCCTCCCTCTTCATCGGTGGCTACAACGTGGTGAAGATTGCGCAGATCGGTGATGCCAAAATAGTCCGACACAACGACTCCGCGAAAACCCCACTCGCGCCGCAGGATGCCATCCAGCAGATGTTTGTTCGCGTGCGACGGGACTCCGTCGATTTCGTTATACGAAGCCATCACGCTTTCGACGGGACCTTCTTTCACTACAGTTTCGAAGGGTTTCAGGAAGTACTCGCGGATCACATGCTCGGAGTAGTTGCCAGGCGCGGTATTGGTTCCTCCCTCCGGCTGGCCGTGCACGGCGAAGTGCTTCGCGGTTGAAATCACATGAGTCTTGTCGATGAAAGAAGCGGGCCCTTGCAGTCCTTGTACAGCGGCCAATCCGATACGTGACACGAGGTAAGGATCCTCGCCGTATGTTTCCTCTGTTCGTCCCCAGCGTGGATCTCGGGCTAGATCGAGCACTGGCATCAGGCATTGCTGCGCTCCGCGAGCACGAACCTCTTCTGCGGTTGCCGAAAACACTTCGTGGATCAGCGCCGGATCCCAGGTAGACGCAAGCGCAATGGCCTGCGGATAAGAAGTTCCCTTTGGCGCGGCGTGCCCGTGAAGACACTCTTCGTGAAACAGAATCGGGATGCCTAAGCGTGTTTTGTCGCGCATCCATTTCTGAAGCATGTTGGTAAACTCGGCCATTTCTTTCGGGCCAAGGTTTTCGCTCGGGCGCGACATTTGTCCGAGTCCGTCTGCCAATATCACGGCCGCGCTGTCGGGCAGAAATTCATGCTTCTTGCTGATGAAAAAATTCGATGCGTCCTGGGGAATGCCGTAGTTCTGCCAGGAGCCTTTCAGCTGCGCTGCTTTTTCCTGGAGCGTCATGCGGGAGAGCAGGTCCTCGACGCGCTGTTCGACAGAGAGCTTCGGGTTGCGATATGGAGGATCGTCTTGCGCTCTCAAATTGCGCGCGCACAGAACCAAAAGGATCGCGATGAGTGCCGGGATCGGAAAAAAGTGCTTCATGAGAACCCCCGTTTGCAAGAAACGCGTCTCCACTTCCACCAAACCGGTGGTAACTTTAGCATGATCGCAACGTTTGCTATGTTGCCTCTTCTCAATTCGCGGGAACCGGAAATGCACTTGTCGCCCGATGGGTTTCTGCGCACAATTACATCCATATCAGGAGATTGATTCTCATGTGGAACAGACTCTTGCCATGCAATCTTGGATTGATCGCTATGCTTTCCGCTGCGGTCTGCTGTGGTGGTACTTCACAACCGACGCCACCACCGCCACCCGCCTACACGCTGGTGTGGAGCGACGAATTCAGCATCGTCAACGGCTCCGTGCCGGATTCTTCCAAGTGGACTATGGAAACCGGCGGCAACGGTTGGGGTAACAACGAACTCGAGAGCTATACGAATCGCACGCAGAATGCACACGTGCAGGACGGCAACTTGGTCATCACCGCCATCAAGGAGAACTACACGGGTTCGGATGGCATTACGCGGCAATACACTTCCGCGCGACTGAAAACCGCGGGGCTGTTTGAGCAGAGATATGGCCGTTTCGAAGCGCGCATAAAAATCACCCAGGGACAAGGCATGTGGCCGGCCTTCTGGATGCTCGGCAACAACATCGGCACCGCCGGCTGGCCAACTTGCGGCGAGATCGACATCATGGAGAACATCGGCAAAGAGCCATCCATTGCTCATGGCACGATCCACGGTCCCGGCTATTCAGGCGCAAACGGACTCGGTGGCGCATACACGCTGCCCTCCGGCAAGCTTGCCGACGACTTCCACATTTTTGCCATCGAGTGGGAAACCGCTGCCATCCGCTTTTATGTGGATGGCAATTTGTACGAAACGCGCACACCCGCTGATCTTCCCACCGGCAAGACGTGGGTCTTCGATCATCCATTCTTCATTCTCCTGAATGTAGCAGTCGGCGGAGACTGGCCCGGCAACCCGGACAATACAACCGTGTTTCCTCAAACCATGCTCGTGGATTACGTCCGCGTATACGCGAAGAAATGAACATCGTAGACGGCCGCGGAAAACCCGACTTACTTTGCCGCGTCGGCGAGAAATGCATCGGTGATATTTCGCACCTTCAGAGAGCCGCGGAGTTCGTCTACGCTTGCTTTTGTCTTGACTATCAGCGTGACGCCCTCATTCGGGAGCAGATCAAAATAGTTGTCGGAAATCTCCACGTCGTTGTCTCCGAAGCTCACATAAACGTGCCGCGCCAGTACCGGGGATTTTAGACTTAACGAATAGTTTCCGTCTTTGCCACTCACCTCCGCCTGAATTGCCGGAGACGGAAGCGCCATGTTTCGCATGCGATCAAACAGAACGACACTGCGTGTGGCTGGTTTGCCATCCTGTATCAGATCAACGACTGCGAAAGCATGCTGCGCATCGGTACCCTTCAGCAGTTCCTCTCGCGAGAAAGCGGCGTACACCTTGCTCGAGAGCTCGGGTACGGTAATGGCCTGCGTCTTTTCGGACAGTGCTTTCCCCTGAAAATCCATTACCCGCACGCGCAATTCAACAGTGGTGGGCTGTACTTTGTCGGAAACCACATAGACAGACAACGTGCCATTTTCTTCCCAGGGCGAGACGATCAGATCGTCGTAGAAGCGCCGGGCGTAATAATGCAGCGCCTTCCAGTGGCCGTAATAGTCGATGCTCGACCATGACGCTACCGGCCAGCAATCATTCAGTTGCCAATAGAGCGATCCCATGGTTCGGGGACGCTGTCGACGCAGATGCTCCGCACCAACCTTGATCGCCTCCGCCTGTAATACCTGGCTCACATAGAGGAACGATTCGAAATCCTTCGGCTCGCGAAACTCTCGCAACATGTAGGTGCGGATGCGCTCGTTGCCCCCGACATTCTTCTGATGAACCTGCATTACGGGCGAGATGATGTCGAGATCCTGCGGCTCGGTGAACTTGCGGACCGTCTGAATGTCAGGGAACGATTGAAAGCCGTACTCCGACATGAAGCGCGGAAACTGGTGCGTGTATTCCGAAATCGGCTCGAGCGCGTGCCAGACTGACCAGTAATGCATGTCGCCGTTGCGTTGACCGCCGGGATCGTCTTCAAAGTTCGCGGATGGCGAACTCGGCCAATACGGCACCGGCGCCCCGTTCTCAGCCACGACGCTCTTGATGATGTCGTGAAACAGGACGACGTAGTCCTGCCAAACTCGTTCGCGCTGGGGTGGCGTGAGGGTCTCTTTGAAATACACTCGATCTCCCCAGTAGCGCCAGCCCGTCTCGACTTCGTTGTTGCCGCTCCAGAGCGAAATACTCGGATGATCTCGCAACCGTTTTACCTGTTGCGTGACTTCCTCGCGGACATTTTCCTGGAATGCGAGGTCTCCGGGCACCATCGCGCCTCCGAACATGAAGTCCTGCCACACCATGATGCCGAGTTCGTCGCAGATGTCGTAGAAGTCATCGGTCTCGTAGTAGCCGCCGCCCCAATGCCGGATCATGTTCATGTGCGCATCGCGCGCGGCTTGCAGGATTTGGCGGTGTTGCGCGGGAGTGACGCGCGTCGCGAAGCTGTCGAACGGAATCACGTCCGCGCCTTTGGCGAAAACAGGAATGCCATTTACGACAAACGTGAAACTCTTGCCCCATTGGTCTGGCACACGGCGCAGTTCAAGTGAACGCAGGCCGGTGCGCAGTTCGGCGCGGTCCTCAAGTGTTGTTTTCTTTCCCTTGCCTGCCGAGAGTGTCGCGAAAAACTTGTAAAGTGTCTGCGGTCCGTAGCTGTTGGGATACCACAGACTCGGATTCGAGATGCGAAACGGAATCGATACGTGATTCAATCCTTCGTCGACGTGAACCTCCCGCCCGGCGGCTGACGTGCGTTTCCCGTTCGAGGCGTCGTGCTCCACTGCGAGGCTCACATCCGCGCTCTTGTCCGAGACGATGTCGAACTCCGCCCACAGTTCTGCTTCGTCTTTTGAAACTTTCTGCTGCCGGATATGGAAGTTGTCGATGCGGAAGTCATCCCACGCAACCAGTTTCACCGGCAACCATATTCCCGCCGTCACATAGCGCGGACCCCAGTCCCATCCATAGTGATAGGGCGACTTCCGAGTGTAGGGATCGGTGGCAATTCCCCCTTCGCTAACAATCTGCACCTGGCCTACTGTCGGCAATCGGTAAGGCAGAGCCTTCACTGTCGGCATCATGTGCATGACCGGCGAATGAAAGACGACGCGCAGAGTGTTTCTTCCCGAATGCAACCGGTCCTTTACCGCCAGCCGCCACGCACGGAACATGTTGTCGGCCCGCAGCAACTCCGCATCGTTCAAGTAGATGTCGGCATAAGTGTCGAGTCCGGCAAAGACCAGGTCCAAGTGTCCGCGTACCAGGGTCGCTGCGTCGACATTGAACTCCGTCTTGTACTCCCAGTCAGTCAACCCAATCCATTGCAGAGATTTTTCGTTATCCCGGTAGAACGGATCGGGGATCAACTTGTTACGCAGCAGATCCAGTTGCACCAAGCCCGGTACTTCCGCAGGTCGCCACTGATCAACGCCAGGATGCCCGCTATCATTGAGGGCGCGGAACGTCCATCCGGAGTGGACGGGAACCGCCGTGGGTGGCACTGCAAGCGTCGGCATCAAAGAGAACAGGAAAACTACGAGCATTATCCAGTACTGGCGATGACGGCTGGCGATCATGCTGGCTCCCTGAAGTGTTTCTGCGGGCGGATTATACTTGAAGCTCCAAGAGGGCTACGCGTTTTAAGAAAACCGATTTTTCCTTTTACAAATAGCCTGCACTTCCCTATTGCCCTTTGTGGCCCAATCAACTATCTTCCGGAAAACCTGCGATAGACTCATTCCGCATCCTGGAAACGGAGAAGAGCGTTAGATGGCGACCGTCATAACAAAGTCCGCTGCGGCTGCACCGGCAGATGCCAAGGGGAGTTACGGAAGCGCGCTGGCAATCGTTACCACGCTGTTCTTCATGTGGGGCTCGCTGACCTCGTTGAACGATGTGCTCATTCCGTACGCGCAGCATGTCTTCAAATTGAAACTTGCCGCGAGCATGCTGATTCAGACGGCTTTTTTCTCCGCCTACTTCGTCTTCTCGGTCCCGGCATCCAGGATTATCGACTGGATTGGATATAAGAAGGCAATCGTCGTCGGACTTCTGACGATGGTGATTGCATGCCTGGCTTTCTATCCGGCCGCGAAAATCCCTTCGTTCCCATTCTTCCTGGGCGCGCTCATCGTGCTGGCAACCGGGATCACGATTCTCCAGGTTGCAGCGAACCCGTATGTGGCGGTGTTGGGAAAACCGCAGACAGCGTCGAGCCGTCTGAATCTCACTCAAGCTTTCAATTCTCTGGGCACTGCTGTGTTCCCCTGGGTTGGAGCGCGGATCATTCTCGGAACGACAACGGCAGCGATCGCCGAGAGCACGTCCCAGGAAGCCAACGCTATCGTCCGGCTCTATGTCTATTTCTTTGCAGTTGCGCTATGCATATTGGCGATTGGTATCGGCATGTCGAAGCTCCCGGAGATTCAGTCGGCCGAGCATCACATCGGTGAGAAGGTAAACGACAGCCTTTGGAAACACCCGAATCTCATCTTCGGCGCGATTGGAATCTTCGTGTATGTCGGCGGCGAAGTCGCAATTGGGAGTTCGATCGCCAATTATCTAGCTCTACCGAACATAGGGGGATTCGCTGCCGACATCGCGGATCCAGCCACGCGCTACCGAGCGGCTTTGGCAGAGGCCGCCAAGTACATCTCTCTGTACTGGCTTGGCGCAATGATTGGGAGGTTCATCGGATCGGCTCTGCTGCAGAAGATCAAGGCAGGAAAATTGCTGGCCCTCGCCGCAATTATGGCCGCGCTTCTGGTGACTGTTTCGGTACTCACTCACGGGCATATTGCAATGTGGGCGATCCTGGCGGTTGGCTTGTGTAACTCGATCATGTTTCCGTCCATTTTTACAATGAGTATTGCGGAACTCGGTCCTCTGACTGGCGACGGATCCGGCATCTTGAATATGGCAATCGTGGGAGGCGCAATCATTCCATGGTTGGTGGGCAAAGCCGGTGACCTCATCAATCGTGCGTACTATCCGGCGCTGACGCAAGGAGAGACGAGCTGGGGCCAAGGCATTCAATACGCACTTATTCTGGCCACGCTCTGCTATCTCTACATTTTGTTCTTCGCCGTAAGCGGATCAAAGCCGAATAGCGAGCGCGTTGCCGAGGCTTGAGGGTTCATTGACCCCAACGTCCGATGACACGCGGAACCGCAACGAACCGGCTTGTTATCCGAAAACTCCTCGAGATTCACAAAAGCCAGGACAAACATGAGCCAGGGATGCGTCGTCGGCGTGGACATCGGCGGGACGAAGATCGCGGCGGGAATTGTGGATCTGCACGGGAATGTTCTGGCGCGAGGACGGTCTCCGATGGTCGCCCGTGGCAGCGCTGCCGACGGTTTGGCTGCAATCGAATCAGCCATCAATACAGTTCTCGCGCAGACCCCTTCCGGCTACGAGGTTCAAGGGATCGGGATATGTTCTCCCGGCCCGCTCGATCCGAAAACCGGAGTCGTAATCAACCCGCCGAACCTGCCGTGCTGGCGGAATTTCCCGCTGGCCGAAAGTATCCGTAAATCCCGTAACGTGCCCGTGAAGGTTGAAAACGACGCGAATGCTGCGGCGCTTGCGGAAACAAAATGGGGAGCTGCTCGCGGATACCAGAACATCTTCTACACATGCATCGGTACTGGCATCGGTACTGGAATCGTCTTTGACGGTGCGATTTACCACGGCCGCACCGGAGCCGCCGGTGAAGGGGGTCATATGGGGATCGATGCCAAAGGTCCGCTTTGTCCCTGTGGTAAACGGGGATGCGTTGAAGTTCTGGCATCGGGTCCAGCCATCGCCCGTCGCGCCCGGGAGAAATCAGCCGCGGGCGTTTTCTCCAAGCTTAATCAACTTGCCGCGGGCGATCCCTCTCCGATCACCAGCGAGATGATCGGTCAAGCTGCCAGCGAAGGGGATCCTCTCGCCCAAGCAGTCATCCGCGACACTCTCGATATCCTCGCCTACTGGTTGGGAAACGTTCTCGACCTGCTCGAACCGGACGTGATCGTGATGGGTGGTGGAGTCTCATCGATGCTGGGACCCTACCTCAGCGAAATGCGCGACCGCTGGAATGGGGCCTGCATTAATCCCTGGCCGGAGAAGATTCCAGTCATTCTGGCGCACTATGGAGAGGATGCGGGTGTCGCGGGCGCTGCCGCCCTAATGGCTTGACCAGATAAAGCCACCCTATTGGAATTGTGCAACTCTCTGCCTCTGTTCACTCGTTACCGCCGACACTTCCCGTCCCCGCCGATTTGGTCAACAATAGGAACGTTCCGTGTTTGAAGCCGCCTACAACCCGGGCAAAGTCACGATGGCCATGGCGATTGAGCGTTACTTCAATGTATCGCTCTATCTATTAGTTCTGACTGGGTTTGGTACGCTCGCGTCCACAGGCGGATTGGACCTCCTGGCGGTTGTGGTTGTGGGTTGCGCGCTGCTTATCCGGGGCTATCACCTGATCACGCATCAGCAATTCACCATTCCTGAGCGCTGGACTACCTACCTGACACTGTTTTATATCGCCGTTTACTTTGCGGACTATTTTTTCGTGTCGCGAACCTTCCTGACGGCAACCGTACACCTGGTGTTGTTCGGCCTCGTAATCCGGTTATTTTCACTGCAGCGCGCGCGCGATCACTTCATGCTTGCGGTACTGTCGTTCCTGATGGTGCTGGCAGCCGCGGTACTGACCGTCGACAGCGTTTTTCTGTTCACATTCGCCGGATTCCTTTTGGTCGCGATCATCACATTCGTTCTGATGGAGATGCGTCACTCGGTCGCGGAAGACACCGGACGCGCGCAGGAACCGAAAGACTCCGCGCCTTATCGCCGCATGGCAAGCGGTATCCTTGCGACCGCACCGACCTTGATGGTGATGATTCTGGCGGGCGGCTCTATGATCTTCTTTCTGCTGCCCCGGGTTTCGTCACGCTATTTGAGCAACTATGCCTCCGGCAGCGACCTTTCCACCGGATTCACCAACCGGGTACAACTGGGACGGATCGGGCAAATACAGCAATCCAGTGCCGTCGTCATGCACGTGCAGATCGAGAACGATCTCGAGGGCGCCTACGACCTGAAGTGGCGCGGCGTCGCCCTCAGCCAATTTGATGGAAGGGTCTGGTCGAATCCATTTACGCAGAGTGACCTCAGACTTTCCGCAAATGGTAGCTATCGCCTGGCCAGCGAGCCGGCCACTTCGGGCGTCCCCGTTCACAAGGTTCGTTACCGCGTGCTACTGGAACCGATGGGGACGAATGTTTTTTTTCTGGCAGAAAAGCCAGTAGCTTTGATCGGTAACTTCAGCCACCTCACCACCGATGCCGGAGGAGCGGTGTACAACCTCGACGGCGATCATCCCGTCTACCGTTACGAGGCCGAATCGCAACTGACGGAGCCTGACGCCAGCGAACTGCGCTTGACTCCCAATACTGTTCCTGGATCACTTGCACATTATCTCGCCCTGCCGCGGCTTGACATTCGTATTTCGAAGCTGGCGGACGAGATCACCGCCGGCGCTCCCAATAACTACGATAAGGCAATGGCATTGGAACGCTATTTGCGCACGCATTTTGGGTACACGCTGGACCTGTCCCGGACCGTCCCGCGGGATCCGTTGGCCTATTTCTTGTTTGAGAGAAAGAAGGGGCATTGCGAATACTTCGCCAGTTCAATGGCTGTGATGCTGCGGTCGCTGGGTATTCCGTCCCGCATTGTGACGGGATTCCGCGGCGGTGAATTCAACGATCTGACCGGCCAGTACGTGGTGCGCGCCAGCAATGCTCATTCCTGGGTGGAGGCTTATTTCCCAACCTACGGTTGGGTCACTTTCGATCCGACGCCGGGCGGCGATTTGGAAACGCGCATGGGTTGGTCGCGTTTGTCACTCTACATCGATGCCGCTGCATCTTTCTGGCGCGAATGGGTCATCAACTACGACGTGACCCACCAGCAGACGCTGGGAGAAAGGGCAAACCAAACACGCCGCAATCTGTATAACGATTTGCGACAGTGGTATTCGCGGAACTATCAAGCCCTACTGAAGTCCGCGCGCCGTACGCACCAGCGAATCACTCGCTCGCCTGGGCGTTGGACCGTCGGCAGCTTGGTGGTGATGGGCCTACTTATCATTCTGGTCAATGTCCGCCCAATTGTCCGTGCTCTGGCGAATCGCAAATTGCGCGCGCATCCGGACCGAGCGCCTCGTGAATCCGCCGCACTCTGGTACGACAGGATGTTGCGTCGGTTGGCACGGCGCGGCTGGCGCAAATCTCCTGGGCAAACTCCCCATGATTTTGTCGCCGCAATTCAGGAACCTGTTCTCCAGAAAAAGGTTGCTACATTCACTAGAGCATACGAGTCAGCCCGCTTCGGCCAGTCAGTGGACGATGCTCGTGCCTTGCCAGAACTGTTTGAGGAGATTACTACCGCGGAGCGCTAGCGTGGTGCGTAGACATGTTCTCCGGCGCTTTCAGGCCGAGAATGAAGTTGCACTGACCTAGAAGCGCCGAATGACTCCGCCGCCGACATAAATATTGTGTTGTCGGCTGCGCACCGTCGTGACATTAAGATCGGGCACTCCGGAATAATAATCGCGCGCTTCCAGACGCAATCCCCACTTCTGCCAGGGCCATACATCAAGCCCCGCGCCGAACTGGAATATCCCGGTATTGGTGCTGGTCTTCCCCGGGTTGGGCCCGCCAAAAACCAACTGGTGCGATTGCTTGTAGAGACCATAACCGCCGCCGACACTCACCCAGGGCGTGACGCCCTCTCCGGAGAAAATGTTCACTCGCACGGCGGGAGTCACGAACAACGACTTGTAGCCTTCCGGAATGAGGTTGTGATTCAGGTTCAAGTCCATATCAAACGAGTAGGCAGCGGACACCTCGCCGGAGATTCCAAAAATGCCATAGGTCTTGAGCAAGCGACCATAGTTGCCAGCGATGGTAAGACCGTTCCCGAAATGAACGTTCGGATCGAAGAAATTCGCTCCCTTGACGGCCTGTGAGCTGACGAATACACGACCGAGCGTGCCGGAAATCTCATTCTTCTGCGCGCTTGCGCTGGCAATGAGAATCACGACACATCCAATCAGAGCGGCAAGGCGTTTGAGCGACATCTCTCCTCCGGGTATTGAGGGATGTAGTTTGTTTTCTTAGAGTAGCACGGGCACTCCTTTTCGGTGGACACGATAGTTGCCATTCGTGGTGCCCGGCCCGGCCAGCCGTCTCACTGTGCGCCGGATGATAAAATCAAACGGTCGCAGTTTCTTAATAAACGCCCTTGATGCCAGCACAAAAAGACATTCTCGCGCCCCAGCAGCAGACCGCCCCTACGAAGGTCGGTTTCGTCAGCCTAGGCTGTCCCAAAAACCTCGTCGATAGCGAGGTCATGATGGGCATGCTTGCTCACGCCGGTGCGGAACTTACATCCGCCGCTGCGGACGCGGACGTGATCGTGATCAATACCTGCTCGTTTATCGGCAGCGCACAGCAGGAATCGATAGACACGATTCTCGAAATGGCTCGCCACAAGACCAATGGTCAAGCGAAGAAGCTGGTGGTTGCCGGCTGCTTGGTAGAGCGTTTCCGCGACGAGATTCTGAGGAATATCCCCGAAGTGGACGCGGTCGTGGGCACCGGCGAACTGCACAGAATTCTTTCCGCTTCCGGCGTTGTGGCAACCAACACTGCGCCGAACCCGTTCAACATTCTGACTTCGCGTCCCGAAGGGGACCACCGCCGACAACAGGGCCGCTTCGCGCGCGATTCTTGGGACGGCGCCATTGCCGATCTTCCGAATTACCTTTATGACGAGGCGACACCGCGCGTCCTCGCGACTCCCGGATACACGGCTTACATCAAGATCGCCGAGGGCTGCGACCATCCCTGCACTTTCTGCATCATCCCGCAGTTGCGCGGACAATTCCGTTCGCGTCGTTTTGAGTCTGTTATCGCCGAGGCCGAGCGGCTGGCGCAGTCCGGTGTTCGAGAGATCACTCTGATCGGACAGGACACCACCTGCTATGGAGAAGATTTTGGGCTGAAAGATGGGCTCGCGTTATTGCTTGAGAAACTGGCGGGTGTCGAAGGCCTGCGCTGGATACGTTTCCTGTACGCATATCCCAACAAGATTACCGGCCGACTGCTCGAAACGATCGCCGCGCACGAGAACATCTGCTCTTATATTGACGTCCCGCTCCAGCACGCTTCGGCGTCCGCTCTGAAACGCATGAAACGAGGCGGGGGATCCGATTTGTTCCTGCGCTCGATCGACAAAATGCGCCGGACAATTCCCAGCCTCACTTTGAGAACCTCTTTCGTCGTCGGCTTTCCCGGCGAGACCGAGAAGGAATTCGACGAACTCTGCGAATTCACAAAAGAAGTCGGGTTCGATTGGATGGGAGCCTTCGGCTACTCCGATCAGGAAGGAGCCGACGCCTTCGAGCTCGAAAATAAAATCTCTCCGCGCGAAATAGAGAGCCGTCGTAAGGCACTGATGTCGATCCAGAAGAGAATTAGTCGCGCCAAGAAAAAAGCCTTCGTCGGAAGAGAAGTGGATTTGTTGCTGATGGGTCCGTCGGAAGAAAGCGACCTCCTGCTCGAGGGCCGCACCGCGATGCACGCGCCCGAAATTGATGGCAAGGTTTTCGTAAATGACCATCCCGAAGGAATGGAGCCTCAGGAAGGCCAGTTCTATCGCTGCGAGATTACCGAGGCGCATGACTACGACTTGGTCGCCAGGATTATCTGAATTGAAGTCAGAAGTGAGAAGTCAGATGAAGAAGTAAAACCGTGTTCGCAATCTGACTTCTTACTTCTGCAATAGCCCTTATGCCCCGCCGACTCAAACTTCGCTGCCCGATCTGTAAAAAAGCGGTCGTTAGTAGCGCGCCCGATTTTCCGTTCTGCAGTGACCGCTGCAAGGAAGTGGATCTCGGAAAATGGGCAAGCGGCGCGTACGTAATTTCCTCTCCGGTTCAAGATGAAGAAGAGGTCATTCGCGACAGTAACCTCGAAGCGCCGGACGATACTGAGTGAAAGATGCGACCAAAGTCGTCGTAAATCCTGACCGCAGCCCCGGCCCTTCGGCCCACGATGCTCGCTCAGGGCAGACGACGGCTGTCGCGGGGGCGTCCCGCCCCGGCCTGTCAGGATGGGCAATGCTGGTTGCCACGTTTGGTGGCATCGGTCGGCTTAAGCCCGGTCCGGGGACATGGGCCTCGGTTACCACCGTTGCTCTGTGGGCGCTAGCCAGCTGGCGCATCCCGGTAGAGGCTCGGACCTGGTCGACTATCGCAGCCGTCATCATGGTAACTCTGGTCGGAATCCCAGCCGCTACGCGTGCTGCCCGCCCATCGGGCCTGAAAGATCCCCAATTTGTGGTGATTGACGAAGTTGCAGGCCAGCTGGTCGCGCTGATTGCTGTCCCGCTCGCTTGGAAAACTTTTCTCGCGGGCCTTATACTTTTTCGTGTCTTCGATATCCTGAAGCCACCGCCGGTGCGTCAACTGGAGCGATTGCCGGAAGGCATCGGAATAGTAGTCGACGACCTGGGGGCCGGTCTGTACGCTCTCATCGTCATGCATCTATTGCTGCATTTCCGACTTCTAATGTAAGAACGACTTCTGCGGAATGCCTCATGAGTATTTCTGACCGATTGCTAGGCAAGAAAAATGTTAACGGCAAGCCGCACATCGAGGCGGTGGCGCCCAGTTTCGCTCTGCCCGGCGGCGAAGTGCGCATCGTTGGCAGCGGTCTCCGTCCACTGGAACTGCGCCGGCCGCGCGTGCATTTCGGCGAGGTAGAAGCCTCAGTCCTGATCAGCGCCGACGATTTCGTAATCGCACGTGTGCCGGAAGGCGCTGTTTCCGGGCCGGTCGTGGTGGGTACAAATGGGCACCTCAGCAACGCGCAACCAATCAAGGTTGCAGGCCAGATCGCTGACAACTTGCATCCGGTGACAAATCCAGCGCTCGATCACGAGGGCAACATTTACGTGACATTTTCCGGATCGCGCGGCCAGAAAGTCCCGGTGGCGATTTTCAAGATCGACACCAGCTACGCCATCAAACCATTTCTCACGGAGATGATGAACGCGACTGCGATTGCATTTGATCGCCAGGGTCAAATGTACGTTTCGTCACGTCACGACGAAACCGTATACAAAGTTGCGCCTAACGGGACCATGTCGTCCTATGCCGAGGGCATGGGCGTCGCGACCGGCATGGCTTTCGACCGCGATCAGAATCTATACGTCGGCGATCGCAGTGGAACCATCTTCAAGATCGCTCCCGACCGGCAGATTTTCGTCTTTGCCACGCTCGAACCCAGCGTGTCCGCCTACCACCTCGCCTTCGGCCCGCACGGCGACCTGTTCGTTACCGGTCCAACCACATCCAGTTTCGATTGCATTCACAAAGTGGATCCTCACGGAAGCGTGTCCGTCTTTTACCGCGGCTTGGGACGCCCGCAAGGACTGGCTTTTGACGCCGAGGGGAACCTCTACGTCGCCGCTTCCCTTTCCGGCAAGCGCGGAATTGTGAAGGTCACGCCTGACGCGAAAGCCAGCCTCCAAGTCTCCGGGCAAGGACTGGTGGGCTTGGCTTTCGCGCCCGGAAAGTCCGCGGTCCTCGCTACGAATAGCGCGGTTCATCATATTTCTTGGAATCTTCAGGGATTGCCGCTGATCGCGGAATAGACTGGGTTAGTTGTTAGCCTCTAGTCCAAAGCTAACGATCGAGGTTTCGAGTGCCCCCGGGAATCAATCAATCACGAATCACTTCTTGTATACGGTTGGCCGCGGGCCTTTTTCAAGAGTCTCGAGATCCCAGATCATGCCCTCGCGTGAATAGGCGGCCAACTCGAAATCCTGTGTGAGCTCAAGCGCATCAGTGGGACAAGCATCCTCGCACAGGCCGCAGAACATGCACCGGCTCAGGTCATAGGTAAAAGCGACGAGCTCTTTGCGACGGGTTCTTTCGTTGCGCTCGCTCGTGACTACGATCAGGTTCTCCGGACAAGCCAGCGCACACAGATCACAGGAAATGCAGAGCGTTTCGTTCGTGTCCGGGTTGACGTTCAGCCGCGGCGCTCCCCGGTATCGCTCCGCTACTTGAGGCCGCTCCAGCGGATACTGCTCGGTGTAAATCTCCTTGGGATGCTGGTACTTGAAGGTTACCTTCAGGCCCTGGAGCAGATCGAGCAGAAACACTTTCCGAACGATCTCGGTGAGTCCCATAACGCATCTAGAATACACCGACTTCCTGACCGGCGATGTGTCCTGCATCCACTCGATCGTCAGTTAAGCGATTTTGTATTTATCGGTCGTTTTTGCATGAACATAAGTAGCGAGCACGACATTGCTTGATTGCGTTAGTCCCCGAAATGCCTATGGAACTTTTTGTTTGATTCCTCCGTATTAGAGTGAGGGACATGGTTATGAAAGCCTATTTCGCCAATCTCTCGCCTGCCGTATGGATGCTGATTGCGCTGCCTGCGCTGGTTGTAACCCGCTGCGTAGTGGCGACAGTGGTCCCTCAGGTGGTCCACGCGGTCGTGCCGGAAGTTGTTCGCACGGTTCTGCGAATCATCTGACCCAGCACCAACAAGACTCTATCTTCCGTTAGGCGCGCTTTTCCACCCTCGGATAGACTCGCGCGAAAACCACGAACATCATAGCCAGAATCAGGAACTCGAGAACGCTAGCCTCGCTGCCCCTCGGTCCACCCGTGAGCCAATCCGGTCCGCGGTAAGTCACATTCAGGAAATGCCCGGTAAGGCTTTCGCCGTGGTTGCCGGTATTCGGCTGCGCAAAGATAACCATATCGGCGTAATCCGACATGGCGTGGAATCCGATCGCGAACCAGAGCGTCCCGGTGCGCCATAACGTAAAAGACCAGAACAGGCCAAAGAGGCCGACGCTCAAAGCGTCCATCCAGTTCTCCATCGGCTTGAAGAAGAAGTGAGTCGCTCCAAAGATGCCAGATAGCAGGATGGCGGCAGGCCAGAAGCCCATCCCTTGCCCGAGCGCTGCCTGCGAATACCCTCGGTATGCGAACTCTTCGGCGAAGCCAAGCAACAGAAACGCAAGCCCCCACCAAAAGGCGGCACTCAGTAGCTCGCGGCCGTGGAGCGCCAGACCTTCCACCTTGGTCGCTCCCAAGTCTGAAAGCAGGGCAACCATCACGACGGAGGCGCCCAAACCCCATACCGTACCTGCCCAGAAGTGTCTCCCAAATGCTCCGCTACGCGTGAGTCCATACTCCTGAAATGGACGGCACTCAATCTTCGACATGATCCACGCCGCCAGCAGGGCCGCTCCGAGACTCAAAGCGCCTTCGATCGTGAAGTTTTTGGCGAACCAGCCGTCAGGCTCTTGATAGTGGAGGAACGTGGTCAACGTCCAGAAGAACAGCTTTGACAATCCGAACAGGAGAAATACGAATATGGCAAACCGCCACCCTGCACGAACGCCGTTGGGGCCGACGAAGATGGTTTTCATTCGGATTCCTTCCGAAGGACTGACACTCTATACGCGGATCACAATAGGAAGGTTCTGCGAAACGTGGCGAATGAGGTCGCCCCGAGAGCGCGAAGGACGAACTACTTCAGTTTGGCGTATTCGGCCTTCGCCTGAATCAGAATGGGAACATCCGGATCAGCGTCTTTCCAACCGGCAAAAAAGTCCTGATACGCGGTTTGTGCTTTCGCGGTGTCTCCTTGAAGTGCGTAGGCTCGTCCCAAACCGAGTCGCGAGAGGGGGTACAACGGAGAAGTAGGATCAACCCCGCGGCGATCGAGTATCTTCTGATATTCGATTGCGGCATTGGCGCCATCCTTCAGCTTTAGTAGTGCTTCGCCGCGAAGATACACCGGCCAATAGCTGATACCGCTTGGAGCACTCCCAAATTCGTACGGTTTGGTAGCCTCCAAAGCGTTGATCGCCTTCATCGGTTCGTTCCGCTGCAAGTGGATCAATGCTTTGGTGAGCGGGAGGTAGGCATTGTTCAGGAGTGTGTTCTTTGGAAATTCCCGCGCGAGGTCGTCGGCCAATTTTTGCGCACGAGTTGTGTCACCGATCTGCGCTAGACCTTGCGCGGCGACGATCCGTGAGTCGCGATCGTCGGACTTAGTCAAGACCTCAGCCGCTTGTTGGTGCGCAAGTCCATTGTTACCGACAATCTGTTCCCAGCCCGCCCAGATTCCACTCAACCCGGCCGAGAATTCCTTCAATCCATCCTTATCCGCGACTCGCACAGCTTCCGCGAATGTCTGACGGCCACTCTTAACTTTACCGGTGAAGAATTCACTCTGCCCCTTAAGGAGCAATAAAACAGCGAAAAATCCGCTTGCTCGACCGTCATCAAGTACTCGTTGCATGGTCGCGCTGTCGCCACGAATAAACGCTATATTGAAGAGCCCGAAATTTGAATCCTTCGGAATCAGGCTTTGCGCGAGTCCCTTCTGGATGAGGGCCATGGCCTCGTCGTACCGACCCAGATGGAGGTATGCTTCCGAAGCATTTTGAAAAGCATACCGGTCCTTTGGGTCGAGCCGCATTGCCTGCATAGCGTTAGCCAGAGCCTTCTCGTGATCCCCCTGGCCGTTGTAGCGCAGCGCCAAGTTGTCCCAGGGAATCGTTTCGCGCGGATAGATTTGCTTCCATTGCTCGTAGACCTCGATGGATTTTTCCGCTTCGCCGGTCACAGCTTCGTAATAATGGGCATCGATGTAAAGCTTTTCGCGCTCGCTCGTGCGGCCCCTGAGCTCGAATGCCTTGGTGACGCTGGCGATTTGATCGCTTATCTTACTGAGGTTGCCGTACACTGTTCCAAGCGTGGCGTGAGCAATGGCAAAGTTAGGATCAAGTTCCGTCGCACGCTTTAGATGTGGAACCGCCTTTTCGTCAGCAAGTTTCTGATGTTCTCCCTGTCCTAACGTGAATGCCTGCAACGCCTCGAGCGAGGACGTAGTGGCCTGTTCGAGCGGTGTTGCAAACTTCTGTACCGACCCCATTGATTCGCCAAGTCTGCTTCGAAGCGCAGAAGCAGCGTTGTCGAGAGACTTCAGGACTTGCTCTTTGCTGTCGGATTCGACCTGCGCGCGCGCCAATGAATCGCCCGTCTGCGCATTGATCGCATTCAAGTCGATGACATAATGGCTGCCCAGTCCGGAAATTGTGCCCGCCAGCATCGCCTTGACTCCCTCGCGCAGACAGATTTCCCGAGCCACGTCGCTCGTCACCCGCGCATCTGGAGTACGTCCCATGAAACGTAAGGCTTCCCGAATTCGCGATTCCGGCAGAACGTTCAAATACGGTGATTGCTCCAGTTGCACTGCCAGCGCCTGCTTTAAAGTTCCGTCAAATACGGCGTCGCCGGTTGTGTTCACAAAGTCGATCAGGAGGATGGAGTCTTTCTCTGTGAGTGCTTGGGATCGCCGGCTATAGAGAAAAATTCCGGCCACCACCCCTGCAATAACTATTGCCGCTACAGCAGGCCATAACCACCGCTTGGGGCGGACCGGAGCAATACTGCTGATTGGGCCCGAAGGCTGACTCTGAACTGTTGCAGTTCCACCTGACTGGGCTGGCGCGCCAGTTCGGGACGGGGACGAGGGAGTTGCTGCCGCGACCCTGCTACGACTCCCGAGCGCATCGTCCTCGGCTGCCGCCACTGCCGAGCGACTCGAATCTGTGTCCCGCTTCAGCCGTTGTAACTCGGCACGCATCTCCGAAGCGTGCTGGTAACGCAGGTTGCGATCTTTTTCCAAAGCACGGCTGATGATGCGCTCCAGTTCGACGGGAAGGTCCGGATTCAGCCTTATCGGAGAGAGTGGAGCTCGGCTCAAAATTGCCTCGAACATCACCGCGGAAGTCTCGCCGCGAAAGGGGACGGTGCCGGTTGCCATTTCGTAAAGCACGGCACCAAAGGAAAACAAATCTGTGCGCTGGTCTAATTCCTTGCCTCGCGCCTGCTCCGGCGACATGTATGCAACCGTCCCCAACGCGGTGCCCGGACTGGTCAGGAACTCGATGCTCACGCCAGCGGTCGGCAACGCTGTCGCTTGCGCAGCTTCGTCGATGACTGGTGCCTTAACCTTAGCCAACCCAAAATCCAAGATCTTGGCGTGTCCGCGCTTGGTGATGAAAATGTTTGCGGGTTTGATGTCGCGATGGACAATTCCTTCGCTGTGAGCCGCGTCGAGTGCGTCAGCGATCTCAATCGCTGCCGCGAGAAGAGTCTCTATGTCCAACGCCTTGCCGCCAATACGGTGCTTCAAGGTCAGGCCGTCGAGAAATTCCATTACGATGAATGCCTGTCCGTCCTGCTCATCAATTTCGTGGATCGTGCAGATGTTGGGATGATTCAACGCGGAGGCGGCCTTGGCCTCCCGCTGAAACCGGCTCAGCACTTGCGGGTCTCTGGCAACTTCATCAGGAAGAAATTTTAGCGCGACAAAACGGCCAAGTTTGAGGTCCTCAGCCTTGTAAACCACGCCCATGCCACCGCCCCCCAGCTTTTCCAAGATGCGGTAGTGAGAAATGGTTTGACCGACCATGGTGCGTCGCGAACAGCCCAGCCATCTTAGATGTGCCTTAGCAAAGCAGTCAATGAAACAACGCTGAGGTCGTAGAATGCTTGCAGTGACCTATTCCGACGGCTCACGAACACGGATTGACGACCCATCCACCGCGACCGCTTTCGACGAAGTCTTTATGGAAGAGGCTCTGCGCTGCGCGCTGCGCGCCCTGGAAATGGGCGAAGTGCCGGTGGGAGCAGTAGTCGTTTGTGGCGGCGAGGTAATGGGCAGGGGTTGGAATCGGAACCTCAGCGATAACGATCCCAGTGCCCACGCTGAAATCGTCGCTCTCCGGGAGGCAGGCGCCCGGGTAGGCAATTATCGGATGGGAGACTGTGAGCTGTTTGTTACAATTGAGCCGTGCGCCATGTGTGCGGGCGCCCTGATTCATGCCCGCATCCGTCGTGTGGTATACGGAGCGGACGACCCCAAGGCGGGCGCAGTTCATTCCGTTTTGCAAGTGTTGAATCACCCGCTATTGAATCATCAGATGAACGTCCGTGGCGGCGTGCTGGCAGGACGCTCGGCAGAAATTCTGCAAGAGTTCTTTAGAAAACGTCGTTAATAGCCGGTCATTAGTCGTTGGCAAACCCCGTCGTGCGCTGTACAAAGGGATGGCTCGTTCGAGCAACCATCGGTCATTGACGGACAACCGGTTTCTCCGGAGAGGTGCGTGAGTGGTTGAAACGATCCGCCTCGAAAGCGGACATACCTTAACGGGTATCGTGGGTTCAAATCCCACCCTCTCCGCCACCATTTCCCAGCCAGAAAGGCCTCCCCATGGCTAGCCAGCCCGAGACACCTTTTGACAGTATCGAGAATGCAAAGGACTATATCCGGCTGCTGCTGGAAACCGTCGCTGACGCGCGAACAGAGGTGGCCGCTGATCTGACTGCTGCGCAAAACGCTCAATCTGACCGGCGGCTGGAAGCGTTGCGACTGGTTCATTACAAACTGGAAAAGCTGGAACAGCACCTGCAGAGCAGCAGCCGCTCGCTGAATGACCTTCGTAGTTTGCGTCGCTTGCTGTTTGAAGAACGCGCTGAACCCGCCGTCCATTCCGAAAAAGGTCCGGAAGCCGCCTGACTAGGCACGCATTTTCTCCGCGAACTTCTTTTCGAACTTGGCCAGCTTCGGCGAAATCACAAACGTGCAGTAGGGCTGCCGCGAGTTCTCGTTGTAGTAGTTCTGGTGATAATCCTCGGCAACGTAGAACTTCGACGCCGGCTCGACGGCTGTCACAATCGGCTCGGGAAAATCTTTGGCCGCCGTCATTTCCGCGATGACGTCCTCGGCGATCCGCTGCTGCTCTTCGTCAGAGTAGAAAATAACCGACCGATATTGCTCGCCCGCATCATTTCCCTGCCGATTCAGTGTGGCGGGATCGTGGACGGTGAAGAATACGTCGAGCAGTTCGCGATAACTAATTTCGTCGGGATTGAAAGTGATGCGCACGACTTCGACGTGTCCGGTATCGCCGCCGCAGACCTGACGATATGTCGGATTCTCGATCTGGCCGCCCATGTATCCAGACTCAACGTGGCTCACGCCAGTAAGGCGCTGGAAAATGGCTTCGATACACCAGAAACATCCACCGCCAAAAACTGCTGTTTGCTCTTTTGCCATGGGAATTAGATGCGCGGAACTTGTTGAAGTTCCACTACGTCTTGCTCTAGACCGAGACCGTGAACGATGTCTCTGTGCGCGTAACTGGACGATACAACGTGTCGCGCTCAATCGGCTCGCGGCCCGCCTCGGTAATCAGCCGAATCAGATCCTGCCTCCGCATCCCTTGAGGGGTGGTCGCGCCCGCATCGTGGTAGATCTTCTCCTCGACCACAGTTCCATCGATGTCATCTGCTCCGAAACGCAACGAAATCTGCGCAATCTTCGGCGTCATCATCTGCCAGTAAGACTTGACGTGCGGAAAATTATCGAGCACGAGACGGCTGACCGCGATCTGCTTGATGTCGAGCATGCCGGTGGTAGTCGGCAAATGCTGCAACGGAGTGTTCGCAGGATGGAACGCCAGTGGGATGAAAGTCTGGAAGCCGCCGGTCTCATCTTGCAGAGCACGCAACTTCAACAGATGATCGACTCGATCTTCATCGTTCTCGATGTGTCCATACAGCATGGTGGCATTGGATTTGAGGCCGACCTGATGAGCCAGTCGCGCCGTGTCGAGCCATTGGTCGCCATCAATCTTGTGATCGCAAATGATATGCCGCACGCGGTCGGCGAAAATCTCGGCTCCCCCGCCCGGCAACGAATCCACACCCGCCTCTTTCATCTGGACGAGCGTCTCGCGAATAGAAAGCTTCGCCCGCTTGGCGAGATACGCGACCTCCACCATCGTGAAGGCCTTCATGTGCACTTGCGGGAAACGTTCTTTCAATCCGGAAACCAGGTCGAGAAAATATTGAAACGGCAAATCAGGATGCAGTCCGCCGACGATGTGAAACTCCGTAATCGCTTCCGAATAGCCCGAAGCGGCCGTCTGGAAGGCTTCTTCGAGCGCCATCGTGTAAGCGCCCGGCGCATCTTTCTTGCGTCCAAACGCGCACAACCGGCATGCCGCTACACAAACGTTCGTCGGATTGATATGGCGGTTGACGTTGAAGTATGCAGTGTCGCCATGCATGCGCTCGCGCACCCAATTGGCAAGCCAGCCTACGGCCAGGATGTCCCCGGTTCCGTAAAGGGTCAGCGCGTCGATCTCGTTGAGCCGTTCTCCCGCGAGAACTTTGTCTTTGATCGGATGGAGACGCGCGTCGTCGGTTTGGAATGGATGGGTGGCCATCGCTTCAATGATAACCCAGCGATTGGGATTCAATCACACTGCGATGTGACTTCAACGGTTCCGTTTTCTTCAAATTCGAAGAAGCAGGTCGGCGCCGATGAACACGAAGAAGACGACCGAGATTACCCCGTTCATCGTAAAGAACGCCGCATTCAGCTTGCTCAGGTCGTCATGCCGAACCAGGGAATGCTCATAAGCCAGCAGTGCCGCGACTGCGATTACTCCGACAATCGCCAGCTTGCCGAGTCCAAAAACGATCACCAGCGCAACCAACAGCCCTAGCATTACCACGTGAAAAAGGCGCGCGATCCAAAGCGCAGTATGAATTCCAAAATGTCGGGGCAGTGAGTGCAGGCCACGACTGCGGTCGAATTCAAAGTCCTGGCAGGCATAGATCACGTCGAAACCACCCACCCAAAACGTGACCGCCGCCGTCAACAGAAGGATTCGCGGATCAAGCGATCCACGCACAGCGATCCAAGCCGCCGCGGGAGCGATGCCGAGAGCGAATCCGAGAAAGAGATGCGACCAGCGGGTGAACCGCTTGGAATACGAATAGAGCAGCACGACGGCAAGCGCGACTGGCGACAGGATCAGCGTCAACCGGTTGAGTTGCGCGGCCGCGAATACAAAGATTCCGCACGAAACCAGAACGAAAGCGCTGACAAACGATGGAGTCAGGAGTCCTGCCGGTAGCGCACGAATGTTGGTGCGCGGGTTGGCAGCGTCAATCGAAGCGTCGGCGAGTCGATTGAAAGCCATTGCCGCCGAACGGGCCGAAACCATCGCGACGACAATCCACGTGAGCTGATGCCAGCTTGGCAGACCGCTGGCGGCCAGCATCGCACCACAAAGCGCGAACGGGAGCGCAAATATCGAGTGCTCCCACTTGATCATCTCCAGCGTGATTTTGAGATTTTGGAGAGGGCCCACAACATATTGTAAAACAATGGTTAGAGCCGGAGATTGGCCGTCAGCACGCAACGATTGCGCGAGCACTACCCGCCGAACACTAATTACTGTCTATTGCTCCCTCCACCAGCGGTACAAACCGGCAGCCTCCCAGCATTTGCACGTCCGGTTGTCCGTTTACCTTTCGGATCAAGTGCACTTCCTGGCTCGCGGGCGGACCCACCGGCAACACCATTCGCCCACCCTCCCGCAACTGCTCGAATAACGGCGGCGGCATTTCGGACGCCGCCGCCGAAACGAGTATCGCATCAAAGGGAGCGCACTCTGGCCATCCCAGCCGGCCGTCGCCCACACGGACTTTCACATTGGTATAGCCAAGCCGACCGAGCGCTTTCTCTGCCATCTCCGCGAGCTCAGCGTGGCGTTCAACTGAATAGACTTCCTCGCACAGACGAGATAGCAACGCAGTCGCATACCCCGAGCCCGTACCCACTTCGAGCGCGCGATCCGTAGGCTGCAATGACAACTGCTCCAACATCGCTGCCACAATGTAAGGTTGTGAAATAGTCTGGCCCGCGCCAATCGGCAGGGGATGATCTTCGTACGCCTGATCCCTGAGCACTTCGGGAACGAACTCGTGACGCGGGACATCGCGCATCGCATTCAGCACCCGAGGGTCGCGAATGCCGCGAGACTCGACTTGCGATTGCGCCATTTTCGCACGTTGAATGTCGAAAGCGTCGCGTTGAAATGGAAGTTGCATTTCCCCGGCCCGGACAGCGAGGCGGCTGTCCCCACGTACCTTCAATACGGCCCAATGATTCCGCCGATGTTACGCGATGCGAACGGTTCGGGCCTGACGGTTCTTCTCTTCGCTTCCATCATGTCGAGATATTTATAAGCCGTCCCTGTATTGAACAGAACGACGACATCTTTCTCCGCGAAGAAGCCAGAGGCCCGCAGCTTCTGATATGCCACCAGCGCCGCCGCTCCTTCCGGCGCCGCGAAGACACCTTCGACGCTCGCCCAATGCCGCACTGCATCGAGGATTTCATCGTCCGTCGCGACCACCGCTGTGCCTTTACTCGTCTTGACGATGTCCAGGATCAGATAATCACCGTAAGCCTTGGGAACCCGCAGGCCCGCAGCAAAGGTCGCCGCACCGGTCCACATTTCCGAACTACTCTTCCCTTCTTCCCATGCCTTCACTATCGGCGCGCAACCCGCCGCTTGTACGCTGACCATCTTGGGGCGCTCCGGACCAATCCAGCCCAACTGCTCCATCTCATCGAATGCCTTCCACATGCCGATCATGCCGACGCCGCCGCCGGTAGGATAAATAATGCCCTGCGGCAACTTCCATTTCAGTTGCTCGGCAACTTCATAGCCCATAGTCTTCTTGCCTTCAACTCGGAATGGCTCTTTCAAAGTCGAAACGTCGAACCAGCCCTCGTTCTCTTTACGCTCGGCGACCATGCGCGCGCAATCACTGATCAGGCCATCTACGAGCGTGACATGCGCGCCGTAATAGTCGCACTCCATGGAGTTGGCAAGCGGCACATCTCTCGGCATGAAGATGTGCGCTTCAATTCCAGCCGTCGCCGCATAGGCAGCAAGGGCTCCACCCGCATTCCCCGCCGACGGAGCGGCCAATTTCTTCAGGCCATAGTGCCGTGCCATCGTTACGGCTGCCGACATGCCTCTTGCTTTGAAGGATCCGGTGGGATTCAGTCCTTCGTCTTTGATGAATACATTCGGAAATTAACGACTGGAGAGCATAGGCGTGAAT
>Ga0137359_10000725_pt1 | contig 25078 bp, 25 predicted proteins | sample Mad1_40_16metaG_FD_108281 | JGI IMG/M metagenome (GOLD analysis project Ga0137359, IMG submission 108281) | Vadose zone soil microbial communities from Angelo Coast Range Reserve, California, USA - Mad1_40_16 metaG | ecosystem: Environmental > Terrestrial > Soil > Vadose zone | place: USA... | reverse complement strand
TGCTCCGCCGCAATCTCCGGCGTTACCTTAATCTCCATGCTGGCCGTCGCCATCATTCCCCTTTGGAGTGCGGCAGTCCTGCTGTCGCTTTTCTTGCTTTCGTAGTGGCCGGCCTATTAGCCTGGTTCTTTTGACTCTGTACTTCCCTTACGCCCTAGCCTTCGCTGCCCCGACCAACGCTGCCACCAGCGACTGAAACACCACCAACCCGTCCGCCGAATCCAGTGCCGACTCGACCGCGCGCTCAGGATGCGGCATCAATCCGGCCACGTTCCGCTCGCGATTACAAATCCCCGCAATGTTGCACATCGAACCATTCGGATTCCCCGCATCATCTCCAGTTCCGTCCGGGTTCGTGTACCGAAACAAAATCTGCCGATTTTTCTGCAACTCCGATATCGTCGCTTCATCGCAGCTGTAATTCCCTTCGTTATGCGCGATCGGAACCTTCAGCACTTGCCCTTTCTTCGCCGCGCAAGTCACCGGAGTGTCCGTTTCCTCCACGCGAACATAAACATGCCGGCAAATGTACCGCAACCCCTTATTCCGCATCATCGCGCCGGGCAGCAATCCCGCTTCCAGCAGAATCTGAAATCCGTTACAAATTCCCAGTACGATTCCGCCGCTCTTGGCAAATTTCTCCACCGACTTCATTACCGGAGAAAACCGCGCAATCGCCCCCGTCCGCAGATAATCACCATGTGCGAACCCACCAGGCAGAATAATAGCGTCGCAACCACCCAGGTCTTCCGACTGGTGCCAGATAAACTCAACCGGCTCTTTCAGGATATTTCCGATGGCGTAAAACGCGTCGTGGTCGCAATTCGACCCCGGAAAAACAACGACTCCAAATTTCATGGTGTTGTAGCTCCCGATGGCATTTGGGGAACTGTTATTTTAGCATATTGTTTCCGCGATTCTGCCGCCAGTTCAAATCCCTGAAAAATCCCTGGACTTCTCTGCTTCCGGCTGCGGACTCTGCGCTCTTTAATGCTCGCTTCTTTTGCGACTGGCCCGGTGTTCTCGAATCTGCATGTTCGCCCATGATGTCAAAGATTGACATTCGCGCCTCCCGGCAGTATTTTCCTAATTAAACTTCGAGGTGCAAGCATGGGCCAGATGAACGTCTCCGTCACCGACCGCCTCGCCGACTTCGTCCGCAAAAAAGTTCGCACCGGCCAGTACAATAGCGCCAGCGAAGTCGTTCGCGAAGCCCTCCGCCGGATGGAAGAAGAGGACGCTCGCGCGCTCCGCCTTGCCAAGCCCGCTGCGGAAGATATCCTTGCCGATCTTGACGCGGACCAGCTCGACGCCATCCGCATGCGAGTCCGCGCAGGTATCGAGGATATTGCCACGGGCAAGTTTACGGAAATCGAAAACGCAGATGGTCTGAGCGCTTTCGCCGAACACATTAAAGGCGAAGGACGCAAACTGCTGGCTTTGCGGGCACGAACTTCGGCTTCCCGCTCTGCAAAGGGTCGCCCGGCAGAGGCCCACTCCGCGACTGAATGATGCCTTACCGCGTCTCTCGTGGCGCCCAACACGATTTGCTCGAAATCTTTACTTATTGGGCCGAGCGCGCCAGCCCGAGTGTCGCGGACCGCATCATTGAGCGGGTTACGGCAAGGTTCAAACTCCTCGCCGAACGTCCCTTGGCGGGCAAGTCCGCCAGCCACATTGCCGCGAAGGTCCGTTGCTTTCCCGTCGGAAAATACCTCGTCTATTATCAGAAGACTCGGCAGTCTGTCGACATCCTGCACATCTTCCACAGCGCTCGCGACCAAAAACCTTCCTTCCGCACGAAGACCTGAAAGCTGCGAGCAACTGCAAATCAATTTAGGTCTGATTCTTTGCGGGGTGAGTACGTAGCCAGCTTCGACTCAGGTTTTTGGGGGAGGCGGAACCTTCGGGGAAATCATGCTGGCACTCGCCGCTCCGGCGGCGCCAACGGCGCTGTCCAGGCCGAGCACATTCACCAGGCCGGAATTGGACGGCACAATGTACTTGGTATTCTGCGCCAGCGTATTGTTCAAAACTTCCAGCCGTCGCATTACTTCCGCGCGATCTTTGAAAAAAGTTTCCGCCGCCGTCGAAACCAGGCGAATCGCTTCCGCTTCGGCGTTCGCGCGTGTCACGCGAGCCTGCGCATCGCCTTCCGCTTTCAAAATTTCCGATTGCTTCACGCCTTCGGCCTGTAGAATCTGGCTCTGCTTGAAGCCTTCTGCTTCCAGGATCGAAGCGCGCTTGTCGCGTTCCGCTTTCATCTGACGCGACATCGCTTCCGTAATATCGCGGGGCGGATCGATTTTCTGCACCTCGACCCGCGTCACCTTTACTCCCCAGCCATTCGTCGCTTCATCCAGCACGTGGCGCAAATTTGTGTTGATCATGTCGCGGGCCACCAAAGTTTCGTCCAGCGTGCGGTCGCCAATCAGATTGCGCAAATTGGTCTGCGCCAGCGTGGTGCAGGCGTAGCCAAAATCCTGGACCTCAAATTGACTTTTCACCGGATCAACGACTTTGTAGTACACGACGGCGTCCACTTCCACCGTCACGTTATCCTTCGTGATCAGTTTTTGCGGCGGCACGCTGATCACCTGTTCGCGCATGTCCACGCGAATCACGCTGTCCGTAAGCGGCATGATGATCGCCAGCCCAGATGGCACCAGGCCGTGAAATTTTCCCAGCCGCATCACGATTCCCTTTTCGTATTGGTTGACGATGCGCGCCGAGCGAGCCAGCAATATCAATCCAAAAATCAGCGCCGCGATCAGCAACATCGGCAGAAAAAATGTGGCATCCATGAATTTTCGTCCTCACTTCACTTTCAGAGTTACGCCTTCCACGGAAACAATCTGCACGTCCGCGCCAACTTCGCGCGCAGGATCGGCAGGGTGCGCGAGTTCAGCCCGCCATTCTTCGCTGCCAACTTTAACGATGCCGCAATCGCGCTGGCCGATGCGCTTCGTGACCACACCCATTTTCCCAACCACCGCGTCCACGTTGGACGCTTGATCCTTTACGTACAATTTTGCTTTCAGCCAGCGGCGGAACAACGCGAAGTACAGCACGGCAAAAAATGCCGCACTGATCAACCCGATGTGCCACGATTGCGCCAGAAGGCCGATGATCCCGCCCGCGGCAAGCGACGCTCCCACCAGCGCGAGATCGAATCCGGTAAGCGCGCCCAGCGCCAGCTCAGCCGCGGCGCACAACACACCCACAATTACGAGCAGCCAGTTCACCCAGTTGCCCACGGGAACTCCTTCAAGGGGGACACGTGCAGCGCACGATAACACTGCGGTGCACGCGTTTCAATGCTTCTTGCAAATGGCTTCTTGCAAATACGGTGCGGGAGAAAAATCTGCGGCGCCAAACGCCTTCGCCGCCTGGAAATCAGCGACGCTTGCCGCGTTTTTTCCTGGATTTCTTTTTCGGAGATTTTCCGTGAGCGGCCGCGGCAAGTTCGCGGCGTTTTTTCCCGGCCCAGCCTTTTTTGTTGATCTGGTAGCTGCGCGCAACACCCAACGATTCCGTCGGAACATTTTTTGTGATTGCGGAGCCTGCCGCGATATACGCGCCGTCGCCGATTTTAACCGGCGCGATCAGTACCGAGTCGCTGCCGACAAAAACGCGGCTGCCGATCGTGGTCTGATGTTTGTTTACGCCGTCGTAGTTGCAGGTAATCGTTCCAGCGCCGATATTTGTTTTCGATCCGAGCCTGGCATCGCCAATGTAAGAAAGATGCGGAACTTTGCTGCCTTCGCCGATCACCGCTTTTTTTGTTTCCACAAAATTTCCCACACGCGCGCCTGCTTTCAAGTGCGTGCCAACCCGCAATCGCGCAAACGGCCCGACCGTCGTTCCATCTTCCAGGCGGCTTTCTTCGATCAGCGAATGCGGTTTGACAGTGACTTCATCATCGAGAATCGCATTCAGCAGAACGCTCCCGGTTTGGATAACGCAGCGTTCGCCAAGTTTGGTTTTCCCTAGAAGCTGAACGCCCGGTTCGATCGTGCAGTCTTCTCCCGCACTAACTTCAGGATCGATCAAAACGGTTTCCGGCAACTGGATCGTCACGCCCGCAGCCATCAACTCTTCGCGTTTGCGTTCACGAAAAATGCGATCTACTTCCGCGAGGTCGGCGCGCGTGTTGCAGCCCAGAACTTCGCGTGAGTCCGGCGCAATCTGTGCCAGCACCGATTCGCCTTTTGACGTGAGCGCTGCAATCGCATCCGTCAAATAAATTTCGCGGTGCTTGTTGTTTGGTTTTACGTGGGAAAGCGCGGGCCACAACGTAGCCAGCGTGAAAGAGTAAATGCTGGAATTAATCTCGTTAAGCTCGCGCTGCTCCGGCGCGAGTTGCGAATCTTCGACGATCGCGCCGACTTGCGTTTCCGTTTTGCGCACAATGCGCCCGTAGCCGCTGGGATCGGCAAGCACCGCAGTCAGAATTGTAGCGGCGGCATTTCCAGTGCGATGCGTGGCCAACAAAGACTTCAAAGTCTCCGTGCGAATAAGAGGCGCGTCACCGGGAAGCACGATCGCGATTTTAGCGTTGCCTAGCGCACGCTTGGCAACCAGCATGGCGTGGCCGGTTCCGTTTTGCGGCTGCTGCAAAACAATTTGCGTTTCGAGCGATTCCACCGCGGCGGTCACTTGCTCCGCCTGGTGGCCCACGACGGTGACGATTCGTTTCGGCTTCAACGGCGCGCAGCAACGCACTACGTGTTCGATAAGCGGACGTCCGCCAGCTGGATGCAGCACTTTCGCCAGAGAAGATTTCAGCCGCGTGCCTCTGCCAGCGGCCAGAATGACGATAACCACGTCTTTGTTCGGCATAGTGCGGCCATTCTCTCCCGCCCTTGTGGCTTTGACAATCCCGCAGAGCACATTTCAAGGAGATTTGTTTTGCGGCGCTCAGGAGCCTGAACTGCGCGGTAGACGAACCGACCAATTTCCTTATACATTCTCGGCACACATTCAGCTTCTGCTTTGCATGTTCGCGCCGGAGGAGCTTTCTTGAAGCAATGCACAAACTGCCGAGGAAGCCTGGCTGATTTCGTGGCCTTGTGCCCGTACTGCGGCGTGTCGCAGCCGGTGCCGCAGATTGCGACGGCGCAGCAAGAATGGGCGCCCCCGCAAAGCAGTAACAAAGCCATTGCCAGCCTGGTGTGCGGGGTGTTGTTTTTGTGCGCTCCGGCATCCATTGCGGCCATAATTCTCGGCCACCTCGCGCTGGCCGATATCAAGCACAGCGCCAACCGACTGACTGGTTACGGACTGGCCATTGCAGGGTTGGTGATGGGCTATCTGGGAATCGCGCTTACCACCATCTACATAGTTCTTGTGGTTTTCATCGTTCGTACCACACTGAGCCGAGACATTCCGGCAAACGAGACATCCGCTATTGCAACGATGAGAACGTACGACCGGGCATTGAAAGCGTATGCGGCGAAGTGTCCGCAACAAGGTTACCCAGCGACGCTGCTGCCGTTAGGACCCGGCGCAGGCAGTTGCACGCGCGCGAATTTGACCGATGCGCGGCTCGCGGTTCCCGTACCGGTGCGAAAAGGCTACATGTTTCAATATACGCCCGGCGTAAACGCTTCGGAACGAATACAGGTTTTTGCATTGGTGGCTCGACCGGTACAGCCAAATTTAACCGGGAAGCGATTTTTCTTCCTGGATGAAGAAGGCGTACTCCGGCAGGCGGATTCCCAAATCATCGGTCCGCGCAGCGATCCAGTGGACGCACCAGAATCGGAAGCAGACCAGGAGAAGGATGAAAATTAATTTCTTACCTTGAAGGGAGCAGCCTTGAAACAATGCCCGAATTGCAAAGGAAATCTTGCGGACTATGTACCGGTCTGCCCGTACTGCGGAGTGGCGCTTGCTATGTCGCCAGTTGGAGCCGCACAGCCAATATGGAACGGTCCACAGCAGAGTAGCGGAAAAGCGACGGCCAGCATGGTGTGCGGAATTCTATTCTTTTTTTGGCCGTTTACCGCGATCGCTGCCGTTATTCTGGGCCATATCGCCTTATCGGAGATCAAGAAAAGCGCAGGCCGACTCGCAGGCCACGGAATGGCGATGGCTGGCCTGATCCTGGGCTACATCGGTGTGGCTTTCGTTCCATTCATATTGATTATCGCGGCGATCGCAATTCCCAACATTCTGCGCTCCAAAATGGCGGCGAATGAAGCCAGCGCGGTCGGAACCTTGCGAACATTCAACGTTGCAATGGTTACCTATGCGAGCACGTGCCCGAAAATCGGATACCCGAAAGATTTGGCAAGCCTTGGACCTGGAGCATCGGAGACCGACAGATGCGCGCACGCAGACTTGGTCAGCACGCAGTTGGCAACCGCAGTTCCTGCGAAGTCCGGCTATCATTTTTCTTACACGCCACAGCAGGATGCCGATGGCCTTGTAACGAAATATATCCTTGCCGCCGACCCCACCACACCCGGAACTTCGGGAGTCAGGCATTTTTTCACCGACGAAAGAGGCGTAATTCGATACAGCGTGGGAGGCCGAGCAGACGTGAATAGTGAACCGCTCATGTAAAGCGGGAAGCCCCGGTTGAAACCAGCGTCTTAGTGAACGGAAATTAGTCCGTGGCGGAAGCTCCGGCGAGAACGCGCGTTTCCGCTGAACTTTCTTCTTCGGTAGTGATGACCCAACTGGAAGAGTCAGCAAGCAGCCGGCTGACGAGTTGTGTATGAAGCGCGTGGCCGGCCTTATGTGCTTCCACACGGCCAAGTAGCGGCAGGCCGACCAACGCCAAATCACCAATCAGATCGAGCGCTTTGTGGCGGCCAAATTCGTCGGGAAAGCGCAAGGGCCCATTCCTCACGCCGTCACTGGTGAGCACGATGGCATTCTCGAGCGAACCGCCGCGAATCAAGCCCATGGAGCGAAGCGGCTCGATGTCGCGCTCAAAGCAAAAAGTGCGCGCGCGAGCCAGCAAGTGGCGAAACGTGTCCGGGAGGACGACAATTTCGATTTGCTGCTGGCCGACCAGTGGATGCGGAAAATCTACGTAACATTGCACGCGAAATTCGTCGGCGGGATAGATGCCGATGTGGCGATCCTGTTCGATGACTTCAATAGGGCGGATGATTTTAAGGTAGCGGCGGCGGCGACGGAGACGGCGAATGCCAGCCTGGTCGAGAAGCTGAAGGAACGGTTCGGCGGAGCCATCGAGGATTGGGACCTCGATCGAATCAATGTCGATGAAGATGTTGTCGATCCCGGAGGAGTAAATGGCGGCGAGGAGGTGTTCGGTGGTGGAAAGAAGCACGCCCTGTTTCATCAGACTGGTGGCGTAGCTGACGCGGGCAACGTTGCGGCCACTGGCTTCAATGGGAAAATGATCCAGGTCGGCGCGGCGAAAAACGATGCCAGTGTCGGCGGGCGCGGGTAGAAGGCGAACATGGCCGAAAACTCCGGTGTGAAGGCCGACGCCTTCAGTTGAGACTTCGTGTTGAATGGTATTCTGAAACATAGGGACAGCGCCTAGCGTAGCATCTTTTGCGCCAGAGTTGCTGCGCTGTTACAGCTTTGTTTTCAGCAGCTTAGGAATGTGTCTACGACCAGTGGCTCGGGTGGTGTGGTAAACACACAACGTTATGGCTGATCGCTGTGGGCTTCTGTCGATTTGTCGCGGTAGCCAGACGAAGTGTCCTTTTTAGTTCTGGGAGCGTCAAAAGAAAGGTCGGTGTATACTTTTCTGAGTGCCGTCGTTAAGCCAGCTGTTTAAGCGCGTTGTAAGGAAAGGCCAAGCATGAACCGGACTGCTCGAATCGTTATCCTCGCAATTTCTGCGGTGGTGTTTTGCTATGCCGGACTCGGGCACGTCCTAGGGCAAACGCACGAAGAGCGGGCGTACAAATCGCTGACGGTTTACGGTGAAGTCTTGCAGAAGGTTCAGCAGGATTATGTGGACGAGCCGAACATGCACCTGGTAACGGCCGGAGCGCTGCACGGCTTGCTGGAATCGCTCGATCCGGAGTCGAGTTACCTGACGCCGCGGGAATACACGGAATACAAACAGAAAATAGCCAGCACCAATCCGGGCGATACCGGACTGACGCTCAGCAAGCGGTACGGCTATGTAATCGTGGTTTCAGTTTTACCGGGCAGTCCCGCGGAGAAAGCGGGCATCCACAGTGGCGATATTTTTGAGTCGGTGGCAGGATTCACGACGCGCGAAATGTCTGTTGGACAGGCGATGAATCTGCTCCATGGACAGCCTGGCAGCGGTGTGAAAGTTGGAGTGATCCGGCGCGGAAAGAACGATCCGGAACAAGTGGACCTGGTTCGCGAAAAGCTTGTCCCGGCAAAAATATTGAGCCAGAAAAATGATCCAGACATTCTGGCGCTGCGGTTGACGACGCTGGAAGCAGGCCGCGCTGACGAAGTAAAGGCCCGGCTACAAGACGCGGAAAAGCAGGGTGTACACAAGGTAATTCTGGATCTGCGGGATTGCGGCCGCGGACCGGTCTCAGAGGCATTGGCGGTAGCGCGGCTGTTCATTGCGAATGGAAATCTGGCAACGCTGCGCGGCCAGACGGTTTCAGCTCAAACATTTGCTGCGGAACCGGGGAAAGTGGTCTGGAAGGGCCCAGTGTCCATCTTGATTGACGGAACGACCTCCGGAGCCGCGGAAGTGCTGGCGTCTGCGATGGTGGCAGCGCACCGGGGCGACCTGGTTGGCGAACGGACGTTTGGGCTGGCTTCGGAGCAGAAACTGATTACCATTCCCGATGGCTCGGCTTTGATACTGACAGTGGCGAATTATTACAACGCGGACGGAAAATCAATTTTGGTAGAAGGTGTGACGCCGGCAGAAGTGGTGCGGCAGGAAACGGTAGCGGTGGATGACGGCGCGGACGACGACGATTCTGCGGCGAGCGGTGGACCGACCACGGCACCCGCGGAACCCAAACCGCTCTCTCCGGAAGATGCGGTTTTCAAGAAAGCCGTGGAACTTCTGAAAACGCCGGCGAAAAAGGCTGCGTAATTATTCCGTGAAGTCCAGCGGCGTGCCCGCGAAAATTTTTCTCAAAATAAAATTTAATTTTGCCGAGATGCGCGAAACTTTATTGCTTGTGCTGTGCGTGGTCTTGTGTTTCTGCGCGATTGGATGCAAGCGGCAACGCGCGGGCAAGCTGACACTGGCGCAAGTGCACCAGGTGACGCAGGAACTTGCAAAAGCGGCATCGGACGCGGCGCCGAACGGAACGTTAATCAAGACTCGGCGCGCAAGAAGCGGGATAGCGGGAGGCGGCGCCGACGAGTTATACATCGGATTGCATGGCAACGCGGCTGCCAAGAACAAGCTGCTGCAAAAACTGGAAGGAGTTGCGACCCAGCACCACCTGACTGTGGATGCCGCGGCAGCGAATGGGAATTCATCGCGAATTACCTTGCGCAGCGCTGGTGTCGCGACGCACCACATCGAAATTGAAGTATTAAGTGCGCGGGCGGCGGCAAATAACGACAATCTGCCGGCAGGCACGGCGCGGCTGGCAATACTGCTGGATGATCTGGGCAGCGACCGCAACGCGGCGGATGCCATCTTTGCGTTGCAGCTTCCGATCACACTGTCGGTTTTGCCTTTTCACGCACATTCGCAGGAGATAGCGCAAGAAGCGCGAAAGCACGGATGCGAAGTGATGCTGCATTTGCCGATGCAATCAGTGGCGAATGAAACGCCGGAGCAGCAGGAACTGCTGCCTGGGCTTAAGCGCGAAGAAGTCGAGGACATCGTCACGAAAATGCTGCAGTCCGTGCCGGAAGCGGATGGTGTAAACAATCATCAAGGTTCGCAAGCGACCTCGAACGGCGCGCTGATGGACGAATTAATGCCGGTGCTGCGCGATGCTGGAGTTTTTTATGTGGACAGCCGGACGACCACGGAAACAGTCGCGTACGACACGGCGAAACGGGATGGAGTGAAAACAGCGTTTCGCAATGTGCCGTTTTTGGATGACGTGCAGAACAAAACGGCAGTGAAGCGGCAGTTGCAGATCGCGATACGCGGCGCGAAGGAGAAGGGCGAAGCGATTGCAATCGGACATCCGCACGCAGTGACGCTGGAGGCGTTGCGGGAAGTGTTGCCGGAAGCGAAGAAGCAGGGAGTGCGATTGGTGCTGGTGTCGGATGTTGTGCATTAGCGTAAAGAATCGAAAGGGCGCCCGCCTAAGAAGGCGGCCGCTACGCCGGCAAGGAGACGGATTTGCGAGGCGGGAAAGCCTTGTGGATGAAGAGCGCCGCGGCGGCCATGGTGATAAAGCTGAAAACGCTGCCCTCGGGGCCGACGGTGCCTCCAGTGAGCCACGTTGGGCCGTGAAGAGTGGCGTTCGAAAGATGTCCCGGAAAAACGGCGCCACTGTTCGGAACGGAAAATAAGAAAGTTTCGCCGAAATCGAAAGCGGCGTGCCAGCCAACGACCAGCCACAGATTGCCATTGCGTTTAAGCGCAAGAGCAAAGATCAACCCAATCGTGGCCACGCCCGCAGCGCCGACCCAGCCTTCGCCCTTATTTCCGAGGTGCACCGCTCCAAAACCGAGAGACAGAATCCAGGCAGCGGGCCAGAAGCCAATGCCGTCGGCAAGAGTGAATTGCAGATACCCACGAAATGCGAACTCCTCGAAGAGTCCGACGACGACAAAAAAGAGCGCCCAGTACAGAGCCCACTTGAAAATGGCGGCTCCGTGAAGATTTAGACTGCCTGCGGAATAGCCGCCGCAAGCGGCGATGCAACCCATGAGCACAGCGATTTCAACCACACCGAGTGCGCAGCCCTGCCAGAAGCGCCTGCCGAAAAGAGATTCAAGCGGAAGACCGTATTCACCGACCGATCGCCGCTCTAGACGCGCCATAAAGCAAGCCGGAAGGAATATGAGAATAAAGAGTAGAGATTCCCGGAGGAAGATCTGCCAGGGCGCCGGGTTAGAAGTTTTGGGTACGTGAAATATTTTGTCCAGCGTGAGATTCGCCGCGAAGCTGAGAATCAGGATCAGGAGTATGTATATGACGATGCGCCAGCCCGAGCGTAGGCCGCGATCGTTGTAAAAAATTGTGTTAAGCGGCGAGCGAGCCAACTGAGCGGAAGAGGAAGGTGCGTTGTCCGGAGATTTATCCGAGGACTTGTCCAGGTAGTGCGGCGCGTCTTGGTTGGCCATAAGATGTCCGCTAGTCTCGCGCAGTTCCCTGAAGGAGCGCAATGCTTTCTAGCGAGGAATGGTAGAGGTGGCAGCGCCGAAGATGTGAAGGGTATCGGGGGCCTGAAGAAATACAACGAAGCGGAGATTTTCGCGCTTCCAGGAAGGATCGAGGTGGACGGTGGTTTTGACTTCATTGGGACCGGACGAATTGCCTTTCGGAATGTGAACGCTCGTTAGTGAACGAAGAACGGGCGCATGCGAAAGATTGTGGCCTTCGTTTTCGCCGCGAAGAACATTTGAGGACAATCCGCGCTCGGTGACGGCGACCAGGAGTCGGGCGGAGAGCGCTTCGGGAGGAGCGTTTTCAATGTTAATAGAAAACTCGGCGGACTTCGCAGAAACGGCGACGGTTGAGAGGCGGAGAGCGGCATTAGGTATCTTCGATGCTTCGAGGATATTTTGTTGAAGCTCGCGCCAGGAACTGCCGACGAGTTCGCGGCGGCCGTTGACGACGAGTTGAGGCGTGTAAACGCCATCGCGCTTGAAGGTGCGCGCGTACTGCTCTTGCCGCTCGGTCCAGTCGTGCGAGGAGAAGGGGTCGCGCCAGCCGAGATGATCCCAGTAATCGACGTGTTCTTCGATGGCGATGATTTCGACATTGTTGCTGCGGCCGGCGTCGTCAAGTTGCCTGAGAAGAGCGTCGGCGGGAGGGCAACTGGAGCAGCCCTCGGAAGTGAATAATTCCAGAACGACGGGTTGAAGAGAGGAGCCTTCCGGGACAACGGCTTTCGACGGCCCAGAGTGAGAGCCTGAGAGCGTTTTGACGCCTAGAGAAACCATGAGGACGGCAGCCAGTAAGAATTCGGGCTTGGCACGCATAAAACTCCTTTCCGGGATCGGTGCTAAGTATGAGATAGAGAAAAGGAGAAAAGGTGTCCTGTGCGAGCCCAAAAGAACCATTTGACGCGGACTAACTGGAAGTATAGCTTTAACCCGTTAGTTGCCGATTCAGGAGGTGAGCATGGACAGCGTGTCCGAGTCAGCTCAGGTCAATGCGAACCGATTGTGCCTCGACTTCGCGAATTTGCCTTACACCTCCGGCGATCCAACGGCTCACCAAACTTCGTGGCTGGAACTGGTTGATTTTTTGGCCGAAAAGGGGATCATTTCTGGCTCTCGAAGCGAAGAGCTCAGAGAATTGACCGAAACAGATCCAAGGGCAGCGGGCGCCTTGATGAGGCAAGCGGAGCGGTTAGGCGGCGTTTTGCGGTTAGTTTTCAGCGCGATGCTGACGTGCCAAGATCCGGAACAAGAGCACTTGGCGCCGATCAACGCAATTCTCGCGATTACGGAGGGCCATGACGAACTGCAAAGGGACGATGCGGGCGGCTGGAAATTGGGCTTCCGTGCGAGGCATGAAGGACTAGAGTGGCTGCTGGCGGCGATTGCCCGGTCCGGGGCCGAATTGATTGCGGAAGGAGCGAAGAGCGGCCTGCAACAGTGCAGCAATTCACGCTGCCAATTGTTGTTCTATGACGATTCGAAGACGCACCGAAGGCGGTGGTGTTCGATGGCGCTTTGCGGAAATCGTAGCAAAGTGGCGGCATTTGCGCGTCGCCATGGTGGGGAAAAAGCGCGAGCGCATCACGCCTAACGCGAAACTATTTCTCTTCTTTGACGTACTTCGGCTTCCGATTTTTTCGCCACGGGTCGTAGGTATGTGCGAAGACCAGACGTTCGGCAAGGGGCGGGTGCGAGTACATCCAAAAAGTAATGAATGCGGGCGGATTTGGATCAGCAAGATCGATTTCGCCCAGCGCCTGGAAGGCGTGCGCGGCGACCTGTGCGGAGTTTGGCACGATTCCATGAATTAGTTCCAGACCAAAGACGTCGGCGGCGTGCTCCTGCCTGCGGCTATACCCGTTGATGATGGGCGAAGAGAAAAACATGATGCCTTCGAGAATGAGCATCAAGACTGCCAGTGCGGCCCAATCCTGCGTCCCGTAAACCTTCCAGCGAGTTCCCCAGCGAGCGAGCATGGCGTGAAGCAAGCGATAGGCGGCGTACAAAACAATCAGCGAGACGACGGCGAAAAACACGAAGCCATTTCGAATGTGATTGAGAACGTAGTGACCGGATTCGTGGGCGAAAATGAAGAGCGTTTCTTGCGGAGTCAATTTCTGAATGGTGTTGTCGAAAATGACGACACGTTTGGATGCGCCAAGGCCGGTAACATACGCGTTGATTTCGTTGTTTTTGCTGCTGGCGTTCATCAGAAACATTCGATCACGCGGGATCTGCAAACCTGCGCGTTGCGTGAGCTTCTGCAGGTCGGTGGTGAGTTGGGGCTGCTGATTTGCGAGCGGTTCGAACTTGTAGAAGAGAGGATCGATGACGATGGGCTCAAGAATGAAGATCCCCAGAATGATGGGCAGCGATGCCAGCCAGAAGTAGAACCACCAGCGGCGCGGGCTCTTTCTGATGACCAGAAAAAGAATGAGGCCCATTAAGGAGAGAAATGCAAGTTCAATCAATACGGCCTTGGACCAATCCAGGAACCAGGATCCCCAACGCTGGACGGACTGTTGATAGTGAAGTGAAAGTCCGTGCCAGGCCATATGCACGGGAAGATCGGCAAGATCGAGAACCAGCGCCAGGACGGGGATGAAAATGAGGCCCTGCAGGAAGCGATTTTCCGTGGTTTGCTGGGCAAAATCACGAATGCGCGCGACGAAGCTAAAGCGCAACGCCAATATCAGAACGACAAATCCGACCAAGACGGAAAGAAAATAAAGCGAGTAGCCGGCGCGGGAATAGGCCACTGCTTTTTCGTAACGATCGTGCGAAAGTGTGTAGCGATTCACATCGTTAGTAGTGGAATTGTCCGGCGCGTTGGCGGGAGGCTCGATCTGTTGAGGCGGGGGCGTGCGAACAGTGCGAGTTTCCTGCGCCAAGAGGGGGTACGGCGACGCGAGCGCAGCGAAAATCGACGATAAAACGATTAGAAGCAACGCATATGCTATGCGTTGACGCGGCATTCGTTTTTCTCTTTTCATTTGGCAACAGCTAACCACGCGAGCGTGGCGAGTATGCAGCACATGCGGCTGTGACTGCAACTTCTCGAGAGCGCCGGCGGGACGCGAAGGCAAAACACCGCCGCCTCAGTATGGTTAGATGGCTGGCGGCGAGATAAGGAAAGCAAGAAAGAGGAAAAATTGAGATCGGTTCTAGGGATGAGCGGTCTTCAAGCAATAATTTCGCACGGCTCCGGAAGTCGCAAGGCTGGCGTGGACGATGGAGGTCCAGCGCTCCAAGCGATGATGATGGGTGCGGTGGAAGAGGTAGGAGACGCCAATGGAGGCAACGGTGGCAGCGGCTTCGATGGAGGCGAAAGCGGCATGATTGTCAACAATGTCGTTGGTGAGTAGCGCTTCGTTGCGGCCGCGGCGGCGGAAGTTGAGAGTGGAGAAGTAGTCGAGAGTGCGGGAAGCTCCGACGGCGGCGAAGAGAAGATCGTTTTCGCGATCCCAGAAAGCATGCTCAGATGACGTCGGTTTTGCCTGGCCATTCGCGGGCCCGGGGTCGAGCTGCCGCTGTTGCGATGAATTGATTGGAGATAGAACGATGGTTGTGAAGGCAGAGGGATCGCGGGGACAGACTGCGAGACTCGCAGGTGAATAAAATGCAAGATGTGCGGAGATGAGGAGGGGCGGCGAGATTGAGGTCGTAAGCTGATTCGCGCAATTTTTGATTTGTATTATCGGAAGATGCAGGAGCGCAGCGCTCTGAGATTGCGGCGCTCCGTACGCAACGGCGGCAGAGAGGAAAAAAGCGAGATTGTAGATTAGAAAGCGAACGAAAACAGGTTTCGTCGAACTTGCTGACGCGATGCAAGGCAATGGCGACTTTGCTGCAGAGTCGAAATCAGAACGGAGCACTCTTGAAAATCCCTTCTGGCGTTTGATGCATCGGATATTTTAAGTCAACAATAACGAAGACACACTCTATATCGCGCTTAGGCGACTCAGAAACAGCGGCGATGGGGAGGGGAAACGCCGGAGAGCCTAAGATATTTTTACCAGGGCCTGGTCAATATATATACTTTGGCTGACGACAAACTCTGGCAAAGGAGAACCCCGTGAAAGCCCACCGGCGAAAGGAATTATTGGCCACGTGCGCGTTTGTGGTTGCGGCAGCGGCGGCGCTTGGCGCTGGAGTTGTGTTCGCCAGGAAGGCTTCGAGCGCGCGGCAAAAGGACGTTTGAGTTCACCTGCCAGGGGCGTGTTCCGGCGACAGTCGGAAGCAGGGGCCAGGAGCGTCTGTGGATCCCGTTGCCGTAGACCGACGAACATCAATCGATTCGAAGGCTGGCAATCGCGGCGACGCAATGTGGGCGTGCGATTCGAAGCGCGGGAACTGCACGGATTTTCACTCGGTGCTGATTGGAATGATGAGGTCGTCAGGAATTCCAGCGCGGTTTGAGATCGGATTTCCGCTTCCTGAAAATAAAAACGAAGGCGATATTCCCGGGTTACCATTGCTGGGCGGAATTTTAACGTAGAAGGGATCGGATGGGTGCCGGTAGATGCTTCGGAGGCTTCGAAGAATCCAGCAAAGCGTGATTACTTTTTCGCAGCCGTGGATGCGGATCGCGTGATGTTTACTTATGGCAGGGACATCCGGCTTTCGAGCCAACAAAAAGGCGAACCACTCAATTATTTTATTTATCCGTACATGGAAGCGAATGGCCAGGCGGTGAAAGGACTAACGACGCATTTTGCGTTTCGCGAAGTGTCGCCACCCGGCTCTACCGGCGCTGGGAATTGTGTAGACCGGGAGCGGCCGGGCGCCGCTCAAACGGTTCGAGCGTAATTCATTGGAGGCAGGGAAAGGGATACTGCGTTGCGCGCAGTGTGTCCGCGGCGTATGTTGAAGATATAGGCCCTCAAACGGGAGATTTCCATGTCGAGCCAGAAAAGCCACTATCCGGTTTTTGCCTTCGCAGCCGCGTGCCTGTTGCTGACCGGTTTGTGTAACGCAACCCGGGCGCAATCGCAGGCCGATTCCGCGCCGTCGGTGGCGGAAGCGGCGCGCCGCGTGCGCGAGAAGAAAAAGGAAAATTCCAAGCCGGTACGGACTTTGACGAATGACGATTTGCCTGCGGCGCCCGCAGGCGATGTCGCTAACGGGGCCGTGTCGCCGACTCCGGCTGTGAATGGCGATCAGGCTGCCACTCCGGCAGCGAACCAGAGCGGCGAAAAGAAGCCGACAGCTGCCGCTAACGATGATCAGGCAAAGCGGAAGCAGGCCGAGAATGCCGCAGCGCTCGAACGAGCGAAGAAGCAATTGGCGACGGCGCTCAGCGAATTGGACATAATGCAGCGGAAAGTTGCGTTGGACAGCGACAGCTACTACTCGAAAACAGATTACGAGAGCGACAAAGAAGGCAAAGCGAATCTTGACGCCGAAGCGCAACAGATCAGTGACAAGAAACAAGCCGTTGAAGAATTGAAAGCGCGGGTCGCGGAATTGCAAGCGCTGGTTGGCGACGAGGCCGAAAACGAGTCCGACAAATCTGACAAGTCTGACAAAAACCCGCCCTCGCGTTGAGCAGAGGTAAGATCCAACCGTCCTTAGACCGTTGATTCGGCGAAATCGTGTTTGCTCGCCTATACTGGTTGAGGCAACGCGACATGAACCGGCCCTTCGAAGCAGACTTCGGCGCACTCTTCCCTGAACGCAAGCCATTCCATAAAGACAGTTTCAACAATTTTGCTGTGGCCGGACGCTGCGTCCTGATCACGGGAGCGGGCGGCAGCATTGGATCGGCGCTGGCGCGGAAGATTTTGCGTGCATCGCCGCAGCGGCTGACTCTGCTGGACCATTCAGAGCAGGCGCTTTATGCATTGCGGCGTGAACTTAACTTCCGCGATCAAGCGGATGTGGCGCAATTCGTTCTGGGAGATGTACGCGACGACGGACTGGTGGAAAGTTTTCTGGCTGAGGAAAAGCCGGACTTTATTTTTCATGCGGCGGCATTCAAACATGTGCCGCTACTGGAGGAAAATCCGTTTGCGGCGATCGAGAATAACGGACTTGCGACGTGGAGGTTGGCGCGGAGTGCGGCGAAATTTGGAGTTTCGCGACTGTTGCTGGTTTCGACGGACAAGGCTGCCAACGCGCGGAATATGCTTGGAGCTTCGAAGCGCTTGGCGGAGCTGGCGATAGTCCGCTGGCATTCCTTGCGCACGCGGATGAGCGCGTTGCGGCTCGGGAACGTGGCGGGCTCGAGCGGGAGCGTCTTGCCAATCTTTCGCGAACAAATCCTATGCGGCGGCCCGCTGACGGTGACGCACCCTGAAGCTACACGATATTTTCTGACGATGGATGAAGCGTGCACGGCAATTGGCGCGCTAGCGAATTTGCAGGATGCAGCCGGATTGTATTTGCCGGAGATGGGCGAACCCATTTTCATTCTAGGGCTTGCCGAACGAATGATTCGCGCTGCGGCTGCAGTTGCAAAGGGTCATGCGGAAATCAGCGTGAAAATCACGGGGCTGCGGCCGGGTGACAAGTTGCACGAGGATTTGCTTTCGCACGGCGAGACCGCAGGAGCGGAAGCGGCGGCCGGGATTCGAGCGCTATACGGAGAAAAGATTCATGCGGAATTGCTGGACGCGAAGTTTCGCATGATGGAGGAAATCACCATGCAGCGGGACCTTGGGGCGTTGCTGGACGTACTGCAAGAGGTTGTTCCTGAGTATCAGCCAGGGCCACACCTCACGAAGAAATGGGTTGTAGCTGCTGCCGGAGCCGGTGATGACTGAAGCTCGCCGCCGCATCGCAGTGGTTACGACATCGCGGGCCGATTACAGCCATTTGTACTGGCCGCTGCGATTGCTGGCCGAAGACGCGCGTGTGGAATTGAAATTGATTGTGATGGGAGCGCATCTCTCGCCGGACTTCGGGGAAACTATTAAGGAAATCGAAAAAGACGGATTTTCAATTGTGGCGCGGATCGAGTGTTTGCTGAGTTCGGATTCAGATGTCGGGATGGCCAAGACAATTGGCGTCGCTACTCTTAGCCTTGCCGACGTTCTGGGCGAAATGCGGCCGGATATTCTGCTGTTGATCGCGGATCGTTACGAGATGCTAGCCCCCGCGGCGGTGGCGCTGGCTTTGCGGATTCCGATAGCGCACATTGAGGGCGGAGAAATCAGCGAAGGAGCGATTGACGACGCGGTGCGCAATGCGTTGACGAAAATGGCGCATCTGCATTTCACTTCGACCTTTGCGGCTCGAGACAGAATTGTCTCGATGGGCGAGGAGCCCTGGCGGGTGACGCGTGCCGGCGCACCGTCGCTGGACCATCTTCGCAGGTCAAAATTACTGCACCGCGCGGAACTCGAAGCGAAATTGGCGATACCACTGGAAGAATCGGCGATGGTCATTGCGTGTCATCCGGTGACACTAGCGGAAGATACGCTGGAAGAGACGGATGAATTGTTTGCGGCGTTGCAAGCGATGCCGGGGCAATTAATTTTCTGCTATCCGAATTCGGATGCGGGAAGCCGGGCGCTGATTGATCGCAGCAAAGAATTTATTGCCGAACGCAGGAACGGGCAAATTTTTGTGAACCTCGACGCCGTTACCTATTGGAGTTTGCTACGGCATGCACAAGTGTTTTTGGGAAATTCGAGCAGCGGGATTATGGAGACGGCTTCATTCGCGCTGCCAACGGTCAACATTGGAGAACGGCAGCGCGGGCGAGAGCGGGCGGAGAATGTCATTGATGCGGCGGCGAATCGCGAAGCGATCGTGGCTGCGATTGCGCGAGCGCGGAGCCGCGAGTTCCGCGTGGCGTTGCGCGGAATGTCGAATCCGTACGGGGATGGAACGGCGTCGGAAAAAATTGTCGATGTTTTGAGGAGCGCGCCGCTGGGAAGGGAATTGCTGGTGAAGAGAGGGACGCTGCTGAAATCTGAATATGCGGCGACCAGTTGAAGTACACGACTGGGCAAGCCGGGGCGTCGCATGCTACACGCCAACGAAGATTTCGCGAAGTCCACGTACGGGGCGGACGCAGAAAGAGAACGCCCTCCGCAGACGGCGGCCGCTACAAAGGCGACGGAAAGAACAACGGGATAAATCCACCGCTACATCAAGAATGCAAAACGAGGAAAGTAAAACGGCTACTTTGGCTCTAGCACCAGGGGCAGACCGTTCTTCGGATTGCCGATAACGATCACTTTGGCGTTGCTGCTGGTGGCGAGTTTTTCCGTGGCTTCAATTCCCTTCCATTCGAGCAGTTGCGGGCTGATGCCCTGAGCGACAATTTTTTGGAAGTCGGCGATGCCTTGCGCTTCGATGCGCTTGCGTTCGGCTTCCTGTTTTTCCTTTTGCAGTATGAAACTCATGCGCAGGGCGTCCTGTTCGGCTTGCTGTTTGGCTTCGATGGAGCCTTTCAGCATGGCAGGAAGGCGAACGTCGCGCAGCAGCACCGCTTCCACAATGACCCCGCGGGCAGCGAGTTGCGTGGTCAACTCCTCCTGGATCTGTTGCTGAACCAGTTCGCGGGCGTTGGTGTAAAGAGCGTTTGCGGTGTGCGCGGAGGTCGCGGAGCGGATGGCCGCCCGCAACGTTGGCTCGACAATTTTTTCCGCGTAGTTTTCACCGACGGTTTGGAAAACCACCGCGGCCTTGCTACCGTCCAGGCGAAAGAGCAGGGAAGTATCCAAGTCCAGAATAAGGCCCTCGTTCGAGGGTGTGTTCGCGGTTTCCTTCACGGATTGCGTTTGCACGGAAAGCTTCTGGACAGCCTTCAACGGATTGATCAGATGGATGCCCTCGCCCAGCACGTCGCTGGTGACTCTGCCGAACAACGTCAGTACGCCGACGTGTCCAGTGGGAACGGAAGTGATGCTCGAGAAGAGCAGGATCAATAGCAGAACGGCGACAACGACGCGCAGAAAACGACTTCTGAAGCCGGCAAAGTTTGGCAAGGCGCGAAGCGAGCCGCCCAAATCAAAATCACTGCGTCCGGTCGTGGTCATGAATTTTCTCCGTCCCAGCTGGATAGAACCGAGTGCTTTCAGGTTGCAGCCATCATCTTACGTTGGAGGGAGGAGCGCAACTGAGGCGAGGCGGTGAAAGTTCGACAAGGAATTGTTGAATGTTTCACAGGAAATCCACACCCGCGCAACCCTACCCCTATAGCTTGTGTGGTTTTTTCTTGACACTACTGGCTTCCCGCTTCACAATCTGCCCTGTCTACTGCTTCGGGCGTGCGGCGAACAAGCGTTCGCGTGCCGCGACCACTGGGGGAAGCACAATGCAATATTTGCCGGGGTGGACGGTGCAGTGCATCAATCAAGAATGTTCCGCGCGGGGGCACTGGTTGCGGGCGCATCTCTCCGGCCCCAATGCGGGCTTGGAGTTTTGTCCTAGCTGCGGCTACTCCTTGCAGGCGGTACCGCCGCCAATCGGACCGCGCCTTCGCATGAGGCCGCGTTCGCTGACAGCGCGTCCTTTGCGGCCCAGGCCACGATAGATTTTTTTGTTGGCGTCGCGCCATCATACGAAGGGGCCGGAGGCAATTTGTCTCCGGCTTCTTTATTTTTGCAGCAACCTCTAGGGATGGCACGAAAGCGGACATAAAATGTCTCCCGTTAGCTGCTTCTGATACAATCTGTTCACGCTTTTTCGGACGACGTCTGGCCACCTTCCTGCGTCCAATGATAAGGGTTAGCTCCGGCGTGGTTCGGTCGAGTGTGGCGGTATCTTTTCTCGGAAATTGTTTCTAAACTGAGAAGCTCAGGTGGCGAGATATGTGCCCGATTTCCCAACAGCGACTTCGGAGCCTCAGGATTTGTGCCGTACGCCGGCCAGTGCCGAGCCTCTCGTGCGAAACATTTAGCCCTTCAAGGGCGTATCAATAGATAGAAACGGGGAAATTCCGTATCAAAACGTGTCTCTGCTAAGACGGTCGTCGAGGTTTGTGGTCGCTACAAGTTCCGAGAGACATGAAAAGGAAGCAAAGTCATGAAGATGTGGCAAAAAGTGGCCATCGGCGCTGCTGTGGTAGTGGTTGGTGCCGGTATTGTCCTCTACAGCGTCAACCAGGCGAACAAGGGTGTCATCACGGTGCAGACCGCCAAGGTCGCCAAGCAGGACAGCTTGATTTCTCTGGTCACGGCGTCGGGCGAGATTAAGCCGACCACTTATACGAACGTTCAGGCGCAAGGTTTTGGCCGCATCACGGACATCCTTGTCAAGGAAGGCGACCCCATCAAGAAGGGTGACCGGTTGTTACTTCAGGAAAACGTCCAAGCCAGCGCTGACGTCCAGGCTCAGTCCGCCGCGATGAACTCGTCCGAGTCGGGAATTCTTGCGGCAGATGCCAGCTATAAGTCGGCGCAATCGGATCTTCTTCTGCAAAAAGCGAATCTGGAAAAAGCCAAGCTCGATTATGAGCGCGGACAGGGTTTATATAAGGATGGGCTGATCCCGAAGCAGGATTTTGACCAACGCAAAACGGCTTATGACGCGGCCGCTGCCTCCGTAGATTCGGCTGCAGCGCGAGTCCTGCAATTGAGGGCGCAAGTGGAACAGTCGCGAGCGCAACTCAGTCAGAACAAAGCAGTTCTCACCCGTACGCGGGACATCCTCAGCAAGACCACCTACGTTTCTCCCATTAATGGCATCGTCAGCTATTTGCCCGTCCGCTTGGGCGAGTACGTGGTTCCGGGAATCCAGAATTCTAACGGCAGTTTCCTTATGACTTTGTCGGATATGTCGATCGTCACCGCCGAAGTGAAGGTTGATGAGACCGACATCGTGAATGTAAGGATGGGACAGGATGCCGATGTAACGATCGACGCGGTGCCGGGAAAGATTTTCCACGGCAAGGTTACCGAAATCGGCTCTCAAGCCGTACTGCGTAGTTCGGGCCTCGCCACCACGCAGTCCACAACCAGTACCCAGGAAGCCAAAGATTTTAAGGTCGTAGTGACCTTGGACAGTCCGCCGGCGAATCTCCGCCCCGGGTTGTCCACCACCGCCAAAATCAAGACCGCGGAAAAGAAAAGCGTCGTTGCAATTCCTATTCAGGCGCTTGCGGTTCGTACGCGCAAGGATTTGGACGACGCCAAGAAGAACCCCAACGGCGGCAGCAGCGGAAGCGCTCTTGCCGCTCCCCTGCCTTCTACGAGCGGCGATCCGAAAAAAGAAGAAATTCAGGGCGTCTTCGTGATCAACGGGAAAAAAGCGTTCTTCAAGCCCGTGAAAACGGGTATTAGTGGAATCACGGACATTGAAATCACTGATGGTTTGCAGCCGGGCGACGAGATCGTCGTGGGCAGTTACAAAGCTTTACGCACTTTGAAGCCTGAAGCGCCTATCAAAGTAGATAACTCCGCGCCAAAGAAGACGGACGACCAGCAAAGCTGATTTGCTAACTATCGAGGAGAAACGCCAATGGCCGTGGAGACAATGGAAACCGAATCGTATCGCGAAGATCTGGTCTCGAACGGCCTGGTCATTAAGACCAGCGAACTGGCCAAAGTCTACGAGATGGGCTCTGAGCAGGTGCATGCTCTTCGCGGCGTCGATCTGGAAATCCACAAAGGCGAATACGTTGCCATCATGGGCCCTTCTGGCTCTGGAAAATCCACTCTTATGAACCTGATTGGCTGCCTCGATTCCCCAAGTTCCGGTAAATACTGGCTTGCGGGTCGCCTGGTCAGTGAATTGGACGACGACGAGCTTGCCTACATTCGCAACAAGGAGATTGGCTTCGTCTTCCAGACTTTTAATCTATTGCCCCGCGCAACGGCGCTCCACAACGTCGAACTCCCCTTGATCTATAACGGCACGCCCGCCGAAGAACGTCTGGAAAAGGCTAAACAGGTCCTGGGACGTGTGGATTTGACCGAGCGTATGCATCACAAGCCGAATGAGCTCTCTGGCGGACAGCGCCAGCGCGTGGCCATTGCCCGGGCTTTGGTAAATTCGCCCTCGATTGTTCTGGCTGATGAGCCAACTGGAAATCTCGATTCGCGTACCGGCGAAGAGATCATGGCGCTTTTCGCCAACCTGCACAGAGAAGGCAACACCATTATTCTCGTCACCCACGAAAATGACATTGCGCAGCACGCCCATCGCATCATCTACATCCGCGACGGCAAAATTGCCTCGGACGAAGCCGTTAAAAAGTAATCACTAGCTTTAGCTAAGCTAAGAGACCTTGCGCTTGGAAATTTGCCGCAATGCGCGGTGCCTGAATCCCTCGATTCGAACTGGCATGCATTCTGCATTAATCCTTTGGCCATTTCCTCACATAACCTTGCTTCTTTGCGCCATGGCAGACCGTAAAATCAAGGGTACAGCCATGGCCTCTTCCCGCACCTATGCCTGGATTGCCGGGGTGTTCTTCCTGTTCTTGGGGATTTACGCCGTCGCCTCGCTGGCCCTCCCCGCCGGGCAGTCGCTAAGTACGTTCGGTAACATTGCGCAGTGCCTCGTCCCGCTCCTCGCCAACGCTGGGCTCCTGCTCAACGCCGGCACGCCGCACTGGCGCCGCAATATGTTCTGGATGCTCGCCGCGTTGTCCTGCACCTTGTGGATGGTCGGCCAGTTTCAATGGACTTATTACGAAGTCTATCTTCATCGGCCTCTCCCCGATATGTATCCGGGAGACATCATTTTCTTCTTGTGCGGTATCCCGCTGATGGCCGCGCTCGCCCTTCGCCCACATTTGAAGCGAAGTGAGATCCGGCTCCGTTTTGGGTATATCGACTTTGTGCTTTTGCTGGCCTGGTGGGTCTTTCTCTACGCTTTCGTGGTGCTGCCGTGGATGTACGCCGAACCCTCTCTTGGCCCTTACAACTTAACCTTTGATTGGATCAATACGATTCAGAGCATGGTCATTGTGATCGGCCTTGGCGTGCTGTGGCTGAGCAGCCGCGGCGCGTGGCGCAACGTCTATGCGAACCTGTTCGGCAGCCAGTCGCTGCACATGCTCTCTTCGCTGATGATCAACGTAGCGATCGACCTCAAGGTCTATCACACCGGGAGTCTGTACGATCTCCCTCTGATCGCCTCATTTCTGTGGTTCGGGGCTGCGGGGCTCATCGCTTATAAGAATGCCGCCGCACTGGATGATTCTTCGGAATCTGCTTCGGCCGAAGGATCGGACCTGAAAAAGGGCGAAAGCATTCTTGCTTCTCGTCTAGCCATGGCAGCCGTAGTCTCCTTGCCAGTTTTCGCTGTTTACACCATTAAATTTGCCCACGATTCGCCAGCGGTACGGGAATTCCGGCTCATGACCATCCTGCTCGCAGCCGTTCCTCTGGGCTTCCTGGTATTCCTGCGCCAGCACATGGCGGACCGCGATCGCGCGCGGCTTCTCGCCCGCGCGGAGCAATCCGTTGAAAATCTGCAGCGGCTCCAGGCGCAGCTCGTGCAAACCGAAAAGCTCGTGTCGCTTGGCCAACTCGCCGCCGGCGCCGCGCACGAAATCAACAATCCTCTTACCGCGATTCTCGGCTATTCTGATCTCCTCGCGGACGATGCTTCGCTTCCGGAAAAAACCAGGGCCATTTCGGCTAAAATCCGCGATCAGGCCCGCCGCACCAAAACTCTTGTCGGCAATCTCTTGAGCTTTGCTCGACAGGTTCCCGCCGAGCGTACTCTCCTCGACCTCAACACCGTAGTCACAAATGCCGTTCAGCTGCGTGCTCTGGACCTTCGCAATTCCGGCACGAAAATTGACCTCAAACTGGAGTCCGTGCTTCCCGGCGTGCGCGGTGACGGGAATCAGCTGATGCAGGTGTTCTTCAATATTGTGAATAATGCTGTGGACGCCATGGAATCCCACAACGGCGGCGGCACGTTGACGATC
>Ga0137359_10000713_pt1 | contig 25273 bp, 17 predicted proteins | sample Mad1_40_16metaG_FD_108281 | JGI IMG/M metagenome (GOLD analysis project Ga0137359, IMG submission 108281) | Vadose zone soil microbial communities from Angelo Coast Range Reserve, California, USA - Mad1_40_16 metaG | ecosystem: Environmental > Terrestrial > Soil > Vadose zone | place: USA... | reverse complement strand
TGACGATAAAGGGAACATCGATTTTCATTTCTTTCACGAGATTCAGTGCTGCCAGGGCAGTAAATTCGGGCATTGAGTAATCGCAGAGGATCACGTCCCACACATCATTGGGCAGCACGGCCGCCATCGCCGAAGCCGTTTCGACCCGGACCGACACGACGTCGTAATCCGCGCGTGATAAGTGACGCTTCACGAGCGCGAAGTCACGCTCTGAATCTTCTACATGTAGAATTCTCAAGCGGCTCATCCTTCACTCATTGGGTGCAAGTTCATTCAGCACCAGCCAGTACAACCCCAACTGTTTGGTTGCTTCGAGGAACTGCTCGAACTCAACCGGCTTGCGTACGTAGCTGTTCGCGCCCAATTCATAACTTTTGACCATGTCTTCTTCTTCACTCGAGGAAGTGAAGACGACTACAGGCAAACATTTAGTCTGTTCAACGGAGCGCAGCCGGCGCAGGACTTCAAGGCCGTCAACCTTGGGTAGTTTCAAATCCAACAGTACGAGTTGGGGCATGACGGGCATTTCATCGTCAGCATGAGCGCCAAAGAAGTAGTCCAGCGCCTCTACGCCATCGCGCGTCACAACCACCTCGTTGACGATGTTGCTCTTCTTCAGCGCCCGCAATGTCAGAGCTTCATCGCGAGGATTGTCTTCAACTAGTAGAATCACTTTCTTTTCCATTTCTCTCCTTAGAATTGGGTAGAGCAAAGTAGAACGTTGCGCCTTTATTTATTGTCCCTTCCGCCCACACGCGTCCGCCGTGTCGATTGATAATGCGCTGGACCGTCGCCAGTCCAATCCCGGTTCCTTCGAATTCATTGGCTGTATGAAGACGTTGAAAGGCCCCGAATAGTTTGTTGACATACGCCATTTCGAATCCCGCGCCGTTGTCGCGCACGAAATACAACACCTCGCCGTTCTTCTGTTCACTGCCGAAGGTTATTTCAGGCCTTTCCTGCTTCGAAGTAAACTTCCATGCATTGCCCAACAGGTTAGTGAGCACGATTCGCAACAGTCGCTTATCGCCACGAGTTGAAAGCGCGTCGTCAATATTGACGAACGACTTTCGCCCTGCCTCTCTCTTTTGTAGATCAGCAATCACAGCCCGAGCGAGTTCAGTCAGGTTTACCTCTTCGCTATGCATCTCGCCGCGCGTCACGCGCGCAAGTTGCAGCAGGTCGTCAATTAATTTCGCCATCTCCTGACTTGCATTGCGCACTTCGTGGAGATAATTCTTTCCGTCTTGATCCAGCTTGTTGGCATAATCTTCCAGCAGGGCCTGGCTAAAGCCATCGATGTGACGCAGCGGCGCGCGCAGGTCGTGAGAAACGGAGTACGAAAAAGCCTCGAGCTCCTTGTTAGCGGCTTGCAGTTGCGCGGTTCGATCTGAGACGCGCTCTTCAAGTTCCTCGTTGAGTCGGCGAATCTCTCGTTCCGCTTGCTTGCGCTCAGTGATGTCATTGTTCATCACAAGAATGGCTTTTGGCTTGCCCTGCTCGTCGCGGTGCAGCGCCCATTGGCTGGCAATGCAAAGGTGCTCGCCATCCTTTGTAGTCTGAAGTAGTTCGCCTTCCCAATGGTTGTGAGCAAACAGCCTCGCTTTGATTTCTTCTAGGGGTCGCGGAAACTCCGTATGCAGAAGGCTGTGACTGATTTCTCCAATGGCTTCCTCCCTGGTCCATCCAAACATCCGTTCCACACCGGTATTCCAAAAACTAATTCGTCCATTTAGGTCGCGGATCATAACGGGCGCAAGATCGACGATCCGTGCATGCTCATTGAGTGCTTCCTCGGCGTGCTTGCGCTCAGCGATATCGCGCAGGATGACGGTAAAGAGGCTTTTCCCGTCCGACTCGATCTGGGAAATGGAGGCTTCGATGGGAAATTCCTCGCCATCCGCGCGAAGTCCGTAGAGAGGGCCCAGTGCTCCCATCGAACGCCGGGTCACACGCGTTTCGCAAAAGTCCTTTATGTGTCCTTTGTGAGCAGCCCGAAATCGCTCGGGAATAAAGCGGTCGAGTGATTGTCCGATCGCCTCTTCCGCTGGAAAGAGGAACATTCTTTCGGCGGCGGCATTGAAGAGGATGATGCGTTGCTCGCCGTCGACGGTAATGATCGCATCCATTGCCGACCCAATCACGCCGGCGAGTTGCTCCTGGCTGCGCCGCAGTCCTTCCACGGCCCGCTTGCGCTCGGTGATGTCGGTGATAGTCACGAAAGCCAGGGGCTGGCCATTCGGTTCGTTGACAACGGCTCCGCCATAACTGAATACACGCTTCCAGTCCGAATCGATCCGTCGTATGCAGACATCGAAGTCAGCCAGCTGTTCACCTGCGATGACACGCGCCAATGGCCATTGTTCTAATCTCAGAACTACGCCCTCAAGCGTGGCCAGCTCGAAGATATTCTCAAAATCAGGTAGCGTCAGCAGGCACTCTTCGATACTGGAAAAACCATGCATCCGCACACCGGTCTGGTTCCAGTGAAGTATTTGGCCACTGAGATCTGCGATAACCAGGCCTTCACTCAGGTTTTCGATTATGGTCTGGAGACGCTCCTCGCTCTCTCGTAAGACACGCTCGGTACGTTTGCGCTCAGTAATGTCAATAATGCTGGCCAGCACAAACGCGCCTTTGTCATTACGGATCGGATTGAGTCCGATCTCGATCGGTACTTCAGTCCCATCCTTACGACGGCCATAGAGATCGCGGCCCGCACCCATCACGCGCGCCGAGGGAGAGGAGTAGAAGCTCGCGCGATGTTCCGGATGGGCAGTGCGATAGCGCTCCGGCACCAACATCTCGATCGGTTGATCCAACAGTTCCGCTCGCTGATAGCCGAACAGGTGTTCAAGCTTGGCGTTTACCAAAGTCATGCGGCCTCGCTCGTCCACCATCAACATGGCGTTGGGAGCGGCATCTAGTCGCTCAGTTCTTTCCGTAAGGTCCCGCTCCAGTTCCCGTTGGGTGTCACGCACCTTAACCAACATCAAATTAAATGCATTGGCCAGATCTCCAAGTTCATCGTTCCGGCGAACTGCCACGATGGAGGAATAATCCCCGCCACCGATTGCCGATGCCGCGTCGGTAAGGGAACGGAGTGGGCCCGTTATGCTGCGAGTAAACGCAAAGGCACCCGCGACGCCTAATACGAGCAACACGGAGCCAATTAACAGCATGCGCCGGAGGAATTGGTTGGCTTGACTCAGGAAAGCTTGATCAGGGAACTCGAGCATCAGGAGCCAGGGTGTGCCGATGATCGGCCGCCCTGACGCCATCACCGAGGTGCCGTCCCGGATGTAGTGTGTAACATCAAGCGTCGGACCAACGCTCACCGGGGGCCTGGGCACAATCTTCTCAAGATCAGTAAAGACATCTCCACGGGCGTTACCGTAATACAGGGTCGCCTGGCTGCCCAGCAGATCAGAAAGTTGTTTCCGGGCATTCGGAGAAGGCGATACGCGGCGCCACCTGACGAGAAAGCCTATGGCCTTTCCGGCATCATCCTTAACGGCAGCCACGGCCGTATAGACGACCAAATCCTTCACTATGCGGATTGGGCCCGCCGCCCTGAATGGATCAACCGCGCACTGCTTGAACTCGGCGTCCAAATCAGCAGCTTCTGGTGCCGCGCTTTCCGGCTCTGTAAGAACCATTGCCGGATTTGCACTCCATAATTCAACCTGCAGGCTCGCGATATCCTGCGTGGGGCTAAACTGTTGCAGAACCGCAATCGCGCCCGCTCTTGTAGCCGGCGAAGGAGATTTAAGAAAAGCACGTATGGCGGGTTCGTTTGCCGCAGTGAAAGTCCGGCCCAGAACTATCGGAAGCGATTGTTGTGATTGATTTGATAACTGTTGAGTCAAACTCAGCAAACGCTCGCGGCCAACTGCGAGAGCAGACTCTTTGACGCTGCGATAGGAGGTCCAGATCGAGATCAGGATGATCCCGAATAAGATGCCGCCAATGACCAACGGCAGACGGTGCTTGATTGGTAAGCTAGTTAGAGAGAAACGAGAGCGCTGCCTGGTCGTAGCGTATCGTACATTGGTTTCTGGTGAGCCGCGTGTATTCATAGTCATTGGTCTGGTCACAAAGATCTGAAAACGTGATTGACTAAAATGATCCTTTGGTTGTCATTTCCGGCCTGGTCAATAGAGATAAAAAGATGCCGCGTTCATCCCGCGATACGGCGATCTCCCTCCGAACGCGTCTCAACGCGAAAACGCCGCCGCTTCATCCTAAGCTTCCCTTTTCATTCTCCCGATGCGAGCTTTCCTTTCGTTTCCTTTCTGCCACCCGCAGGGACCATTGACTCGCCTGCTCAAGTTCTCGCGCCACGCAATCGGGATCTCGCTTCATTTCCCTCTCGCGTAGCTTGCGATAATCTGATAGGGACACCCAGCCTTTTGGTCGGCGTCGAAAAGCTATTCGCATACATCTCGTCCAACTGAAATTGAAAGGAGGACGCCGCGCTCGCCCCCGAAACGGCGTCCTCCTTCGTCCGCGGTTACCGTCCCGACGGCTATTACCGCGTTCCTCAGGCCGAGTCAGCTCGAATGTTCGGCCCGCTTTCCGTAATCAGCATTTCGTAATCCTGTCGGCGGGGAGCGAGACCGACTGATGCATGTAAACATGAGGCACGATCGCCTTAGTCGCAGGTGACTGGCCCACCCCTTTTGCGATAGGAGGGTTACCAGATCACCCGGAGCTTGAAGGACTGGCGAGTTATCGGGGCTCGAGAGTCCGGGATCGAGGGTCTCACTCATTGACTGTCCCTGGAGTCCTGGGGCCACGTTTGAAGCCCCTCTTTTCGAATCAGTAATTCTGTTTGCTCTTGGGTCTAGCGAGGCGCTCAAGAAGAGGTGACCTGTTCGGTCGCGATCTATCGTGCAGCACTCATGCCTCTCGGTACTTCGGGGCCGCTAAAACTCAGAGCAGAGTTGCCATACTCGTTCGGGGTGATCTGAAATTGAAGGTTTTATGATCAACCGTCCCTGGGCCGGCAATTTCAAATTCTTTCTAAATTGGGGCTCGGAAGGTCGGACTTCTTAAGACGCGGCCGCACTCTCGCGATAAGGGCTAGATCCGGTTCCGTGAACGGAGGGTATGCCGAAGTAAAGATTTGCACAATGAGGCAAAACCTCAGACATTAGTGAGGAAATCCCTAGGGTTGGCCGTCTGCTAAGAAGCGCAACCGTTAACCTTCATAAGACTTATGATAGAGAGAGAGAGAGAGAGAACGACCTGCGCTTCGACTCGAGGCTGAAAGACTTTCGGCTCTGACGCTATTCAACTTTTATAAGTCCCATTTTGATCGCATAGCGAACCAGGCTGGCCACGTCACGAATATCGAGCCGCTCCATCAATTGCGCGCGGTGCGATTCGACAGTCTTCCCACTGATGTTCAAGCGGCGACCGATATCTTTGGTGTTGAAGCCCTCGGCGATGAGAGTCAGTATCTCGCGCTGCCGGGGAGTGAGAATGGCAATGGGAGGAGTTTGTTCGGCCGGTCTCTTGCCGTATTCCAGCAGGGTTTTCCTTGAGACTTCGCCGGAGACGTAGGTTTCGCCACGGCTGACGACTTCAATCGCCAACTGAAGTTCGCTCGCCGCCGCGCTCTTGGGAAGAAAACCGGCAGCACCGGAACGCAGGACCTGCATGGCATACTCAACCGCGTCATGCACCGTCAACATAATTACGCGCAAATCCGGGAACCGCCTCTTACATTCTTCTAAAACCTCAAAGCCGTTCAGGCCTGGCATCGTAATATCCATTAGCGCAATGTCGGGTTTTAGCTCTTCGATCAATCGCAGAGCTTCCTGACCATCGCCTGCTTCGGCGACGACCTCGACTCCCTCAATCGTATTCAAGAGAGCGCGGATTCCCGCACGCACCAGAGCGTGATCGTCGGCCAGCAGGAGGCGAACTACTGTAGTCGTTTCAGCCAATTTGGAATCGGGCGAGATTAATCTGAAGCGCGGACGGACGGCGCGAAGATTAATCAGCAGGGCGGGAGCTTTAGCGAAATCGCCTTTCTGGCGATCAGAATTGCCATCACGTCATCCGGTTAAGTTCCGCTCCCGCTCAGTGTAAAGCCCAAATCCTCCATCCCGGATCTCTGACGTTTGTTTTAGGAAAACGTGACACTAACCGACTTTCACTGAATCCACAATCAGGAAAACCCTGACACTTTTTCGGAAATGCCGGGCTAAAGCCGGCCAAAGACGGTAAGTGATTCTGTAAGGCGAGGAAGATCAATCAAAAGCAACTCGGCTGCGGCAGGCAGGATTCCGGCATATTATATTAGATCGACTTTCTCCTTCTAATCTCGACGGAGGGGATTTAGTCTGGACGGAGAGGGAAACTTGCACGGACGCGCGTCCCGCGGCCCGATCCGGAGTCAATTTCGATGTGCCCACCAACTGCAAGCGCGCGCTCTTCCATGCCGCGCAATCCCAGGGCTGAAGCCGCCAACGCATTCTTTCTCATGCTGTCGAGGTCGAAACCGACTCCGTCATCCATGACGGTCAACAACATTCTGTCCCACGAACGCTCGAGCTGCACGGACACGCTGCCCGCTTGGGCGTGCCGGGCCACATTGGTCAATGCTTCCTGAGCAATTCTGAAACACGCTGTCTCGAGCTCCCGTGGCAGTCGGCTGTCCTCCTCAAAATCGTTGAGCACTTCAGCAATGATTCCCGTGCGCTGAGCATAACGATCCACGTACCATCGCAGGGCTGCGGAGAGGCCGAGATCATCGAGCAGTGATGGACGTAACTCAATCGAAAGATCGCGCACGCGTCCTAACGCCTCATCGACAACGGCGATGCTTTCGTCAAAACGAGGATTACTTTGATCAGCCGCGCCGGAACGCTGGATTGACTGAAGGTTAATTCGCACGGCCGTCAGGACCTGGCCGATTTCGTCATGCAGCTCGCGAGCTATGCTCTGGCGTTCGGCTTCCTGTGCTTCAATCAGGCGGCGCGAAAATGTCTTCAACCCTTTTTCGGCCTGTTTACTCGACGTGATATCGCGAGCAATTGTCGCGGCCCCTACCAGGTTCTGCAAGGAGTCTCTGATCGGAGAGATGGTCAGCGAAACATCAATCACGTTGCCGCCCTTTGTGCGGCGCGTGGTTTCATAATTTTTTATGCTTTCTCCTCTCCTCAGTATTTCCATAATCCGTGGCAGCTCATCTCGGCGCTCAGGCGGAATGAGAAGGTTCACGGAGCGGCCAATGACCTCTTCAGCCAGATAGCCGTAAATCTTTGCGGCGCCGGAATTCCAGCTCACAATGGTTCCATCCAATGTTTTGCCGATAATGGCATCATGGGAAGATTCCACGATCAAGGCGAGTTGCGCGCGCGCCTCTTCGGCTAGCTGACGTTCAGTGATGTCACGCGCGGTACCCTGCACACCCACTGGCATGCCGTTTTCGTAAATCAATCGACTGCTCACTTCTACCGGCACGCGGCGGCGGTCTTTCGTAATCAGGTCGATTTCATAGTTCGTTTCGGGCACTTCGTCCAATTTCTTCACCAAGTTTGTCCGGGCGTGCTTCAAGTGGCTCGGGGCCATGAAATTCGAGTAGTGTTTTCCGATGATCTCGGCGCGCGAGTAGCCGGAGAGTTTTTCAGCGGCGTGGTTCACTGAGGTGTATCTGCCGCTCAGATCATGTACATAAATGGCGTCTTTCGCGTTTTCAAATAATTCGCGATACCGCTCTTCGCTTTCGCGTAGGGCTTTTTCCGCGCGCTTGCGGCCAGTGATGTCGCGGACAACGGCGAGGCGATAAACCCTCGCAAGACTTACCAACTTTACATTAACTTCTACCGGGAAGGTGACGCCGTCCTTGCGACGATGAATACTTTCGAAAGTCGTGAAGCCTGCTTCTTCTATTTCCTTATTACTTCGCGCGATCATCGATTGATCGGCTAAAGGATCAATGTCGAAGACCGTTAGCGAGAGAAATTCTTCACGACTGTAGCCGAGCGATCGATAGGCACTCTCGTTACAATCGATGAAGGTAAGCGTAACCGGATCGATCACCTCGATAGCGTCGCCGGATTGATCGAGCAGGTTGCGAAACAATTTCAACGACTCTTCGGCCCGCTTGCGCTCTGTGATGTCGCGCGCGATTCCGCGCACGATGGGTGCCGAAACCCCTTCAGTGCGCAACGAGTTGTAGAATTCCCACAGGCGCCGTTCACCGGAACTCGTCTGCACGACCATAATGCCGCTGGTCTCGCCGTCTCGGCGGACTCTCACCATATACTCTTCAAACTGGTGACGGACTTCGGGCGCCAAAATATCGCGGACGCTCTTCTTTCCCACGAAATCGACGAGATCGTATCCCAGCGCTTCCGCGGCCGCCCGATTTGCTGATAGCACTAAGCCGTCCAGGTCGTGGGTGCAGATAAGCTCGCGGCTATTCTCGACCAGATCGCGATAACGCTCTTCGCTTTCGCGCAGAGCATGTTCGACGCGTTTACGCTCAGTGATGTCATACGCGGTCGAGAGCAGGCATTGCTCACCGTTCAGTGTAATGGGTTCGACGAAAACCAGCAGATCCAGAATTCGACCCGATTTGGTGCGGGCCTGACTTTCATATTCTTGCAACGTTCCCAGATCCTGCAGCGTGCTTACGAGCTGTCCTCGGTCTCCGGGGCCAACGTAAATATTGAGGGTCGCCACGGTTTGTCCTATGACCTCCGCGCGCTTGTATTCAAAAGCGCGCAGGAACGCATCGTTCGCATTCAGAAAAAGCCCGTCGGCTAAACGAGTAATGATCAGGGGCGCTGGACTCGAGTGGAAGGCGCTCGAGAAAAGTTCCTCGCTCTCCCTAAGTGCCGCCTCGGTACGTTTGCGTTCGGTAATATCCTGGACAGTACCTTCGTAGTAGACAATCTGTTCTCTCCCGTCGCGTACTGCGCGAGCGTTGACGGAGACCCAAATTCTGCTTCCATCATAACGGAAGACCTGATGCTCGAATCCGCTGATGATACCGTGTTTAGAAAGCAAGCTCTTGAATTCTTCGCGGCGCTGCGGAGTAACATATGTCTGTGTAATGTTCTTTCGGTTGCGGATTAACTCCTCGGGAGAAGCAAAGCCATACATACGAGCCAGCGCGGGATTGGCCGCGATGTACTGGCCCTCTGGTGTGGATTGAAAAATTCCCTCATTGGCATTGTCAAAGATCTCGCGGTACTTTCGCTCGGCTTCGCTGATCGCCTGTTCGGCGCGCTTACGCTCAGTCACGTCCTGAGCAGTTCCAAACATCCTGATCAGATTTCCATTCTTGTCGGTGACTACATTTCCCTGCGAGTGAACAGTTCTTTCAGCGCCGTCAGGGCGGATAACGCGGAACAAAAAGTTCCATGATTCCTTATTTTCCATTGCACGCTCAACCGAAGTCTTGAGGAATTCCCTGTCGTCGGGATGAACACATTCCATCACCGTCGTGTCCAGATCTGGCGCCGGTCCGCTGCGCGTCAGCCCAAATATGCGATACAGCTCGTCCGACCAGATCCGCTCATCGCTTACCAGATCCCAGTTCCAACTGCCCACGTGGGCGAGGTGCTGCGCCTCAGCTAATTGGCACTCACGTTTGATTACCAGATCTTCCGCACGCCGTAATTCGGTGACGTCCTTCAGAACGCAAGCGACGCGATCGATCCCGTGAGGGCCTTCGATAGGAAAATAAGATATTGAAAGCTGGCGTTCGCCACGCTCGATATAGTTGTAGGTCAATTCGTACTTAATTACTTTTCCCTGGAAGCATTCATCCAATCTTTTCTTGACTATCCCTTCAAAGACATCTTTATTCAGGATTTCTGAGACTAGATGACCCACGACCTCTTCCCTCTTCAAGCCGTGATAATTCAGAAACGAGCGATTCGCCAGCAGGTAGCGGTAATCGCGGTCTACCACCACGATCATGTCTTCCAATCCTTCGACAACCTTTTCGTATTCTCGCAGCCTTTCTTCGGCACGCCTGCGGCCGTCGATATCATCGTCACGGCACGTCTCTGGCGGAGGCGCATCACCGGCAGAGGCACCCATTCCTTTTCGTCTTTTCATAAATCGATAAGTGTATGCCTAACGTAACAGCGTGGAAGCGGCTAACAGGCGACCGGCGCCACGAGAAAAGCAATGAAGCAAGGTTTACTTCCCGGACCGGGTCCGCAAGAACAATTGAGCCAAGGCGAGAGGTTCGATCGGTGGCGTCTGGAGCACTAACAATCGGGGCGATGGTGTGCGAGAACGCTTGAACACCGGGCCTCAAGTCTTGCCGTGGATTCTAATGCTGAAGGTCATGCCGCGCAACCTATCGCACGGCGAGGTTTATAGGTGAGCAGCTCGTTCGACTACCGAGATGGTAACTTAATTGTCGAAAGCGTAGTTCTAAGTTTCGACGCGTTTTGCGATTTCCTCGATCAATTTCGCAGCATGTTCAAGTGGTACGTTGTTTTTTCTTGCGCTTCGACGCCACTACCTGGCACCTATGGGCAACATAATAGGTTGGACGTGTCGTGCAATGACAATCGGGAAAAGCAAATCAAGGTTGATTTTAGGTGGGGCCTTGAATAATATGCCGGTGCGCCCGCCGCCCTGGTGGGCGAAGTTGGCTGCGTGGGGTGAGGACACGTAGCCTGAGGGTGGGCCTTGTGGGAGGGGCCCACCCGTTTTTCTTTGGAAGTTCTGGTGTAAATGGAAAATCCGAGTGAGTGGTCATGAAAAGAAAGACAGAGCACTGGGAATACGAGGAGATTAGGAAGCGTTCAGAGGAAAAGACCAAGGTAGTCCCGGTCGCGGTCTCATAGTACTAAGATCCGCAGTAGATCTATCAAAAACTCCTTGACCGTAGGGTTAACTTCGTTTACAGTCCCGCGCGTTGCAAGTTCGCTTGCACGATATCCCAAACCCAACGTAGTTACTCACAAAAGGATATATGAACCATGCCTTACCAAAACATTGATGCCACACTCACGAGCGTTGACTTTCAGGCAGCTCAGCAGGCCTTTGCAGATGTGCTCAGCAAGCTTCCCTTCCTGGTAAGCCTAACGACAGGTGATCGGAAAGCTATATTCAAAACCGGTCCAGACCGAGTGTCGTTTGTACAAAACGCATCCACGGCAGGGTCGGTTAACCCTGACATTTTCCCGGGGACTTTCAATCTGTCAGGGTTCCTTAGAGATGTGCAACTGTTTGATCAGCTAACCCAACTCGGCACACTGGCTGACTCAGTCGCTTCCCAGATAGACGACACCCGGTTGGCTGTCGGCGGGGAGGCAATGAAAGGAGCAGTTCAGGTCTACAATTACGTTAGAGAAGCCTCCAAGACCACGCCGGGCCTGAAGCCTTTAGCGGATCAGTTGGGCGAGCAATTCCAAAAGGCCAATAAGCCAAAACCACCAACCCCACCCACTCCTTAGGCAGGCGCAGCCAGATTCTCGGGAGACCGGATGATCTGGCAGTACACTATTGCATGTGTTGAGGTTGTGCGAACAGAACTTGATGCTCGGAATATCAATGGTGGTGCTCCGAGCATCAACTTTGAAGCTCAGAACATCAACGATCGTACTCCGAGCATCAACGATGGTCCTCCTAGCATCAACGATGGTCCTCCCAGCATCAACGATGGTACTCCGAGTATCAACGATGGTACTCGGAGCATCAACGGATGGTACTCCGAGCATCAACGATGGTACTCCGAGCATCAACGGATGGTACTCCGAGCATCAACGATGGTTCCCAAAGATCCAACTTTCCACCCTGGAACACGACGCGAGGAGCTCAGAAAATCAACGGTGAAGCTCAGCGTATTAGCCTCGATGCCCGGCACCGCGACGAAAGAGTTCTGAGGACAAGCCACTGAACTCGGCGCACCGGCCCTGAACCCTACTGAATCTTCGGTGAAGATATGAGCTTCACGGTTGAAATCGACCCACTCATCGTTGGGCGTCATCTGGCTCCCTATCATCTAAAGAGGCCCTATCCGGAAACTGGTGGCACACCAGGTGCTCTAGCATCTGTGCGCGTGCGAGTCGAGCGCCGTGATCGATAGTCCGGGCGGAATGCCTCGGTGTTAGGCATCAGCTGTTCGCTTCTGACACAGAACTTTTTCCATGTAACGGCCACGAATCCTTTTCGCGCGCCTCCTTTTTCCCCATCTTGCCCAGTCGTTCGCGTGCCGCAAAAACGTGAAATCAAGAACATCAAAAACATCATTCGTCGCTGGCGAAGCATTGCTGACCACCCGTGAAGAACTTGAAGCGCGCGTCCAACTGCGGACCGCAGCGCTGGCCACGGCGAACAAACATCTTGAGCTGGAAATCCAGGAGCGGAAGCTAATGGAAGCAGCGCTCCGTAAGAGCGAAGAGCGCTATCGGGACTTGTTTGATAATGCCCAGGACGCAATTTATGTCCACGATCTCGAGGGAAGATACACTTCAGTCAACCGGGCCGCAGAAGAGATCGGCGGCTACATGCGCGATGAGATTCTCGGCAAGAACTTTGCCGATTTCATGGCTCCGGAATATGTAGAGCGGATTCGCGCGAATCTGAAAAAGAAACTTGAAGGCCAGGGGCTGACTGCCTACGAAGTCGAACTGCGGGCAAAGGACGGGCGAAATGTTCCGGTCGAGGTCAGCACCCGCCTCATCTATGAGAACGGTATCGCCGTGGGCGTGCAGGGCATGGCGCGCGACATCACCGCACGCAAACAGGTCGAGCAGGCGCTGCAGGAGAGCGAGGCCCGTTACCGTTTGCTGGTCGAGACGCTGCCGGCAATCATCTATCACGTTGACGCCAATCCGCCCTATTCACCCCTCTATATAAGCGCAAACGTTCTCTCCCTCGGCTATTCCATAGAAGAATGTTACGGCCTAGCTGGTCTGTGGATGAACTCGCTGCATCCGGACGATCGCGAGCGGGTCTTGCGAGAAAACGAAATCGCAATGGGCGCCGGAGTTGAGACCGAATACGAGTACCGGGTCATTGCCAGGGACGGCTCGGTGATTTGGCTACACGACCGGGGTCACCTTGTCACCGACTCAACCGGCAAACGCACCTGGCAGGGCGTTATGTTGGACATTACCGAGCACAAGCGCGCGGAAATGGAACGCCAGATTATCGCTGAAATAGTCCAAAGCGTTATCACGACAGCTAATCTTGATGAGTTGTTTAAGCTGGCTCACCAGGCAATCAATAAGATCCTTCCCGCGGAGAATTGCTTCATCGCTCTATATGACCCGATTACTGACTTGATGCATTTTGATTACTGGGTTGACAAGTTTGATCCTGCCCCGGCGCCGCGCCCGGCTGGCAAAGGCTTTAGCAGCTATATGCTGCGCACGGGCCAACCACTCCTGCTGACCAAAGAATTTAAAGACGAAATGTGTAAGCGAGGCGAAGTCGAACAGAGTGGAGCCGACTCGATTGCGTGGCTGGGTGTCCCACTGCGGACGAGTTCGCGCACCAGCGGCGTCCTGGTAGTTCAGCACTACGAGAAGGAACATGCTTACACTCAGCGCGATATTGCATTTCTGGCCTCAGTCGGGGACCAGCTTGGACTGGCGATTGAGCGCAAGCAGATCGAACTGGCACTCAAAACGAACGAAATGCAGCTCTCGGAAGCGCAACACATCGCCACATTGGGCAGTTGGGAGTGGGATGTCGCGGCGAATAAAGTGAGCTGGTCCGACGAGCTTTATCGTATTTACGGTCTCCAGCCACAGGAGTTCGAGGTGACCTATGAAGCATCATCTGCCTTTGTCCATCCGGACGACCGAAAGTTTGTGGAGAGTACAATCGAACAGACTCTTCACGATAAGATTCATCCCAATCTAGAGTACCGGATCATCCGCCCAGATGGGACGGTACGGGTGCTTCAAGCCAATGGCAGAGTAACGAACGATTACACCGGCAGCCCCATCAAGATTTTGGGAACGGTCCTGGACATTACCGAGCGCAAGCGCGACGAAACCGAACGCGACGTCATCTCAGAGGTCATTCAGAGCGTTAACCTGACTTCAAATCTTGATGAGTTACTGAAACAAGTCCACCAATCGCTAAAGAAAGTTCTTTATGCCGAGAATTGCTGTGTTGCCCTTTTTGACAAGCAGACGGGTTTGTTCGAGGCGCCGCTCTTTGTTGATCTGGTTGAAGCTAATCCGTTTCCGATGGCCCTCAGTAAAAACTGCACCGCCAAAGTGTTTAGTAGTGCTCAGCCGCTGCTGATGGACGAAGCGGTTTTTGCCGGGCTCCTGGACCGCGGCGAAGTCGAGCTAATCGGCAGACCAGCTCCATCATTTCTCGCCGTTCCGTTAATGACGGCAGCTGAAACGATTGGCGTCATCGTGGTGCAGCACTACGAAGAGGAGAACGTTTACAGCCAACGCGATGTGGAGTTTCTGTCAGCCGTAGCGGCCCAACTGGCTTTGGCTATGGCGCGCAAACAACTGGAGGGTACGCTCCGGAAGGAACGTGCCTTCCTGCGTACTCTCATCGATCATCTTCCTGATTCAGTCTATGTAAAGGACATGGCCTCCCGGAAGGTGATCGCGAATCCGGCCGAAGTACGACTTTCCGGTGTGCAATCAGAGGCCGAGATATTAGGTAAGGATGATTTTGCATTGTACCCGAAGGAATTAGCGGAACAGTTTCTGGCTGACGACCAGGTGGTTCTGCAAACCGGTCAACCCGTAATCAATAGGGAAGAGTATGTGATTGGCAACCAGGGACAGAAAACCTGGTTACTTACTACCAAGATTCCGTTGCGTGATGAGAACGACCAAATCGCCGGCCTGATCGGTCTTGGCCGGGACATCACTGACCGCAAGCGAATAGAGGAGCAACTAAAGACGAATGAAATGCAGATGTCTGACGCGCAGGGAATCGCGCATCTTGGGAGTTGGGATTATGACGCCGTTACCGGCGAGGTGAAGTGGTCGGACGAACTGTGGCGCATCTTTGGTCTCGACCCGCGGGAGTTCGGATTATCGTTTGAAGAATATCTGGCGATAGTCCATCCGGACGACCGCCATTTGGTGAAAGGCATTAATGAAAAATCGCAACAAGCAAAGAGGGACTTCGCCTATGACTATCGCATCGTTCGCGCTGACGGGACCGTGCGGGTACTGCGCGCCAGTGGCAGAGTCATTTGTGATGAATATGGTCAAATGGTGAGGATCAGAGGCACCGATCAGGACATCACTGAGCAGAAGCGAATCGAAGATGATTTGGAGCGGGCGCGCGATGCGGCGCTCGAATCAACGCGGCTCAAGTCAGAGTTTCTGGCCAACATGTCGCACGAAATCCGCACCCCCATGAACGGCGTCATTGGCATGACCGGACTGCTTCTCGACACCGACTTGACCGCCGAGCAGAGAGACTTTACTGAGACTATTAACTCGAGTGCCGATTCGTTGATGAAAGTCATCAATGACATCCTCGACTTTTCGAAGATCGAAGCCGGCAAGCTCCAGTTCGAGATGCTCGATTTCGACCTCAGCAATGCGGTCGAAGGGACGGTCGAACTCCTGGCCGAGCGCGCGCACGCCAAGCAGATCGAGCTCGCTTCGCTGATCTATAGCGACGTAACCATGTCCCTTCGCGGCGATCCGGGCCGGCTGCGCCAGGTGCTAACCAACTTGATTGGAAACGCCATTAAGTTTACCGAGCGCGGCGAGGTCATCGTGCGAGCCGAAAAAGACGCCGAGACCGGGAGCGAGATTCTTATTCGCTTTTCGGTGAGCGATACGGGCATAGGAATTAGTAAGGCCGCCCAAAAGAATCTGTTCCAGGCGTTTACTCAGGCTGATGGCTCGACAACGCGCAAGTACGGCGGGACCGGACTCGGGCTCGCCATTTCGAAGCAACTGGTCGGCTTGATGGGCGGGGAGATCGGCGTTAACAGCACCGAAGGTAAAGGTTCGACCTTCTGGTTTACCGCCAGATTCCCCAAGCAGGAAGTTCCGGTTGTTAAGACCCAAACTGAACGACTAAGTCTTGATCGATTGCACGCGCTGATCGTCGATGACAACGCGACGAATCGGAAGATCCTCTCGCATCAGTTGGACTCGTGGGGGATGGTTCACGACGAGGCCGATTCGGGAGTTCGGGCTCTCGAATTATTGCGATCTGCCGCCGCTGAAGGCACGCCTTATGATCTGGCCATTCTTGATTTTATGATGCCGGGAATGGACGGTTTCGAGTTGGCCCGGACGATCAAGTCCGAGCCGGCGCTGTCATCCGTGCGAATGGTGCTCTTGACCTCGTTCGGAGAGCGTGGCGATGGCCCGACTGCGCATGACGCCGGCATCGCCGCATATCTGCCCAAACCTGTCCGCCAATCTCAATTGTTCGATTGTCTGGCCAACGTCGTCAGCCAAACCAGACGGCCGGAAGAAGCAACTCCTTTAGGTGGCGAGAATTCACTTGTTACTAGAAATACTCTTGCAGAGACAAAACCTACGTCAGACAAACTAATCCTCCTGGCTGAAGACAACATCGTAAACCAGAAAGTCGCGATCCGGCAGTTGCAAAAGTTAGGCTATCGGGCAGACACCGTGGCCAATGGTCTCGAGGCCGTCGAAGCATTAAGCCGCATCCCCTATGATCTGGTTTTCATGGATTGCCAAATGCCCGAAATGGACGGCTATGAAGCGACCGCCGAGATCCGCCGCATCGAAGGTGAAGCGACACATACGCCCATCGTGGCAATGACGGCGCACGCGCTCCAGGGCGATCGTGACAAATGCATTGCGGCAGGCATGGATGATTACATTTCCAAACCGGTTAAGGTGGAAGAGTTAATCCGAGTGCTCGACGCGTTCTTTGCCGAGGTCAGGAAGGGGGGCCTCAGCATCGTCGAAATCGCGAGTGACGCTCCCGCAGTTGATCTGGTCAGATTTCATGACGCGATAGGTGATTCTCCGGAAGAATTTTCCGGGATACTCGAGGTCTACATTAACCACATGGCAGAAAGCTTCGAGAAGCTGGACGCGGCCCTGATTGCTCGAGACCACCGCGAAGTTGAATTAATCGCGCATAACTGCGCGGGCACCAGCGCGAACTGCGGCATGACCGCGGTCGTAGCGCCACTTCGCGAACTGGAAACGGCGGGCAGGGAACACGACTATGAGGGCATGTCGCAGCTGGTCGCGCAAACCAGGCTCGGATTTGAGCTCATCCGCGAATTCCTCAAAGACCAGACTTTTCAGCCGGCCTCAATGGACCATACTTATGAAACGAATTCCTCAATTTCATCAAGCGTGATTATCGGCAGCAAAGAAAAGCCGGCTGACTACAACCCGTCCTGTCCAGATTATTGAAAGGATCGAAGAAAATGTTACCAGACCGATCGCGAGTATCGAAACGAGTTCTAGTCGCCGATGACGATCCAGTGATGAGGCATCTCATAACTACCATCATCCAGCAGCAGGAGCACGAAGCGGTCGTAGCCAACGATGGCCGCGCAGCATATCGCATTCTCCAATCTGATTCAGATTTCAAGGCCGCGATTCTGGACATGACAATGCCCTTTCTGGAAGGCCTGGATCTCATCCGCTTCATGCGATCGGAAAAACGTCTGATGCGGATTCCCATAATGATGATTACCGCCGAGCAGGACATTAAACTCATGGCCAGTAGCTTTTCGGCCGGGGCTACTGCCTTCCTACCCAAAACCTTCACTCCTGAGCAGCTCCAAAGCGCGATTCGCATGTTACTCGCGACTCGCCGGTCGAGCAGAATCGCAGCCTAGCTTTTTCAGCAGGACGGACCAGACGATGTCATTTGAACGGATTACTAACGAAACCCAGAAAACGAATGCCCTGGCCCCTGTGCTGGCGGGTGTTATCAGGATCACCAGCGACGCGGTGGACATGGAATTGCTCAACGCCTTCGAAGATTTACAGTCGGATGACGGATCCGACCTGATTGTTGAGTTGATCGATCTGTACCTTAAAGATGCATCTCAGCGGGTGCTGGCGATTCGGGAGGCTGCGCTCGCAAACGACTGGGTGCTGCTAAAACAAGTCATTCATAATTTGAAAGGAAGCAGCGCCAGCCTGGGCGTTCGCCAGGTGGCGCAGACTTGCAAAATGCTGGAAGAGATCGAGTGTGACCGCTCACCGGAAGGTTTTGGGGAACTCTTACAACAAATGAACAGCGAATTTGCCAGGGCGAGTGAGGCGCTGCTATCAGAGCGGCAGAGGAGGCTTCAGTGAGAGTAATTGTTGCTGAAGACGATGCCGTTTCAAGGAAGATCCTCGAGACTTTGCTTCGTAAGTGGGGCCACGAGGTTACGACGACTCGGGACGGTGAAGCCGCTTGGAATGTGTTGCGGGAACCCGGGGCGCCCTCACTGGCGATTCTGGACATCATGATGCCGGGGATCGACGGCCTGGAACTTTGCCGCCGGCTGCGCCAGTCACCTCACAGCATCCCTCCTTATATCATCCTGCTTACCGCAAACCACGGCGTCCGCGAGATCGTAAAGGGGATCGAAGCCGGTGCGGACGATTATCTAACCAAACCTTACGATAGTGATGAGTTACGTGTACGCGTGCAGGTTGGAGTGCGAATGATCGAATTGCAAACGAATCTGGCTGAGCGAGTAAAGCAACTTGAAGTGGCCCTCGCCCACGTCAAGCGACTGGAGGGAATCCTTCCCATCTGTTCATACTGCAAAAGGATTCGCAACGATTCAGACCATTGGCAGAACGTCGAGAGTTATGTCGCTGGTCATTCGCAAGCTGAATTCTCACATGGTATCTGTCCCGCTTGTTTCGAAACTACTGTGAAACCTCAACTCGAATCTTTCAAAATCTCCCAGGCACCACCATTAGAGCCTGTCAACTGAACCCGGAACCAGGCGCGCGACACCTCGCATGCATTCCGTTGCCTCAACCAACGCGGTGTAGCCCGGCCAGAGGTCTCTATCGAGACGAGCACTGGACCGCTCGCGCCGCAAAACTTCATGCTGGCACGAAACGTGCTCTGGGTCTCTTTAGCGTTGAGAAAAGCGCTGATTCGACAAACATGTGGGGCACGTCACCCCGGCCTTCCGCAAACAGTCGTTCGCATTCGCCACAATCCTACCCAACAATTAGTTAATCGGAGGTTCGCCAATCCAGCGAACGAAAAGAAAAAAGGTCCCAAAGATGAATTCAATCCACCGATTGGTTCGATCCTCATCCGTCCTGGTTCTGTTACTCGCAATGTCGATCTCCCAAATCGCGTTCGGGGCCAGCAGGCGTCCTGCCAAAGATCAAAAATATGGGCGTGCTGAGAAGCGCGAATCACGCAGTCGCCGCGCAGGGATCCAACGTTTGACAGCGCGCCGGCGCGCTGTGGCTGAGGCTGCCCGCCTGGCCGCCAGTGCCAGAGAGCGAGCAGCTGAAGAAGCCATGCGCGATCGCGTCCAATCGATGATTGAAGAAGATGATGTCACCAACGAAGATCCTGAAATACGTCGCGTCGCTGTTAATGCGCTCGGTCATCACGCGGGCACTGTCGTAGTCATGGATCCAAAGACCGGACTCGTCTATTCAGTAGTAAATCAACAGTGGGCGTTGCGAGAGGGCGTGAAGCCCTGCTCGACAATCAAACTGGTGACCGGGCTGGCCGGCCTGAACGAAAAGATAATCGATTCCGCGAACACCACTGCGATCTCAAATTCAAACCGCGTCACACTCACCAGTGCGCTGGCTCATTCAAAGAATGAATATTTCCAGACAGTTGGCGGACAGGTTGGCTTTGATAAAATGATCTCCTACGCGCGCCAGCTTGGGCTGGGCGAGAAAACCGGCATCAACCTCCGCAATGAATCTCAGGGCAGCGTCCCCAAAGCAAAGTCAGGCTTTGCCGTCAATCATATGTCCTCGCACGGTGATGACTTCAAAGTAACCGCAGTGCAATTGGCGACGCTCGTCTCAGCCATGGCCAACGGGGGCAATTTGGTCAAGCCTTTCGTGCCCCGCACCCCGCGGGAAGAAAACCGATCCACACCCAAAGTCCGCCGCCTGGTCAATATCAACGCGGACGCTTTTAGGCAGATGATTCCGGGAATGACTGGCTCAGTCAGTTACGGCTCAGGCCGGCGTGCCTTTAGTCCCGACGAGACCGTGGCGGGAAAAACCGGCACCTGCATTGAAGAGGGCGCCTGGGTGGGTCTGTTCACGTCGTACGCTCCGCTTAACAATCCTCGCCTCGCCGTAGAAGTAATCGCGCGTGGGGCAGACGGTCGCAACCACTTCCCCGCCGCCGTAGCCGGCCAGATCTATCGGAACGTGGGTTCTCGCTTCGGCGCGACGACAATCGAGCAGATCGCTACCAAACGCGATTCGCCAACGCAGAGTGCTGGCTCAGCGACTAGAGTCTCAACGCCGGCTTCGGAAAACAATTCGCTGGCTGCTGACAACGAAGAATCTGAGGAACCAGACGATGACGATGCGAAGGCCGGACCACAGAAAAGCGAGACGCCCAGGACTATTTGGCGCGACCTTCGCCAGCCAGCCGATCGCATGATCAAACGCGTCCTAATGCCAGTCTCTAATCGGACTGCAGAAGCCGCGAAAACCGCGAAGACTGTCTCCCTAAAACGGAATTAAAGCCATCCCCAAGGCTCCGCCGAGTCGCGGGAAACCAATATGCCCTGCGTCCAGGCCCTCATGACGCAGAAACCTCCAGTTCCAAAGGAAACTTCACATGACAGAATTTACTATTGGCGATAGCGGCAACAAGCCGTCGCAGCTCCAGGACTTCCGCAGTGCTGTTCTTGAGTTTGAAGAGACGCTGATACGGAATGCTCTAACCAAAGCAGGTAACAAGCCCACGGTTGCGGCCCGACTCCTGGGACTCACTAACCACCAATCCCTGCTAGCCATGCTGGACAATCGGCATAAGAACCTGCGCGACGAACTTAACCTCACGAAGAGGCCGCGGCGCAAGACCCTAATGAAACCATGATTCCGAAACACTCATCTTGCTCATCCGTCGATATCCCCGGATTAGTTCACAACCTACCTGCGATACTCAGATGTTTACGCATAATTCAAAAGGAACCATCGTCCTGCAACCAGACTTGGAAAAGGCGTTGTTCGGCACAGTCGCTCTCGCCCGCGTGCTGGTAGTCGATAACGATCCCATCACCGGACGGCTACTAATCCCACTTGGCAAAAGCGAGGGTTATCAGGTCATTAGCGTTGACGATGGCCGTCAGGCCTATCGGATGCTGAAGTCGGACGCCAATTTCGCGGCCGCCGTTATCAATATGTCGATGCCGAATCTGAAGGGAGTCGACATCGTTCGCCATATGAAGACTGAGAACCGTCTGATGCGAATTCCGGTGATCATTGTCGCCGACAACCACGGGCTGAAACTCATCGCCGAGAGTTTTGCGGCTGGCGCACTGGCGTTCTTACCAAAGCCGTTTACCACGGAAAAGCTGGCGCGGACGCTGCGCTTAGCGATTGGCAGTCAGGCAGTTCGAAGGCGTGCGGACTTACGTCTGGGAAATCTGGCAGCGTAGACCCTGGAAACGAATCGGGTAGACATCGCCACCTGTTAGCACTGGGACTTATTCTTGACGTTTGGAGTACTGCCTTCAGGCGGGACCTACCTGCTGAAAGTTTCCCCCTGAACGGCATGCCAAACTACTCAGGAGATGCGAATCATGACATCCGACGCGTCGGATGAACCTGCGCAGAAGGAGTCTTCGTTCGCCCATCGCGCCCTCAAAGGCGTTGGCGACTGACCTCGAATCACCGATGGTATCGCAATTCCCTGAACCTCAATTGGTTTTCCCTCGCGTAAGACTACTCGCGTGCTCACTTCGAGTGGGACATACCGTCCATCCTTTGCAATAAGATCGATCTCATAAACTGTGCCGATGCATTTCCGCACGTCGCGGATAATTTGTTCGCGCACTTTCGCGGCAATTTCCGGATCCAGTAAATCGGCGATATTCATCCGGCAAAATTCTTCGCAGCTATACCCCGAGATCCGCTCACCTTCCTCACTTAGAAATGTAAAGTCGCCGCTCAGGTCATGTGCATAAGTCACGTCGGTGGGTCGCTTTATTAATTCTCGCTCTCTTGTTTGTTTTGGGTTTCGCATTTTGCTCTCGCTTCAATTCGGCTGCGGCCTTTCAATCAGTCGCGTCGTTGCTCGTCGCAATGATGAAGCGCGCCATAGAAAGATTTGGTTCCGTGTTGTCGGATTCGTGGAATCCCTGTCGGCGGGGCGAAAAGGGACAACCAAGTCGATTGGCCGTGGAGAGATGCCTCGATCAAGCTCTGTTGCTCAACGCAGGCCTCTAACCAGCAAATCCTCAGCACCGTTTATGCCACAGAATTGATGCCAAAAATCATCGCGATCCTATTCGGGAAGCAATGCGTTTGACGGCATAAAGCTTGCCCTGTTACTGCCGAGGTAATGCTGCGCAGAGTGTCTTGGGTTCGCAGCGACGCTTAACGAAGAGCGGTGAGAGCCATCCAGGAGGCCACGATGCAGAGAGTTCCAGCTCCGTTATCACCGCAGCACCGCCGAAGTGCTGCCGCAACTCACCTTTTCTAACGTAAAGCTGTCGCCGGAGGCGGTCCCGGAAAATGAACCGGTGAGCTTCCTCCCCTTCACCCAGCAAAGAAAATCCATATGAACATCGCATCTAACGACGTATCTGAGATCTCTGATGATTCTGGGTTGGCGATGGGCAGCTTAACTCATAGCTTATTCCCTGATTCGGATTACACCGAAAGTCATGACCATCGCATTCTTATCGTTGATGATGAAGAGTCGGTGCTTAATCTATTTGCCGCCTATCTGGGAGAGACGTACTCCTGCGAAACGGCGGCCAACGCTCAAGAGGCCCTGGATATTCTCTCGCGTGACCCTTTTGCGCTGGTCATTACCGACATGCAGATGCCCGGGCTAAGCGGAATCGAACTGCTCCGCAAAATTACCGAACACTATGAAGACACCGCGGTCATCATCGTTTCCGGCATCGCCCGTACCCAACGAGTCATGGATGCGATCAGAGTTGGCGCATCCGATTATCTGATCAAGCCGTGTGATCTGGATGTGCTGACCATCTCGGTAGAGCGCGCTCTGGAAAGAAGGATGTTGTTACGCAATGCGCGGCGCTACAAACAGGACCTGGAATACCGCAACGCCGAACTTGCGCGTCAAAAAACCGAGATGGAGCGCCTTCAGGCGCAGGTCTTACAAGCGGAAAAAATGGCCTCGCTGGGCCAGTTGGCGGCTGGCGTGGCGCACGAACTAAACAATCCGGCGGGCTTTATCTACAGCAATATCGATTTGCTGAAAGGATACATCGAGCGACTGAGGAGCTGCCTGTCTGACTATGACCGGTTGGCGCTTCCCCCGGAAGCCGCGGCTCGAATTAGCGCGATCAAGAAAGAAATCGATTACGACCACATCGTTGCTGACCTGGGCTCGATTCTGTCCGATTGTTATGTCGGCGCCGAACGCATTCGCGACGTGGTTCAGAATCTGCGACTGTTTTCGCGTCTGGATGAACCGGCTCTCACCCCGGTCGACCTTCATGAAGGGATCGAATCGACCGTACGTTTGCTTTCCGAATACTACAAGTCGGGACGCATAAGTCTGATCCGTAACTATGGCGAGCTTCCCCGGGTCAACTGTTACGGCGCGCAACTAAATCAAGTTTGGATGAATCTGTTGGTCAACGCCGCTCAGGCAATCGGAAGTGTCGAGGGCGAAGTGCAAATCACAACCCGATGTGAGGGGCCCGCCGTGTTGGTTTCCTTTACCAATTCGGGCCCCGGAATATCACCGGAGCAGCTAACGAAAATATTTGATCCTTTCTTCACCACCAAGCCGATCGGAGAAGGCACTGGTCTGGGTCTTTCAATTTCTCACGGCATCATTCAGCGGCACGGTGGCAAGATCGAAGTTGAGAGCCCTCCGGGTAGAGGGACGACCTTCACCATTTCCCTACCTGTCGATGTGAAGCTGGATTAGGCGATAGCAAACCGAAAGATCAAAACGAGGAGACAAGAATGACTTATAAGATCATGATCGTCGACGACGAGCCTGCAAATCTCCGGGTACTGGAGAGATTATTCCGCCCTGATCGTCAAGTGGTCACCGCTCCTTCGGGCGCCGAGGCGCTGGTGCTGCTCGAACAGCACGATATCGCGCTGCTGATTTCAGATCAACGAATGCCGGCGATGACAGGGATTGAGCTGATGACGAAAACCGTCGCCATCCGACCGCAAATGGTCAAGATACTGCTGACTGGCTACACCGATGTGGGCTCGCTCATCGAAGCCCTCAACTCCGGTCTGGTCTATCGTTACTTGACGAAGCCCTGGAACAATGATGACTTGCGCCTTACCGTCAGCCGCGCGCTTGAACATTACGAAGTCATGAAATCAAAATACCTCCTGGGGATGGAAAACCAAAGGCTGCGCGATCGGCTGCAGGAGATCAGCGCGCTTGCCTTAATGGTCCTGAATCAAGGGAGTGCTGCTGCGGAGAAAAAGGTTAGTGAACTGTCTTCGGCAGAGCCGGAAGTTTACGAGTTGCTGGGTTAATAGGCGGTGTCAGAGCCCGCCCGTAGGGGAGGCGCATCAACGGATCAGGTGCGCCCTGGGGCCGGCCTTCTGACATTAAACCAGATAAAGATCACGACCGGCATCGTCGACCACCAGCGTGTCCGGGTCGGCTTGATAATCTTCGAGGCGAAAGTTGCGGTGATCGAGAAAGCCGAGATTCACTCGGCGACAGGATGTTTCTGAAATTGCCGAGGCAAGGGTGATGCGATAGCGCGGAGTGAGATGGCCGGCGGCATTGCGGGCGCTGCCGTAACTCACGTGGGCCAGGTGCGCGGCTACACAGAGGTTCGCGCGCAATTCATCGGACCCTTCAACCATTTCCCGCACTTGCTCCAGCGGCGCGTACCCATATTTTTCGATCAAGCTGCCGTGTGTCGCCGAGAGTTGGGTCAGGTGCGGTGCATAGATGATCAATTCGCCGCCCTCTTCAATCACGCTACCAAGTTTGTAGCTCGCCTTGCCGCCAACCCAAAGTTCGTCATAGTGCCGATCCAGCAGCGCCACCACGCGTTTGTAGCGCCGCCCAATGTATTTGATGTGAACTTCGCGGCTGACTGCGGCAGCGCGGCGAAACGATTCGTAGATGTCACCGGCAAAGAGAGCGTGCGTGCGCAGTCCATTCTGATTGCGCGTCGACACCGAAGTGAAGGAGATAACGT
>Ga0137359_10000711_pt1 | contig 25280 bp, 33 predicted proteins | sample Mad1_40_16metaG_FD_108281 | JGI IMG/M metagenome (GOLD analysis project Ga0137359, IMG submission 108281) | Vadose zone soil microbial communities from Angelo Coast Range Reserve, California, USA - Mad1_40_16 metaG | ecosystem: Environmental > Terrestrial > Soil > Vadose zone | place: USA... | reverse complement strand
TACTCCCCTCGTCCGAATGGAACAGAGGATGAGCACTGTCCCAAATCCATTTGCGTCCTTTCGAATTGTATCGCCAAAGCGACATCGTACCATGTCAGGGGCATCTGCGGAAGCCGTCGACGGAACAAACGCTGGTGTACGTCTCCCCATTTCTTTCCTCAATGGGGCTAATAGTTGATATTTGCAGGCGAGCACCGTACTTACTTCTCCGGCGAATTCGACTCGAAGTCCCACACCAAAACTGCTTCCACCGCAACGAGATCCTCAGCAGGCAACCTTTGCTTGGCGAAACAAAGAAGAAGCAGAAGCAATTCAGCGAGGGAACATACGACGGCCACGGCCAGGTGTGCATTTTGAAGGATATGAAGATCATCCCCAAGCAGAACGTCACAGGTTTAATTATGCCGTCCGGGCTCGCGAGAAAGTCCGTAGTTGAATATTTGTGTGTTGTCACTCTACCTTCAAGTTTTTTCTTTGGTCTTATTATTTCGTTGTGTGCATGCCTTTATATAGTATATACGTACGCATCTATAACCTCCCTCCCCTACGAAGCCTACGAAGCTGTATTTATAACTCTCGCATGGTGTATCATATTCGTTAATACTTGAATGTATTCACGACCAAGTCCACGACCCAGTGATTTGTGACATTCACGCCTGACGCGTGACGTAACCCATAACGCGCAGTGCTCTTCACACTCCACTCCTACTGGTAATGCACAAGACCAGTAGGAAGACAAGTAGTAGGAAGACAGTCGGAGAGGTCAAGGTGCACTCGGGTCTGAGATACCCTCATCGGCTCAGCTTGTGGGACAACTCTTATCTTTGCAAAGCAGCGGCTGATACGCTCAAATAATACAGATATGACCAGCCACCCACAGAAGATGTCACCATCGAGGAGTTCGAAACCTGTGCCATAGATCGTCTCCGTATACTTTCAGAAATTGAATCATGCTACGCGCGTAATAGGCCATTCGATGAACTCAAAGAGATCACGCATTCGCAGAGCGAGAAGCATGTCCCGCTGGACCATAACTCTGCGACTACCAAGGATAGAGATGGCCAGCGAAGGAAGGACAATACCGGTCATTTTGTGCTTAGATTGGCGTTTTGTCGATCGTAAGTTATAGTCCGTCTCCACCTAGATGTGCAGCTAACTTCCTCTCTGTAGAGAGGAGCTCAGGCGGAGATTTGTGAAAGCGGAGACAACACTCTTCCGGGTTCGTTACATGAACACAACAATCTCAGAGCGAAGGGAATTTCACCAGTCTAGAGATTTTGATTGGACCCTGGTCAGTCCAATAACTTGAAGTAATTACAGGATCTGAGATTGTATCTACAGGTAGACTCGGAAGAGAAAAACAAGTATGAATCAGAGCTCAGGTTGGTTCCCGATGCAGATGCTGAGGATCAGTATCTTAAGGTGAGCGGTAACTTTTTCAATCACGCTAGCACTAACTAATATGCCGCAGGTCAGGTGGACCCGCGTCCCTGATCTTGTCGAAAAGCGGAAAGTTCTTCTTAAGGATGGTTGGGCCTACGTTCCTAGCAGGGAGCTGTCGAGCATAGTGTTCCAGGAGTTCCAGACGCGCCTGGGGCGGGCTCTAGAGGTGTGTGTGTTCATCCGCGTGCGAACGGATCGACTCTGAACCGCACTAGGTGACAGCGAAGGCACTTCCACGGATGGACGAGGACACTAGGCTGGAGCCAATACTTGCGAATCTATCGCAGGGCTTCCTGGCTGGCATTGGCTCGGAGTGGAGTTCTAGCCAGAGTACTGGCGAAGGAGTCAGAGCCGAGATGGTTGATGAGCTCGCACACAAGCACTTCCCTATGTGCATGCGAAACCTTCATGAGAACCTCAAGCGGAATCACCATCTTAAACATTTCGGACGCTTGCAATATGGATTGTTCCTGAAGGTAATGCCGTGTGTCGTTGGAAGGCCAGGACTGGTCAACACTGGGTTTACAGGCATTGGGATTATCTATCGACGAGGCCTTGATATTCTGGCGCAAGAGTTTCAGTGGCCACACGGACGACCAATTCAACAAGCAGTACAAATATAATATTCGGCACTCATACGGGTTGGAAGGCAGACGAGCAAACTACCCTGCAAAAAGGTACGCGCTGGTGATGTGAGGCGATAGAAGCCACCTGACTTGTCACAAGCTGTCAACAAATTCTGATGAACGACCAGCCCGGCGCCATGGATTCTCACGGATGTCCATATCGCCACTTTTCCCAAGACAACCTCCAAACGGCCATGTTATCGATGTACTCCTCACGGGGACTGACGGAGAGTGATCTACCCGAGATTATGGCTACGGTGAGAGCCGAAGCTTTTCACGTCGCGTGCACAAGGGTATTTGAGATCACGCACACGACCCAAAATGTTGCGAAGGGAGACGGTGTTGGGTCTGGGGAGACGGTTACGCACCCGAATCAGTATGTGATAGCGAGTAGGGCGTTAGAACGAGCATCGGGTGAAGGAGATATCGTTATGAGATGAGATAATGACGACCTGACACTGATCTGGCTGCGTTTATGTAAGCTGGGTGAAGCTCTGGATGCCCTCGTGCTCACGCGGGCTTAAGCTTAAGCTCAACCACTCACAAGACTTAACGAGCGCCATGATCCAGCGAAAGGCCGAGCCAGCAAAGCCAGAGGGCAACGACGACGATCAGTATTCATCCGCACTGCAGCAGTACAATGACACCGAAGGCCATTTTTCACTGGTCAGGTCTGTCCAAACCATCCGTCATCCACTCTACCCCCGAACTGACTGGATCCAGGAATTTCCGACTGGCCGACCTTGTGACGATCATGAACGGATTTTGCGGATCGTTCTCCCTATTCTCTTCTGCGAATTATCTCCTAACAAGCGACGAATACTACCTTCGGAACGCCTTGCTCTTTCCACTCGCTGGGCTCATATTTGACTTCTTCGATGGGAAAGTTGCCCGTTGGAGAAAGTCGAGTAGTATGTTGGGTCAGGAACTTGACTCATTGGCGGACTTGGTATGTCCCTCTGCGTGCTCACCCTTGATGTCCTGATAACCATGGGTCACAGATATCATTTGGGGTGGCACCTGCTGTTCTGGCCTTTGTCGTTGGCCTTCGCACGACCCTCGATACAGTCGCACTTACGTGCTTCATCTGCTGCGGGCTAGCACGTCTCGCTCGATTCAATGCGACCGTGGCGCTAGTGCCGAAGGATTCATCCGGAAAAGCACGCTATTTTGAAGGATTGCCCATCCCATCGTCCTTGGCTCTGGTCGGGCTCCTATCTTATTGGGTAAAAAATGGGTGGATCGAAGGAAAGGAAGGCCTTCCCGGTGGGGTTATGACTGTATGGGGAAAGTCGGGAGGAAACGGTGACCTACACGTCGTGAGCCTCATATTCGGTGCTTGGGCCGCGATGATGGTGAGTAAGACGCTTCGTGTTCCTAAGCCGTAAGATTTTTAAAAAATCGGATGATATGAGCCATAAAATTGCTATTGCTATGTTTCTACGCGTACCCGTCATTCTTTGGATGTAAAGCGCTGGTGTGGCTGCGTGTGATCTGCTGCTTGCTATCTGTCGTCGCGTTTTGTCCAGGGTGGCCATGGTCTCTTCAAGCGACATACAATGCCTCTTTCTTCAGTCGGTTATCTCACGCAGGGTCCTTTCGGCTGACCTCGCAAAAGCCTTATGGAAGCAATCCGTTGAAGCTGTCGCAGGTACTCAACCCCTTTGTATCCTGTTGACACCATCATATATCACAGAAAACACTCAGCTGTAGATGATACATTGCAGATAAATATAAACACCAACTCGGCGGACGGCTGGAATGACTTCTTGGCCTCCCTCAATAATTCACTCGACCCTTTGGACTTGGAGCTTTCACGTATGCGCAACGAGGTCACAGGAAAAGAGATGTATGCGCTGGTAATTGTTCTGCTGCCGTCCCTGTTTCAAATCGGTAACAACTGTCCCTAGGTCAACCGCAGGGATGACGAGATTGCTCGTATTGCGAGCGACTACTCGCCACTCGAGATATCCTACTTCAGGGCACTGGTACACATGCCACCCATTCCTTTTGCCTGGAACTGACCTTTGAGCTGGACTTGGTGCAGGTCGAACAAATCATGCTTGCCCCAAACAGCTCATACTCCATCTCTTCACTTGCAGCCCTCCGTGAGGTAAACGCCTTGACGTCGCCGATAACCAAAACCCAAGCCGAGAGCGTGTTAGCTAGCTTCGTTGCAAAGGGCTGGCTAGTGAAGAGCAAGTACGCCTCCTTCGCAGAGTACGGAGTTCCTCCCAATTGACGCCGCTTTTTTAGAAAGGGTCGCTTCTCCCTGTCTCCGCGGTCCTTGCTGGAGCTCCAGCCCTATCTTAAGTCTACGTATCCAGAAGAAGTTCTGGACTGTACCATTTGCCTCGAGGTGGGTTTGGTCATTCTTCCGTGAATAGTCTGGATATGAGCGCAGACGACAGATTCTTACGCGTGGCCATGCGTGTCCCAGAGCTAAATGTACAGTGCGGATGCACAACGCCTGCTACGACACGTATCGCCGATCCAATGGCAAATGCCCCATTTGCGGCGAGGACTGGGGTAGAGCCGGAAGCGATAAAGTAGTACCCATTGGCGAGGCGGCTGCACCCAAAGATGAATGGCCACGCCGTACGCGAACAAGCATGACAGGGAGCGAAGATGAAGAGCATGACACAGACGTGCCCATGGCAGAGACTTCTTCTCGAGTGCTAACGCGTCGTAACCCACAGCGCACAAGTGCCGGGTAGTTGCCGTTGTCGTATGATCATTCCCAGCTCACAGATCTCCAGCACCCCTCATTCAGCAATGGACAATGACGGAGAGGAACTTCCCCAACCAAGGAGACGAGATAGGTGTGGTTAACCATTAGTTGCGCAGGAGTTACAGTATTAGTATCGCCCCTAATACATCTATCTTATGGGTATTCTACCCCGCAGATGGCGTATTAGATTGGCCACTGCTTGTTGAAGTAGCGACCCTGCCGTCCTCCCCGCTGTGCCATTGCTTGGTGAAACCGAATCGGTCCTTCCCCCAAACCTGTTTTTTCCGCTTGCGGCCTTCTCCGAACTCTTCATTCCACTTGCGAAGATCGGCGAGGCTACCTAGTGACTCGGACGCGGAAGGTGTTATCTCTTTGAGGGCTTTCACGAAATTATGAGATTGAAGGACGCGCTGTGCCGATTCAGAGTCGTCTAATGGCTGAAGGGTGTCCTCATTCCTCTCGGCATTGCTCGTCCACGACGTGTCTTGACGGTCATTCTTACCTCCTTCGACTACCCAAGGCACCGAGACGTTCTCCTTAACCGCATCTAGCGCTGCAGACACACAGACATCTAGGAAGAGTTGCAAATTGGCGTAAGACACAAAGCTCCAATCCAAGAAGCATTGACTTACGCTTCAGATCAGACCCAGAGAACGTGGGAGTATCCCGCGCAAGAGCTTTCAGATCGACACCGGGAGATAGGGTCTCGTCCCGCAGAAGGATCTTTAGTATTTCTGGAGGTCTCGTCAGAACGCGAGAACATTGAATGGCCATTACTACTAGCCTTCACGTTCACTTTCTCCAGGCAGATCAACCAGAAGTCTCCGAGGAAGTCGCCTTAGGACAGCATCGTCGAGGTCAAATGGCCTGTTCGTTGCGCCTATAACGATGACATTGTCTGTATTGGATGTCTTCAAACCGTCCATTTCCTGCATAAATTCGGTGATGACACCACGATGTGCGATACCGCCTCCGGTATCACGAGAAGACGAACGAGCACCAAATAGGGCATCGATCTCGTCGATAAAAACGACGCAAGGGGCTAGCCTTCTAGCCAGCGAGAATACGGAGCGCACTAGTTTTTCCCCCTCTCCTACGTACTTTGGAATGAGCAGTGTGAGTCAGGCTGAAATGAAAGGTTTGGAATCACAAACCATGTCCATGACGTCAGAGGGAGAAATTGCCAGCATGCGACACCCAGCCTCTTTTGCGAGAGCTCGGACGACCAGGGTCTTCCCGGTGCCAGGAGGTCCGAATAAAAGACATCCTGTCATGCTGTGCTCCTTAAGGATGCCTTGTTGAAATGCGCTTGGGTGCAATAATGGTAACGAGACAATGGTTCGCACAGAGTCAATAGTGTGAGCAGGAAGGTGAACCTGTGCGAATGAGGTAGGCATTGACGCTACACTCCCATCAGTGATGAATGGGTGCTATTGCTTCGCCCGTATAACTTACCTGAGTCGACGATACATCCCAAAAGCCTCTGTTCATGTGCGTCCAAGTACGGATCGTGTTTCACTGCCTCTACAATGTCGTCCACTTGCGTCTCTCTTTCGTTGTCCCAACCGTCCTCTTGTTTACCCCCCGCGGCGGGTCTATCAGCGGATTGTTGTATCCACGCTTTCCTGAAATCACGAGAGGCCCATCGATTGGTCCAAGCGCCGCATACGTGCTCCCATAAAACAGAAACTGCGGAAAGAGATGGTCTGGTCATCTCTTCACTACGTAACGTCAACGAGACTACGCGTCCAACAGCCTGATCAGCAATTTGTTTGACCAGTGTCCAAGCTGTTATTTTGTTACCCCAGTCGTCCCACACCTTAGCGGCATTTGTCGTGCTCCCTAGCGCTACAGGCTCACAAAGGGACTGCGCAAGCTCAGAAGACGGGGTAAACACGGAAGCAGCGCTGCGTGACTCGAGCAGTCCCCCGATCGCCCCGATAGCCATTCGCATAGTCAGTTCATTGATTTCTCTTCTCCGCTCTACTCTGGAAGATTTCTCGCGCAACAAAGATCTAGAGGTGGGAACTAACATTGAGGTACGGAGGGAACCCGAGTTCGTCGAGGAGTTGGAGTTCGGGGCCTCCGAATGCATACCAGGTCGGTACCCACCAAGTAAAGGGGCTAGGAACGATGCGAGCGGACTTGCGCCACCAGGGTCTCCAACGACCACGAGACCAGGGTGACTGGGGCTCGACTCTTCTTCGACAGGATTTGTCGTCAGAAGCTTAGGTATTTCGGACTGTAGAGCATGGTCACCGCGCTCCCATTCGCGCAAGCGCTCTCGTAGGCGCCATTCCCTAGCCTTCTCCGCGCTGTCTTCTTCACCCCAGTCGGACCTCTCCGGTCTTGGCGCCGCAACACCCGGCGCTGCCTGACCACGGCGACTTGTCAGTATATTCACCATGCCCCGTGGACCAGGTGGTGAAGGGGTTGGCCGAAAGATGGATGGGGTAATACCAAATAGTATGACAGTGGGATTGATCACAGGGGACGTAGGTCGTGACACGGCGCCTTGACGCCGCTGGCGGACAGAGGAGACAAGAGCCGCATGTAAGAGTGCACAAGATGACGAAAGGGTTGAAAAGTCGCGGATGTATACGAGACGCGGTCTCTGAGTACCGTTAGAACTTCCCGCCTCAGCAGGTGCCTGCATATTTATGCACATGTCAAAGAAGGCCTTGGCTTTGACCAGACTTTTCCTCGACGAAGCACTCCCTGACACTCGAGATGATCGCGATGGCATAACAAGTTGCAATGTCATATTAGCTGGAGGAAAAAACGGGCCTGACGCGTTTCCTTCATCAGCGTCGTCATATGTCACGGCCGAGGATGGAAAAGATGCAGAAGTTTGAGAAGAAAAATGTAGTGGATTTTGGGGTAGTTCTATGAGCGACGCCGCTAAAAACCAATTGACAAGAGACAAAAATCATGAGAATTCACATATCATGGGACGATGGACACACGCACCTTGCCCAAAATGACCCAACTCTCCTGCTGCGATGTGCACTGCATCTATTACGACCACGTCCGAGCCTGTTCGACGTGCGAGCTCACGTATGGTATCGTCAATTACATAGTTACCCCCTTCGATCGGGCAGTAAAGGGCAAGGGTTGGCTCAATGGGCGGACCGGTCGAGGTGGAATATGTGGCTTTATGCTGTGCTTGAGGGTGCAGAGCGAGGTACAAGTTGTTCAAAGTCTCCTCAAACGCTTCCCGGGGCGGCAAGGTGGAAGGCTCAGGTTTAGGGAGAGATTCATGCGTCCAGAAGAAGCTTTGTTCGATAGGAATCTGCAGAGCTGGCGTCAACTCGTTTTTTCCATTCAAACCGGCAGGATCCTTGGAAGGAGGATCAGAGCCACTGGGCGACGGTGCCTCGTCAGCGTTTTGTGGATGTGTCGAGGATGTCGAAGCCCGCCGAGTGATACGAGTGCCCTTGGCCAGGTTTGAGCGCAGCTCATTCCTTGGGTAACGCGCAGGACCATAATACGAAAGATATGCACGAGGTGCGAGCAAGGGAGTCTTCGTAGACAGACCTGTCCTGCGAAGGAGAATACGAGAAGGCATACAAGCCGTGAACGCGTAAAGAGGGGTCAGCCGTGGCTATTATCCACGCGCATGAGACGCGATCACGGAAGACGACGTGGAGAGAGAAACGAAATCAGGATTACAGCTCGTGGACGATAACTAACGTAGCAAAGCAAGCGTATTACTGGTATCTATGTAAAACGTCTATCATCACTTGGACTTGGGATTAACCTGCGCTTCCCGTGCCTGCGCCCTCTCTGCCAGATCAACACCAACGAGAATCTTCGATGCCTTCCACAGCTGAACAAAGTTGATGATGTTCTTCGCAAGGAATATCCAAAAGGACGCGTAAGCAACTACCTCTGGCCATGTCAAATGCGCCAGCCATGGGTTTGTGAACCCAATGGGAGTTTTCACCCATTTCATGAGATATAGCGCGACAAAGAACAACTCATTTCCTGCGCACATCACGAAGAGTGTCCGCTGCATCATGCTCATCAGTAAGCGATTGTGTATGAGTCGAAAGATTCCTCACAGAATCATTGTAGTAGTACCACAATATTCTGCTGACGTCGCTTGTGACTAACTTGTGGCTCCGCGAACCTGTAACGAGGGAACTGGAGAGTGTCGGCAACGCATCAGCCAACGGAAATCAAAGGGGAGAAATTGGTTCAGAGATTCAGACATCACTCACCTGTACATATGCATGTAATGGCTCGCGAAGTCTAATGAGATCAGAAATTGGAAGACCAGTGCATATGTTGGATACGCTGATGACAGGTAACATAGGAGGCAAGATGTTGTGCACCTTATGCGACCCGATTAACACCCAGAGAGGGCGATGATGACATGCGACACACCTATCAGTTACCATGTCCAACACAGCGCCGAACTTGGAAGTCTGACCGAGAGCCCTTGCGGCTTGCCCATCCACCGCATCCAGTAAACAGGACAGGCAGTAGAGTAATGTGCAATATTTGGGATGGTAGCTCATGTAGTGGAGAGCCAATCCCGCAAGAATTATGCGACTGTAGCCTGGATGCCGATTGTACCACTGAGCGTGTGGCCAAAAAAGATGGTGAAAAGTACTGACCAATAAGATTAGGGACGAAGAGAAATATGTTTTCCGAATATGATTGCTGAGTAGCCAGGTCGACTGCATATTTCGAGTCGACCACTTCGACCGAGCCACCTTTGCGACGGTGAGCTGGGAGTTTGGTCATGACCATGACAATGACAGGGGGAAGCGATGATAGCGCAGGTGCACGCCGGTCACGGGTCGAGTCACCCAGAGGGAACAAAGAAAACACAGCCCCGGCGCTAATTCTCGAATTAGGTGTGCAGTGCGGGTGTGGTGTATAAGCCCCATTGCTATATACAAGTACCCTAAATCATAAAAATCAAGCAAAAATCGAAAATCATAATCCAAGTCCAGTCATCAGTCGTCGCCGAAAACCATACAACCATACCACCTCGTACGTAGGTAGACATCTAATGATGCTTGTTGTTACTGACTGTGACTCCGACGGCAACACCAATGATGGCTAGGATAATGAGGAATATGAAGAAACATATCCAGCGCTTTCGGCGAGCCGACATGGCATATTTAACAGCCTTTTCTGTCTGTGCGAGCCTGGAATTCCGAATTAAAAAAAGCATATGATACTGGCGGTATCCCACATACCCGGCTTCTGTATCCCCTGCAACTTGAGCTGCGGAAGCTTCAATAGTGTTGACTAAGTCTTCCTGCTGAGTAACGAGGGCGTCCATCTATATAACCCGTAAGTTCACGACTCGGTGCGCATGATCAAGGAACTCATCACATCAATGAACATCTGTGCCAGCTCGGCAAGCGTACGCTCGATCTTTCTGATATCCTCATGCCGCTCTTGGACTTCACGATATGCGGCTCGAGACTCTCCGTACCGCGTAGAAGACGTAAGCTATAAGACACCTCACTCAGAAAGAAACCCGCATGAGGCGACATCAGACGTACTGCCTGGGCGAATATCTGGCCGCCAGCTCCTTGATCACTTTGGACAACCGCAGCAACCTCCTCCGAGGTAGCATCCGGTTTCACTAAAGATGCGACGCAGCAGTCAAGAAAGACCAAGTCACATAGACATATTTGACCCACCGATTTTGAATTGTCGTTCAACCCGCTGACGGTATCGCGTGCTGTACTGTCGCTCTACCTGTTGATAGTTCTGCAAAGCCTCTATGAATTTTGAACGGACGAGGGACGTCTGCCGTCATAAATTTGAGCCAATGTACGTAACGGTTTGGGAGGTTGTTGTACGCGCCTGATTCTTTCGTATCCTTGCATCTTGTCCAGTGGGGACGGGCTCCTTCTCCAACTCTTGAATTTGAGCCTTGATTTGGTTGCTCAAATTTCGAGTTTCCGCTACTAGCTCTTCCAGAGCGGCGGCGTTTTGTTGTGAGAGCGCCTCATCCGTGTTGTTCAGAGAACGAGAATGCAAATCGGAAATTCTTGTCACGTTTGCATCGAAGCGTCGAAGTTCGTCTTGAATGTTGGATATCTTTGATGAAAATTTGGTTCGCATAAAAAAAAATAAGGAAAGGTTAGCCGACTGCGGACCTGGTTGTAGAATCTGGTCATGCTATCGGCCTCATTCCCATTCGTGATGGGGTCTTGGTTTTGAAGACCAGACATCTCATATTCCCCGGTGGCATTGGGGCTCTGAGGACCCCCTTGTCTCTGAGCCTGTGAACGATGAGGTCTTGTGAATATATCGTTGCCTAACGGTGGGAAATGACACGCGCCCGCAACGCAGCAAGTCGATCACGCGCCATTGTTCACCGGCAGTGGCAAAGTATTCCAATAGGAGGCGCCAAACTGCGCTTTTGGAAGAACCAAGCGATGGAAATGAGCGATGGAAATGAGCGAGGGAGAGACCAAGTCGGAGGGACCGGATGGGGCGGGACCAGACCGGTTGCGCTGCGCAGGCGGACGGGCGTGAGAATTACATGTTGTTTACTAGCGCGCTAGCGCTACTCGCAGTATCCCAACATTTAGCCAACGCACTATTTAGCCAAACCTGTGAATCGATCGTTACAAATAGTATTGTAGCCTTAGCCATTTCTTTCCCTTCGTTCCGTTCAGTTTCCGTTCAGTGTCTCCATGGGAATCGTAATCGTAATCGCAGCTTATCTGATCTCATCTGAGTCATCGTTTGCGGGTCTTCCTCGACCAAAATGTGTGGCATTTTTGCCGTGCACAACCTTCAGAAACCTGCTGCTGACAGATCTAAATTCATCGCTCTATCCAAGAAGCAGCGCCATCGGGGCCCCGACTGGTCTGGCTGTTACGTTGGTCAGCAGTCCGTACTGATTCATGAGCGTCTCGCGATCGTCGGTGTTGGTAAGAGAATTCCCAACGACAAGTCATCTTCTCTGACAAAGGGGATATCGACTACAGATACCGGCGCACAGCCCCTCGTGAACGAGGATGGAAAGCTCATTCTGGCCGTGAACGGTGAGATTTACAATCACGTCAAGCTACGAGCCGCTTGCTCCGGACATAAATTCAAGACCCACTCTGACTGTGAGGTGATAATCCCTCTGGTGAGTGGACCATGTGCCTGAAAGCCCGTCCAAAGATAATTTATGTTGTGCCTCAAGTATCAAAAACACGACAAAGACCTTTGCCCTCTCCTTGACGGGGTGTTCTCCTTCGTGTTGCTCGATGAGTCCGTTGAGCCTCCTAGAATCATAGCTGCTCGTGACCCCATTGGGGTCACAACGTTGTATCAAGGCCGGTCTTCGAGACTTCCGGGGGCAATTTTCTTCGCGTCAGAGCTCAAGTGCCTCGTCGACGAATGCGACGAAATCACCTCATTTCCTCCTGGACATGTCTTTGACAGTTGCGACAGTTCCTTGACCCGTTACTACGCACCGTCGTGGTGGGGTGATGGCTCAATTGACCCAGGTGTCCCCGTCCCGTCCCGAGCAGCAGATCTCAAGCTAATTAGAGAGACTCTTGAGGCTGCCGTGAAAAAGCGGCTAATGTCGGAAGTTCCCTACGGTGTGCTCCTTAGTGGCGGTCTAGATAGCAGCGTCATTGCGGCCGTCGCCGCTAGAGAAACCGAGAGAGTGGCCCAGGCTCAGTTCGAGGCCAGGCAGAAGCGACTCGCCCAACCGGACACTGGCCTCGCAACTCCTCCTGGAGGTTCGTATTCTGGTGTGACAGAGGATGGTGAGGATAAACGTCCTTCCTCTTGTCCATTTCTGAGATCCGCCGTGTGCCTTTCGCAGAAACCATGGCATCGTGGCCCCGCCTGCATTCTTTTTCGATAGGTCTAGAGCACTCTCCCGATCTCCTCGCTGCCCGGAAAGCAGCCCATTACTTGGGCACCGTACATCACGAATACGTGTTCACGGTTCAAGAAGGCTTAGACGCCGTTCCGGATGTAATATACCACTTGGAAACCTACGATGTGACCACCGTGAGGGCAAGCACGCCAATGTATCTCCTCAGTCGCAAGGTCAAGGCCATGGGTGTCAAGATGGTCCTGACTGGTGAAGGAAGTGATGAAATCTTTGGAGGTAACTGTTCTTGCGCCTGAGCATTGATTCATTGAAGCTGAATCGATGTAGGTTATCTCTACTTCCATGCAGCCCCCGATGCACCTTCTTTCCACCAAGAATGTGTCCGCAGAGTAAAAAATCTGCATACAGCCGATTGTCTCCGTGCGAATAAGTGGGTATCGCGCGGACTTGACACGAAACCTGCATCTGATCATCCTAAAGATCTACAATGGCTTGGGGTCTCGAGGCCCGCGTTCCGTTCTTAGACAAGGCGTTTTTAGACGTCGCGATGGGTGTTCGACCTGAGGACAAGATGTTCAACAAAGGTGGCTGTCAAGAGCTTGACGAGGACGGGTACGCAAAGATGGAGAAGTACATCCTTCGCAAGGCATTCGACGTGGCGCCCGACGGCAAGGTCTGCTTCAAGGCAGCTGCCGTTAGTAGTCGTTTCTAATTGTGATCGTAGCCGTATCTTCCCCGTTCAATCCTTTGGAGGCAAAAAGAGCAGTTTTCAGATGGCGTTGGCTACTCTTGGATAGATGGGTGCGCTTCCCTTCTCATGCGTTTACGTTCTTTACATAACCCCTGTGTTGTGATCTTAGGTTGAAAGCCCACGCTGAGAACGCCATCCCGGACCAACTATTTGAGAAACGGTCTGAACGCTGGCCAGTGGATACGCCGAGTACTAAGGAGGCCTACTACATCCGCGACATATTCGACAGTGAGCTTTCCTGATATGCTAATTTTTCTACTGTCCCATGTCATATCTCCCTCTCCGCACAGGCTTATTTCTGTCCGATGCCGCAGCGAAGACGGCCGTTCGGTATGTACCACAGTTGTCGACTTGGGCATGACTAATATTCAATACAGGTGGATTCCGCGCGAAGACTGGGGTTGCGCCGCGGATCCCAGCGGAAGAAGTGTCGGTATTCACAATGCGGCGTACGAGTGACGACAAATGGTGTGATAGATTCAAAAGCAGCATAGTGGTGATACAAATTCTAGCCGTGTATAGATTAAGAGGTAGACAGGTCAATGAGACTCCAAAAGAAGGGGTGTGAAAACTGTTCATCGGAAATGAGTGCAGGTATCGATGGAGGATGAAATAAACGAGGCTACCTCGGAACCGGGAAACCGAGAACTTGAACATGGCAACGGTATCGCAAAAGGAGGGGTACTCAAGGCACAGTGAAAGCGACAAAGGTGAGCGACATGCAAAGGACGTTGATGTGGAAAAATGGGGAGACCCGGTTTATCGTTCCAAAATAATGTAATGAGTTGGTATCTTAAATGAAGGGGTCGTTAAAGAATTAAGAGAACAGGATGTATACCGGGCCTAGTCGTTGTTCAATGATAGATCATTCGCAATCTGGCGATAGAGACCCACTCCGGAGTCTTCGGAAGGGGCAGGTGAAGAAAGGACCTTGTTCGCGGGTGCCGTTGTGGTTCGGGTGGCAGCGCTATTTTGTGAAGTATTGCGAGACCGCTTCGCTGACTGTACAGAGGTAGCAGGGGTGCGAGTGCTTCCGTCCCAGGCTGGTCGAGTGACGGTGACTTTTATGGAGTGTCCCTCATCTGATGCAGCTGGTCGGCGACTAGATGGCGTGACGGTTCGACGACCGGACGGCCTAGCACCAGCAGCTGACGAGTCTGCAGAAATTAGGCGATTACCGAACTTAGCATTCGCCGAGGATTCCCTTGAATAACCCGAAGGCACAATAGGGCCATTGCGTCGAGTACCCAGCCCTCCAGGAACCGGTCGGTGTTTAGCAGTGGGCTTTTGCAGAGTAATCTTGTCTGCGCCCCAATAAGAGAAACTCATCTTGCTCTTCCGATCCGAGTCGTCGGAATCACAGCCGCCATCTTCCTCCTCGTCATCGGGCATGGGTACAATTCTTGGCTGAACAGCGGAGTGAATCTGGGCTCTTGAGCGAACCACCCTGCACGAGATCAATTTAATATTCCAAATCACACTCTCTGAAACCACTTACTCTTCCATGGACACCACACCTTCGCGAGGCTGAACATTGTTGCCAAGAGTCCAGTTTTCAATCTGAAGGGGGCGCCGTCAAGTTACTCTGCACGGGAAAAGGGTCAGAAACCTGCCTTGATGAATTTGTACAAATTCCGTGGCCGCGCTGCGGAGTTTCGGCGGCCAGTTGTCGCGTACTTGGACTTGCCCTGAATATCGGGTAGAGAATTCGTCCTTGAAGCATGGGCACTCCCCAAGGGAAGAGAAGTCGTGCCAGTCCGTTGACAACGTAGTACGACGTCATTAAATACGACCAACCACATGTCTTTTTTGCCACCGACACCGCTTCCACCGTTCTGCAGCACGTCACTTAGACGTTTGAAGGACGTCTTCCCTCTTACGGCTTTGGTGGTCCCAACAGGAGGCGGCGATGAAGGCTTCGAGGCATCACTCAAGTCTCGAGGGGCTAGCATTCGCTCTTCCACTAGAACACGGGATGGTTTCGGAGCGGCTAGTTGTTTTACTTTGTCCAAACCTTCAATCCGGGCAAGGATATCACGCGTCTTGTCGCGTTCTTCTTTTTGAATCTTTTCGTCTTCGATGCTACGAACGATGTTCTCAACCTCTGCGACCATGTGCAGGGTACTTTCGTATTCAAATGTTGAGGGGTCCGTGTGGAAAAGAAGGTTCTGAAATAGTAACGGGTACTTGAGCAACCTTTGGAAGGGTTTCGACAAGGAGATTGACAGCCCAGTTTCTCCACGATCTTGAGCATCGCTCTCAAGTTTACGTAAGAAAGCGCAAACTTTGAGCCATTCGTCTGCGTCCTTGTTCTTTGGACGTTTCGTTGAGTTGCTCGTTGAAATCGCGTCGTTGGCTTGCTCAAGGGAACGTTCTAAGCATAGAACATAGTCCGCATAACCCCGAAGGATATGTGACTGTTTGGAAGTAAATCACTAGGCCATGTGAAGTGAGATTAAACCTACATTCGCAACAAAGACGTCCGCCAAGGACCGGACAAGAGGATACTGCTCGTCATATCGTTTCCGGAGACCCTCACTAAGCTTGAGATGCCCCGCAAGTATGCTGTCCTCGATGACTTCGAGACACTGCCGCAAGTCGTCTGGTACTTGATGTGGAGCAACACCCCCGTTGACGATCAAATCTGCTTTAGTCAAGCTTTTTTTGGACTTTCGTAACATTCCTCGGGCACTTTGATTGGTAGACTTGCGATCTCGATCTCGTTCCTTCTCCGGCGATGAGGTCCCCACAAATGATTGGCGACCGAGAGATTGTGTGGATGCGACATTAGGGTTTGGGCGGGGAGGCGGTGGAAGAGACTGGTGGGAGCGGGAAGGAAATGGTACTGAGGTGTTCTTACCCGTCCGGGATGTGCCGTAGGGCGAGTGGGGATGATTGTGCTTCGATGTAAGTGTCAAGTTGCCTTGTCCTCCCCGCCGAGGATCAGATAATCCCTTACCCATCCTGTCGTTCTCGTCTTCAAGATCCGAATTGAGAGACTCGGTATCCATGTTTGGTGTATCCTTGTCTTCCCTGCGAGACGCGTATTCCTGGGCTGTAGGTGTGTCGGAGCGGAACCCGATAGGGGAGAGAAAGCGAGAGGCGATGGGTAAGTGTTCGAGTGACTCTACAGGCGTGTCGAGCCGAGACATGTCATCATACTCTAACATGGTTGGTGATGCTACGGGTGAGGTTGCGTATGGGTGGAGTAGAGGAACTATAAACGTTTCCTTCATCTTGAGCAGCTCGGCCACATATCTGCAAGACTGTTAATGGTCCCCAACGAGACAGAGACAATATCAATACCTTTCTTCGCTCGCAACAATTTCCCATAGAACTTCTTGTCGAGTCCGCTCACGAGGTCCAAGATGGGTTACCAGATCTTCTTCCGCGCCTTCACTCCAAGAAGCAGGAGGAAGAACGCTTCCAGTAGACTTCTGAGAGAAAGGTGTAGCAGAACGGAGAGATTGGTGGACAGAAGCGCCATCTCCATAAGCGGGCTTCACTGGATAAGGTGAGGTCACTGAACGCGTTGAGGTAGCCTTGACTGTTTGTGTACTGTGCTTACTTGAACCGACATCTGGGCGAGACCCAGACGCAGCGGTGGATATCGAGCCACGGGGTTCTTTGGTATGTGACGGCGGCGAGCGAACGACAGTACTCTTGTTCACGGCAGACGCGTCTTCTGGTAAGGGACGGTCTGCATGGAAACTAGAAGGAGTTGGAGGAGGGGAAATAAAGGCGACTTTCTTTGGAACGTCGTTGTACCCATTAGTCGTGGATATGCTACCGTTCCCAGTCTTCCGAGAGGTTCTCCCCGCAGATTCTTGATCAGCGCGAGGAGAAGTTGTACGGGTAACGACGGTGGTGTCAACAGAATCCTCCTCGGCGACATCAGAAAGGGGACCTCTGGAGTGAGATATAGATATAGGGTCGTAGTCGGAAAAAGGTACGGGAGTGTCCTCGATTGGAGGAAGGGAGCGAGAGAAAATTTCGGGGAGTGGTTTGCCAGACGTGATTGAAGTCGGAATATCGGTGGAGCGTTGAGGCTGTTCGAGTGTGGGTGGCCACTCTTTGAGTGGGGGTAACTGGGGAAGTTTTTCCTTCTGGTAGGAAGAAGCTGGAGGAAGGACAGAGTCAGCAGGATCCTTAGGATCCTTGACTTTCTCTTTGGAGAGACCTCTGTTGAATCGATTGAAAAGAGCTTTCATGGCGCGACCTGGTAAAGGAGGACGCGAAGACCTGAATTGTCGAAAAGAAAACGACTAAAAGTACAAAAAATGATATGAGTTTGGAAGGAGATGAAGGGGAAGTGGACGGGAAGGAAGGAAATAGAAGGGAAATAGAAAAGAATGAAAACTCTGTTGCCTTGCGGAGGCGTGGCCTCACACAACGTGTCCCCGCCGCCCGTACCCTCCCTTTTCCTTTGATTCACATCCACCATCTCTTACTACCAACATCTGTCATACGCCCCGAATATTGCTCCCGGTCAACTCACAAGGCCGAACTGTCCAGATTAGGTTGTGCTGGACTGACTACTTCCTCATGACTTCTGCAGGGTCTATAACAGCTCGGCCTACGATACCCGTCCCTTTCTTCCGCAGCGCGCTGGTCTATGTTTATTTGTAATCGAGTAGGGTGCGCCGCAGCCATCGACGAGAATCTTGTTCAGGCCGAATCCGTCTAGGCATACTGTAACCTGTATTCTCAGTTGCCCTCAGGTGAAGAAACCTGAAGTTGAGGAGTGTTTGATGTCTAACACACTATACTTCCTCTGATTCTGTCATGTTTGACTGCTGCCGAGGTGGTTAATGCCTCATTGAGTTTCTGGCACGGCGAGCTGCCTGAATCCTGAATAAATGTGGACCGATGACACGAATATATGAGTGCTTACTTCGTTACGTAATCACGGTTCGCTCTTCCGTCAACGAACAGTTCCTGCAGCCTTTCTTTATTTTCTTCAAAGCCTAAATATCTGCTTCAGGGATATTCCCAGGTAAGACAGCAACGATGGCGCCTGGAGCTGAACCGTTATCCATCGAGTCTTTGCTGCAGAAGCAGAAAGAGGAGCGCGAGGCTGCAGCTCGCGTGAGTAACTTAGCACGGAGTACCAATCGTCATTTCATCACTCTCTCACAGCCCAAGTTCCTATCAAAGGAGGAACGTGCAAAGATCGCCATAGCAAGACGAGCCCAAGAAATACAAGAGGAGAAGAGAAAGGAAGAGGAGAATCGGAAAAACCGGGAACAACTCGAGCGCGAGGCAGAAGTCATATGGAGGAGAGAGAGAGAAAGCAAATACGCAACAAGTCACAGCGCCAGATGTTAATCCTTTTCTCGTGCTCATGCTCTACGCAATCCTTTTGCTAATCGTTGTCGTAATAGACGATGACCATCATGACCGCGACCGCAACCGTGACCGTGGCCGGGGCACCGGTCGCAGAGATCACCATGACAGGCGCATAAATGATGACAGACGTTCAGGGTATAACAACGTCCCCACTGAACCCCGCGCGGAGCGTGCTAAAGTTTCCGCCAATTCTGCTATACCCACCTCAGGAGGACCCCAATCCGTTTCCGCGTCCAACTCTTCGTCTCCTGCACCAGACTCCACCTTCACCCCTGCGATGACAGAAGAAGACCTTGCAGCGCTACGTTCACGATATCTCGGTGTGGACAAGAAGAAACGGAAGATTCGCAAGATGAATGACCGTAAGTTCGTCTTCGACTGGGACGAACAAGAGGACACCTTTGCTGCGGATCCCTCTCCGAACATTGGAATACAACGTCAGGGAGCGCAGGTCATGTTTGGACGGGGGCATATCGCAGGTATGGACGATGGCGGAGGTGGCAAGACGGGCACTAAGTCGGACGCTCCTCAACTTGCCGACGCCATGGAAAGGCGAAAGGCTCTAAAGCACGGGTACGACGATCGTCATTGGACCGAGAAAGCCCTAGACGAGATGAAGGAGCGCGATTGGCGCATTTTCCGCGAGGACTTCAGCATTGCGGCACGAGGTACGTTGGTTATTAATTAATACCGTTTTCTCACTTATTGATTCAAGTATAGGTGGCAATATACCTCACCCGTTACGCGCATGGGCCGAGTCTACAATTCCTAAAAAGATTCTATCTGTTATAGACCAGATTGGCTACAAGGAGCCATCCCCTATCCAGCGTCAGGCCATCCCCATCGGGCTACAGAATCGGGACATAATTGGTATCGCAGAAACAGGTCTGATTGATACCTGCCCATGCGTATACAAACATGTGACGCTGAACTCGTTACAGGGTCCGGAAAGACCGCGGCTTTTGTTATCCCCATGCTTACGTTTATCTCAAATATGCCACCGTTTACCGAGGAAAATAGACACTTAGGACCATATGGTCTAGTCTTGGCTCCTACACGTGAGTTGGCACAACAAATAGAATCAGAAGCACGAAAGTTTGCCACACCACTCGATTTCCGTTGCGTGTCCATCGTCGGAGGAGTATGTTTTTGTCATTTCTGTTTGTTCCATAGGCTGATGTAACCCAGAGAGCTGTAGAAGAGCAACAATTCAATCTTCGTGAGGGCGCAGAAATCATAATTGCGACACCTGGTCGCCTGAAGGATGTCCTTGAGCGCCATGTCCTTGTGCTGTCTCAATGTCGATACGTTGTTATGGATGAGGCCGACCGCATGGTCCATCTGGGGTTCGAAGCTGACCTCACCTTCATTCTGGACCAGCTACCTTCGGAGACCATGGAAGGGGAAGACCAAAGCGAGCAGATGGATGTTGACGGTGAGACCATCGTGAAAAAAGGACGCACACGAGTGACAACACTGTTCTCTGCTACCATGCCCCCTCCCGTCGAGAGACTCGCAAGGAAGTATTTGAAAAGACCCGCAGTCATCACCATCGGCGAAGCAGGCAGAGCTGTCGATACCGTTGAACAGCGCGTTGAGTTTATAATTGGCGAGGAAAAAAAGAAGTGCGCTGTTTGCTTGTCACTTGACAAACGCATGGTGACTAAAGTCTCTTCTCTCTTGAAACAGACTGCGCCTGCTCGAAATCCTCAACAGTGGACAGTATCAAGCCCCCATCATTGTTTTCGTCAATCAGAAGAAAACTGCGGATATGGTGGCCAAGGACCTTTCCCGTGCTGGCGTGCGTTGGTGACCCTCTGATAGTATTACGACTCAAACTGATGATGGCTTGGCACAGTGGAGTGCCGCGACATTGCATTCTGGCAAAAATCAGGAACAACGAGAGGCGTCATTGCAATCACTGCGTTCAGGTGCTGCAGATGTTCTTGTGGCTACGGATCTTGCTGGGCGCGGTATCGACGTACAAGACGTTTCACTTGTTATCAACTTTCAGATGGCTGGCACAATCGAGGCCTACGTGCATCGCATAGGTTTGGCATAGATCGGATTTTCAGCGCGTGCTTATGACTAAGTCACATCTCATCTCAGGTCGTACTGGGCGTGCCGGTAAACAAGGGATATCAATCACGTTTTTGACCAACGACGACGACGAAGTAATGTGAGCGTTGTCTTGCGGTGTAGTGATTTCTTGTCTATATGAACTAACGCCTTCCCGTTTGGCAGGTATGATTTGAAGCAAGGTGAGGTGACGTCAGACGCTCGCAGTAAATCGGAAAGTCCTGAGCTATGTGTACTTCAGAAATTTCGAAGAGTCCAGTGTCCAAGGTGCCTGCGGAACTTGCGCGGCACGAGGCTGCGCAGCATAAGGTGTCACGAGAGATGAAACGCAAGCGGGACGCCGAGGATCAAGGGTAGGAGGTGGGATCCTGTTGTCTAGCGATGTGGCGCTCGGCGTTGGTACGTGCACCGCTCGCAATGATTAGCGTGTTTGTTTCATAGTGGCGTGTTGCGTTGTTCTGGGTTCTGGGAGTGCGGCACCCCGTTCTGATTGGCGGTCTCACCCCCACTTGCAGCGTGAAGTTTGCACGTCATACATCCATGTTGGTCGATCTATTCTGCCGGTCCGTTTGGAAGCACCCGACGAGCATGATGTGCCCATTCTCTTGTCCGAGTTGTTAAACGTGTCATAGAAGTACAGAGGAAGCAGGTTTCGCCACTGGCGTGATTCGCGCTCTGTCCTACAAACTCGGCTCTCCTTTATGGTTGAGTTCACCCCTCCACGTTCGGGTTTGATAATGATAACGAAAATGAGCGGACTTGGTTGGCGGACATAATGTGGCATGTCAGGCAAAGTCACGAAAGCTGATTTCTATAAGTCGGAAGCAAAAGAAAGGGGTGACCTCATTTATTGTGAGTTTTTCATGATCCCTTTGCAGTTCGATGGTACAGGCACAAGTCAAAGCCGGTTCATGGAGTTTTGCTCCGTCTTTCTTCCTTGGAAAAAAAAAGTTTCTCCGACATCGAAGCATACGTCTCATCTGATATGAGTAAGTAAGGATACTGTATAATAATAGAATAATAAATAAATGGAAACAAGGAAAAAGAGCTTGGCCCCAGTTCTCTCGGCCGACGGATGATACATTTACCCGTCAAATTGTGTAATATATGTCTCAATATCCTTTACTGTTGTGTGCAGCTTGATCTGTCCTTGATCTGGCTTAGTATTACCGCCCTATGAGTGTCTATTGCCATTTGCTGGTCAGTGGGGGTCGATCACCATATCAGAGGTGGCAGCGTGGCCCCGGTTGCCACGTGCTGAGGTGAGGCCTTCTTCTCAACTCGCCCACACGATGGGATGATTGAGATTAGCTGGTAGTGGCGGTGTCGTCGACGAGTCGCATGCAGCCGTGAAAGTTGTCAATCCCACCACGCGTGGGCACATGCCTCATGACTGTAATGCTTGGCGTCCTTGATGATCGCACTTTCAACAAGAACGCGCGGTCAAATCTTACCGTCGTAAAAAATACAATTACGGCGACGTGCATAACAGTCAAAATACATTCATGCAGTGGCATGGGGTATGGACGACGTAACGATAAATGGGTCGTCAACTTGGCAGAGCCGTGTGCCCAATAACACTGTCAGCATGCTGGTTGGGTAAGGATCGGATGTAGTCTGACGTGACCCCAGAAATCGGCGAACGCTTGAAGGCACTATCATTCGAATCGGCAGCAGATCGATGCTCCAAGGGACGCTTGGGTCACGGGCCCCTTCAGTGCCCTTACCAAGGAAATCAGAGGTGCAAAATTGGGCATTTGTAACAAATGTGAACGTAAGTTAGCGGGGGATAGACATGGGCACGAAGGCCAAAACAGGTAGTAAGTATGGTGCAACAAGTTAGGCGCCGGCGCACTGTTTCGCACAGCATAGGTTCTTGGCCGAAGAACCGAACGCGGCGAGTGAGACTGCATAAGCTTGGCTTGGCTTCCAAATGCGTGATTTAGTCCACCACGCGCAGATAGAGGGCACATAGCATACGAGACGCGGAGATGAGTAATTACAGTAGCAGATTCAGCTATGCTATTGCCAAGTAGTAGTCGAAGCGTGCGGTGACGTAAGAGATGAAAATAAATAAATAAATAATAAGGAGGAGGTGTGGGTTGTCGGCCGGTGTAGGCATAAGAGCGATTAGATCAAGATGTGACAAGTTGACCGGACCGGCGACGATACTAAAAGAGGGATTATCCGTGCAACAATCAACTTAGCCCCCCCGTCCTCATCTCCCTTTCCTTTCCCTCCACCACCGTCCTATCCTCTCTCCACAATGCTCTCTGCTCGTCCCGCCGAACCAGTCCTCATCACTGATACTCGTCAGTTCCCCTCCCGTCTCACCACAGTTCCTATAGATGTCTCCTCTTCCTCTTCCCCTCATCAATCACCACGTCCATCGGACGACGACTGTGGTTCCACCCCTCAGTCGGAATCCCCTCCACAATCCTCTTCTACACTTCTTCCAAGGTCGGAGCAGGTATCTCCACTTCCCGTCCACTCTCTTCTGCCACAATCCTGATCGTCCTATTTTTTGTTGTCTTCAAGGCTCCTTCGACTCGTCCCTCCAGGACTCCGTCCTTCTTAAGACCCAAAGGTAGTCCTTCACAGCCGGGCTCTCCCACAATGGAACATTCTACTATGACTTCCAAGTTCGGTTTCACCTCTCGTCGTCGCTCATTCAACTTTATCGCCAACCCTGCTGTCACACCAAACGCTCCATCTCCAGGTACATCTCAACCTCACTCCCCGGAGCAGTCTCCGGCCCAGCAGTATCAACCCCCCCCTATAGTCAAACCTCACAAACCCTTCTCTGGCCCACTTCACGATCTCAGGCGTTTCTTAAACAACCACATACCCCATCATCACCATCACAACCTCCATCATCACAGCCAACACAGCACGGCCGCCACCCCTCTGGGCGCAGCAGGTCAAGTCGAAATTAGTGTACATACTCCCGTAGAGCCTCATCAAGCTTTCGTAACATCCACACATGGGCGCGATCTTGAATCTCACACCCCTCTGGACGGTGCAAATACCCCGTCCACTCGCCCTTCTACTCGGCCTCCCACGGAACCCCCAAGCCCTCCGACGTCGAGTCATACCCCGGAATTGCTTTCCCATTCACAGTTATTAGAGGGGAAGGTTCACAAGGAGCAGAAACTTGGGGCATTTGTGCGGAAAGACAAAGTCTCTCATGTCAAAGATGATAACACGGCCAAACCCACTAAGGATCGAGCTTCCGACCGGTCACCATCACCTGCTCATTCTGCTACTTCTGGTGACCGGAGATCGCGATCACCCGCTCCCGATACGCATCATTCTACCTCCTCACGTGCCTCTGGTTTCAGTACCCCGTCTCGTCCACATACCATCAATTCCCTTTCCGGCGCCACCCAGGCGCATCTCACCAAGAAGTATGGCAAATGGGGTCGCGTCCTTGGCTCCGGTGCAGGCGGGACGGTGCGCCTCATCAAAGCCAGTAACAAGAACGGTGGTCATATCTTTGCCGTCAAGGAGTTCAGGCCAAAACGTATTGGTGAGTCGGAGAAGGAATACCAGAAGAAGGTTACCGCGGAGTTTTGCGTCGGCTCGACTCTCAAGCACACCAATATCATCGAGACCGTCGATATCGTGTGCGACCACGGACATTACTATGAAGTAAGCCAATTTATCAGACTGGAATGCGCTTTCATCTCAGTTTCCGCTCTTTCAGGTCATGGAATATGCACCTTACGATCTTTTCAGCGTCGTCATGTCTGGCAAGATGTCCCGTCCCGAAATTTATTGCGTGTTTAGGCAAATCTGCGACGGTGTTGAGTACCTGCACGAGATTGGTCTGGCCCACCGCGATCTGAAGCTCGACAATTGCGTCATGACCACGAACAACGTAGTTAAACTCATAGACTTTGGCACGGCCACTGTTTTCCATTATCCGGGAAAGGCTCACCAGAGAGCGACGGGAATAGTTGGGTCCGACCCGTATCTGGCACCAGAGGTTATTACGCAGGAAAACTACGACCCACGCAAGACCGACGTTTGGAGTGTCGCCATTATATTCATGTGCATGATCCTACGCCGTTTCCCATGGAAGATCCCAGACGCTAAAGCGGACCCCAGTTTCCGTGCGTTCGTTAACTCGCACCCGGAGTTGTCTCAGAAACCTGCTTCTCGAGCCTCTCGGTCGTCGGACTCACCTCGGCCACCTACACCACACAAGTCTGCCACTGCGCCAGTTGATTTGAGCAACTCCACACCCTTTGATGGCTCCAGCAGCCCATCTCAGGACAGTCAGAGCAGTGGCAATGCTTCTTCCACTGATGCCGAAACTGTCCTCAGCGCTTTCGAGACAAGCTCCATCCCAGACAGCCTGGACACCGAATTAACACAGTGTACACATGCGTCTGACGAGACAGGATCTTCTGATGATCTTAATCATGACGTCTCCTTCGCTCATTTCCTACCTGGGGGTACAGGTGCTCGTTCCTCTTC
>Ga0137359_10000709_pt1 | contig 25285 bp, 20 predicted proteins | sample Mad1_40_16metaG_FD_108281 | JGI IMG/M metagenome (GOLD analysis project Ga0137359, IMG submission 108281) | Vadose zone soil microbial communities from Angelo Coast Range Reserve, California, USA - Mad1_40_16 metaG | ecosystem: Environmental > Terrestrial > Soil > Vadose zone | place: USA... | reverse complement strand
TGGGACTACTACAGTCGCCCTTCGGGCTCCTTTCGTAGCCCCATACAATTTTGCATCAAGATAATGTGTAACCAATGTCATGGCACTTTTGGGTGTAACCAATGTCGTGGCACTTGAGACGTATGCGATAGCTATGCCAGCGGATCTGCTTCCGGCTGGTGCCGCGGGATCGACGTTTGTGAGCAAATTTGAGCGAACACCCCGCCGCTGGCGCTGCGCTGCTAGTCAATTGGTAACAGGTGTCCCGGGAACAAAGTAGCGGAAATGGAAAGGCACTATACAGTGTGCTCCGGAACTGGAGCGAGGCGCCCTGAAACTAGGTCTTCTGTTTTCGTGTGTTGTGCTACCGATCGTTCGTTTGAGTGGAAAATGACAAGGACACGAAGACAACAGGAGGCGGACCGTGTCTTCGTGTCCTTGCGCTAGGTACGCTCACTCGTACCTCAAGGCAACCATCGGATCGATTTCATTACGCAGCCTGACGTAGCCGTTCGCGAACTCGCAACGAATGTAGCCCCGCGATTGGCCCTAATGATTTGACTTGCTCACTCGCTCCGGAACGTCACGCTGCCGCTAATTCCAGAGACCGATATGACCGAGCCACCGGAACCGACTTTTCCGGCAAAGTTCGAGTGCCCAACCTTGTTGATGGTGACGTTAGGCGCGGCCGCGTTCACGTCTCCGTTGATGCCGCTCACGTTCAGGTCGGCATTCAAATCGCTTGCAAGGCGAAGCTCAACTTTCCCGCTGATACCGCTCACGCGGATGCCGCGCTCGCTCATTCGCGGAATCGATATCGAGAGAACGCCCCTGATGCCGAGATCTCCGAGTAGCCGAGCGCCTGCGCCACTTCGACTCTTCCGCTTATGCCGCTTAGCCGCAACGCGCCGTCGATCTCGCCGATCTTGACCGGACCGCTGATGGCGTTGAGCTTTAGGTCAACATTTCGCGGGAGGCGGAGCGTCACTTGCTGCTTCGCCCTTATGTTTTGGCAGTCGTCGGTTCGCTCCTGCTTGTGGCGCATGATCAGACTGGTTGGTGTGTGCTCGATGGCAACGGTGTAACAGTCGAGATCCTTACGAGTCTCGCCCATTCGCACGATGTGTACTTCGGCGGTGTTGCCGTTGGTGGTCTCGACGTCGACGGAGCCCGAGATGACGGACAGCTCGACGCGCGCGCCCGGAGCCAGTTCATAGGTCTGGTTAATATCCTCGCGTTCGGTGTAGTCGCGATCGTCAACCTGCTTGCGTTGGGGGCTCGCACCCGTTAAGGGAGCGAGCATTATTGTCAGGACCGTGACGCTTAGAACAACGATTAGTTTCTGTCGCATTGTTTGTGCCTCCTTGGAGAGTGTAGCGTAGGCTGTCCAGTCTGCGCGCAGAACTCGAACCCGACCGACCCGGCGCAGACTGGACAGTCTACGCTACTGCAGCATTCACGCCGCCTTGCTCTGCTCTTCCACGACTTGTCCATCAAACAGATGAATCATCCGATCGGCATAAGCGGCGTAGCGCGGGTCGTGAGTTACCATGCATATGGTCGCACCCGCGTCGTGAAGCTCGCCTAGCAGTTCCATCACCGCTTCGCCGTGCGCCGAATCGAGGTTCCCTGTCGGCTCATCGGCGAGCACTATCAGAGGGTCACCGGCAACCGCGCGCGCGACTGCGATTCGTTGCTGCTGCCCGCCCGACAACTGGCTCGGCAGATGCCGTTCGCGATGAGCCATGCCGACTCGCTCGAGCGCATCCCGCACTCTCTCGCGACGTTCGGACGCTTTCACACCGCGGTAGGTAAGTGGGAGTTCCACATTCTCGAACACGGTCAGATCGCCGATCAGATTGAAGCTCTGAAACACGAACCCGACCTCGCGATTGCGAATCTGAGCGCGTTCGGGCGGAACCAAATCGGAAACCGCCTTGCCGGAGAGCATGTAGGTTCCTTCGGTCGGCGAATCGAGCAGTCCGAGGATGGCAAGAAGGGTTGACTTCCCACACCCAGATGGCCCGGCGATCGAAACGAACTCGCCCCTGTCGATTTCCAGATGAATGCCCGACAGCGCGTGCGTCTCCACTTCGTCGGCGAGGAAGACCTTGGTGACGCCTTCCAGTCGAAGCAACGGCTGGTCAAATCGGTTCATAGCTTCTCCCCAATCTGTTCGGTTGTGATGAAACCAATGGCTCAAACTAAGACGCTGGTTAGTGAGTCCCGAGAGCAAAAGGTTTCAGCCGAAAAGCGGAGAATTGAAAATTAAAAATTGAAAATCGAAAATGTCAAATTGCGAACCGGCGCCGCGCTCTTTCGGGAGGGCTTTCCAATTTTCAATTTGTATTTTTCAATTCTCAATTTTCAATTTCCCCAATCTCTCCCAATCTCCAATGATGCAATCCGAGATTCCTACTCACTTCGCCAGTATCTCCTTGAAAAACTCCAGAGCGCGCTCGTCGCCGGTCTGGCCGAGCCAGAACATCGCTTGCTTGCGCACCGCAGGTTTTGGATGAGTCCTGGCGATCTTGATCAGAAGAGGTATTGCTTCGTCCTTCGGGCGTTGGCTGATCGCGAACACCGCCTGTTTTTGCACTTCGGTGTCGTCGTCGGATTTCTCAACAACGTTGCCCAACACCTCGAGGCTGCGTTTGCCTGCCCTTTGTCCGAGCCAGAACAATGCTTGCTTTCTCAGTTCCCGGTCGGGGTCGCTCTCGGCCACCTTGATCAAGAAGTTGATTCCGTCGTCGTCGCCTCTGCGTGCGGTTGGCGAGTCGGTGTTGTTTAGCGAAGCGGCGAAGACGATTTGCTTCTTGACCTCGCGGTCGGTCACTCCAGGGTAGAGGCCTTCGAGAGCCGCCATCGCGCCGGGCTCTTTGCTGATTCCTATCGCGAACGCCGCTTCTTTGCGAAGCGGGACGCTCTCCTGCTCGTTGCGGACAAGGTCTACCAGAAACGGATTGTGCCCCGGAACCTGACCTAGCCAGAAGACCGCGGTCGTCCGCACTTTCTCAACCTTGGAATTGCGAACAAAGTCTTCAAGCATGCCACCCACGCGCGGATCATCGTGCAGCCCAATCGCGACGATCGAATGCTTGGGCGCATCGCCAGTCTGATTCGATTCGACGATGCCTTTCAGATACGTCAAGCTCTCTTCGTTCGCGGCGCGCCCGAGCCAGTAAACCGGATACCCGCTGTACTCGCGCCGGCGGTCGAGGTTGTAGATCTCGACCCGTGCGGTCGCGCCATCGCTCGGCTCGTGCAACACGAAGACACCAAGGTTGCGAGTCTCAACCTTCGAGCCTACCGAGATGCTTGTCCCGCTGACTATGGTTGTGTTTCCGTCCGAGTGCCACTCAACATCGACGGCGACACCGGGCCTCACGTCAAACGAATAGGCCGTCCAGAAGCGAGTCTGTTTGGCGCGGCCTTGGGTGACCGCGAGGTCGAGCTTTGATCTCAGGTTCGTTCCTTCTACTGGTATGAAGCCATCGCGTTGAGCTCGCGAGTTGGCGGAACCCAGCAGCACCACTCCGATCAATAGCATCAGCTTGGAAATCGTCTTAATCATTTCAGTGACTCCTTTGAGGTCCGACAAAACTGGAAGTTCGCGGTTTCTGGTTTGTGGTTTCTGGTTAAATGCCGTGTTGACCGCGAAAACTGGAAACCAGAAACCATAAACCAGAAACCACAAAGCACGACTCACTTCAGAATCTCCTCGAGAAACTTAGCCGCCTCGGGATCTCTGCTCTGGCCGAGCCAGAAGATCGCTTCCTTTCGCACCTGGAGTGAGGGGTCCCGCTTGGCTATGTCCATCATCTTTTGCAAAGCCCGCTTCTTGCCGGTTTGTCCGAGCGAAAAGACGAGTTTCTTTTTCACCTCGTCGCTCTTCTCCGAGTCGTACAACTGAATCAAGAGATCGACGCCTTGCTCTCCCCCCGTCTGCCCGATCCAGAAAACGGCTTCGCTGCGGACAGATGGATCGTCTCCGTTGCGCGCGATGTCGAAGAGCTTCGACTTTGCCCGCGCGTTGTTCATCTGCGACATCGAGAAGATGATCCGTTTGCGAATCTCAACGCTTTTGTCGGCGTCGTAGATCTTCATCAACTCGTCCGCGCTCTGTTCATCACCGCGTTGGCCAAGCCAGAAGATCGCCTCCTTGCGCACCTCCGGATCTGCCCCCGACCGCGCGATCTCGCCCAGCTTGGTCCTGGCCTGTGCGGTGCCTCGCTGCGAGAGCGCGAACACAACTTTCTTTCGAATCTGCGCGTCCGGATCAGAATCAAAAATCTTGATCAGCTCGCCGTCTATTGAGTCGCCCTGGCGCTGGCTCAACCAGAAGATTGCTTCCTCGCGCACCTTGTGTGACGTTGCGGCGCGCGCCAGTTCGCTCAGAAGCGCGCCGGCTCGCGGACTCGCGTGCTGCGACATAGCGAACACCGCCGCTTTGTTCACCTCGTTATCAGTAGAGGTCGTCGCCAGTTCCTTCAGCAGATCGAGGACGCTTTCGTCGTCTGTCTGTCCGATCCAGAAGATCGCCGTCTTGCGGAGTTGAGTGTCTGCCTCGTTGCGAATGATTTCCCTTAGCAGATCTGAGCCGGCTTTGCTGTGATTCTGCCCCAGAAGGCTGATGGCCGCTTCCTTCACGCGCTTGCTCGCTGTGGAGTCGCGCTTCAGAAGGTCAGCGGCAATGGCTGCCCCCCGCTCCGGGTTTCCCTGAAAGACGCTTTGCAGCGCGACGATCTTCGTTTCTTCGGTGTAGATCTCAAGGGTGCCGACAGCCTGCCGGTTGGGGAGCGCTGAAGCGAGCTCGATACGCATTGTGCTTGCGTCGTCTTTCCATTTCGATCTCGGGTATTCGCTGATAAGCCGCTCCAACGTGCGGTCTGCCTCTTGATACTTCTCTTGCTTCTTCAGCGCGAACGCAAGCCAGTAGAGCGCGGCGTCGGTATCCTTACCCTTCGAATACTTGCCGATGTACTCGCGGAACTTCGTAGCCGCCTTGTCCCACGCTTCATCGCCGATAAGGTCCCGGCCTTCCCGGAAAATCTTCATTTCCGCGTCGGAACCGCCGGATGTTTGAACGAGTCTGTTGAGTTTCTCGAGTTCCTGCGTATAGCGAGCGGCGCTGCTGCTACGGGGCAGGACGAGTAGGCTGCTGATGCTCAGCGCGACGAAAAGAAGCGGTAGCAAGCGAGATGGTCTGAGAAGGAATCGATTTAGAACGGTAGTAGTGCGAAGCATTTTCTCTCCTAAATATAGGACCTATAGGACCTATAGGACCCATGACTCTTTCTTCAAAAAACCTGGCTCAAAGTTGGCGCCGAATAGATCTGCAACGCGGAGACAATCTCTTTCTTCTGCATTCGCTCTTTGATCGAGCGCAGGTCCCCGTTAGAAGGTCTGTCGGGCAGATTTGCGATGTCGAGCAAGAACGGCTCGAGGCTGCCGAGCAACTCCTCGGCCGGCATATTGCCTTTCGCCTCCGCGTCGCGCCGCAGAAGAATATTTTTGTAAAGCAGACCCCTCGATTGCTGCTTCTCGTAGGAAAGATCAGGATCGGGTTGCGAGCCGAAGTCGCTAGTGTTTCTGAAGGATCGCAACAACAACTGGGCACGCTCGATGTGACGAGCCGTCTCGATGTCGATAAACGGATTGATCATGGGCTGGCGTTCGGCAACCAAATCTGAATCGACGTGCCGCGAATTATCAGCGTGCGTCTCCGCCGAAGCTTTACGATGAATCTTGCGAGGAGCTTTGGTAGCTACTGCTACTGTGGCAACGTTCTCGGTTTCCTTAGCCGCTGGTGCTGCCGACTGTTTCTTGTCCCGTTCATCAGGTCTGTCAGTGGTTGCCGACTCGATCGGTGTTGTCACGCTCTTGTTGTGAACTTTGAACATCCAAAGTCCCGCCAGGACAATCAGAATCGCTGCCGCGACCGCAGCTAGCCTGATCCATCCACCGCGCCGCTCGGATAAGCGCGAACGGAGAGCCGGGCTGAGCGGCTTGTCTTGATACCGGTACTTACCGAGCACGCGCTCGAGGCGTTCAACTTCCGGATCGGGTTCGCCGGATCGGTCCCACAGATAATCGTCGTTCATAATCGCTCCTCCATTCCCAACTTCTCGCGGAGCAGCTTCATGCCGCGGTGCAGATTCACCCGGACTGAGGCCGGAGTAAGACCAGTGCGATCCGCGATCTCGGGGCCGGTCATACCTTCCACCAGTCTCAAGACCAGCGTCTCGCGATAAGCTTCCGGCAGCCCGCAGATCACTCCGAGCACGTTGGCGGCTTCGTGATCGGCTTCGGAGTTGCCCTGCGTCGCGAGATCGTCGCTCAACTCTTCGGTCACACGTTTACGCCGGTGGAAATCCATCGCACGATTGCGAGCGATCATCGCCAACCACGCCCCGAACGCAGCGTCATCGCGCAGCGTGTTGAGCTTCCTGAGAGCGGCGAGGAAGACGTCTTGCACAAGGTCGTCGACCTCGCTCCACGGCACGCGAGCCAGCAGTATGCCGTGCACCATCGGCGCGTAGAGGCTGTACAGCTTAGCGAACGCCTCTTGCTCACCGTGACGCACAGCCTTCAGTAGCAAGGCTTCTTCTGATATTTCGATCACGCGAGCGCGGGCCGCCGGCTGGGTTTGTCTAGCCACAAGGAGTAGGCCGTTACTGTCAATGTTGTACATCCTTACCTTTGTCCGGTGTCTAAGACGCGAAACGCCGGACGAGTGTTAACAAGCGGTTGAACAACAGACTGAGGTTACGATTGTTCACTCACAAGGTTCAAGCGCGCCAGTTGGTCTTCGCGTTCCGCGGCCGTACCCCTGTTAAGTTATTAACAAGCCGGTACTTACGTGACACTAGAAACCGAAGTTCGGGTGCCGGCAAGTGGAGTACTCTTCTTTGCTTTTCCGATGACCGTGATTCTCACGACCAGCCACCTTTGATATAGTGGCGCGCAACTCGGCAACCATGAGGGAATTTGGATTGTGGCTGTCAAATAACCTCCTCTTCTTCTCTGGTTGAGGGACACAACCATTGAAGGGACGCAGAAAACGGGAAGAGATACTCGCCCGAGTATCTCTTCCCGTTATTTTTTGGGCACCACGAGATAACCGAGCCCGCCCTTAGTTGAAACCTCACCGTGGTGTGATCAATAAGAAATCTTATGTGGTGAACGACGAATCTTGAATGACCGCCGACGCTCGCCTATACTCTCTCTTCAGCGATCGGAGGAGGGGTATCCTAATGGTAAGGAAGCGGTCTTGAAAACCGCCGGGCGAAAGCCCTTGCAGGTTCGAATCCTGTCCCCTCCGCCATTTCTTTTCAACGAACTTACTGCGAGTGTGTGTGTCACCTGTCATCAGCAGTCAGTCAAACGATCACATTGGGGCGACCGCCTGCCGCGAGTGCGTCAATGGGAAGGGCAACACCGAAGCGGCGATTCTGAAGACTGAACTGTAGTGCGATATGACAATACTGAGAGATTCAGATTCACCCCTTCCCGTCACTGGAACCGAGCAGGACGGGATGCGAGCCTCGCTCAGAGCACTTCGGGACGTGCTTGAACCGACCTTCAACATCAGAGAAGAACGAGAGAATGACCTTGGGGTCGATGGAACCATAGAAGTGGGGAGACGGGACGCCGTGTCGAGCCAGAGATCTTGGACCAATCTGCGGGCATACTTCCAGATAAAGCACACATCGGCGCCGAAATTCCTAAGTGATGGATCCCTCAGCTATCCCATTGAAGTCAAGAACCTGAATTACCTTAACAGTCGTCAGTTGCCAGCCCTCTATGTGGTCTTGGATTACTTAGCTAACAAGCTTTACATGCGGTGGCACAGTCATGTGATACAAGAGCTGGCCGCCACAAACCCAAATTGGATTACCCAGAAAACAGTAGATGTTCATTTTACCCAATTACTTACTCGAGATCTCTTGTTAGGAATCGAGGCTGAGATTCGCGCCCAGGCGGAAATGGTCTCCGCGTTGTATGATGGACCCGGATTCATTAGAGGTTTTTCGGCTGAGAGACTTCCTGACTCACTCATTCCGCATTACCCATTTGTTGGGCGTCAACAAGAAAGCGCGACACTGGAAGACCAACTAACACCAAACAGCATAGCAGTGGTGTCTGGAATATCTGGATCCGGTAAGACGGAAGTCGTTGCGCATTTATTGAGTGATTCCGGAGCAATTGCCCGAATCAACCAACGCCGGCTAAGACCACTCGCCTTATTGTTAGTCGATTTGAAACCACAAATTGGAGCTCATTCTGTTCTTCGTAATCTTGCGTACTCGCTCGGCGTGTCAAAGCTAAGCGCACTCAGTGAAGTTGATTGGGATGGGATAGCTTCAGAGGAATATGTTAAGGCAGTCCTGGTTGGCCAGATCTTGCCTGACCGGTTGCGTGGGCAGAGTGTGCTAGCAGTGTTCGAGAATTCACAGGGCGTGTTAGGTGACGGTGTACAACTTCTAGAACTGGACCAGGTTCTTGCTTCTGATGTTTTCAGAAATGGCGCTGCTATTGTCGTCTCCTGTCAAGAGCCTTCACTGGCGGGTCAGGATCGGCGAATATTTAAGCCATCAGTGCACCTCAAGAACTTATCTCCTTCTGAGGCAGAAGCACTCCTCTCGGAGATCACGGGTGATCCGGCGCTAGCGGCGTCGGCAGTCGATATCATCCGAGGAATCCCGGAAGTCTTGATGCCCGGTGTAATCATGCGCGGCATCGGAGTTTTTGATCGTTGGGTATCGAATATGAAGGCCAGGCCTGCCGAGAATCTTGCCGAGGCCATTGTTTATGCGTACGAACCGCTCGTCAGAGAGTTGCTAGCTGATATTGGACGGGAACAAAGTATTTACGTAGATGGAGCGAGTGGATTTTACACTTTGGCCGTGATGGCTTTCTTTGGACAGCTTCGCATTAAAACGGAGTTGTTGAGTGAAGCGGGCTTGCACCTCCCGTCATTCGACCCACTAACGGAGGAAAGATGGATAGCAAGAAATGATCAGGGTTACCAATTAACAGGAGTAGCGCAGTACATTGTGAAAAATGAAACTCGTTCAGTTTTCATTGACGCCAAGCGTGAAGATGATCGCCTAGTCTTAAGGGCTGCTATATGTCGATTTATTGACGCACTTGAACGGACAACCCTGGAAGATGAAAGATCTCAAAAGGCCGTCGAAGAATCGCTATCGTGGATTAGACAAGCCGCTCCTGACGAAGTGCACGTACAGGATCGTTTATCGAAATTATTGTTACCGTATGTCGTAGATGACCTCATTTTCCCATTCTCCAAAACACAATCAACGGAACTACGAGAGAGACTTCAGGCGATAGAAGATTCTGGGGATCTCGAGTCTCAGGTGGCCCAGCTCGTGACGTCAAGCCGTTTTGAGATAGACGCTGGCTCATTCCTGAAGCAGTTTCGGCTAGCGGTTAAACTCGCAACGACCTCTAGCCAACTATCCGCTCATCATGTTCGCGCCTTGGACATAGCGGCCTCCATATTCGCTCGACATCAGAATTTGGACGTCGAGATTATCGAGATCAGACAAAAGCTAATCACGCGCCTTTTACTAGAGGCAAATCAGGACAATTATGAGGACGTGAGTTGGATCAAGTGGTCAAGCAGTTGGGCATTGAACACCGCGGATCTTCTCGTCAGGTCGGGGCGGATGAGTCAAGTCGATCGGCTTCTTGAGGATACGGCGGGACTATTAGAGAAACTGCCCCCGCCCACCAGGCAAAGCACGATTCTCGACTGGAACTTGTTGTGGGGACGTCTGAAACGATTAGAAGCTAGGGTGGCGCGTGATCAAGCTGAACGCGTTAGCAAATTACATGAGGCCGTAAGCTACGCCGCTGAAGTTCTCACATTCTCCAAGAATCAAGAACAATCGACGCGGCTATATCTCAGGGCGGTCCGAAGGCTTATTGAGGAGCTAAGTACAGACGCTGAGCGCGTAGAGCATGTAGAGACGGCGCTGAACCAGCTCGCTATTTATTACGGCGAGCGAGACCAATGGGCACTTCATGTTACTAGCGAAAGTGCGGCTTTGATTCGAGACGAGGCTAGTCTTCATGCAGATCCAGAGAGACGGCTTGAACGGGTCCAGAGCGCCTTGAATTTGCTTTCTCCGTATAAGGCAAATGCCATCTCTTTGGCGGCCCAAGGCGACACTCGTTCGCTCTTAACGCTAGCGCGCTGCTATGCGTTTTCATCCGTAAGTAACGAGCGACTTGGTCGTGCTCACGATGCATTGGAGATGTTGAAAGAAGCGAAGGAACTCTGCAGGAAGGCGGTCGAGCACCATCCTTCGCCCGCAGCTTGGATACTACTCCTTAATCTTCAAGATCAAGAGGATCATTCGTCATTCGAGAGGGCCTTCAGCGGCGTGATGGTCTTTAGAAGCATTTCGCCGACTCTACGAAAGTCTATCAAGGAGGGCCGTTTGTGGGCTCAACAAGCTCTTAACAGAGGCGTTGCGGAAGGAAAACTTGTTCTATGGTGCCTTGAAAGGGAGTGGATTAGTCAAGGGAGCTTGGAACGGCATGCTGCGAACATGCCCGACCTGGAGAGGAACTGGAGTGTTCTAAGTTCCTCGCGAAAGGCTGCGATTGTCACTGAAATATATAAAGAGAGAAAGCAAAGACTTGATGATGTTGCTCGCCGTTTCGGAGTGTTCCGAGAGCACTTCTTAGTTCGTGCAAGGAATGAAGCGCAATATCAGCGGTTTATTGCTCTACAAGGTGACCACCAATTTCACATGTCTGTCGTGCTACAAATCCTCCAGGCAGCCTCTGCTATTTGGCCGCGTGACGCGGTCATCGTTGAAGAGGAAGCGCGGCTTCACAGGCTTGTGTGGAATTACGCTGAAGCCATTAGATCATTTCGACGCGTAAGAACCATGGCCGGGAACGGTGAACAGAGACGCGAAGTGACGGCGGCTCTAATCGAAACCTTACTCTCCGCATCCATCCATAATGATGTTATTCAGTTTGCGGATGGAATTAGTGTCAGTTCGTCGGAACTCATTGAGGAGGCTCAAGCCTTATTACCAGAAGTGATTGAATTCCGAAATGTGTCGATGGAAGCATCGGTACTCCGTGACAGGGTAGAATTTGAAGCCGGAGGAGATATTGATTGGTCGGCGATCGACTCAGCCTACGAGATGGTGATAGGTGGCGTTGACGCGTATCTGGAAACTATTGTTAGGAACTTGGACGAACTGTTGTTAGAGAGTCCGGACCTTCCTAAGAATCTAGCCGAGGTAGTAAAGCAGAATTGCACCAACATTGAGGTGTTACAGGGGATGGGATCTCTGTATTTGCGAAAGGCGGAAACAGACCGAGGGAATACGCCAGTGCAAGATTGTAAGCGTGCCTATGCAGTGTTCAATGCATGTCGAATTCTGGAGCGATCGTGGTTTGATGCGGAGCAGCCGTTAACCAGTTTCAGACGGGCTCGAACTATTCTTGTTGCAGCATCAAAGTCCAACGACCCAAACCCGTTTCCTGTGTATCTAGGGAAGAAACAGACGTCTCTCGATTTGGCGGAGTCGCTTCTTCAGAGTGTTATATCGAAGAGCGTTGGCCGGTTTCATGAGATCGCTTTGCAGCACATGGGAGATTTGCGCGCCTTACGGCTTCGACTCAAGGCTTTAGGAGTGTTATGAGACTTCTGGCATAACAACCGGACAATCTGCAAAAGCTTGTAAGGCGGCGCCACTTGCGGAAATTGTCTGGCGCGAATGGTCATTATGGTGGCAATGGTAAACCACAAGAGTTGGCGCGCTGATGGAAATTACTCTACCCTTACCTAGATCACTTTGATGGCTGCTACCCTGGTTTATATTGGCAAATCCGTGGAGGTAGGATCAGGCTCAAGGCCACTTTGAGGTCTTGAAAACCGCCGGGCGAAAGCCCTTGCAGGTTCGAATCCTGTCCCCTCCGTTCAACTTTCAAACAGTTACAAGAAGCTTCCTCCCCTGTCAGTGTCTGCGCTGCAATCTACGTCCCACTTAATCTCTGCGTCTCTTACCTTCGTACTTCTCCGACAAATAACGTACGGTTTAGCGGTGTTCCATACGCCCAAACTATACTTCTTGCAAAACTTCCGCCGACTTCCCAACCAATATTCGGAGTTACAGTTCGGACGCCTGGAAATCCTTCGGTGATTAATCAAACTTCCGTGTGATGTTTTCTCATGTCTCGTCACCTTTGTTTGAAAGGAGAAAATTATGAGACTTTGGTATTCGCAGTTACTCTGTCGCCTACGCAATGTGGTGCGCCTTGGCGCCCTGGCGTTGGTGTTTATGCTCACGCCGGCCATCATCAAGGCGGATGATGTCCAACAGTTCAAAGTGCAACGCCTGGGATTCTCGGTGTCTCTGTCGGATGGCAATACTTACACGATTGCAGGGTTCCTCTACTATAACGGATCCTATCGCAATCGTCCGCTTCAGGTGTTGGTTCACGGCGGCACATACAATCACAAGTACTGGGACATTCCCGCTATTAATGGGAACAGTTACTCTTACGCCCGCTTTATGGCCGAGAACGGGTACGCGCTACTCGCCATCGACCAGCTCGGCGCCGGCGAGAGCAGCAAGCCTGACGGCGATTTTGTGACTCTCAACGAAACGGCCAGCAGTCTTCATCAGGTGTTGGTGCAAATGCGCGGAGTCAACAACCCGCTTGGTTATGCATTCCGGCAGATCGTCCTGGTGGGTCACTCATTCGGCAGCATCAACTCAATCCTGGTTCAAGGTGTGTATCATGACGCAGACGCCCTGGTGGTAACTGCGCTCGGCCACGTTCCTCACGAACTTCCGATACCGAGCGACTTGATTTCAGCGTTGGCGCAATTTCCGTATTTCCCTTTGCCTGCGTGGGCGCGCAGTGCGCTGTTTTATTTCGGGGATGCGGCCGACCCGAATGTTATCGACTACGATAACCTAAACCTCGCCGACCTGCTCACGAGGGGCCAGTTATTCACTACCTTTGCAGCGGTGTTCAATCCGGCGGCAGACCATGTGGGTTCGGTGACCGGACCGGTGCTCGTGCAATTGGGGGAACACGACGCACTGTGGCCCTCGTTGTACGCGAGCGGTGAGGCTGCGTACTGGACAAGCGCGTCGAGCGTCAAGGTCGAGAGCCTGCCGGTGGTCGGGCATTCGTTCAATGCTCATCTAGACAATAAGACGGGCTGGCGGTCAATAGATCGATGGATCACCTCGACCCTGGCTGCGAGCGCCCAGCCAGGTACGGGCAACTGAAGTTGGTATGCGGCTAAACTGGGAAGGGGTTCTCTCCTGTATTAAATCGTGGCGGAGGACATCATCAAACAAGCCACGTCCTGAGGTGTACCACACTTAGCAACTGGGAACTCATCGGGGGCGATGCGGTTTGGGAGCGACAGCCAGTCAGTCGCTCCCAAAACTTCAGCCTCCGATCGCCGACTGTTGGCGCGCGGAAGCGGCTGTAGCGATCATCGCAATAACACACAGGACCTTTAGCTTATTAGAGAAGATTCGCCGCCAGAGTTGCTCGTTCCTTCTCAGGCAAGGTGAGCGCGAGTTTTTCTATATCAACCATTGTGGCCATGTTAAAAGCATACCTCTCGGCGCGCCGGTCGAACAACACCTCTTGCCCGGAAACTTGGGCTCCAATCTCGGTCCTTTCAGTTTCGGGACTGTTCAACTGGATACCAAGCGTTCACGCGCCCGACCATCTTCCATGGGGCTTGACTTTGTTGACATTTGAGTTGTCCTGAGAATTCGCTGCCCCTCGCCGGAAACTGCGGGTTCTCTATTAAATTAAAGCACCCGCGGGAACCACGCTCCCAGAGCTCTATCGTTGAAGATACGGCGCTGATTGCTTCAGCGGCTTACCCTCAATATCCAACACGTCGACCGGTCCGATTGATCTGAGATCCTTCGCGAGTTTCGAGGCATCGCCGACAACGACTATTGCGGGATGGTCGCTCAGGATGTATTTCCGCGCCGCTTCCTGAACCTGCTCGGCGGTCACCGCTTCGATGCGCGAACGATAACCCTCCAGATAGTCGCGTCCGAGGTCGAGCATGTGGATCTGCATTATCCTCTCGGCAACGCCTCCCTGTGTCGAGAGCGAGAGCGAGAATAGTCCGTTCAGATAGTTCTTTGCGCCTTGCAGTTCGCGCGGTCCCACCTTTACGGCGCCCAGGCGATGGAACTCCGCAATCATCTCTCTTATGGCGCGAGCTGTAACCTCGGTGCGAGTCTCTGCGCCGCCAAAGAAGCTTCCTGCCTCTCGAAGCGCGCCAACCGAACTATACACATCGTAAGCGTAGCCCTTCCGTTCGCGGATGTTCAGAAAGAGCCGTGAGCCGGTGCCCGCTCCCAGAATTGAGTTCGCTACCAACAGCGGGAAGTAGTCCGCTGAGGAACGCTTGACCGCCAGTGTGCCGATCCGAAAATCGGCTTGCTCAGAGACCGGTCTGTTAACCAGGTAGACGCGCCTTTCCGTCGCACGGGGAAAGTCGAGGGCCTCCCGGACGTTTGTTGATTTCTTCTGCGGTTCCTTCCACCCTGCCAGAACCTCACGCGCTTTGATTTCCATCCTGCTCGCGTCGAAGTCACCAACGATGATAGCGACCGCGCCGCCCGGCCCGAAGTTGGACCTGTAAAACTGCGCGATCTTCTCTCGATCAAGCGCATCAATCGACGCGGGCGTCGGAGCGGATATTCCGTAGGGGTGTGAGCCGAACACGATTCGATCGAATTGCTCTCCGGCCAGAAACGCGGGGTCTTGACGCTGTACGACGAGGGTCTGAATTCGATTGCGCTTGTATAGCGCCACCTCGCTTTCGGGAAAAGCCGGATGCAGCAGCACGTCCCCCAGCAAATCCATCATTCGCTCGGCGTTCTCTGCCACGACAGACAGTGCCACCTCAGCGTAGTCGTCGTTCGCTGATGACGAGAGGCGTCCACCGAGCGTCTCCACTTCGCGAGCCAACTGTTCGCTGCTTCGGGAACCCGCGCCTTCGGTGATTAGTTCAGCCGCCGCCTCCGCAAGCGCCATCTGACTCGTCAACTCGGCGATGCCTCCTGAGGGCGCAATCGCCGGAGGCATGCCTACGAGAATCGTGACGATTGGTGATCTGTGGTCTTCAACGAACAGAACTGTCAGGCCGTTCTCAAACCTGGTTTCACGGACCGCCGGCAGCGTGAAAGGTCTTGGCGCATCAGATCTAGGAGGGTGTTTACGCCATGCGTCGGGTTGCTTCTTGCCGCGCGCTCTCTGCGGGCTCCCCACAACCGCGGAAGTGCTGAGAAATTCAAGCAACAACACGAGCGATAGAAGCGCAAACAGGCTGATCCTGGCTCGCGTTATCGGCTGTTCCTGGTTTGGGTGGTGATTGATCACGGCGTTTTGCTTTGCGGCGCGCCCGGAGTTTGGCCACTCACTGCGCGAATACTGAGCACCGCTTTGTTTGCCGGCACTAGGTACCTCCGAGCCGCATCGCGTACTTGCTCAGCGGTGACTGCGAGGAAGCGGTCCATTTCAGCGTTGATCAGCGACGGATCTCCATCAAACATCGTGAACTCGGCAAGAGCAAGCGCTCGGCCAAGCGCTGTCTGGAGGCTTGAGTTCTCGCCTTCCGAGCCGGCCAGAAAGCGATCCAGTCTGTACTGATTCTTTACTTTGATCAGTTCGTCAGCGGTCACTCCCTCAGCCTTGATCCGCTCGATCTCAGCGTCGACGATCGCCTGCACGTCCTCACTTCTTGTATCCGGTTTGTGGATTGTAAACACCGCGACCTGTCCCGGTCCGCGGCGCGCTTCCAGGGTCCCCTGCACTTCGAGAGAGACCGCCCGTTCCTTGACGAGCTTCTGATAGAGCCGCGCGCTTTGGCCGTCGCACAGAATAGACTTGAGCATCGCAATCGCGTAGAAGTCCGGCGAATGGCGAGCAGGGACCTTCCAAGCCAGCGAGACAGCCGGCATTTGAGCGTGGGTATCATCTATTGCGGCTGTGCGCGCGGCCACTTCGAACGGCTCCGAGACGTCGACCTGGGGCGGCGGCTTGTGCCGGGGAATCGAGCCAAAGTATTTGCGGACTAAAGCTTCAGCCTCGCTAGTGTTTATGTCGCCGGCGATCACAAGCACGGCATTATTGGGGGCGTAATAAGTCGCGAAGAAGCTGCCAACGTCGGTTACGGTCGCGGCGTCGAGATCGCTCATCGAGCCTATCGTCGAATGAGCGTTGGCCCAGTTACTAAAAACCATCTCGTCCATCTTCAAGAGGGCCGGCCAGTATGCCTGGTTGTCATAACTCAAGCGCTTCTCTTCTTTGACGGCGTCCCTCTGGTTCTTGAGGTTTGGTGCGGTGATCTTCAAAGAACGCATGCGATCGCTCTCGAGCCACAACGCAAGCGCGAGTTGATTCGACGGCAGGAACTCGTAAAAGTTGGTGAAGTCAGAATGCGTAGCCGCGTTCAACACGCCGCCGTTGCTTTCAATGTATCTGAAGTGCGCCGCTTTTCGGACGTTCTCGGAGCCTTGAAACATCATGTGCTCAAAAAGATGAGCGAACCCCGTGCGGCCCTTCACCTCGTTGCGCGAGCCGACGTCGTAGTACACGGCTACCGCTACAACCGGCGCCGAGTGATCTTCGGAGAGAACGACGCGCAGGCCGTTCTCGAGTGTAAACCGTGAGAACGGGACCTTGAAGGTTTGCGCTCTCGTCGCGGGCTGAAGGGCGGCGACAATGACAGCGATGAATGAAACGGTGCTCAGAAGTCTCTTCACAGAGTATCGACAGTCTACGCGGCGAGGGTTGCGTTTTCAAATGTTGCTAATGACATTGCAGGGGCGGCCCGTTTCTGACTGCTGCGGCAAGTCCGCGCGACGCCGCTTTTGATTCCCGGTGATTGGAAATCGAAAGACTTAGAAGAATAGACAACAGAACCGAGCATGCCAAACTACCGATGTTCCGTAGTTAACTTCTCCGGCCAACCGGAGCGGGGGCAAGCCACCCTTCCCGACTACGAGCATGCCAAACTACCGGATTAGGCCTTTACTTTCTTCTTAGCCTCCGGATACGCAAGCGCCCGTTCCAGCGTGAGCTGGTTGAACTCGGTGATCTCCTTGTACATCGTCTGGGCACTGACGCCATCGCCGCTCTTCTCGTAAGCGCGAGCGAGCAGAAGCTTGTGGAACGGATCGGTAAGGTCAGTCTGCTTCAGCTCTTCGACGGCTTTGGCGTAATCGCCTGCTTCGAGCTTCAAGTAGCCAGCCAGATAATGATACGCCGGCCAGAACTGCTCGCCATCCTTGCCACCGTCTTCGATCATCTTCTTTATCAGGTCGGCCTCTTTCCAGGCTTCCTCACGCTTGCCCATCTTCGCAAGCGTTCGAGCCGTGCCGTGATGAAGCCTCCCCAGCCATATCTTCTTCTGCATCTCGTCAAGGTTGCTCCCGGGGATCGTGTCGTAGCCCTTCTGGTAAGCCTTCATCGCATCCTCGGCCTTGCCATATTCGAGGTGCAATCGTGCGATTGAATTCCAGATGAACACAGCCGGGAAGTTCTGCTGCTGCGGTGAGGTCTGGTAGTCGGCCGCGTAAGCCTCGAGCGTCTTGACCGCGGACTTGATGTCGCCTTGATAGATGTACGCGAATGCCAGTCCGTAGTTGGGGCCGAACGGCGCGCTGCCTTTCACCTGCTTGGCCAGCGACACGCCAAAGAGCTCACGGGCCTTCGCATAGTTGCCCTTCAACAATTCAGTGTTGCCCAGAAATGTGTATACCCGAGGAGTGCTGCCATCGAGCTGGAGTGCTTTCTCAAAGGAGGCCTTTGCTTCGTCGAGTTTGCCGAGATTCGCGTACACCTGACCGAGTAACATCTGAACCATTCGGTCATCGGGGTACTGTTTCACCAGGTCGAGAAACATCGTGAGGGCTTCGGCCGGCTTCTGGGCTCGAGTGAGCAGAACGGCCTCGATGTATCGTCGCTCTCCATCCGAAGCGGTCTTCGCAAGTTCAGCAGCTTTGTCGCTGTACTTCTTTACGTCCTCCGGTGTTGCGGCCGTGGTCCCCAGAAGATAGTAACCAAACGCAAAGTTGGGATCGGCATCGACCGATTTCTTCGCAAGAGCATTCAGGTCGGGACCGAATTGAAACGTCTCGATCCGGTTGACGATCTGTGCAACGTAGTCTTTCGCTTCTTTGGAGTCAGTTGAGAACTCGATCTTCCGTTTGCTGTTGGTATCTTTGAAACCGAAAGCGCTGGAAGCGGCGAGCGTGATAAGAATCAAAACGGCAAGGACGCCGCGCGAGTAGTTGGGTTTCATCCTTTACTCCTTTTAGAGGAACTGTTGTTGAGGCACACTTCAAATCCGACATCGAGGCCGGTTTGTTGATATTGAACGGATAGACTTTGATTAAACGACAGGAAAAGGGACGAAGTTTCTAGAGAGATCCGATTTGACTGGGCTTGAAGGGTTGTTTTCGCTGGATGCCGGACGCGCCGGGTCGATTCAAAAAGTTGAATCAGCCAGAGCAACGGGAAACAAACAAGAAAAGAGGCACGAGCTTAGACGCTCACGAGATTACGCCGAGCCGCCGGCCCACCTTATCGAACGCTCCAAGCGTCCGGTCGAGATCCTCGCGTGTGTGAGCCGCCGAGATCTGCGCGCGCAAACGGGCCTCGCCCTTCGGCACGACCGGATACCAGAGCCCTTTGATGTACACGCCTTCTTTCAACAGCTCCTGGCTCATGTCCTGAGCGATCGCCGCTTCGCCAACCATCACCGGGACTATCGGGTGGCGTCCCTCGATGATCTTGAATCCAAGTTCGACGATGCGACGGCGGAAATAGGCGGTGTTCTCGCGAAGCTGGTTAACGATGGACGGATCTTCCTCGATGATCGTTATCGCTTCGATCGATGCGACGACGACCGAGGGAGGCATCGTGTTCGAGAAGGTATAAGGCCGCGACTTCTGACGAAGGAACTCGATCAACGGCGCGCGGCCCGCGATGAAGCCTCCCGAAGCGCCCCCCAGCGCCTTGCCGAATGTCCCCGTTACTACGTCCACCTGTCCGAACACGCCGAGCTCTTCAATTGTACCCCGGCCGGTCTTTCCCAAAGCACCTGTTGCGTGCGATTCGTCGACAAACAGCAGCGCGTTGTGTTCGGTCGCCAGACTGCGAAGCTCCGCCAACGGCGCGAGCAATCCTTCCATCGAGAACACACCATCGGTAGCAATGATCTTGATGCGATAATTCTTATCGCGGTCTTCTTCGAGCATCTCGCGCAGATGATTCACGTCGCCGTTGCGATACAAACGCGAAACAGTTTGTTTGGCGACCGCGCGGCAAAGACGAACGCCGTCGATGATGCTCGCATGATTGAGCTGGTCGCTGTAGATCACGTCCTGATAGCCGGTCTGACCGAAATCATTCGCCAGCAGCGCGGTGAAAAAAGCTTCATTGGCGGCGAAGCATGAAGAGTGAAGAATTGCCGCTTCACAGCCTACGAACTTTGCGATTCGCTGTTCGAGTTCGACGTGAATCGGCTCCGTCCCGCACAGGAACCTGACCGACGCCATCCCGTAGCCCCACTCATCGAGCCCGCGATGCGCGGCAGCTTTGATGCGTGGATGATTAGAGAGCCCGAGATAATTGTTCGACGCGAGCATCACGACCTCGCGGCCGCCGACCATCACATCGCCCCCCTGTTCGCTTTCGAGCGGAACTTCGTACTTGAAGGTCTTTGCTTCTTTGATGTTCTCAAGCTCGCGATTAAGTGTGGAGTAGAGTTCACTCGGATTCATTCAGTTACGCCCCTTTTCGGTCCGGTCAGTTGATAGAGCAGGAGCCCGGTCCGCGCGGATCTCCGCAGCTACCGCAAGGTCCAACCGTCGGGCCGGGATCAAACACACGCTGCCCGTTGCCGAGGTTGAATACCGACAATTGTTTTTCAAGCGTAGTGCCCTTGCATGAAGGGCACTCGAGTACTGTAGAAGTCTGCACGAATTTCTCAAAACCGTGATCACAGTCTTTGCATACGTACTTGAATATAGGCATCGTTCCTCCCGTTAGAACCTTTTGGCACGAGCCGTCGCACGGCGTTAGCATCGCCGCGCCTGAACTAATTAAGAACACGCACGTAGGGCGGTTTTAGGACTCAGTCATGCTCTGGGAGATTCTATCCTGTAGCTCGCGGAGTTCCGGACAGCGCCCAATCAACCCGGCATAGTTCGCGAGCGTCTCCCTCATGAGCAAATCCCTTCCACCACCTGCACGCTTAGAGTCGCCGTACACCTCAAGGAACGGTTGAAACACCTGCTCCTTCACAGAGGTGTTACTTCGAATGTCGGACCATGACGCTTGTAGTTTATCGATATGCCCGGCGAGCAGCCAGGCCTCGACTTCTTGGACAGCAGCACAACAAAACAGCAGTACTCCTCGATCCATTGCCGTTCTCTCGAGATACTCAAACTCCGCTCTTTTGTCTCTACCGTCGGCGTCAGGCAAGAACAGAAGGAGGTTAAAGTGAGCCCATCCATCAATCACTTCATTAACGATGAGGGCCTTCGCGTGCTCGTAGCCCCTCGCTCTTGGGGCCTCTAGAACTTTGACCTTAGAGTTGGGCTTGCCACACTCAAGCATCATGCGCTCAACAAGCGGCTTGAGGATGTATCCGTTGTATGTCGGGTCTTCCGGCACAACGAGGACATCGAAGCTCACAGCGCTTCCTCCAGCCATCCTTCCGCGAACAGCTCCCCTATGGACTGCTTTTGCACAATCTGGTTGAAGTTGGGTACTTTGTTTAGCGGAACGATTTGCGATGCGCCAGTATCCTCATCGCGGCTACAGAAGAACGTACTCGAATACTCGCTTGGCCTTAGCCATGCCAACACAACCGGAGAGTGCGTCGTCGCCATCACCTGTCGGTCCTGCGATGCCTGCGATCTGAGCAACTCAACCAGTAGTCGGAGTCGGCTCGGGTGTATGCCATTCTCAATCTCTTCGATGGTAAGGATGTCGGGCATGTCTGGTTGAAAGAAGGCTGCGGTTATGGCTGCGAATCGAAGCGTGCCGTCCGAGAGAATCGGGGCAGGGTATTCGGCACTCCCTTGCCTTATTGCGAACAATGGTTCTTGAAGCGCGCCCTTTAGAACCGTCACGTCGTCTAGCTCTGTTGGAGTCAGTTGTCTAAGCCAGGAGACGTATGCAGACCTTGTGGTTTCGTCCGCGTAAATTGCGTTTATAAGCGCCGCGAAATTCTCGCCGCGCTCTCCCATGCGTCGAACCGTTTGCGCTTGCGAGTATTCGCGAAGTATCGCAGGAGACGGGTCAACCTTCTGGGTATTGCTTAGTGCGCGCGTCACCGCTTCGATTACCTTGCGATGACTCGGAGTGCAACTCGGGTCGCGCAACAACTGGTGTAAGACGGGTTTTGATCTCTGAAACGGAATATGAGGTTTGCGACCCCGGCCGCTCGAGTTGTAGCGGACTGTAATGAGGGGCCTGTCCCAAGAGCTATCAGGCGGAAGGCTGTCGAATACCTCGGTGCCACCGACTGATAGGCGTTCATCAAGAACCCAGCCATCCTTGGGGGAGATGACGATTAAATAGCGGACATGTGGATTACTTGTTCCGACGGACACCCTTGACTGAACACTAAAGATAATTGCGTCGCTGGCTCTGCCGCCAACCTTGTTAATAAAACCCGCCTTACCGCTGCCGCCTCTTATCGGCTCCCAGACATCACTGTTTGCGCTCTTTGGTTTGCCGTTAAGTATTTCGTCGATCGTGAACCCGTAGCCTATGCCTTGTAAGACTCTGAGTGCGTCAAAGAAATTAGATTTGCCGCTGGCGTTAGTACCAATGAACAGATTCAAGTGGCCGAGGGTCAGATCAACATTCTGTAGGCTCTTGAATCCTTGTATATAGATGTTAGTAATCACGCTCTACCTCCGCGTCAGCTAACGGTTACTATCCGGCGTAAGGAGAAGCTTCACAGCTTCGTGGTTGCGCACCAACTCAAAGCCTCGCTCGAAATCTGAAAGCGGGACTATTTCCTGGGCGATGATCCTCGCGAGCCGCGCCTTCAATCCTGACTTCTCCGCGGCCAGCAGGTCCAGCATTGCGTACCAGGTCTCGAATAGCCGCCGCCCGAAGATGCCTCGAATCGTCACGCCCTTCCACACAGCGTACTTTCCGAAATCATACGAGCGCAGCGGCCGCGACGGGATACCCAGTAACAGAATCTGCCCGCCATTCTTCACTATCGTGCCCGCGTCGTTGTAAGCAGCTTCGGCGCCCGACATCTCGAGCACGACGTCGACACCGCCGCCGTGTTCGTCGCGGGCACGCTGGAGCATTTCGTTTTGTTGACCAGGCGCGGCATCTTCATTCGTGTCGAAACAGAAATCCGCGCCAAGCTGGCGGGCAGTCTCGAAACGCTTTGCAAGGTGGAGCGCGTCGAATCCGCGCGGATTCGAAAAGTCGGTAATGTAAATCCGCGCGGCGCCCAGCGTCCTTGCAACCGCGGTCGACATCAACCCTTGCGCGCCGCATCCAAGTATCGCAACCGTTTTGCCTTCGACTCGTCCTTCCATGACTGTGTGCACGGCGTTGCCAAGCGCATCCAGAAAAGCCCCGAACCGCGGCGGTATCACATCGCGTCCGCCGAAGCGTTCGAGGTTCACCAGATTGCCGGCGGGAACAACGACGTATTCGGCAAACGCGCCGTCCAGATGCACGCCCTTCACGCGAATGTTCTTGCAGATGTGCCGCTGGCCGGTCGCGCACTGCTGGCAGTGCCCGCAGAAGATATGCATCTCGGCGGTCACATAATCGCCGACGCCGGCAACACCGGGATGGACGTCTTCGCCGACTTCGACGACTTCACCACAGAACTCGTGGCCGACGATGATAGGCTTGTAACGTGAGACATCGCCGCCGTTGTAATTCAGCATCTCGTCGCGCATCCCGGGCCTTGATGTGATTTGATAGATGCTCTGGTCGGTCCCGCATATCGACGCCGCTTCGACGCGGATCTTGACTTCTGAATGACCCACGCGCGGCTCTGGTTCATTGCTTACAAGCTGGAGGCCGTCTTCGATGAGATTCTGTTTTTTTAGTGCCTGCATTCATTCTCCTCGGAAAAAGTTCGTAGTTCGGCCTTCAGGCGGAAGTTCGTAACGATTCGCTGGAGACTATCATACGAACTACCGCCTGAAGGCCGAACTACGAACTTTTTATATTTTCAGGGCGTCTTCTCGGCCGCTTTCGGGCCGCCACGGATTTCCTCGCCTCGGTAAGTTCCGCCTGCACCCTTTTCGTTAGCTTCGAAAAGATCATCTCGTAAGAATTCTTGATAAGACCTTTGATCTCCGAATCGTTGAGCGCATCCAGGCGTTCGAGCATGACCCACTTGTTGCGAGCGGTGTAAGGCGCCGGGATGATTCCCTCAAGTTCGATCAGCTCGTCGAACTTCTCGGGCGTGCACTTGAACGAGAGCGAATGAGGCGGATCGAGACTCATCCCGGCGAAGATCTTTCCTGAAATTCGAAACAACAGATCGTTGCCCCATTGTATGTCTTCTGTTGCGTGTGGAAGCGAGAGGCAATGGTCGCGAATGGAGTCAAGATTCATCTTTGATTCTCTCTATTCGAAGATCTCAGGAAGTGCGGCTTGCACCAGCTCGTGCACCCTTGATGCATACGTCGGCGTTCGTTTCATCGTTGAACCGGGTGCGCTGGTCCCGCTCGTGTTCAGGGATTTCAAAGTAGTGCTGAGGTCGCGCGTACGCTATGTCCATGGTGATCTCATCGTGCTCTTCGTCGCAGATACTGCACTTCCACTTCGCCATCATCTATCCCTCTGAAGCCGCCCGCCGAAGACGATCCATAACGGCCGCGCCTTCACCGGCTTCGCTGATGCCTTCAATGATGATCACGCGAGGGTTCTTCTTATCGAGTTGCCGCAGCATTGCATAGATCGAGTGAGCATAATTTTTCGCGCTGCTTCCCAGTCTAAGCGCACAAAACTCTGGGTCATCGATCTCCACAGAGGAATGACCCGCGAAGCCGACACTGCCGGTCTTCAAGTATTCTCTGCAAACACGCTCCAGCAATTCTGCCGAGCCCTGCTCGATCAATATGACTCGAGCGCGAGGGCTGTAGTGCCGGTGACGTGTGCCCGGCGAGCGCCGCAACTCTTCCTCGGAAGCCACACCCTCTACAGTCCCGATCACCTCACTCAACATCTCTTGCGTTATCCATCCGGGCCGCAAGATCACCGGCGGTTCAGCAGTCAAATCCAGCACTGTTGATTCGATTCCGATATTCGTAGACCCTCCGTCGAGGACCAAATCGATCCGCCCGCCCAGGTCGTCGAGTACGTGCGCTGCAGTCGTTGGGCTCGGTCTGCCAGATACATTGGCGCTCGGCCCAGCGATGGGAGTGGTTGCTGCTCGTATCAGCTCAAGCGCGATCCTGTTCCCGGGCATTCTTACGGCAACCGTCGATAAGCCTGCCGATACCGACGCCGCTACTTCCGGCTTTCGCTTGAGCACCAGAGTAAGCGGGCCAGGCCAGAACTTCTGAATCAGGCCCTCGGCCTTATCTCCTACACTGCCGGCGACGCGGTCAAGCATGTCGCGGCTGTCGACGTGAACGATACACGGGTTGTCGGCGGGTCTGCCCTTCGCTTCAAAAATCTTGCGCACCGCATTCTCGTTCATCGCATCCGCGCCCAGGCCGTAGACGGTCTCGGTAGGGAAGGCAACCAGCCCGCCGTTGCGAATGATCGATGCTGCAAGTTCAATTGCCTTTTGTTGCGGGCGTTCCGGGTCTAGCTCGAGAACCTGGGTCATTGAATGAAGGTCTGTAAGCAAAGACGTAGACGGCCGACCGGAGACCGAAGACCGAAGACCGTCATCCGTCGTCGGTCGTCAGTCTACGTCTCGGTGGAGAATGTTGAACTAATAGTCAAAGCTCGCCTCGGCCTTTACCCGCGCGACGAACTCGTCAAGCGGCGCCGGTCCTTCGTCGCCTTTCTCACGCGAGCGAACAGCCACCGCCCGCGACTCCGCTTCCTTTGCGCCGGTGACGAGCATGTACGGAACCTTTTCGAGCTGCGCGTCGCGAATCTTTGCTCCGATCTTATCGTCGCGCACGTCCAACTCGACGCGAATCTCTTCGGCGAGCAGTCGCTCGTAGACCTCGCGCGCGTAATCGGCGGTCTTCTCAGAGATCGACAGCACTTTCGCTTGCACCGGCGCCAGCCACAC
>Ga0137359_10000704_pt1 | contig 25365 bp, 29 predicted proteins | sample Mad1_40_16metaG_FD_108281 | JGI IMG/M metagenome (GOLD analysis project Ga0137359, IMG submission 108281) | Vadose zone soil microbial communities from Angelo Coast Range Reserve, California, USA - Mad1_40_16 metaG | ecosystem: Environmental > Terrestrial > Soil > Vadose zone | place: USA... | reverse complement strand
TGATACTCGGCACGAGTGATTTCAGTCCACGGCATGGTGCTCTCCCTCGAATCTTCGCAAATCCGATGGAATCACAGCCTGCTGAAATCACTCACTGCTTTTTGGGTCAGGCTCTGAGGAGCGCGCTCTTGGCGCGCGTCTCGAAGGATGACACAATTTCATGGTTCGAGACGGCGCAAACGCGCCTCCTCACCATGAGGACTTGCGTCCAGCTAGCGTGAGGCCCCATGCCGCGAGCGCGGCCATCAGAAGCGAGAGCAATACGTTGTAGCCGGCGAGCGAGAGGCCGAGAAAACGCCACTGCACCTCGTCGCAACGGATCACTTTCACGGCGTCGAGCCGCTCCAGCATGCTCGCGGCGCTGCCGAAATTTCCGACCGGGCCAGAGCATTCGGTCGGCCCCTGCCAAAATTGCCATTCGACGCCGGCGTGATAGGCGCCGAGTACAGCATTGCCGAGCATGGCAGTCGCGAGAATCGCAAACCCCACAACCAGCACCCAGCGCGGCGCTTCCCGCCCCGCAGCGAATGCCATCAGCCCGCCGAGCGGAATCGCCAGATAATACGCGTAGCGCTGCTCGAGGCAGAGCGGACAGGGGCGGATATCGAGCACCAGCTGAAAGAACCACGCACCCGCGAGCGTCGCCGCGGCAATGGCTGCGATCGCCAGCGCCGCCAACACGGCCTGGCTGGTGCCGCGCGCAAGCGCCCTTGTTGCGGTAGCGTCAAACATCACATTCGTCTCCGATAACGACGCGTCCTATCCCGCCAACGCGACGATGTCGAGGCGAAGCGCCATCACACCGGAGTGTTAGTGCAGGAATGGGACGTCGACGGCCTGCGGCGGCAACGCCCGGCCGCCCACGGCGATCGCATCCGGTGCGAGGCACGCGCGGACGGCTCGGAAATCCATGCGACCAATCAACCTGATAAACGCGGGTTGACCGCCAGTCAGCGCCCGCTATATTCCGCCGGCTTCGCGACATCGGCCTTTCGGCTGAACGCGACAAGCCCCTGTGGCGGAATTGGTAGACGCGCTCGACTCAAAATCGAGTTCCGCAAGGAGTGCTGGTTCGATTCCGGCCAGGGGCACCAGAAGCTCTCCTCATAGCGAAACATAGAATCTCAAAAGCCAATGCAGCAGAGGCACTTCTGCGATTTTTTGACTCCATGGCGGGGCATGGAATTTCATGACTTCTCCTCGAAATACGGGTACGGTTGCGGGTACAAAGCGCCTGCTGATGGGTTAGCCGATGAAGCAAGCTGTGGCGCCTGCGCTATCGTTTCAACGGCCAAGAGAACATGCTTATGACCAAGAAGGTCACACGGCTAGAACTGCCCCACAAAGCTGCCGCCAGCGACAATCTAGTGAAAAGCCGCTATGGCGAGTTCCGACGAGCCGCGAAAGATCAGGATAATTTGACCACGAACGCGGTCTACCGCCATTGGAAAATGGCCGCCCTGATCCAGCGGCCAAGCTGCGACTTGTGTTCTGGAAGTGATATCCACAACCGCAACGGCGCGAGCCCCGGCAAATTGACGAAGACCCGCCGTTGGTCCGGATCTATTTGAAATGCCTCGGGATGCACCTTTAACGGTATGTCGCCGATCTTGCGGCGTGTCGAAGGGTCAATCACCGCCTTGCTCTCTTCAACAACGTTCCAGCGGCAGGATTAACTGATCGCAGCGCAGGTAAATGCAGTGCGTGCTACTTCAGCGTAAAGGCGCCCTAGCTTTCCCCCGAAATGCGATTGTCGATCAGTACTAAATTCGCCGCATAAAAATCTTATAACAACTCCGTGTCCGATCGGCGCTAGACCATCGCCGTTTCCTAGTTAGGCCACTGCGGTGATGTGAGCAGGCCGAAAGAAAGAAATTTCACAGCGCGCGTGCGGCAGTACTGGTGAAAAGAACGCACATTTAGGATGAGAAAGCATCCATTCTATTTTTTCTCTTTGAGGTAGGCGATGATGTCTGCACGGTCTTGTGCGTCGTCGACCTTGAATAACATTTTGGTGCCTGGAACTAAAGCGCTGGGGTCGATTAACCAGCGATCCAATGTGGCCTCATCCCAAGTCAAACCTGAATTCTTGAGGGCCAAGGAATAGCCGTAACCCTTGACGATCCCTGCGCGACGCCCAACGACACCACGATGTCTGGGGCCCACATCCTCGGCATCGATGAAATGGCAATCTATGCACCCTTCATGAAGCGTCCGACCACGGACCGGATCGCCCTTGAGGGTGGCTATCGCAGCCGGCCCGGATTGCGTGAATGCCACATCCGGCGCGAGTAAGAAGCCGACCACGACCGCGCATGCCACCAAGCCTTCCACGAATGTGTTTCGCTTCATCATATCGCTCTCGCACTTAGTTAAGGAACTGAAAGGCTGAAAAGCTCGCCCGATAGCGACAAGTAAATCCATCTCTGCGCTGCGATCAACTGCTCCAGCATCCAATTGTCCTATCCTAGGAGGGACGGTAGTTCTATGGAGGCATGAAACACACCAGCCACCCTGATATCGGCAAGCACCTCAAACAGGCCGAAGGCCATCTGCGCTCGGTTATTGCGATGATCGAGGATAGCAAACCCTGTGTCGAGCTAGCTCAACAGCTCCATGCCGTCGAAGCGGCTATCGCAAAGACCAAGAAGGAACTGATCCACGACCATATCGAACACTGTCTCGATGATAGACCCGACACGAAGACCGCCCTGTGCGAGCTGGAACAACTCGCCAGGTACTTGTGACGGCAACATGACCGATTTTGCTACTTTCCTTCAGGGCAGGAACGCACGGCTATTCGTGCCGAGCGCGATAACTTCTCAACGTACCATCTCGGTCGTAGACCTCGCGCCAATGCACCTCGTCGGTGAGCTGCATGCCGGTGAACTTTGCGCGGATTTGACTTCCGGAAAGCTTTTGCGAATGCTCAGCGGCAACCGCGCTAGCCTCAAGTGAGATTGAAGTCACGATTGCCGCCCCGAGCATCTTCAACAACGCGTTCATGGCGGGTACGAATCTAAAAGGGATCGGCGTTTCACGATTTCTTCCCGCACGATTTCAGGCACATTTTATATTCAGATTTGCACGTCGGGCCGGCATAATTTTTCATGCAGGCTCGTTGCTGGTCGCCGCATACTTTGCAGCTTGATTGTTGAGCTTGTGCCGTATGGTTGGCGCCACAAAGGCCGGCAACCATCAGCAACGCTATCGAAAAGCTTCTCATTGTGAGATTTCCTCTTGGTGTTGAAAACGGGAAAGCCTAGCTCTTCGTGCTCGCCGTCTTGTCGAGCGCGGCGCGCAGTCCCTTGGCGAGCTTCAAGGCATCGTCGTTGGCCCAAAAGTGCAGGAAGAACAGCCGTGGCTGCTCGTCCAGCATGTGGCTGTGCACGGCGGTCACGTCGATGCCATTCGCCCGCAACGCTTTAATGACGGGGTTCACTTCGTCACCCGCCAGAACGAAATCCCCGGTGATAGCGGCTTTCCCGCCACCAGTCGGCTGGAAGTTGATCGCCGTAGCCATGCCCAGCGGTCCCGCAGGCGTAAGTTGCATTCCGCCTTCCGTGATCGGGTCGCGCCGCGGTACTCCGAACTGATAAACGCCACCGTTCGCTTGGCCTTTGGCGCCAATGAGCTGATCAAGCTGGGCTGTGTCGAGATCGACCGCCGGTGGAGCAGCGGCTGCGGCTGGGGTAGCGAGCGGAGTCTTGCTTGCACTGAGCGCATCACGAATAGCCGCCGCCATCTTGGCCGGGTCGCCATGACCGCCGACATGCATGTAGAACGTCGCGGGACTGGCGCGCAGCAAGTGATTGTGCACGGCCGTGATCTCAAGTCCGCTTTCGATCAGCTTGAGCATCACCGGATTGATTTCGGTTTCCAGCAACACGAGATCGCCCATGACCATGGCACCTCCGTGCGCCGGCTTGAACGCAACCCAGCCGCCCAGGGCAAATGCCGGTTTGACCGTGACACCATCAAGCGTCACAGTGAGATCGGTGCGGGGAAAACCATACCGATGCACGTCACCAGACACCGCAGGTTTTCTGCCAAAAGCGTCATCGACCTTTTGCCAGTCAACTTCCTGCGCGCTCGCGCCGGCAGTAAAGGAAGCCGCGAAGATTGAAGCCATGATCCCAAGCATCTTGCGCATTGTTCGGTCCTCCTGGTTGTTTGTAGCCCGTTCTTGTTCCTATCAACGTCAAGGTCGCATTCGTTCGCCCTAGCGATCGCGTGGCGACCATGACAACAGCACCCAGCCGGAGCCTCCACCGAGCGCTTTACCCATGGCGATGAATTCCGCACGCCACCGCTCGAACGAGCCGAAATCGCGAGCCAGCGCTTCCTGGAGGGGTTGCATCAGGTTCGCTCTGATCACCGAGACTTTCGAAGAAATGCTCATGAAGGATCATCGAATTCATGGCGACAAGTTCTTCGCGCTTGAGGCCATTCACCAGAAAGCCGGGAGCGTTGGCATAATCGAGTTCGGCGAGCTTCTCCCCAATAAGGTTCAGCCGCTTCACAGCGCCGCCATAGTTGTTTTCGTAGTGGCTGATGATCAGCCGCTCGAACATTCCTTTGATTCGCGCCGGATCGCATCCGAGCGGCTTCATGTTGTAAGACATCAGTATCTTTCCTCCGCCGCAGGAAGAGGGGTGATTGTGATGCTATCGAACCGCGTCACGCTGTCGGAGTTGGTCCAGAGCGCCGTTCGCCCCGGGAAGGAGAGGATTTTGTCGTAAGCCGTGACCACCCAAACTCCGTCGAGTGAAACCGTAAATTGATCATTTTCCGCTCGGATGGCCAGCGTATGCCAATTGTTATCGGCGATGTCCGCGTCGACCCCGGCAATCTCTTCCGTATCGCCTTTAGATACACGCAGGAACAGAATTCTGTCTTGGCGCGCATCTGCCTCGACCAGATAATAGGTGTCAGACGCCATCACACGCAGCGCGACCCCGCCCCCTCGATTGGCTTTGCCACTAACCGCTTTGAAGCGAAGGCTGATATCTTCGTTTTTTAGTAAGACGGGTCTGTAGATCGCAAGCGGGGATGCGTCCTCGCTTGCTATCATTCCGGAGTGCTCGATAGCAGAGCCCGCCGTTGCGGTTGCGTCGCGGACGACCGTCCATTGATCCTGAGTCGCACCGCTCGGAAATAAGTCGAAATCGGCCGGCCGAGTTCCAACCTCATTCTTTCCGATATCGATAAATGTCGCTTGAGCGCTTCCGCCCAACTCGGGGCATATGATGCACCCTACACCTAAAAACGCCCAAAGAATGCCGGTTCGCCCACACATGAGTGCGCTTCTTAGTGACACCTTAAGCCCCCACTGCTCGACCTCATCCGGGGAGCAATGAATGGCAGGTGCGACGACCCGATCGGCGTGAGCAAAATCGGCGGCGCGTCGAACATCGACGACGATCACCGCTGCGTCGAAACCGAGCCGTGCATAGAGATCATGTGGAGAAATTGAGTACTTATCTCGGTCCATCGCGCAACCCTCCTCGAGAAATCGAGTGGTGCGCAGTGCTTGGACCGGAGCCTCAAGGGGAGACTGCATATTCCCCTGCTGAATTTTTAATCCGACCTATGCGCAAAATCAATAGAAACAATAAAAAGGGAACCTGACTTTGGCGCGCTTACCTTGAAAGTCTCTATGAAATCGAGGGACCTCATGAACGGTTCACCGCCTTTCCTTCCGCTAGTTCCTCAGGCGGCTTAGTGTGACGAAATGAGAAGAGAAGCGCGACGTCATACATAATTTTCAGTCCACCGCACACAACGAGCGGCAGCCCGGAAAACGACGAGGCGAGCAACGCTCCTGCGAGAGCAGGGCTAAGCGATGATGCAAGGCTGCGGGGCACGGCGGTTATGCTGGCCGCGGCAGGTCGTTCGGGAGGCGTCACCACGGCCATCACGTATGAGGTCCGCGTCGGGACGTCCATCTGCGACAGCGCCGAACGAACCAGCAGCAGGCCAAGCACCGCCATCAGATTAGTCGAAAAGGCGGCGAGGATCAGACAAAGACTCGACGGGATGTGCGTGAAGACCATCGTGTTCACGAGGCCGAAGCGTTTTGCCAGCCGCGCGGCAACCGGGTAAGAAAATGCGGCCAGGACATTGGACCAGAAGAAAAACAAACTTGCAGCAGTGAGCGACAACCCGAACCGCTCAAACAGCCACAGAGCGACCAGGGACGGCACCGCAAAGCCACCGGCGAATGCATCCAGGCTAAATAGCGCGGCAAGTTTATAGACAATCCCCTTCGAGCGACCTAGCGCAACCGGACGAGACGCAAGTTCGTGCGGTTGAGCGTGAGGCAAATATCGATAGATGGCCGCGGCAAGGAGACCCAGTGCCGCATAAAAATAAAACATTGCTTTGAGAGCGTCGATGTAGCTCGCGCCGACCGACACCAAAGCCGTCGGTGCGGCGGCCGCTAATGCGCCGGCGGCCGTAGAAAGTCCACCGATCAAACTGTAGTGCGCAAAAATACGGGTGCGGTCATGGTCCGGCGCTTCCCGTGCCAGCATGGCATGTTCGAGCGGTACAAATAGCCCGATGTCTCCGCTCGAAGGATTCATTGTGCCTATAAAGGCGACGACGAGAACGAACGCGAATTGCTCGGTGGCCTGAAATGCTAGTCCTGTCGCCACTGTTGCAAAGGCGCCGACCAACAGAAGATTACGCAGGTTCCTGCCGGGAGCGAGAAACCCGATCGCGAGCGTCACGGCGGCCGTCCCAAGCAGGGCCGCACTCGCGACAATTCCGATTTGAAACGGACCGAAGCCCAGCTCGGACAAATATGCCGGCAGGATGATGATCGCGAATCCGTCGCCGAAGCCACGCGCAGCGCGCGCGGCGTATAACAGGTGGACGTCCGATGATCTTCTCACAGGAACCCTTCGATCGACCCGGTTGGCTTGGTGTTCAGTTACTCGACGGGACTCACCGTGTAGTCTGAGAAGTGCATGTAGCTGTCGGCTTTTGACCAAAGACCGATGCGACCAGATACTGGAGCCGACAAGGTGTGTTCCAGGTATAGTTTTCCGTCGAGATAGCCTTCCAATTTGGTACCGTTAATCCGGATTTTGAGGTCATGCCATTGCTTGCTGGCCGCGGGTGCATTTCGAACCCAGGAAACCGATGACCGTTTGCCCTTTTCAAATCTCCAGAGAACCAGATTATTCTCCAGACAATTCGCACGAAGCGCCAGATAGTCACCGTTCGGCTTCAGGTTGAACAGTATGCCGGCTCCCTGATCGATGCGGCCTGACAATCCCTCGAACCGCACCGTGATCTCCCCGCCTTGGAAATCTTGCACATCTTTGGCGACCGTGTACGGGTAGTACGCATAGGCTTGAACCCGATCGAGAAACTCAGCATAGCGCTCGCCGTAAAGGGCTCTTGCCTTGTCGGCGACCCCGGCGGAGGACTGTCCCTCTTTCCATTGCCGCCCATCGACAGCCAGGACGTTTTTCCCGCCTTCGCTTTCGATCCGCCAGATGCCGACGACAGCCACGAGCGACTTTGGCTCCGCGCCAACCGTCTCAGTTGAGAGGTCTATTTTTGTCGGCTGCTCTGCCGCAACAGGCCGCACCCACAATGCGAAGCCGAGAGCCGAGGCCACGATGATTCCGATCCCATTCCTCATCTTCATGACAGTACCTCCTTCGTGAGCTTACGGTAGTTGACTGGGAGACGCCGGCTGCACCACCAGAGGAGAGCGATGCAGAATGGCAGTCCGCAAAAGAACCAAAGAAGAGCGAACTGTCCTGGAGCAACCAGCGGATAGCCCGGATAGTCGCCTCCCGGGGCAGGTGCGGGAGGCTTGACCTCCGCGAGGCTGTACAGCAACGGGAGAATCTCGCGCGGACTGGTCGAGCGGCTGATGTCTGATCGACGGCCGTAAGTGTATTCGACCTCCCCGTAGCGATCGTCGCCAGCGTTGATCGGGAGACTTTGCCGTCCGCCCGCCAGGCGGATTGACAGATTCGGCAGCACGCGCTCCAGCTTCGCCAGCACGTTGCGCTGCAGATCGGCGTAGCGCGGGTCTTCCGGCGCCAGATGAACCGTCACGACCAAAGGCTCCGCCAATTTGGCGAGCACGCGCTGGTCGAGCACTGGAAACGAGTTGCGTCGGTCCTCGGTGACATCGATTGAAAGCCTGATCTGGGTCGCCAGGCCGAGGACGATCGCCGCTACAAGGACGCACGCTATCGAGCGAACGAGCTTATTGCGGACATGAACGCCCGGCGGCAGCCAAATGGTCGCAAGCGCGGCGAAACCACACACGGCCGTGCCAACGCCGACGACAAGACCCGCCGATAGCAGGCCCTGCTCGAACGTGCGCAATACTTGAGTCAACGACAGGCTTGCGACCCATTCGAGAAGGCCAGGATGACCGGCCACCGTAAAATCCAGCACCCATGAGCCGATCGTGAAAGCGAGCGTAACGATCGCGGCAGTCGCCGCACTTTCCGACACCGACGCCGCGAACAATGCGATGGCGCCGACAAGTAGCCCATAGAGCAGGTGCCCAAAAAGCAGGTTCAACGTTTCCGGAGCGGACAGGTGCCCACCAAACAGTCGCCAGATAGCCAGCGCCGAAAATGCGGGGACGCTTGAAAGCACCCACGCTGCAAGAACCGTCACCAGCTTAGCCGTGATCAAGGTGGCAGAGTGATAAGGCATTTGAACCAGAAGACGCAGTGCTCCCGTTTCTTTTTCCTGACCGAGCACACGAATCGCGACAAAAGGAAATAAAAGTGTGACGGCGACATAGGAGGCACCAAGCGTAGGCACCAAAACGCCGTCCAATGGTGACAGACTGCTTGCAAGCACCGGAGACTGCAGGCCGGCGCTACTGGCCTCGCCATACAGCGAAACCGCCTGGAAGAAGCTGTACCCGATCAAGGGACACATCAGCAGCAGCATCGTCCATAACGCGCGACCACTGAGGATCTCCCACACCTCCTTGACGAGCAGCGGCTGCAGCGGAGCGCTTTGAACGTGGAATGTCTCAGGTGAGGGCAAGGAAGATATCCTCCAGGTTTCCATCGACAATTCCAGTCCGCGCGCGGAGATCGTTTAGTGTTCCCACACCACGAACATGGCCATCCGCAAGCAGAATAAAGCGATCGCAGACTCGCTCAGCGTCCCGCAGCTGATGGATTGCAAGGACGAGTGTGCGGCCCTTGGTGACCTCTTTGCGCAGCACGCCAACAATCTCGCGAATCTGCCGAAGATCGAAGCCATCGAACGGTTCGTCCATGAGAAGTAGCGGGTGCGGCGTGAGCAGTCCCAGCGCCAACATCAACCTGCGGCCGTAGCCCTTCGACAGCGAATGCACGCGCTTTTGAAGAACCGGCGTTAAACCCACCGCTTCAATTGCACTCGCGACCTCGTCGGCTGATCTTCGATAGACATCCGCAAAGAACGATAAAACCCGGGTAGCCGGTTGGTCCTGATAAGGCCGCACGCCGTCGGGTAGGTAGAACATGGCTTCGCGCCGGCGCGAAGGCGGCAACGGCGTTCCGAGCCATTGAACGTCGCTCGCCTCCGCAGGAAGAATGCCCGCAAGGACCTCCAGCAGGGTGGTCTTGCCAGCGCCGTTCGGACCAATGATGCCGATGATCTGGCCTGCCTCGATGTCGAAGGTGACATCCGAGAGTACCGCCTGATCCGCATATTGCTTATTGATTGAATCCACCCGAAGCAGAACTTGATCGTCTGCTCGTCGGGAGGCGGACGCAGCTTCCACCGAAAGCGGTGTACTGCGTCGGATTGGAGAACTTGGAGAGATCAAGCGTATAACTCCGTCCATGCGCAATTTCCTCGACACACCGAGTTTTGCGCAGAGCTTGGACGGCGAGCGTCTGATGGGGTGCCTGCTTTACCCCGGCCGGAAGATATTCCCTGATCTATTCGACTACAAGGCCCGATACATAGCAGACCGATCATTGATTGGGTTTGATGGGCGCGCGCCGGATGGGCGAAGGGCGACATCGCGCCCCGCCCTAACTAGGTCAAAGCTTAGCGCGTGAACTCATAAATCCCTGGACGTGACGGACTTCCGCTTTGGCGCGCGTTACCGACTCACGTCCGACGTCACGCGAGGTCCGAAAAGTGCCATTAGCGGCCATCGGGTCGGAGAGTTGTCGAGGGTACTGACCTTGGGGATGTGACCGGGGTCCTTCTTAGGGCCGCAACGCTGTCCAAAGCACCATCGCGGTCATGAGATAGATGACAACCGAGCCGATGGTCCAGAGCAAGGCGCGCAACTCGTGCAGTCGCGCCGTTAGCACGACATAAAAATGGGCAAAACGCGAGAGTACGTAGACGGTAAAGACACAGAGGGCCACGACACCGCTTGGTGCTGTACAAACATAAAGCAGCCCGGTGACGAGAAAAAGCGGAATATTCTCAACGTCGTTTCCGTGCATGCGCCGGGAACGCTCGACATATTCGTTGGGCAGCAATTGCTCCGGGCTTGGATCGGGATTAGTGGGGGACCGTTGCGCATCCTCCTCGTAGCGGTACCCGCCTCCGACCTTGATCATTCGGAATACGGTGATCCATCCTTGCGACATCATCTTAACGATCATCAATGCCGCCGCGATGGCGTAATGACAAAATACCGGGTTGTCGAAGGTCAGCAGGCTCATGAGGGCACCATCGACCGAAAACCAATTTTTGTCGCGTGGCGAACACACGACTTGGTACCGTGTCGTGTCGCTTGTTGCCATTGATCTTCAACAGGCGCAAGGCTTTCGCCTTCAAACTGCAATGAGGGGCGTCAAGTAATGGTGCGCTGTAGCCAGATCGTCGAGTGGTTGGTCGACGGAGCGCGCCCGGTCTCTAACACCCGCGATGTGGTGGCGGAGCTGTGCGACCGCCTCGTTGGTTGCGGCATTCCAGTATCGCGCTTCGGATTGTTTGTGCTCACGCTGCACCCGCAGATTATGGGCCAGGCGTTCATGTGGAAACCCGGCACGGTCGTTGACGTGATTAGTGCATCATTCGAAACCTTCGAAACCGAAGACTTTCGTCAAAGCCCGGTAAGGCGCGTCATTGATACCCGCACGCCGCTCCGCCGCAGACTTGGAGACGCAGATTGTCCGATGGATTTTGCGGTGACGCGCGATCTAAGGGAGCAGGGCGTGACAGATTACCTTGCTGTGCCGCTATTCTTTGCCAGTGGCGCCGTTCACGGCGCTACTTTCGCAACCGAGCAGTCGGGTGGCTTCACAGCCGCGCAAATCGCTGCCATCGAATCTGTTGTCGCACCATTGGCTCGCGTCGCCGAAAACCGGTCGCTGGAGCGAACGGCGAGCATGCTGCTTGATACCTACGTCGGCAACAGTGCGGGATCGCAAATTCTCGCTGGACAAATAAGGCGGGGCGACACGACCGCTATCCATGCGGCGATCTGGCTATCGGATATGCGCGGTTTCACGCGCCTCGCCGATCGCCTGCCGCCGCAGATGCTGGTTGACATGCTCAATCAATATTTTGACTGCCAAGTGCCTGCGATCGTGAACCGCGGCGGAGAAGTCCTAAAATTCACCGGTGACGGATTGCTCGCCATTTTTCCGATCATTGGCGGCGAACATCCGCGTCAGGTTTGTGATAGCGCTTTCGCGGCCGCGCTCGAAGCGCGTGCCGCAATCGCGTCGTCCAGCTCGGTTGAGGGTGACGTGCGTTTCGGATTAGCGCTTCATGTGGGAGAGGTGTTGTACGGAAATATTGGGAGCGGAAATCGGCTGGATTTTACCTGCATCGGGCCGGCGGTGAATTTAGCTGCGCGTATCGAAAAACTAACCGGCGACTTGAACCGTACGATCCTGGCATCGGAGGAATTTGAACGTCATTGCTCGTCACGATTTGTACCAGTGGGCGAATTTGAGCTGCGGGGGTTCGGGCGTTCGCGGAGGGTCTTTGGATTGGCGGATGAGGCGAACCTAACAGAACAGGGTCCGTCCGTGATGCGACCGGCTTAATGCATGTCCGCTCGGGGTCCAATCGCGTCGCCCTGATGGCGAGCCGGACACTTCCGGTCTTCCTCTATGAACAGACCTCGGCAGCACCGGTCGCATGTCTCAAAAAGTGCCAGGAAGCGACATGGGCTCCAGCACCGAAGGCCCGGCTTAGATGAAGCGCAACGCCCGAGGGCAATAACGACGTTCGTTTCAACTCAGATGGCAGCTGCGGCCAGCAAGAAAGCGCCGCCAAACGCGACCAGGACGAGTCCAGGCCAATTCGATTTGATGCCGAAGCCGCTACCCGGTCCTTCAGGCTCCAGCGTGTCACGCCTGGAGCGAAGCCGCTTTGTACCACTCAGTCGGCCTCGCCAGATTGGCTGAAACGCCATCTGGAGCACGCCGACGAAAACAAGGAGCACACCGAGCCATATGAGGGTCATGCTCGTCTCCTGCACCGGTGAACGCCGAAAGGTTGCTTCCGCCGAGAACCGTCGTCCATTCGAGGTCTGGCCGGTGCTCCCGGGATTTCGAAGGGATCTTGGAAGCCACCGGACGCCGTAGCGCGCCGCATGTCCGCTGCGGATCACACTCTCCGAAACTCAGGCTATACCAATCCTAGAAGCATCCGTCGTCTTCCTCTTCGTCCTCGTCCTCTTTGTCGTCATCAGGATCTCGGGGCGGCATCGTGTTGCCCATGATCACCAAGGGACGCCAGTCGATCAACCTGATGGAAAATTCCTTAGGGATGTGTGGGATCATGTTGTTGCTCCTCGGATATGCCCTTTGGGGGATTTTACCCGGGGGTTCACCGACCGGCAGGATATGTGGCCGCTCAGTTGCCTAACAAAGGCTGGCCTGGTGCGCGGTCCAGTGGCGGGCGTGGCTTAGCGAGGCCCGTCGTACCGGGCGGGGTCTCGTTGTTAGCCGTCCTTGTGTCGACCCGCTCAAGCGTGGTGACGAATGCCGCGAGTATTGCGATTATCATCGCGACTGCGAAAAGTATAGCAGCGGTACGGTGGCTGTTCCGCTCGTTACTCATGAGGGACCTCCACTCTAACGTAGAAACGTTATCCGGCTTGGATGGTTCCCCACCCGCAACCGGCTGGATTGAGGAGGACGGGTGAAAGTCCGCACGTTAAGGATGCGGGCGCCGTGATCAGGCGAGGGCGTTGCGGCGGCGACTGGCTGCGCGCAAGATTGTGGCTCGTGGCGAGGACAACGAAGATCGGGCGGCGGCATAGCTGAAGGAACGACTCTCCTGAGCCCGAATTGGCTGTTTGGGCCACAAGTAAAATGGCCCGGCGGCCCCGCCCTTTTGTGCCTCCTGCCCAGGGCGGGACCTGCGTTCTGGGAGAATTCATCATGGCCCAGCCAACCGAAGAGCAGATACGGAAACGCGCGTTCGAGCTATGGGAGCAGGCAGGCAAACCCGAAGGACGCGAAGACGAGTACTGGAACCAAGCGCAGAGGGAATTGCAGGACGCAGAAGACCGTGGTGACCCAAACAAAGGTGCCGACGTTTAATTCCGTTGTCGCCCTACCTTGCACCACACCAGTCCTAGCGCGCCGCGCTTCCGGCGTTAGCCAAGCGGCAGCATGCTCCGACTGTTGCGCTGTTACTCGAACGTGCACGCGTCGCATTTCTTCGCCACCACCCCGTCTCGCGCAAATGTCCGAGTTGAGTCATTCGCGTCGGTTTGGCCGTCAGTCGAACACTTTTGAGCCGACACCCGATAAGCGGACATTCGTTGAGCAGCGGCGAGTGAACGGCCGAGTGCACAACGCATTATCTTCGACACGAGCTAGCTTGGACGATCTACCATATTGAGCAATGTTTCGCGGTGGTTCGATTCCTTTTGCAGGCTACTTTTCGTGCGGGTATTTTTGTGGGTAAACCGCAAAACCGTAACTGAAGATATCTGAAATAATTCATATAGTTATTGGCCAACCGCTTTTACGCAAAGCTTTGGCAGACCGGGCCTCGCGACTTTCCTATTCGGTTTTCGAACAGCAGACCGAGCAAGCTTACGCGATCTCGCGACATGATCTGCCCGAGCCATGAACGAAGCTTGCCCCTCGACAACAGAGGGCGCAGGGAATGCCGGGCGCGCGATGCACCCGCGGCCAAGAAGGACGGGATTGGTGCCGCGGGGATGGAGGAGCCGAATGCTAGTGCAGCGATGACCCGCCAACTTGTTCTCGTTCGACAAGGATCGGATGCGGCAGGAAACTAACCGCAAGGGAAAAATTGCCCATCGGCGCTGTAGCTGCCATAGGCAAACCGCACGCGCCACGCGCGCCTATGGCCATCGGACAAAGGGGCAATCGTCATCGGTATGCCGGCAAACGGCTGCGTGTTCTTGGCGCACATGTGAACGGTGATCATTTCGAAGCTGTCAAGGAGTTTTTGAATGGCTTCCGCCATGAACGCCGATATCGAGCAACGCTCGACAATCGAACCGCGGAAATCGATTACTATCGAGGGTAGCTCAATCTGACCATCCGCCTGTAACGTAAAATCGTTTGTTGTCGCACCATCGACATTGCGATGTTCAAGGCAGTTGCGCGCGTTGCGGATCATTTGCAAGAAAGGCACGGTCAACTCAATCACCTTGTAGAAATTATCGGCTTGGCCGTATCGGTCTTTAACCAACTCCTGAAACTCGCTCCAATCAATCTTCGCTCCATAGAATAAGCGAACTGTCTCTAGCAACGCACCAGCGCCATGATCCGCCTTTTGCGCGAAGGTTTTGCAAAGCGTCCGCACATTGCCAACTGCGGGAAGCGCGAGAGACCCGTCCGCCAAATTATGGCCTCTGGCTTCTTCGATTGCAGCCGCCTCTGCCGCGTGAAAGTCCCTCGCCGCTTCATCCATCGCCAATAGCTCGCCGAGGAAATCGAAGGAAAATTGCCTAGCGCTCTCAACATCGACCTGTTGGAACTCCTTTCGAAACATCGTCTTTGCATGCAAGAGCGATCGACATAGCAGATCGGAATCAACGCCATAATCGAATAGCTTTTGCTGGAAGTTATGCGGCAAAGCCGGGTTCGTCCGGCCAGGGTCGATCTGGTCGGCCATCTGTATGGCGTATGTGCATTTCTCGGTGATCAATAGCAAGCGGCCGCCAAGAACGATCTGCTCGACGATTGGCGAACCGTCGTCGAGATTCTTGACCGTGAACTTGCCACCATAGTCACGAGGGTGTCGGGGAGGTACGTTCATCCGGCTAATATACAGGTTATCAATAGCCCCGGATATCTGGCTTCAAACGCCAGCGTTAGAATTACAATGACACTGCATTTAATTGACTTGGCGGAAGTTGCTTGGACCAGAAAGCCGTTAACAAGTGCAAAGCTGGACTACGAGCCGACGGCTTGCGACCGCCGTCCGATTCAAATCTGCGCCGCTACACTTTCCAAACCAATCAGGCGGGCGAGCGTGCGCACTTCGCGCTTTTGATCCTCACGCAACTGAAACAACAGCGGCATCGCGGCCGATTTTAATTGCTGGATTTCTTCGGCTTCGGGATCGATCGGCGCGCCGGTGGCGTTCGGGTTGGCTTGGCGCGTGGCGTGAATTTTCTTCGCCACGGCGCGCAACGCGCGTTCCACCCCCGGCCAGTACGATTCCTGCGCGGAAGAAAGCCTCAAACGTTCCTTGATGCCCGCGATCTGTACGTCGCTCAGAAGCGCGTAGGGCTTCTGCGGTGGCGGCTTGTTGGCAAGTTTCGGCTTCTGCGGCGGTGGCACAACCGGCGCTGTGATTTTCGGTGCCACGACCTCGGCAGGCGCGGTTGATTCCGCGGTGGGCGCGAAGGCCTGCCGCAACGGCGCTTTCAAATCGGCGATTGGCGCCGATGCAAGAGACGGCGCAAGCGACGTCGGCGCCACACTCGCAATCGCCAACCGGTCTTGCTTGGTTTCGGCGTTCGAGACGGGACCTTCGGCAACGGGAGAAGCCATCTCCAATCGCGGCACGCTGGCGCGGTCGAACATGCTAACCGCGGCGACACCGGCGACAAGAAAGCACGTCAGCGCGATGATGGCGATGGCCCTCGTCAAACTGTTCTCCGATTCGGTCGACAAACCGCGGTTACTTTCCCGACAATCGGGCGCTAATTAAGGCCTAACCGTGCCACTGCTGCGGCGAGCTGAATTGACGGCAAAGGAAAATTACGAGGGAACCGGATCAAGCCGCGACAGAGAGATCGTAGGCGTCCTGAATGTCGGCGACGATGTCGGAAGCCTCCCACACCGCGTCGGGCGCAACCGACCGCAAACTGACGGTCCAGTTGCCGCCCTTGCTGCTGCGGGGCATGCTGAGGATGTCGAATTTCACGTCGCGGCACAAAGGATGCCGCTGCAACGCGTAGGCGACGCGGGTCTTGATCTCATCAAGCGTGGCGGGCGTCTTTGCAAAAAGCGTCTCGTAACTCATGTCGCATCCCCTCAAGCGACGGGTTGGCACGGCCCGCCGCGGGAGCGCTGAACCGGCCCGGACATGATTGTTGGGACGAGTGTGGTTAATGGCGCGTTAAGGGCGCGCGCTTAGGCATCGGCGCGACCCGAAGCAGCCCTCACATCGTGACCGGCATCACGCCTGTTCCGACGCGTTACTGGCACAGCGCGCGGGTGACGTAATTATCGGTCCGGCAATCGTCCGGCTTTCGTGTCCGGCCGGGGATCAAGACCTTCGCAGAACAAGCTTCCACGGAATCAATGGTGAGGTTTTTCCCCTCCTTGAATCCCTTGGTCTGGCAGAGCTTGTCGGCAGCCGACTTGCAGTCCGGCGCGCCGTTCGTCGAAACGGGACAGATCGTGCGGCCGGTCGCGATCGACGCCGGTCTGGCAAGCCGCGAAAACGTATCGGCCGCATCCTTGGTCGCATCCTTGGCGCGAGCGTTCAAATCGTCGATGGTTTCGCCCGGACTTTTGAGCGGCGGAAAAATCGACAGGGATTTCTCGAACATTTTTCCGATGTCATTGAACAGGCCGGGGTTCTCTTCGGGCTTTGGCGAAACCGGCCGCGGCGCGGGCTCGCCTGACGGAGCGACGGCCCGATCCGGCATCGTCTGCTGGGAAGGTGGGTTCGGCGAGGATGGCGGCGAGATCGCCTGCGGCCAGGCGATGCCTCCGGCGATCGTCAACATCGACAACGCCAGACTTGCCGTCGAGAGGCGCGTTCTGCACAGCCCGATGAGGGTTTCGAGTGCGACCTGAAGACATGAGCCGGCAGGGCGTTTCACGGCTTGGGGCTTTCAGATTAATCGCGCGGCGATGACAAAGCCGAGCACGAGGACGCCGGCTCCCAGCGCGACCCACAGACCGAGCCGCTTCTCGATCTCGGCCCGGATCGTATCTCCGTAACGGTTGAGCAGAATCGCGACGGCAAAGAAGCGGCCGCCCCGGGCGATGATCGAGCACAGCACGAACAGCCCGATATTGTAGCCGGCAAAGCCCGAGGTGATGGTCACGAGCTTGTAGGGAATTGGCGTCAGACCTTTGCCGATGATGATCCACGCGCCCCATTCGGCGTAGGAAGCGCGGAAGGATTCGACCTTGCCGCCGAGGCCATACAGGTTGATCAGCCACTGCCCGAGCGAGTCATAGAGCAGTGCGCCGATCGCGTAGCCGACCAGGCCTCCCGCGACCGAAGTCACCGTGCACCATGTCGCGAAGAACCAGGCCCGCTTCGGGCGAGCGAGCGACATCGGAAGCAGCATGATGTCCGGGGGCACCGGAAAGAAGGAGCTTTCGGCGAAGGAGACCGCCCCCAATACCCAAAGCGCGTAAGGCTTGTCCGCCGCCGCAACACACCAATCGTAAATCCGTCTCAGCATGGCGGGATCAACCACCATTGGGGTGGATTTGTCCATGCCGGGAATCGAAGGAAATCGACGGATTAGCGCCGTTTGCGCAGATTGCGGCTCTCAAGCGCGACAATTGGTCGCCGAGCAAGCTGAACTGCCGGAACTTTGGTTATTTTGACCGTGGACTTCGGCAACTTCTCGGCAATTCCGAGCAGATGCTCCCGCCGCTCCATCTCGCGCCACACGTCCTCGGGCCGCACGCCGGCCGACGCCCACAAAACGGTAAGATTATAGAGAAGGTCCGCGCTTTCGCGAACCACCGCATCGGAATCGCCACTGACAGCGTCGATCGCGACCTCGATGGCTTCTTCCGCCAGTTTCTTGGCCATCTTGGTAGGACCACGTTGAAACAGCCGCGCGGTTCGCGACGTCGCCGGATCGAGATCCTTGGCCGCGATCACCGCCTGATAAAGCCGCTCGAGCGAATCACTCATCCTTCGAAAATAGTCGAAACCGGTGCCCAGCGTGTTAACGGCGGGAACCGAAACGGCGACGATCCATTAGGCATAATTCGGGGCCAACGTCAGATAACTGTCATAATTGACGCTGGATGAACAAGTTTCCGGACGCAACTCGCTCATCGAACGTTCAGATTCGATCCTACAGAATGGTCGCGACCTCGGGCCTCAGGCATCGTGAAACGATCCGATTTGATGCAACTGGACCACGACCGGTGTCTCGAACTCAAACGTCATCACAATGTCGAAGCGGCGCTTGGCACGTTCCGATTCGGAGGGGACATCCAAAATTTTTGGTTTAATGTGGCTCCAATTTCTCTGGCGGAAGCACGGACGAAATGCAGAGAACTCCCAAACAATAACGTTACGTTGCGATGTGATTCCAATGCGTTCACGTCATCCAATCGCTATGCGCGGCTTCTTGGCCTTCCTGATGGGCCTGCTTGGTCTTGCCGGTGTTGGCGACGAAAGCAGCCGCGCGGCGAATGAAGTCCGACAGCCCATCGCGATCCAGTTTTCCTTCGATCGTCCGATCGATGCGAGCGCGGCCCCTTTCATCTTGGCCTCGGCCCGTGGATTTTTTAGCGCGGAAGGCCTGGTGGTCACTACCGACGTCGCCAACGGATCGCCCGAAGCGATTGCACGCGTCGCCGCCAACACCAGCGACCTCGCTTTGGTCGACATCAACGAGCTGATCCGGTTTCGCGACAAGCCGGGCGTGCCCCCGATCAAAGCGGTGTTCGTGCTGTTCAACCAATCGCCCTACGCCATCGTCGGTCGCAAGAGCCGGGGCATCCACGCGCTCACCGATGTCGAGGGTAAAACGCTCGGCGTCGCCGACCGAGATCTTTCGATCCGGTTGTGGCCGGCGCTGGCGCGTCAAAACGGAATCAAGCTCGCCAATGTGAAACTCGAGAAGATCAGCGCGGCCGTGCGCGAGCCGATGTTGTCGGCCGGCCAGGTCGACGCCGTCGCCGGGTTTTCGTATCTCTCGGCGGTCAATTTGCGGGATCGCGGCGTACCGGCCAACGACCTTGCGGTGCTTCGATACGCCGATTACGGCTGCGAGGCGTATGGGTTTGCGGTGATCGTCAGCCCTACATTCGCGGCCGCCAAGCCCGAAGCGGTGAGAGGCTTCGTGCGCGCGGTGATCGCGGGGACGCATCTCGCCATCAGGGAGCCTGAACGCGCCGTGGACGAAGTCATCGGCCGGCTGGGCGGCGGATCGCGCGAGCTCGAGCTGGAACGGCTGCGCACCGTCATCCGCGGCAACATTCTCACCGGCGAAGTGAAACGCAACGGCATCGGCGGCATCGATCCCGCCCGCTTCGAGCGCGCGATCGACCAGATCGCCGAGGATTACAAGTTTCAAAAGCGGCCCTCCGCGGCAGATATTTTCGACAACACTTTCCTGCCGCCGCTCGGCGGCCGCCTGATCAACTGAGCAAACGGCTTTTCGGTATCTACATCTCATATATCTCACCGACGATTCCCCGATTAGAATGTTGCCGAACGATCGCTCTGCTTTTCTTCAAATTCCGGAACCGCATGTCGCTACTTCGGCTTTACGCCCGCGTCCTTGAGCTGTTCGGCAAAGAGGCACGGCTGGGATGGATTCTCGCCGGTGCCAACCTGCTGCTGGCCGGCGCGCAATTCGCCGAACCGGTGCTGTTCGGCCGCATCGTCGACGTCCTCTCCGGCACATCGACGGATCAGCACGCGCCGTCGCCATGGCCGCTGCTCGCGGCCTGGGCCGCATTCGGCCTGTTCACTATTCTGTGCAGCGTCGCGGTCGCACTGCATGCGGACCGGTTGTCGCACCGCCAACGCCAGGTGGTGCTGACGAATTATTTCGAGCACGTCATGCAATTGCCGCTGACCTACCACAGCGGAACTCATTCCGGCCGCCTGATGAAGGTGATGCTCAACGGCACCGACTCGCTGTGGCGGCTGTGGCTCGGATTTTTCCGCGAGCATTTTGCCGCGATCCTGTCGCTGGTGGTGCTGCTGCCGCTGGCGCTTTACATCAACTGGCGGCTGTCGATCCTCTTGTTCGCTCTCTGCGTGACGTTCACGGTGCTGACCACGCTGGTGGTGCGCCAGACCTACGGCATGCAGAGCGAGGTCGAGGCGCATTTCAGCGATCTCTCCGCGCGCGCCTCCGACGCGCTCGGCAATGTCGCGCTGGTGCAAAGCTTCGTCCGCATCGATGCCGAGGTTCAGAGTCTGCGCTTCGTCGCCGCCAAGTTGCTGGCGGTGCAGATGCCGGTGCTGTCGTGGTGGGCGGCGGTCGCCGTGCTCACCCGGGCCTCGACCACCATCACGGTGCTGGCGATTTTCACCGTCGGCATTGCGTTGCATGAACGGGGCCTCATCACCGTCGGCGAGATCGTGATGTTCGCCAGCTTCGCCGCCTTGCTGATCCAGAAGCTCGAGCAGGTGGTCGGCTTCATCAACAGCGTGTTCATGGAGGCGCCGCGGCTGCGGGAATTCGTCAACGTGCTCGACGTCGTGCCGGCGGTGCGCGACCGGCCAGATGCGATCGACCCCGGGCGGCTCTCGGGCCTCGTCGAGTTCAAGGACGTCTCGTTTTCGCACGACAGCAAGCGGCCGGCGGTCGAAGACCTCTCCTTTGTCGCGCTGCCCGGCCAAACCGTCGCGCTGGTCGGCCCGACCGGCGCCGGCAAGTCGACCGCGATGGCCTTGCTGCACCGCGCGTTCGATCCGCAATCGGGCTTCATCAAGATCGACGGCATGGACGTCCGCGGCCTGACGCTGACGGGCTTGCGGCGGAACATCGGCGTGGTGTTTCAGGAGGCGCTGTTGTTCGATCGTTCGATCGCCGACAATCTGCGCGTCGGCAAGCCGGACGCCACCGATGAGGAACTGCGGATCGCGGCGTCGCGCGCCCAGGCGCTGGAATTCATCGAACATAGCGAGCGAAAATTCGAGACCAACGCCGGCGAGCGCGGGCGCATGTTGTCCGGCGGCGAGCGACAACGGCTTTCGATCGCACGCGCGCTGTTGAAAAATCCGCCGATCCTGATCCTCGACGAGGCGACCAGCGCGCTCGATGCCGTCACTGAGGCGAAAGTGAACGCCGCGCTCGACGAAGTGATGAAGGATCGCACCACCTTTGTGATCGCGCATCGGCTCTCGACGATTCGCAACGCCACGCGCATCCTGTTTTTTGATGGCGGACGCGTGATCGAAAGCGGAACTTTCGACGAACTGGTGACGAAAGGCGGCCGTTTTGCCGAGCTTGCGCGGGCTCAGTTCATGATTCAGGAGCAAAGCGGCCTTCATGCATCTACGATCGGCAATGCGAAGACCAAGATTTGAGCACCGCCGAAATTCAGCCCAGTTCGTCCACGATTTAGTCACCCAGGCCCTGTTCTGGATCGACAAGCCGGTATAGGTTTGCGTTCCGTAACCGAAGGCACCGGACACACTTGAACCAAACGTCACACGCCAAGACCTCCTCACGCAGAGGCGGCCTTCACAAGGACCGGAATCGGATAGTGCATTTTCTTTCTCCGTTGTTTTGCAAAGCTTCGTTGAACGGTTTGGTTGTTGTCGCCGCGCTCGCGATTATTTCTCCGCGTGTCGTGCAGGCGGAAGCGCTTCTGGTGGTCGAGGCCGATACCGGAAAGGTGCTGCAGGCCGAGAACGCGACCCATCCGTGGTATCCGGCATCCGTCACCAAACTGATGACGGCCTACGTCACGCTCAAGACCGTCAAGGAAGGACGTCTTTCGCTCGATACGCTGTTCACGGTATCGCCGGTCGCAGCTTCGCAAGCGCCCTCGAAGATGGGGTTCCGGGCGGGCACGCAGGTCACGGTCGATAACGCGCTGAAGATGATGCTGGTGAAGTCGGCCAACGACATGGCCGTGGTGCTGGCCGAGGGCGTCGGCGGTTCGGTCGATGGTTTCTCGACGAAAATGAACGAGACCGCGCAGCAGCTCGGCATGACGCAGACAAGTTACGTCAACCCCAACGGTCTGCCCGCCGACGGCCAGATCACCTCGGCGCGCGATCTGGCGATGCTGGCGCGGGCGATCATTCGCGATCTGCCGGAATACGAATATTTCGTGCACATTCCCTCGATTCGTTACGGCCGCAGGATCACGCAAAATTTCAACAAGCTGATCGGCCGCTATCCCGGCGCCGACGGCTTCAAGACCGGCTTCATCTGTGCCTCCGGCTACAACCTCGTCGCCTCCGCCACGCGGGGCGGCAAACGGCTGATCGCGGTGGTGCTCGGCGCTTCGTCCGGCCACGCCCGCGCGGTGAAGGCCACCCAAATGCTCGAGCGCGGCTTTGCCAACACCACGCTGTCGTGGTTGCGGCCCTCGCTCGGCACCGTGGACAATCTCGTGCCGCTCGACGCCTCGCCGCCGAATCTGCACGACGAAATGTGCAGCGGAAAGCGTCACAGACCGGCGAGCGACGAGGATGAAGGCACGGTTGCCAGCAACGCCGGCGGCGCAAATAACGGCGACACCGCGATCACGTTTTTCGCCGCCGGGCCGCAGCCGCCGGCGTTGAAGCCGTCGGAAATGCTGGCCGCCGCGCCTGCGCCCTCCGAGCCAATTCCGGTTTACACCGGCCCGACACGAACCGGCCCCGCGCTGATTGCGGCCGTGGCGGCGGACGCCGAGAAGCAGACGCCGCGGCATCACGGCAAGAAGACACGGGTTGCGGCCCACAAACCTGAAACCGCAACCGAGCCGAAGCCCGCGCCGAAAGCGGCCGAAAAGCCCGCCACGGCGGCCGATAAATCCGTTGTCAAGCCGACCAAACCCAAGACCGCTGCGAAGCCCAAGGACTCCGAAAAGAGGCCCAAAGCCGGCAACACCACCAGCAGCACCACCGGCGAGGCCAAGCCGGCGAACCCACAGACCGCCACGCCACACACTTAAAAGTGGTTGCGGCGGGTCGAATCGTAGCGCGTTCTGCAGTCCCCTCTTCAAGTCCACCATACTCCCCCCAAGCGCGAACGGCTTGCCAGAGGCCATCGCACGCTCAATACTGCCCAAAACCGATACCGCCCAACCCATAAAGCGGGGGGTAAACCGGAAGGGGAAACACCATGGAGCGCATCTGGCTGAAGCAATATCCGGCCGGCGTACCCGCCGATATCGACGTCACCCAATACACATCTCTCGTCGAACTGTTGGAAGAAAGCTTTGCGAAGTTTGCCGACCGCAAAGCCTTCATCTGCATGGACAAGCCGATCAGCTATCGCGAGCTCGACCAAATGTCGCTGGCGCTCGCGGCCTATTTGCAAAACACCGGCCTGAAGAAAGGCGCCCGCATCGCGCTGATGATGCCGAACGTACTGCAATATCCGGTGGCGACGGCCGCCGTGCTGCGCGCGGGCTACACGGTGGTGAACGTCAACCCGCTTTACACCCCGCGCGAACTTGAACATCAGCTCAAGGATTCCGGCGCTGAGGCGATCATCGTTCTCGAGAACTTCGGCCATACCGTGCAGCAGGTGATCGCGAAGACGGCCGTGAAGCTCGTCATCGTCGCCAGCATGGGCGATCTGTTGGGCTTGAAGGGCGTGATCGTCAATCTGGTGGTGCGGCGCGTGAAGAAAATGGTGCCGGCGTACTCGCTGCCCGGCGCGGTCGCGTTCAACGACGCACTCGCGGCCGGCCATCGCATGAAGTTCGACAAGCCGAAACTCACGCGGGAAGATGTCGCCTTCCTGCAATATACCGGCGGCACCACCGGCGTTTCCAAGGGAGCGACGCTGCTTCACCGCAACATTATCGCCAACGTCCTGCAGAACGATGCTTGGCTGCAGCCGGCGCTGGCGGAGCCGCCGCATCTCGACCAGTTGCTGATCGTGTGCGCGCTGCCGCTCTATCACATCTTCGCGCTGACCGCGTGCTACCTGCTGGCGGTGCGCGCCGGCGGCACCAACCTCTTGATTCCCAATCCGCGCGACCTGACCGGCTTCATCAAGGAGTTGACCAAATACAAGGTCAACGCCTTCCCGGCGGTCAACACACTCTACAACGGCCTGTTGCACCATCCGGACTTCGGCAAGGTCGATTTCTCCAAGCTCAAGATTTCGAACGGCGGCGGCATGGCGGTGCAACGGCCGGTGGCCGAGCAGTGGAAGAAGTCGACCGGCTGCAGCATTGCCGAAGGATATGGCCTGTCGGAGACCTCGCCGACTTTGACGTGCAACCCGGCGACCGCGACCGTCTTCAACGGCTCGATCGGCATTCCGGTGCCTTCCACCTATCTTTCGATCCGCGACGACGACGGCAACGAGGTGCCGTTCGGCGAGCCCGGCGAGATTTGCGCGAAAGGTCCGCAGGTGATGGCCGGCTACTGGAACAGGCCGGACGAGACCGCCAAGGTGATGACCGCGGACGGCTATTTCCGCACCGGGGACATCGGCGTGATGAGCCCGGACGGTTACACCAAGATCGTCGACCGCAAGAAGGATATGATTTTGGTGTCGGGCTTCAACGTCTATCCGAACGAGGTCGAGGAAGTGATCGCCAGCCACCCGGGCGTGCTGGAATGCGCCGTGATCGGCGTCGAGGACGAGCGCACAAGCGAAGCCGTGAAGGCGTTCGTGGTGAAGAAGGACCCGAACCTCACGGCCGAGGACATCATCAAGTTCTGTCACGCACAGTTGACCAACTACAAGATTCCCAAGCACATCGAGTTTCGGACCGATCTGCCCAAGACCAACGTCGGCAAGATCCTGCGCCGGCAGTTGCGCGACGAAAAGAAGGCCGCGGCGTGAGCGGACCCTCATGGTGAGGAGCGTGTGAACATATCCCGGCCCTCATCCTGAGGAGCGGACCCTTGGCCGCGTCTCGAAGGATGGCCACAACGTACCGACTCGCGGCCATCCTTCGAGACGCTTGCTTCGCAAGCTCCTCAGAGTCTGATTCAAAAAGCGATCAATGTTTTGTGGTTGCGGCGAGACGTCTGGTCAGCAGTCGTAGATGGGCGACGAGGAGCCAGGCGGCTTCGGTGGCTGCAGATCCTTCGAAGTCCTTGGTGAGGCGGCGG
>Ga0137359_10000702_pt1 | contig 25400 bp, 20 predicted proteins | sample Mad1_40_16metaG_FD_108281 | JGI IMG/M metagenome (GOLD analysis project Ga0137359, IMG submission 108281) | Vadose zone soil microbial communities from Angelo Coast Range Reserve, California, USA - Mad1_40_16 metaG | ecosystem: Environmental > Terrestrial > Soil > Vadose zone | place: USA... | reverse complement strand
TCGGCCATGAACTCGGACATGGCTCCCTTGGCCAAGCGATTGGGTAGAGACACACCGCAAGGCAGTATCAAGGGCGTGTTCACGGTGGCTGCATATTCGGTCGGTGACATCGAAGATGTTGTCGCGCTGTAGGATCGCATAGAAACCAAACTCCACATTGTTAATGAGATGAATGTTCGTAAGATGCCACTCGGTATCGAAATATCAACCAGTACTCGGACGCGGGCGGCGAATATGCGTCTAGCTGGACGCCTCGCACGCAGGATAATTCAGCTCGACCGTCAGCCCGGAAGGGTCGACTATAAAAACCTGATGCAGACCCAGGGAGGGAACGGTACGTTCCTGGTACGCGACTTTGTGGGCGTCGCAGCGCTCACGCATCTTCGGCCAATCCGTCGCGAGAAACGCGAGATGATCGACGCTCCCGGTTCCCGTCATACCATCGGCCGAGCGTTCACCGAGATATCGAACTAGTCGTCCCGGATCGTCGGGATCGATGCCAATGAGATGCACGACGCCGTATTCCGACTCATCGCCGTCGAAATACAGCCAAAGCCCGGGAAAATCGAATGGAGGCCGGAAACCCACCCGGAAATTCATCACGTCCGTGTAGAACCGCCTTGAAGCCTCCAGATCCATCGTACGAATTGAGTAGTGGGCCAGTTTTACAATCCCCATGGGAGCTCTCCGGTCGTCGATAGTGAAAATGCGGAAATTCCGTCCGGCTTACTCTTGCGATAACTGAGGTTTGCGCACGGGTCCGGCCATCACGCCGCCATCGACGACCAGTTCGGATCCATTGACATAGGCGGACTCATCCGACGCCAGATACACGGCGGCATGACCTACGTCCTCCGGAGTCCCGAGCCGGCCTGCGGGAATCGCCGCATTAAACAGGGATTCGGTGCCGATTCCCGCTCCGAAGCCATAATGGGCCTGCGTCATCGGGGTTAGCATGACGCCCGGATGGATCGAATTGCAGCGGATCGGTAGCCCCAGAGCCGCCGCCTCAAGAGCCGCACATTTGGTCATCAATCTGATAGCGCCCTTCGACGCATTGTAGGCAATCTGGTTTGCAGCGCCGATTTGCCCACCGATAGACGAGAGATTGATGATCGATCCGCCGCGAACTCCCATCGACGAGAACGCGTTCTTTATCCCGAGAAAAGTTCCATCCGTATTGACTGCGGAGACCCGCCGGAAATCGTCCAAGCTCATCTCGGCGATCGATTGAACCACGAGAATCCCGGCGTTGTTGACCAACACGTCAAGCGGCCCGCATTGACGGTCAACTTGCTCGATGACTGTTTTCCAACTCGCCACGTCGGATACATCGTGCCTCAATGCAACGATGTTCATGCCGTCGACATTCATCGACGCGGCGAGCACAGCTGCGGCCTCAAGATCGATGTCGGTAACGACCACTCGTGCGCCTTCACGCACGAATGCCCTGGCGATACCGGCGCCGATGCCCCGTGCGGCACCTGTCACTAGCGCCACTTTACCTTCCAACCGTTTCATATGAACTCCTTGGTCTTGTGCATGCGTCGCCCACACCGGGCGGTGCCACGGAATGCATATTAAATACCAGTGGATTTTCAAAGTCCATATGGTATCTTAAATTTCGTGCAGGCCGGCCCGGGTAGGAATCGCTTGCTCCAAATCGGCGGAATCACTCAAGGGGGAATCATGGGACGCTTGAATGGCAAAAAGCTGGAAGGCCGTGTCGCCGTCGTCACCGGCGGCAGTTCCGGCATCGGATTTGAGGCGGCGAAGCTTTTCGTGGCCGAGGGCGCCTTGGTCTACATCACCGGACGGCGACAAGTGGAACTGGATAGGGCTGTCACCGAAATCGGTAAGGCAGCTCGCGGCGTCCAAGGTGACGTCGCCAGCGAAGCTGATCGGAAGCGCCTTTTTGAAACCGTGCGCGCCGACAACCGCCGCATCGATGTGCTTTTCGCCAATGCGGGTGTCGGAGATTTCGGGCCGATCGGAACGATCACCGAGGAACACTTCGACCACATTGTCGGTGTCAATCTCAAGGGAACACTGTTCATCGTCCAGGATGCCTTGCCGCTGCTCAATGACGGCGGGTCGATCATACTAACGGGCTCGATTGCTGGGGTGAAAGGGTTCAGCGATCTGGTTGTATACAGCGCCACAAAGGCGGCTCTGCGGTCGCTCGCGCGCACCTGCGCCGCCGGCCTGAAGGAGCGCAAGATTCGGGTGAACCTGTTGACGCCGGGAACCACGGACACACCTATCATCGCGCCGATGCCCGAGGAGGTGCGAAACGGCTTTGCCGCCCTTGCCCCCGCCGGCAGGCTGGCCCATCCGATCGAGATCGCCCGCGCCGCGCTGTTCTTGGCGACCGACGATGCCGCTTTCGTCAACGGCTCCGAACTCTTTGCCGACGGTGGCGCCGCGCAAGTTTAAACGTTCCGGGCCACACGGCTCATTTACTCCTTCCAAGGTACAACCACATCGACAACCGCTGCACCAGGTTCCCGTACGGCGGGTAGAATAGGCCGACAGGGAACCAGCGTCGGCGCCTGAACACGGCCTTGCAGTGGGAGATCTCGCGAAAGCCCTCTACACCGTGGTAGGTGCCCATGCCGGAGTTGCCGATGCCCCCAAAGGGGAGGTCGTGCTGGAAGACGTGCCAGCCCCAATCATTGAGGGTCACACCGCCCGCATGGGTCTGCTTCAGCGTGCGTTCCTGCTCGCTGCCGTTCAGACCGAAAGCGTACAGTGACAATGGTCGCTCGCGCCCGCGCACGATCGCCAACGCGTCGTCCAGGCGATCGTATTCGAGCACGGGTAGGATCGGCCCGAAGATCTCCTCGCGCATCACCTGCATGCCCTCGCTCAGGTTCGTCACTACATGCAAGGGCATTTGCCGACCGTTGCCGGCATCACTGCCGCAGCGCAGGACCGTCGCCCCGCGGCGCTTTGCGTCATCGAGCAGCTCGCGAAGCCGCGCGGCATGGCGTTCGGTGACGATGCTCGTGTACTCGGCATTGCCATCCACCGTCGGGTAAAGTCTGGCGAAGGCAGCACTCACGGCCGCGGAAAATTCGGCCGACTTGCCGCGCGGCACCAGCGCGTAGTCAGGCGCCACGCAAGTCTGTCCCGCATTGAAGGCCTTGCCGTGAGCAATGCGCAACGCCGCGTCGCGCAAATTGGCGGCCGGGCCGACGATGGTCGGTGACTTACCGCCCAGTTCCAGCGTGACCGGTGTCAGGTTCTCGGCCGCCGCCCGCATCACCTGGCGGCCGACGCGCGGCGAGCCAGTGAACACCAGATGATTGAAAGGCAACGCGCTAAAGGCCTGCGCGGCTGCCACGTCGCCGCCGAACACGGCCACTTCGTCCTCGTTGAAGCAATCGGCGAGCATCGATGCCAGTAACGTCGTCGTGCGTGGCGAAAACTCAGACATCTTGATCATCGCCCGATTGCCCGCAGCAAGCGCCGCGATTAGTGGCCCCAGCGTCAGGTAGAGGGGAAAGTTCCAGGTGCCGATAATGCCGACCACACCCTTGGGTTGGTAGGCCACCCACGCGCCGTTGCTCAGGAACAGCAGCTCGGTGCGGCGCCGGCGCGGCTTCATCCATCGACGCAGGTGCGAGAGCGCGTGCCGTGCCTCCAGGATAGGCCCCATCACTTCAATCAATTTGGTCTCGGTTGCGGCTCGAACGCCGAAATCCGCGCTCACCGCAGCGACGATTCCGTCTTGATGTCGTCGAAGCGCTTCGATCAGCCGGTGCAGCTTAGCCTTTCGTGCCGGGAGATCTGGATACGCCATCGCCTCGAAGGCACTTTGCTGCCAATTAAACACCTGATGCATTCGCGCCGTCTCCTCTGCATCGACCGCCACGGTGTTGTGATTCTTCTCCATAGTGGATCCTGTAAGGTGGACGGCGGGGCGTCGGCGGACTGCTCAGCCCAAGTCACGCAGTTCGCGCCGCAGGATCTTGCCCACCGTAGATTTGGGAAGCGATGCGACGAAGCGCACAATCTTGGGCACTTTGTAACTGGTGAGTTCCTTGCGGCAATGCGCGATGACCTCGACCTCACTCAGTGCGGCGATGGGCGTTTGGACCACAAACAGCTTGACCGCCTCGCCGGTCTTCTCATCGGGCACGCCCACGCAGGCGCATTCGAGGACACCAGGGCAGCCGGTGGCCACCGCTTCGATCTCACTGGGATACACGTTGAACCCCGAGACGATAATCATGTCCTTCTTGCGGTCGACAATCTTCAGGAAGCCTCTCACATCGAAAGCGCCGATGTCTCCGGTGCGGAAGTAGCCGTCGGCGGTGAATGCCGCAGCATTGACCTCAGGCTTGTTCCAGTAACCCCGCATTACCTGCGGGCCTTTGACGCAGATCTCACCGGGCTCGCCGATGCCGACCTCGTGGTCCTTTTCATCCAGCAATCTAATGTCGGTTGAAGGCAGAGGCAGTCCTGTGGTACCGGTAAACTCCAGCACCGAAGCGGGATTGAAGCTCACTATCGGAGAGGTCTCCGACAGGCCGTAGCCCTCGCGGATAAATGTGCCGGTGAGCGCCTGCCACTGGTCCGACACCGCGCCGATCATGGCGGCGCCGCCGCCCCCTGCAAGAATCAGATTGGACCAGTCGATTTCCCTGGTGCGCGGGTGAGCGACCAGCCCCGCGTAAAGGGAGTTGACGCCGACGAAGATGCTCGGGCGTGCGTGTTTCAGTGTCTCGAGAAGACCGTCAAGGTCGCGCGGATTGGGTACCAGCCAGTTGTCGGCGCCCACCGAGAAGTAAGTGATGAAGTTCACCATCAGCGCAAAGATGTGGTACAGCGGTATCGCCGTGACGATGACCTCCTGACCTGGGCGCAAGGCATCGGGAATAATGGCCTTGAACTGCTCCGTATTGGCGATCAAATTGCGATGCGACAGCGCCGCGCCCTTTGACAGGCCGGTAGTGCCGCCGGTGTACTGCAGCAGCAGCAGATCGTTTGCGCTCACCTCGACAGGCACAAAGGGCAACGTGGCACCTTCGGCCAGTGCGTCGGTAAAGGCCATGGCGCCGGTGAGGCGATAGTCCAGCGACGGGTTCGATGGACCAACGGCACGGCCATCATCAAGACCGACGCCGACGACGGTCTTCAGCCCGGTCTTTGCCACCACCTCGGCGACGGTGGCAGAGACTCCGGTGTAAACGATGATGATCTCAACACCGGCATCGTTGATCTGATGCTCGAGTTCGCGCGCCGTGTACAAAGGATTGACGTTAACCTGCGCGGCGCCAGCGCGGACGATGCCCAGAAAGGCAATTGGGAAGGCCAGCAGGTTGGGCATCATCACGGCAATGCGATCGCCTCGCTTCACGCCAAGCCTGCCTTGCAAGTACGCGGCAAAATCACGGGATAGGCGGTCGATGTCGGCATAGGTCAGCGTCCGGCCGGCGCAGCGCACCGCCGGTCGGTCGGCGAAGCGCTTCATCGCCTGGTCCAGCAACTCTGTGACCGAGCGGAAGGCGTCTGGGTTGATCTCTTTAGGAATGCATCCGTAGCTGGACTGCCAATGTCTTTGCGTCACACGACCTGCCTCATTTCATCTTTCGATCATTTGGTGACACGAGTGTCGCGCTGATGCGTGGCGTACGACCCAAACTCCACCTCGTGCAGGATGTCGGTTCTTGTAGGTACCCAGCCTAGAGACCGGCAGGTCATCTTCGACGACATTCGCTTGTTCGCAGACAAACTGATCCCAGCAGCACCGATCAAGCCATACATCTGCTCCAGCGACACACTCTGGCTCCTGTCACCCGCTCCGAGCATGCGGCTGACGGACGCAGCTAAGTCTCGCTGACTCACTTCGCCGTACACGCCATGTAGCACCGATCCTGGCGACGCCTGTTCGACGGCGAGCCTATAGAGATTGGCAAGATCGTCCAGATGAATGTAACTGTGCAACGTGCCGCCTGACCCCGCATGAGGCGCCACTCCTCCGTTCGCCCGCGCGGCGTTGATAAGCTTCGGCAAATCGTAGCTACCGCCTTCGCCGTAGATCAATCCGGGCCGCACTACGATGCCGCGCACTCCCGAAGCGCCGATGACGTCCCGCTCTGTCCCCACGCGGGCGGCCATTGCCGCCCCAAATCCTGCCATGAGCATCGGAGGTACATTGGCTGACGCCGGCGCAAACACTGACTCGGGCAGGGGGAGTACCACGTTCTCGTCGAAGATCTGCGCTGTCGCTTCGCCATCGTTGAAGACGCCAATAACGGCTGACCCGCTGGTGAAGATGAGGGGCTTGCCGGAGCCTTTTAGCGCACGGATGAGGGCGCGGACGGCTTCTCGATCCCGGGCGAAGGTTTCGGGGCTTCCCTCCAATGAACCGACACTCGCAGCGCTGATTACGCCGTCAACATTGATTGCCGCTTTTTCGAGACTATCCGGGTTAAGAAAATCGCCCGCGATGGGCGCAATTCCGGCTCTTCGAAGCTTAGCCGCAGCGGTCTCAGATCGTGCCAGGCCGAGAACGGCGTGTCCCGTCCCGAGCAGAGCCTGGGCTACTGCCCCACCGATATAGCCGGTCGCGCCGGTAACTAGAATTCGCATCACTTTGTCTCCACGCTAACCATAAGATCTCAAAGGTCCGCTTTGCGTCGCACTCAAAATTTGTAGCCCGCTGTCACGCCGTAGGTCCGAGGTTGGGAGGCATATCGCAGTACTGAGTCCCCGCCAGCTTCCGCATAATTCCAATAGTAGACATTCGTGACGTTGTGCGCGAAGACCATGACCTGCCATTTGTCCGACTGCGGAGCCACCCCAGCGCGCAAGTCTAGTGTGGTAAATTGTCGTATCTTCAAGCTCGGGCTATCCGCCAGGTCAGCGTAGGTCTTACTGTTGTAAACCACGCTTGCTCCAACGTACCCCTCGAGGGATGTAGCTAAACTGTGACGATATTCGGCGTCGTTCACTGATATCCATTTGGGTGCCAGGTTGAACGGATGGCCCGTCAGGGACGTTGGTGTGCCAAACACATCAAAACCCTGGTAAGCACCCACTTTAGAATCGGCATAGGTGACAGCGGTCCGAAGCGTTGCGCTGGCAATGGGCTTCCAAGTGACGTCCGCATCGAAGCCCCGGACGGTTGATTTTGGAATATTGCGAACAGCGAACAACAATCCGAAGATTGGATCTTCGGTATTGGTGAGAAGCTGCTTGTCTTTATAGTCATAGTAGAAGCCCGCCGCGTTGATCGACAACTTGCGATCGAATAGGCGAAGCTTCGTGCCGGCTTCATAGGATGTGAGTTCTTCCTGTCTTACCGGCGCCAACGACGTATAGGATGACGCGGGCGCAATGGGAAAGTTTCCTCCCTTGAACCCCCGGCTGACCGTCCCATAGAGAAGGACGCCTTCTTCGGGTTTATAATTGACGTTCGCCCTCCAAGATAAATTGTTTTCGCCGAAGGATTGCGAGACCGCTTCCGGCACGAATTCAGGTCCAAGCGTGACGCAACCGCCGCGCACACTCAAAGGTCCGGGCGGCAAGCCAAAGGCGTTCCGCAGATAGGATGAAAGGCCATTTATAACAGCGCTTGTCTGGCCATCGCCGGGATCACGGCTACAGCCGGTCGATGCATGCTCAATATGGGTCCACCTGAGCCCACCCGATAGCGTCAGCTTGTGATTCAGGTCCCAGTCCGTATTCGCGAACGCGGCAGAGGTTTTGTTCGATTGGTTGCCGACCGAATCGAGCCCTGAGAACGAACCAAAGCCAGGCACCTGGGCCGCGGAGTTGAGAGGAATGAAAATATTCTGGCTTTCGAACGAAGTATCACGCTGGAAATTCCCACCAACAATGTAGTGGATCCCAGTATCCGGGAATGCCCCGGCCAGTCTAAGCTCTTGGTCGAATGCCTCAACGTATCCGCTGGTGCGCACGGATTGAATCGCAAGTGGCGTCGCGTCGTGCTCGGAGAAACTGTTAATACTCACATGGCCGTATGTCGTGAGCGATGTCAGCTCCGCATCGGGCGCAAGTTGGTAATCGGTTCGCACGACGCCTTGGTAAAATCCGTTGTTCCTTCGAAATGAACTGCCCGCATCCCAGTCAGCCGATCGCGCATTGAGCGTAGTGGGCGCTATTAGGAGCAACTGTGGATCTACCGCTGACGGCACGCTTGGGCGCGCAACTACGAACTGAGGGGCCTGAGTGTCGGAATGGTCAAACCAGCCGTTGAGATTGGTGGAGATATGCAGTCGATCTGTCGGGCGCCAGTCCAGCAAAAGCCGCGCTGCACCCTTCTTCTGGCTACCCAACTGAGCATCACGGCTGACACTTTGTTGCCATGGGCCAGAATCTGTGCCGCTGAACGCCAACCGAGCGTTTAAATTGTTGGTGAGCGGTCCGCTAATGTAGCCCTCTCCGATCAGCGTATCGAAGCGGCCGTACGTTCCCTTTATTCCGGCCTCAAAGGCGTCTGTGGGCTTGGCCACACTATAATTGACGGCGCCGCCCGTGGCATTTTGACCGAACAGCGTGCCTTGCGGGCCCTTGAGCACTTGGACATTGCTAATATCAAAAAGCGCGCCCTCCGACATAACCGCGAACGGTACCGGCGCCTCGTCCACATAAACGCTCACCGTGGGAGCGGTCCCGAAATTGATCGAGTTGAAGCTCACGCCGCGTAATGTGTAAATGGGGGTTCCGTCAGAGTTAGTTGCTGCGGTGAAGCCAGGCACAGCCACAGCCAGATCAGCGATGTTGACCACGCCGCGATCCGCAAGCTGTTCGGCGTTTACGACGTTAACCGTGAGCCCGACATCGCTCAACGCCTGGCTGCGTTTTTGAGCTGTAACTACGATCTCTTCTATTTGTGATGGTTGAGTGTCGGACGTCGGAACGGCCTGAGCCAGGGCAATCCCCGATGGTGAGGCCAATATTAACGCCACTGACAGCCAGCCAAATAATTTACATGTAAGCATCAGTTGACCCCCGGTAGAATATTTCCAAGACCGTAGCGAATTCAGATTCGTTGGCCCGTTTACTGTCGCTTTGTGGTTCATGCGACTTACACCCCGTACTCCGCGCAGCACATCACAGAGCCATGAAAAGCCTCAGAATTGCGCTGTCCCCCGAAGATCGGATCTTTCTCGAGCTCGGGCGAAACTCGATGTCAAATGGCTGGCCCCGACACCGAAAACCAGCTAAAGTAAACCGAGTGATATTTATATACCAGATGGTATCCGAAATACAAGAGGAATCTGTGAGACCTATTCGTTTGACGAGAACCGAACAGCAGGCGGTCACCCGGGAGAGACTTCTAAAGGCGGCCGAAGAGGTGATCTCCCGGCATGGCTACGGCGGTGCCTCGGTCGACCTCATCGCAGCCGAGGCCGGCTTTTCCAAGGGAGCGGTCTATTCCAACTTCGAGAGTAAGGAGGCGGTCTTCCTTGAGCTCTTGGGCCATTACATGGAACGCGACTTCGTCGAACTCGAGAAGATTGTGAGCTTGGAGCCCAAGAAGCTCGTCGCGGCCACTACCAAGTGGCTGATGGCGACGCATGCCGACGCCGATTGTCCGCTATTGGTGAGTGAACTCCAGTTGCATGCGCGGCGCAGTCCAGATTTCGCCAAGCGGTATTATGCGATTCAGGACAAGCAGACCCGCACACTGGCGCGGATCCTGACAACCTATTTCAAGGCTTTATCCGTCACTCCTCCTCTTGATCCGATCGACCTGGCAGGGGCAATGACGGCGCTCGCCCACGGCCTGAGTCTCCAGCGGCCGGCGAACCAGGGTGGCAATGAGGCAGGTCGCGTCATCGCCGAGCTGTTAAAGTTCCTGACGCATCGGTAGGTCCTCATAGGCGTGCGCCGCCATCAACGGCAATCTCGGCGCCATTAACGTAGCTCGCGGCATCCGACGCCAAGAAGGCGACAATTTCGGCTACCTCCTTGGGTTCGGCCATCCGACCAAGCGGAACGAATTGAAGAAACATCTCAATGGTCGATTTTGGATTCTTTGCCAGCATGGGCGTGTCAATAACGCCGGGATATACGGAGTTGACGCGGATGCCAAGACGTCCAAGCTCGGCCGCGGCATTACCCGTCATACCGCGTACACCCCACTTTGAGGCGCTATAGGCGAACTGTCCGGGAATGTGACGAATCCCTGCCGTAGATGAGATATTGATGATTGATCCGCTCTTTGCAGCGGTCATCGGCTTGCTCACGGCTTGCATACCGAGAAACATGCCCAGCTGATTGACGCGGAAATGTCGCTCCATATCGGCAACAGTCGTGTCGACAAAGGGTTTTGGATCGAATATGCCAGCGTTATTCACCAGAACGTCGATCTTCCCGAAACGGCGCAGCGTCTCGGCCACAACCTGCGACCACGCAACGCTCTCTGAAATATCGTGCTCGAGGAAAAAGGCCGCATCACCAAGATCTGACGCTACCTGTCCGCCATCCTGGATATCCGTAAGCACGACCCGCGCACCTTCAGCGACGAACAGCCTGGCTGCCGCCGCACCCTGACTGCCGGCAGCTCCGGTGATGATCGCAACCTTGCCATTTAGTCGATCCATAATTGTCCTCCGGTTTGTGTGTAAGCGTCAAAAAGCGGGATCACGACGTCATTAGATACTAAATGGTATTAAAAAAGCAAATGGTATTCGAAAGTTGGCAAAACAGTTGGCCATTGGTCAGCAAGTTGGGTCGACCCAGGCCCGGGTGTATCAACCTGAAGGAGAGACCGACTGCCCACAGCCGTGTGTTGCGCTGCGTGCAGACCAGACGGACGTCAGTCCGAGCGCCGGTGCTAATCACGTACTCAACGTGATTTCTGTTCTCGGTACTGGCCCGGCGTGATTCCAAACTCACGCCGAAATGCCCGCGTGAAATTACCTTGCGACGAGAAGTTCAATGCGAGCGCGATCTCCGCGAGTGGTTGGTTCTGCGCCAGCAACACTTTCGCTTTTGTCAGGCGCTTAGCGCTGACGTACTGATATGGGGTCTGTCCGGTGGAGGCCTTGAACGACCGGGCAAAGTGGAAGCGGCTCAAACTCGCTGCCGAAGCCATGCCGCGGATGTCGAGTGCGTCTCCCAGATGCGCGTGGATGTACTCCAGCACCCGACTGAGACGTCGGGGGTCGAGTTTTCCGGCGCTCGATAGTCGAGCAGCGATATTCAGCGGAGACATTGAGTGGCTTTGCAGCAGGCGGGCGGAGAGGCTGCTGCAGAGGGACTCGACCAGCAGTGTGCCCGCAGCCGTTTCCGCCTGCATTTCAGCGAGGATTGCGCGGCCGATCTGTTCGAGCAGCGGATCACTGACAGTGTAGCGCAGGGACTGCGTTGCGGCGCCCGGGAAGCCTCGCTCAGCGGCGTAATCGAGCAAGGCATCGGGTCTCAAGTACAAATGCAGAATCTCCAGCGCTCCTTGCTCCATCTCGAGCCAGTCGATCTGTTGACCTGCCGTACACAGCCAGATCACGCCCGGTCCGGCGTGAGTGGAGTGGGTCTGACCCGAGTCTCGTCGTCGCACGAGCGCTTTACCCCCAAACACCATTGAGATTTCGGTGACGGGCTGTACGAAGGCGTCGGCGCGGCCGCTTACATGTAATCGAAATTCCGCGGAGACACCCGACCAGCCGCGGTGTGCTGAGGACTGTAGTAGCCGTGCACGAGCCACCTCGTATTTGTCTCCGGCTTTGGCAACTGTCATCTCTCGTCACTCCACACGGATTGGTTCCCCCGTTTCACAATGCACCGTTGCTTCGCAGTACTCCGCAAGGGAGGAACAGGCGCGCAGCATCTTCGGATAAGACCGCAACCCCCTCGCACACATATATTACGGTGCCGACGAGGTTTCAAGCGGTCGATCCGCGACACAGGTAAATGGCGAATACTCTTGGACGATTTCGAGACGCCGAACAGACCGTGGCTGTAGGGGCCGAGGAGCTTCCCGAAAACGCTGGGCAATCAATAAGATGCGATGCATCAAGGCGCGGCAGAGTCAAAGAATCCTAAAAGGTTCGCCGCGCATGCCTGAACTGGACCGACACCTGGTGTACGAGTCTGGCGGGTGGGAGATGGATCTCGCGCGCCGTGAACTGCGGATGCGTGGAGTCCCTGTTCCCTTGGGCGGCCGCGCATTTCAGATATTTGCGGCTCTGGTGCAGTCCGCTGGCGAGCTCATCACCAGGGACGAACTCATGGCGCGTGTATGGCCGGGCGCGATCGTCGAGGAAAATACGCTTGAGGTTCACATTTCCGCAGTTCGCAAAGCGCTCGGATCCGATCGGGCGACCCTGAGGACGTCCTTCGGTCGTGGCTATCGTCTTGTGGGAAATTGGACGATTCGGAAAAAGAGAACGATGGCAGACCCGGTTGTTCTCGATCCGACGCGAATGCTCGTCCAAGCGGCTCAGACCAATCTTCCCGCAACAACGTCTGAGATCATCGGTCGAATCGCTGCTTTACAGCAGCTGCAGGAATTCCTCTCCGCCTACCGGATGATCACGCTGACCGGACCCGGCGGAATCGGGAAAACCGTGCTTGCGCTGGAGGTGACCCGCAGCCTGTTTCGGGCCTTCCATGGTGACTGCTGGGTTGTTGATCTGGTTTCGCTGTCCGATCCAGGGCGCATTCCGTCTACGGTCGCGAGCGTCCTTGGCTTGAAGTTAGGTAGTGAGGAGACCTCCGCGGAGTCCGCCGCTGCCGCCATCGGAGGAAGGCGGTTGCTCCTGGTTCTCGATAATTGCGAACACTTCATCGATGCGGCGGCAAAGCTAGCAGACGCGATACAACGCACGTGCCCGCACGCCTACGTGCTTGCGACGAGCCGCGAAGTGCTGCGAATCGAGGGCGAACACGTTTATCGCGTTCCTCCGCTGGATGTGCCGCCCCGGCACGAGGAGGAAGCCGGCGGCATACTTGGACATAGCGCTGTACAGCTTTTCATGGCCAGGGCGAGGGCGTCGGACTCAGACTTCTCACCGTACCAAGCAAACCTTCGGGCGATCGCGGCCATCTGTCGGCGCCTCGATGGCATACCGCTCGCGATCGAATTTGCCGCCGCTCGTGCTGCAACACTCGGACCCGAACTCGTTCTTTCCCGCCTAGATGAGCGCTTCGGACTGTTGACCGGCGGGCGCCGAACGGCGCTGCCGCGGCATCAGACGCTGCGCGCCACGCTCGACTGGAGCTACGACCTGCTACCGGACGCCGAACGGTGCCTGCTGCGCAGACTGGGTGTTTTCGCCGCCGGGTTCACGCTCGAGGCAGCAACTGCCGTGATGAGCGACCAGGGCTGCACCGAGTCCGCTCTCCTTGTACAGATCGCCAATCTGGTCGCCAAGTCGCTGGTGACATTGGACGGGTTGGCGCCTACCGGCCGTTGGCGGCTCCTCGAGACATTACGGGCGTATGCGCTCGAAAAACTTGCCGAAAGCGGCGAAACGGAACAGGCCGCGCGCCGCTGCGCCGAATTCTTTCGAGATCTCGTCGGGCCGGCCATGCATGGCTCGCCGGTATTGTGCACCGTCGAGGATATGGCGCGCCATGGGCGAGAAATCGACAACGTGCGCGCGGCCCTCGACTGGTCCTTCTCCCCCGTCGGAGATGTCGCGATCGGCGTCGCCCTGACCGCCGCACTCAATCAGCTGGTGAACTCGGCACCCGCATCTCCGTAGTGATGCACGTGACTAGTCCGGGCGACCGGCAGAGCATCATGAGGTCTGGGCCGCGTCGTCTCGAACGCGATACCACATCGCGTAGAGCGCAGGCAGGAAGAACAGGGTCAGGACTGTGGCGACAAGAAGACCCCCCATCATCGCATAGGCCATGGGTCCCCAGAACACTTCTCCGGCGATCGGTATCAGCCCGAGAATCGCCGCCGCGGCCGTCAGTAGGATGGGCCGAAGTCTGTGCGTCGCGGCATCGACGATCGCATGCCATCGGTCCATCTTCTCATTTTCATTCGCCTGAATCTGCGCGATGAGCACGACGGAATTGCGGATGATCATCCCGGTGAGTGCAAACACGCCCAACATCGCGACAAACCCGAAGGGCTTGTGCGAGAGCAATAGGGCGAGCGTGACTCCGATGAGTCCGAGGGGCGCGGTGAGCATCACGATTGCAAGCTTCTGCACGCTTTGTAGCTGAACCATCAGAATGACCAGCATCAGAATGAACATAACCGGAATCACCGCGAGCACCGACCGTTGGCCCTTGGCGCTCTGCTCGACGGCGCCGCCGTCTTCCAGCCGGTAGCCGGGCGGCATCGACGCGCGGATCCTGTCAATTGCATCGGCTAGTTGCTGATTGACGGTCGCGGCTTGAATCGCCGGAACGATATCCGCCTGTACGGTAATGGTCGGCAACCGATCGCGGCGCCAGACCACGGGTTCCTCGAGCCCGTAGGAAAAGCTGGCGATCTGCGCGAGCGGTACGGAGTTGCCGTTGGGCAGACGGATCTGCAGATCACGAAGCGCCCCGAGGTCCTTGCGATCTTGATCCACTGCCCGGCCACGCACGTCGACCAAGTAGATATCATCTCGCAATTGCGTGACCGTCCGACCGGATAGGACGTCGTTCAATGATTTCGCCACTTGCTCCGAGGTCATTCCGACCAGGCGCGCTTTCTCTTGATCGACCGTGACGAGCACCGCGCGACTCATGTCGTACCAGTTGAAGTTGATGGTGCGAGTATTCGGATTCGACCGAAGTGCCGTAGAGACCTGGTCCGCGAGAGCCCGAACCATGCCGATGTCTGACCCGCCGACCCGGTACTGAATGGGCCAGTCCACCGGCGGTCCAAGTTGGAGCGGCTCAACTCGCGACAGCACCGCCGGAAACTGCTCATCGAGCACTTTCTGTAGCCGATCGCGCACACTGTCGCGCACATCGTAGCTTTTGGTGACCACCACGGCCTGAGCATAATTGGCGTTCTCGAGTTGCACATCCAGCGGCAAATAGAACCGCACGGCGCCGGCGCCGACGTAGAAGCTGTGAGATTCGATACCTGGGTCATCGAGCAGGACCTTCTCCAGGCGCGCGACCTCGTCTTGAGTGCCCGCGATCGATCCATTGTGCGGCAGCGTGAGACTCACCAGTAGTTCCGCTCGGTCGGCAGCCGGGAAAAACTGCTGCTCCACCAATGTGAATGCGGCGAGCGAGACGAAGAACAGTGCCGCCGTCCCGGCGACCACCCATCGACGCCGCCGAAGTGCCCACACCAGTTGCTGGCGGAACAGGCCAGTCATTCGGCTCTCTTCATGCGGCGCCTCCTGTGCAGATCGTTCCTTGAGCAGCAGATCGCCGAGGTAGGGGATGAAGATAATGGCCACAATCCACGAGACCAACAGCGCTATTGCAACCACGGCAAAGAGGGTGAAACAGTATTCACCCGCGCCACTTTTGGCAAAACCGACCGGGAGAAATCCGGCGACGGTCACCAGTGTGCCGGTCAGCATGGGGAATGCCGTGGAAGTGTACGCAAATGTGGCAGCCTTGAAGAGATTGAATCCCTCCTCAAGCTTTCGGATCATCATTTCTACCGCGATCATCGCATCGTCGACGAGGAGACCGAGGGCAATGACCAGCGCACCGAGTGAAATGCGCTGCAGGCTGATGCCTTCTATGCCCATGGCGACGAATGTGATCGCGAGCACCAACGGGATGCACACCGCGACGACCACACCGGCGCGCAGGCCCAGGCTCGCGAAGCTGACCAGCAACACGATGACAACCGCCTCGGTGAGCGCGCGGGTGAAGTGACCCACCGACTCCTGCACCACCTCCGGCTGATTTGCGACCCGATGCGGATCTATCCCTAAGGGCAAATCCTTTTCAACCCGGCGCATGGCGGCCTCGATGTCTTTACCCACTTCCAGAATGTTGCCGCCCTTGACCATTCCCACGGCGAGACCGATGGCAGGCTCGCCGTTGTAGCGGAACAGCGAGGTGGGCGGGTCTTCGTAGCTACGGGCCACTTTGGCAAGATCGCGCAGCGGCACCAGCCGGCCATTCACGTTGATGCTCAACTGCTCGATATTCTCGATCGTTTTGAGTTGGCCGCTCACGCGCACCGACACCCGATCGCGGGACGTCTCGAGAATGCCGGAAGCACTGACGGCATTCTGTGCGCGCAGCGACTCCGCCAGCTGATCGGTGTTGATGCCGCGCCCGGCGAGCTCGCGCGTCGAAAAGTCGACATAGACGACTTCGTTTTGCACCCCGATGAGGTCTACCTTGCCGACATTCGGAACCCGCAATAGCTCTGAGCGGACCGATTCCACGTGATCGCGCAGTTCCCGGTAGGTGAAGCCATCGGTCGTGAAGCCGTAGATGACCGCGTAGACATCGCCGAATTCATCATTGAAGAACGGCCCCTGGGTACCCTCCGGCAAAGTCTGCCGCATGTCCGCAATTTTCTTGCGCACCTGGTACCATTGGTCGGGCACCGCTGACGGGGGAGTCTGATCCTTCAGGTTCACCATCAACGTGGCTTCGCCGGGCTTGGTATAGCTCGAGATGTAGTCGATCCACTGCAACGACTGCAAGGCCTTTTCCAAGCGGTCCGTGACTTCGCGCGCCGTGTCCTCCGCGGTGGCGCCGGGCCAGACGGCGCGTACCACCATGACTTTAATGGTAAACGGCGGGTCCTCGTCCCGCCCGAGATGATCGATGGAGAGCAGCCCGGCCACCGCAAGCAGGACCATCAGGAATCCCACGAATGACTTGTGTTCGAGCGCCCAGGCGGAGGCGTTGAACTGGTTCATGTCCCGGAATCCGGTAGTAGCCGTACCTTTTGTCCTGCGAGCAGCTTGTGCACGCCGGCAGTGACGATGCGCTCGCCGCTCCGAAGGCCGCTCGATACCTCGACACTGTCCGTGTCGTAACGAATCACGCCGATCGGGCGCAGTTCGATGGTTTGATCATCCTTTACGATCCACACTGCGCTCTTGCGGTCTTTTTCATACAGGGCGGTGGAGGGAATTCGGATGCCTCGAGTTGCATGACCGGCTTCGAGAGTGACGATGACGTTCAGGCCGAGGCGCCAACCGGGCGGCTGGCCGGGCAGGGTGCATTTGACTCGGTAAGTGCGCGTGACGGGGTCGGCACTGGGGGAGACTTCGCGCACATTGGCCACCAGCGGCTTATCGCGCGCCGACAGAAGCGCCGCGGCGACAGTTTTGGCATTCCGGACTGAATCGACTTGGCTGTCCGCCACGTCAAACACCACGTCGAGCTCCGACGGCTGAGCGAGTGTCGCGACCGCCTGCCCCTGGGAGAGTACTGCACCAACGTCCGCGGATATTCGGGTGATAACCCCGTCCCGGTCCGCGCGCAACGTCGTGTAGTTGAACTGGCGGCGCCGCAGATCCAAGTCGGACGTGGCCTGCTGCAATCGTGACTGCGCGGTCTTGGCCGCGGTCTGCTGCTCTATGTACGCTGTGCGTGTGGTGAGCCCTCGCTCGAGCAGGTGGCGATAACTCGCTTCTTCCGACGAAGCTCGGGCCAATTCGGCCTGTGCCGCGCTCACGGCACTCTGCGCCGATTCCACCGCGACTTTTTCGTCGGTGGGGTCGAGCTGAGCCAGGATCGTGCCCGCGGAGACAAATGCGCCGACCTCTGCCGGGCGCGCAATCACCTTGCCGGCAACCTGAAAACCGAGATCAGACTCGTGGCGCGCGCGAATTTCCCCGGTGTAGGTGACGTTGTCGGCATACTGCCCAGTTCCCACGACCGTGGTGCGCACGGGCCGAATGTCGGTGGTGGCCTCGTGCTTGGCATGGCAGGCGGCGAGCAACACAATGAGTGTCATCAATCCACTGTTGGAGACAATCCGCTTGGTATTCATCGTAGTGCTTGCCCTCTAAAGCAGTCAGTGCGTCGGGATCGATATTCCGTGAGTGGCAAACCACGAGTCGACGGTGCTGTACCAAGGTTCCCGCGTCTGGGGATCGAGTAGTACGTCAAAACTGTTGGACACCCGAAGCGTGTCGGCAAAATCGATGAGGAAGGTGAATATCGCCTGCGCTTGCGACAGCTCCGCATTCAGTGCGGCATCCTGAGCACTGATCAGATCAGTAATCGATACCACTCCGCGTGCGTACGCATCCGCGACTTTTGTGTAATTCTCATGCGCTGCCGCGGCGGCTTCGCGTGACAGGGCAATCGCCGGATACGACGAGGGAATGCGCGCAAGCACTGACCGCGCCCGCGCGTCGACCGCATCCACGGTGGCGTCCCGCTGGGCGTCGAGCTGCTTGAGCTGATGCCGGTACTCCGACAGTCTCGCTCTGAGTGCACCTCCTGAGAAAATGGGAATGGTCGCTTGGATACCGACGAACCACGCGCTGTTGTTCGGAGTCAAAGGCGTGCGCTGTGACCCGGCGCCGCCGCGGCTGAATTGATCGGAGGCGATGCCGACGGCGGCTGTGTCCGGAATGAAGAAGGCGCGGCGCGCCGAGGTCACTTCGCGCTGCTGCCCGGCGAGGAGCTCATCGGCCCGTTTCACTTCCGGTGAATATTCATGGGCTTGGGCAAGGATGAACTCGCGAAAGACCGTCCACTTCGCCGGTGTATCGAGATATCTTTGCGTGTGCGGGCTTGCGATCCATTTGAGAGGTTCATCGATTCCCGCGTCCGCTACCAGGAGGGGGCGCGATGCGTCGTCATGCATGAGCCGGCCCAACTCCACCGTGGCCTGCCGAACGTTGGCTTCCGCTGTGAGCAGGTCCTGACGCGCGGTCGCCATTTGGGCCACCCACCGCAGATAGTCGGATCGGGTGGACAGACCGACGGCCTCACGCGCACGCGAGGTTTCGAGATTTTGGCGCGTATTCTCCACATCCTGCCGGCGTACGCTTTCCACCGACTTGGTGCGCAGCAAGCTGAAATAGGCTGTCGCGGTTTGTTGCAGCGTATCCAATAGTTCCTGATGGGCCTGCTCGTTGGCCGCGGCTGCGAGGTGCCGCGACACAGACCAGCCGGCCCAGGCACTGTCGCGGTAGAGTGGAAGCTGCGCTACTCCGCCTGCCTCACTGGTACGCTGCGCCAGCAGCAAGGGATTGGCATGACTGGCATCGATCTGGGTGTGAGACACATTGGCTGCAAGGCTCGGCAACAATGCACTTCGCGCGATTCGTGTCTGGTCAGCGGCAATGTCCGCGCCAAGCTGTGATGCGCGAAGAGTCGGATTATCGCGGATCGCGGCATCCAAGGCCTGAAGCAAGCTGATACGGTTCTGGTCCTGCATCGTGTCGGCGCCGATCTGCACCGCGTCGGTGAGATCATCCCAACGCGGGGAGAAGCCAATGAGCTGTGCGGTGTGCATGTTGACCACCAGGCGCTCTTCGCTGGAAGCCGCCACCTCGATGTTAGCCGCGTCATCGCCCTCGACGATTCGTTGAATGTCGAGCGCGACGCGGCGCGCCAGACGCGCTGTCCGTTCCGTGTCGGAAGAAGCCGCCAGCAGGATTCCCTGTTCCACCTCGCTTCGACCAAGCAGCGAAAAGGTCGGCAATTTTCGTTGAGCCAGCTGATCTGCGAGCGAACGAATGTCATCGCCGGACAGCCGCATCAGCGGGGCGACGTACACCGCATCTGTGCTTGGCGGCAGAGTGGCGAGGGAATCGGTGAGGTTATTGACCGGACGCAGCACGATGGTTGCGCCGGTGGCGGCCTCGAGCTCCGTGGCCTTGATCTTCAATTCCCGAACGACTTCAAGCGCCAGCGGGTCTGCCAGCACCACTAAGTGCGAAAAGCCGATGATCCGATGAAACGTGCGGACTTGGTCGTCGACCCTATCGAAGGTAGTGACGTAGGTGAAATTGTGACGGCCGCTCGTGCCGTTCTTCATTGGAAAGGTCTGAAGCACGGGGTCCAGAACGGAGGCCGCAATGGTGGGCTTCGGTAATTTACTTCGGTGCGCGACCAAGTCGCTGGCCGCGAACCCCAATGTCACGACGAGGTCGACCTGTGGATCAGCTTCCAGTCGATCGAGCGCCGCATTCAGCGCGGATACGCTCCAATCGCCGTTCAGCCGGGCTTGCGGCGCGACGGTCAGCCTAAGACCGTCGCCATAGACTTCGGCACCCGCATGTTCGAGAGCATCCGCGCTGGTGTCTTCTCGCGCGGCGGGGCCATCTATGAGAACGCCGACGCGAACCTCGCGTGCCGAAAGAGGGGCTGTAACCGAGAGCAAGATTGCGAGTCTTAGTGCCCAGGCGATAGGCGCAGCTAAAGATACCCGGAACACGCCGGCCACTAGACGAACAGAATGCGCGCCGCACGGAGCTGTGGCCGCCGATTGAGGAAATCGCTTTGCCGTATGGTGTGGTCGACCGACAGCGGTCCGCCGCCGAGCACCGCGAACACCGCGATCATGACGGCCCAAAAGACGCCGAACTCATAGCCGCCTTCCGGCAATGCCCATACATAGCCGATCTGAAAATGTCCGCCCCACAGCATCGACAACAGCAAATACACCGATCCCAGCAAAGCGACGGGGCGTGTGAAGAGTCCCAGTACGAGCCCGATTGCAGCAATGAGCTCGACCGATCCGGCGAGAATCACCTGCATCTCAGGCATCCGCAGGCCGAGGCTCGCAAAATACAGTGTGTAGATCTTGAATTGGAACGGACCGCCTAGAACATGACTTCCAAAATGAGGGACGAACATCAACCCCACATAGATTCTGATAAATGCCAATGCCGAGATATTGAGCGACGATCCCCGAGAATCCGCCGATGCTGCGACAGACGCGGCGCGCAGAACGAATTGGGCGAACACCAGCGCGCCCAATAGCCAACCCAGAAGTTCGAAGCCCGGTACACCCGGGCCGGTCGCGACCAGCAGGTCAAGATCTTCAGGTTTCAGCCCCGCGAGGTTGGCTGGAGGGTGCAAACGCAGAATGCTGAACAAGCGCGAAACCACCGCCGTGGCCAGTGCCAGCGCCGCCAGGGCTGTAAAGGATCCGCGTAGCTGCCAAAGAGCCGATATCAACAGCAACGCCATCCAAACCGTGGTCGATGCGGCAAACCAGGCGGTGACGGGTTGGCCAAGGAGAACGCTCGATCCCCATCCGATCATGATGACTGCGACGGCCACCGTCAGACGGCTCAGCCAGTGGACGTACTTATCGATATTCATGACATTATTTCCTCAAGATAGAAACGTCCTCATGCCTGTCTCGTCGGTTCACCCGTCACGCTCGGTGCGTCGTCGGAGAGCTACGCGAACACTAGGCTGCCGAACCGGGCAGCCCGGTGATCGTCGGCGGACCACGTTCTATGATCGGCGTTGCGCTTCGAGCGGAGAGGACCCAGCGCGCAATTTCGTCCTTTCGCGCAAACCACACGTCAGGCTTAGAGCGTGCGTAAGTGAGAAATCGGTCGAGACTCCGTACGCGATTCGCGTGACCTGAAATGCGATCGTGGAGGCTCACGACCATCATGCGACGACGATGGCTGCCTTCGTCGTATAGTTGATCGAATTCATCACGCAGCGCCTGCTCGTAGGCGGCCGCATCCCAGCCGACGAACGGGAAGGACACGATGTCGTTCAGATGAAACGTGTAGGGAATGGTGACGAATTCGCCGCCCTTGAGCGGTACGATGAATGGCTCGTCCCGGCTCGGCTCATCGATGTGATAGACGAAGCCCAGGCTCTGCAGAATGTCGAGTGTTCTTGGTGAATTGCGCATCCAATAAGCGTTCCAGCCGACCGGTTTCTGACCGGTGATCTTTTCAATGCTCGCCACCCCATCGGCGATGAAGCGGCGCTCGGCTTCGGAATCCAAGGCGTAGCTGTTTTCCCAAGTGCGCCCGTGAGCGGCCGCTTCATGGCCACGCTTGACGATTTCGCGCGCGAGATCCGGCGCCTTTTCTACGGCACGCCCGATCATGAACGAGGACATCTTGATCTTGTGCTTATCGAGCAGATCCAGAATGCGTGGGATGCCTTCATACACGCCGTATTCAAAGAAGGCGTTCGTGGGCAGATCGGGTAAACCCTGCTGGATAGGGTCGGGAATCACACCGCCCGCGCCTGAGATCGGCTGCCCGCCGGCTTCGAACATGAGCGAGAAGCTGACGGCCAAGCGTGCACCGTGAGGCCAGGTTGACGTTGTACCGGGCATGCTCGTCTCCTTGGGTGCACTCTGATTAACCGAGTCCCCATACACTGCCGCCGGGACAGCGAGCGCGGCGGCAGCCGCGAGGAGCGTCCGGCGCGAGATTTGGTGCTGGTCATCGTCGAATCGCGCTTCCGACATACTGGTAGTCCCCTCATCATTCGTCCGCGAAGCGGGCTTACTCCTGCATGCCATCGATCCGCCAAGTGTCGGACATGGACACGCGCGCGACGAGCAGTGATAACCTTGACACTGCGGCGTAAATTAATCTTCCTGGATCGCCGGTCCGATTTTCCAATCGCACGGCGTCTCAATAACTTCCGACTTGATCGTTTTCCTTGGTCGTGGGCCTCAATTGGTCGGGCAGCGCTTTGCGCCACGGATAGCCGCGTGCGGCGAGCGAATTAGTCTTTCATCATCGCCTTCAACGCGCCCCAACTGGCTTGCCCGCCATTCCGCGGAGCGAGTGGCACCGCTCAGGAAATAATCGCGGTGATGGGATACGAGGGCGCGGAAATCGGGCATGCTCATGAATTGATCTCCTCATCATTTTGTCCGCGATACGGCCTGGCTGCCGATCGCGCCATCTGGTTCAGTGCAGCAGTCAGGACATTGACAGCCGCCCCAACCTCGGAGAGCACTCCATGACGTTTCGCGATCCAGTTAGGATTGTTATAGGAAAGCCATGTGACGCCCGATGCATCCTGCCAGACCAGAGCTTTCAGTGGCAGGTCAATCCCGGTCGTCTGGACTAATTCCATCAGCGGAGTGCCGCCTCTTGCATTGCCAAAGATCAGTAGCTCGGTCGGCCGCAGGGATAGTCCAACGGCTGCGGCCCCGGCCGCATGGTCAATATGCGCAAACGCGATCATGCCCCGTGTCCTGACCTCGGCCTCGAAGCGGTTCATGGTCTCTTCCGGCCCGTAGCTGCTTCGTATGGTTGTTAATCCGCGCACGGCCATTGTTTGCACAGAGTGGAGTCCGACAATCGATATCCTTAGCGGTGCCCAGTCGTGAACTCGAGGACCCTTGAAGAGATTCTTCGAGGCCAAGATTTTTGCCCAGACAGCTATACGTGGTCTTTCCAGATCGCCCGGTTGATGCCAAAACGCCGGGTGTCGCCCTGTCCGCAACGCCGGGCGAACACAAGAATCTTGGGGCCACGGGCCACGCGCGTAACCTGCTGATTTAGCGGATTATCGGCGGATGTGTCGCCGGCGACGAAGCGAGCTCTTGCCCGCGCACTCGATGCCCCTCACCGCTGGTCAGTCAGTCATTCGTGCGCGCAAAGAAGCTCTTCAGACTTTTCTTCAGGATTATTCAGCACAACCGCAAGGAATGGATCCGCCCGCGAAAGTAGGATGCCGAATCAGCGAGGTGAGCAATGCGCTGTGCCGATTCCCAGACTGACTCTTCGGCCGACCTATTCGACGTGCAATGCGGCCAGATGCATCGCACAGGTATTGTCGTTGACGAGCCGGTCTGGCGCGTTCCGCGCCAGACCTCGGCGATGGCATTGTCGGCGTCGAAGGTAGTCGCCACTCGATGGCATGCCGGCAGCGAGCACGAGCAGGAGTTTGGCGCCGAAACACCCGCCGATCGCTACGTTGTCAAGATCGTGCTACGGAGCACGAATATTCGATTCAGAGTGTCGGGGAGAACCGTGCACGATGGCGTCACCACCCCTGGGACGGTCCACGTCACCGAGCCCGCCGTGCCGGTTCGTTGCCTGTTTCGTGGGCCGTACGATGTATTGCACCTGCACGTGCCCAACAGTCTTATTGCCGAACTCGCGCGCGACGTGACCGGCCATCCTGTGCCGGAGCTCTGCTCGAAGAGCGTTCCAAGCAAAGATATTACGGTCGATTCTCTCGGGCGTGCGTTGCTTGAGGCCGATCGGGTGGGGGGCTCGTTCGGACAGCTCTATGCGGACTCCATCAGCATCGCCATCGTCGCAAGGCTCCTGGCTTCGGCGAACTGCGAGGCCACGACCGAGCGGCCGAAAGTGGGCGAGCTTGCGCGATGGCGGCTGAAGCGAGCCATCGACTATGTCGAGGCCCAGCTCGACAAGCCCGTGAGCCTCGCCGATGTTGCCTCGTCGGCCGGCCTTACGCGCATGCATTTCGCAGCGCAATTTCGGGCTGCCACGGGTCTGCGGCCCCACGAATACCTGCTGCGCCGCCGGATCGAGCGGGCTCAAGAGATGCTCGTCGGGACCAACATGTCGTTGGTGGACGTCGCGCTGTCGGTCGGTTTCCAGACCCAGGCACACTTCACCAGCGTTTTCAAACGCTACGCGGGACAGCCGCCGCGCGCATGGCGCGAGGCCCGCGGCGTTTCGAACCGCGAGCGCCGGCTATTGGGCTACCGTTCAGTTGCAATCTCCGACGCTCAGACTCGCGTGGCCAGGAATCTGACGAGGCGAGCACTGTCGGTGGGAGCTCTCCCTTAGGTCGATTTTGTGGGCCGCGATATCACCGCGGTCAGCCTCGTACCGCCCGACGGTGGTGTTGCAATTCGCAACGAGCCCCCGAGCGCCAGCAGTCGTTCTTCCAGACCGATTAATCCCAGCGAGGTCGGCTTGGACCAATCTGCATCGGAGATTCCGCGTCCATTGTCGGTGACAACAATTTGAATTCCGTCACTCTGGAGTTCGGATATCTCAACAAAGGCTGCCAAGCCGCGCGGCGTAAAGAAATCGACGATGAACACCGCAACAGCGATCGCCGCAGGCATCCAGTTGAGTAGTCGACTCGCATCCGGCGGACCGAACGCGAGACTGAGCTGCGTACGTTGAGTCCAGCATGTAGTGGTCATGTGTTACCCCTATCGGTATGCCGTTTTGATAATCGCCCAAGTGCGATGCACCAAATGCACAAACCTGGGTGCCTTCTTATAGTAGCAGCTTAAGCCGCACGGAAATCCGCCACTTATCTCGTCGTGGCGAGTCGACGGATCGACCTTCAGCCTCGCTGGGTCCGACTCTCCTCTCAGCCTCTGCTGTGACTGTTCCCGTCGATTCGCTGACCGCGGCGACATCGGATGTTCAATGTGGGATATCGAATCGGCATCACCGCTACGCGAACAGACGCAGTGACCTTGGAAGCCATGATCTCGCGATACAGCTAAAATTGAAAACGTCTCTGCGTCTCCACGTATATTATGATTTCGAAGAAGGACGGATCTCATGTGTGAATTGGACGATTTCGACGAATTTTCGCGGCGCACGGCTGAGGTATCACGGCGACGGTTCGGGGCGATG
>Ga0137359_10000699_pt1 | contig 25429 bp, 25 predicted proteins | sample Mad1_40_16metaG_FD_108281 | JGI IMG/M metagenome (GOLD analysis project Ga0137359, IMG submission 108281) | Vadose zone soil microbial communities from Angelo Coast Range Reserve, California, USA - Mad1_40_16 metaG | ecosystem: Environmental > Terrestrial > Soil > Vadose zone | place: USA... | reverse complement strand
GCTTGAGGGGGCGGAAGGAATCCTTATCCGCAAGAAGAACGCGTATCGAGTGGTGCTATCGCTGGATCTGATCCAGCGGTCTGCCTCGGTGGAGGTGGACGTAAGTGACTTGGAGAGAATGTGATAGGACGCTCGGTGCCGGAATCGAAGTCGCGAACTGGCGTAATGGCGGGAGGAACAGCCCCCTCCCCCCGGGGTTTTTCGGATCTGTTCATTACAAAGGACTTTGCCATTAATCACTTCGGATCTGCACATTCTAAAGGAGTTAGGGGGTGCGAAATGTGGATCTGCGGATTCTAAAGGACTTAGGGTGCTTTGGGATCTTGACGTTTAATCCCATCGGTAAGTATGCCACAGTTACATAATTTGTCAAGGGTGATTTGGGGCGTCCTGCGACAGAGGTGGACGCCCCACCGTGTTTCCGAACCTTCATGGAGAATGCGTTTCCATTGAGCACACAAGAGACCTTTCGTGGCACTCCCCCGGCGACGGTGGCAGTTCCACGGGCGAACGGTTGGCTGCGGTCTACGCTTGCCAGCGTTCCGTCGGCATCAAGAACGATGCCACTCGCGTACAGCTTCGCGGATCAGGCGCTCGCCGCTGGAGGAAGTTTCGTGGCCAACGTCATACTCGCCCGGACGCAAAGCAAGGAAGAGTACGGGATGTTTGCCCTTTCTTATTCGTTTTATATGTTCCTGACCAGCATCCACAATTCGACCATCCTTGAGCCGTACACCGTCTACGGCTCCGGAAGGTACCGGGCCCATTTCTCCGAGTATTTGCGGTTGATGGCGCGCAGCAATGCAATCTTGGGTCTCGTGTTGACCGGGAGCCTCCTGTTGAGCTGCCTGGCGCTCTTGTGGATCGCGCCACAGCTGGTGTCGCGAGCCTTGTGGGGTCTCGCACTGACTGTGGGTGTCCTTTTGTCGGGGCTTTTCCTGCGCCGAGTCTTCTACTTGCAACGGCAGGCATCCCTCGCCGCGGGGACTTCTCTTGTGTTCTTCGTCACAGTGCTCTGCGGGCTTTGGCTGACGGTGAGAGCTCATGTACTGGACAGCTTCTTTGTCTTTCTGGTTCTGGCACTCGGATGGATTACGGCCGGCGCCAGCTTTGGGAGGAAATTGTCGCTCGGCAAACCACAGCAATCGTTTCTGGAACTGGAACCAGATTATTGGCGCGAACATTGGAAGTACACGCGATGGGTTCTGGCGACCGCCTTCGTGTACCAGTTGACGACGCAGGGCTATTACTGGCTGGTGGGAGGCTTCCTCTCGGTAAAAGAAGTGGGAGACCTCAGAGCCATGTATCTGCTGGTCACACCGGTCGAACAGGGGTTTGTTGCCCTAACGTTTCTAGTTTTGCCGGCGCTGGCTTCGCGCTACGCCGCAAAGAGGATGGGAGATTTCCTGTCACTATTGAGACGCTATGGGCTGGCTATTCTGAGCGTAACCGCCTTGTTCGCTCTTGCAGTCCGGGCCGTGGGAAGGCCGGTGATGCATGCGCTCTATGCGGGAAAGTTTGATGGCCTTGCTCCGATACTCTTTCTAATGGCTCTCTTACCGGTTTTCACAGGGATCGGCTGCATAATGAGCAGTGCACTAAACGCCGCCGAGAAACCAAAGCTCGTCTTCCTGGCGTACCTTTGCAGCGCAGTCTCGACTGTGCTGCTGGGAATTCCGCTGGTAATGCGTTTCGGGTTGAGAGGCGCAGTCTACGGCATGCTTGTTTCCGGGGGCACATACACCGGAGCTCTAGCAATTGGTTTTATGTTTGGCGTCTACAATAATAAAGTGCCACATCCCGAAATAGCCTAGAGGCTCATTTTGTTTTCGAAGGAATGATGAAGCCTGCTCCCATTGCATTGTTCGTTTACAACCGCCCCGAACACACACGCCTTACGGTCGAAGCCCTGCAGAAGAACGAGCTTGCGGAACGCAGCGATCTATTTGTGTTCGCCGACGGCTCAAAAAACGGGGCTGCCACGCCGGCGGTCGAGGAAGTTAGAAAGCTCCTGCGAAGTATCGAGGGATTCCGATCAGTGACCATTGTCGAGCGAGAGCGGAATTCTGGGTTGTCCGAGTCGATTATCAGCGGCGTGACGCAATTGTGCAACGAGCACGGGCGGGCCATCGCTGTCGAAGACGACGTGATGACAGCGCCTGACTTTCTGGCCTTCGTGAACCATGGTCTCGACCGGTACAAGGACGAACCGAGAATCTTCTCAGTCACCGGACACAACTTTCCAATCCCTGTACCGGCATCCTACCCCTATGACGCGTACTGTTCCTATCGCAGCTGTTCGTGGGGCTGGGGTACGTGGAAAGACCGCTGGGAGAAAGCCGACTGGTCCGTCAGCGATTTTCCCGAGTTCATCGCCGATCGAGAACAGCAGGAGCGGTTCAACCTGGGAGGGGATGACCTGACATGGATGCTAACCCAAGGGATGACCGGCAAGACGAAGGGCACGTGGGACGTCGTCTGGGCATACGCCCATTACAAACATAGTGCAGTTGCGCTGCGCGCCGTTGTGTCGAAGGTGTACAACACCGGCTTCGACGGATCCGGAGTACATTGCCGACGGGCACCATTTCGACAGATAGCGCTTAACTCGCGAGCTATTTCTGACTATCGATTCCCTGACTCGGTGAAAATGGATCCCTATTTCGTTGCTGAGGTCCAGCGAGTGAATCACAGGCCGCTAGCCAGGAGGTTCGGACGATACCTTTTCGATAAATTGGGGCTGAAGGGATGAGACCGGATTCAATGTCGGGCGGGACGTTGCCTTCAAACGGATGCGAGCCTCGATGAAAGTCGGGATCAACTGTCTGCAAGTCGATTTCAATGTATTCAAGAGTGCCGCATGAACGCCATGTTTGAAGCGTTTTTCACGCACATCAACCATTATTATGCTTGTTTGCCGTACAACCTAAACTGGGGGGAGCGCACGAGGTCAGTTCGTGGTTTCCTATCGAAATACCCTCTGTCAGTCATCGACATCGGCGCTCGAGGCGGGGGAGCCGGGGAGCTTGCCGGCCTGTCAAAATTCATGCGGTATGTGGGTTTCGATGCGGATCAGGAAGAATGCCGTCGGCTCATGGATAACCCGCCTGGTGATTACGCTGAATATCGAGTGTACCCGTACTTCATCGGTGGAAGTGGAACGGTGGACTTCCACTTATACAGCGACCGCGGCATGTCTTCAACCTATGAGATCGACAGCGAGTTCAGCCGCGCTTACTTTGAGCCTTCTCCGCGTTTAGAACGAACGGTAACACTTGAGGCGGTCCGGCTAGATGACGTCGTAGTGAAGGATAAGTTGAGTGCCCCGGATTTCCTCAAGCTAGATACTCAAGGCTCCGAATTGGACATCTTACGCGGTTCGAGTCGCACGCTGGCGGAGACATCCCTCGTCGAGGTCGAGGTTGAGTTTTACCCGATGTACAAGGGGCAGCCTCTTTTCGCAGACGTGGACGCTTTTTTGCGATCCCATAACTTCGAGTTGCTCTACCTGAATCGATGCTTCCAACAGCGCAAAAAGTTCTACAAAGGACTTTCGCGAGGGCAGCTTATATTCGGGGATGTACTTTACGGAAGGAGTACAGCGAAGCTTGGTGGCTTCTTACCTGAGCGAATCGCCAAATACATAATCCTGCTGTGCCACTATGGGCACCTTGATCTGGCGTACCAGATTTACGTCGAGCATTCCGAGGTCGGCGAGTTATTCCCCGCCATATCCCGCTGCTTTCCGAGAGTGCCCAGTCTGGTGCGTCGAGGAGTCGTGTCGCAACTCGACAAGCTGACGTGTTTGTTGCTTCACATCCGGCGCACGAACCATATGTTCTGTGATTCAGATCGTAGTTGGCCGATTCGATGAGATGGAAATCACGGGGACGCGAGCGAAGAAACGGGAACCATTTTGGTCCCGCCTTGTGAATCGCTCTGGGTGCAGTAAAGCCAGCAAAACTCTTTGTAGCCCTTTGGAAAGAGGAAAGGACGGGTTTCCGCTCAGGCGTCCACAATCACGAGCACATCAGCTTTTATTCTTGGCAAAACACGGCCCGCAGATACGTACAATTGTTCGAACAAATTGTGAATCCGTAGATATTTAGAGTTCAAGTGAGAATCATCTACTTCTTTTTTCTCTCCACACTTCTGTGGAGCTTCTGGAAGGCGATCGTGAGGCTCAGCAGACGTGATGCGGCATTGACGCCGATCCTGGGATGGATGGTTGGGCTAGCTTTTTTCATTCTCGCACCGCTGACTGTGATGGTGTTCAACGGCGGATACGAGATCCCCCCCTTCTATCAAGTCAGCTATAGTTATGCCAAAGTGAATCTCTCGAACGCACAATTTTTCATTCCGTTCCTAGTGATCTGGATGTCCTTGACGTTCTCTTTCATGGCAGTGATGCTCTTTGCGCCGGACCCGGTCAGCATGCGGGCACGACGCGAAATGATCTTTAATGAGCCCAAACTGAGACGAGTCATCTTCATAACCGCCGGACTTTCGCTACTCGACTACGCCACGACAATTCGGATGCTAGGCGGCGTGCAATCCTTTCTCATAGCTCACTGGTATAACCGGCAGGAAGAGTTGGTCGCGCGCCTGGGTGATGTGTGGGTCCTTTACCTGTGGTTGTCCCAGGCGAATCAAGTTGTTTTCACGACAGCTGCTGTGGTGTACACGCATTCCGAAGTGAGACGTCAGAGGGTGGACTGGCGTTTTTCTATATTGATTCTTTCGCTTCTTTTTCTCCACGTTGCGATGATGGGAGATCGGATTTTCCTCGCGCTCTATCTCCTGTCGTTTGTCACCTCGTGCTGGATCTATCGTAGAAAGAAATTGATCGCGGTGCTGGCGTTCATCGTGGCTCCTGCACTCGCCCTCGCTTCTAGCGCGTGGGCTTATTTCCGGAACGACCTCTTCAATATCGGAGAAAACGTCTCCACATATGTCGAGGGTGATGTTGGAAATCGAGCGGTTACATCCTTAATGGACGCCTTCGACGCGAACGGAATCATGCTCCTCTTTCACATCGTCAATGATTTCGGATACAAATACGTATACATGTATGGCGCATCGTACTTAAGAGCGCTCTTTTTCTTGGTTCCGAGACATCTTTATCCGGAGAAGCCAGCAGGTTTCGCGGAGCGGCTAGCAGCCATCTACGAACCGGGCCAGATTACAAGCATGGGCGGGACCCAACTCGGAGAGCTCTACGCGAATTTTGGCATTCTCAGTGTGCTGCTTCTGCCGTTCATTACGGTGCTGATCTTTCTCCTTTCCGAAAAGCTGAGACAGAAATTCGAAAAGCATGGGCTGCTGTTGGCAGTGCTGTTCCTGCTGTCGATCTGGTTTGCCCGGTCTACGTTTGCAGACAACTTCATCACCTTCCTATTCGCGTTGGTCCTAATCTGGGGCCTGAGGTTGGAGCGGGGACTGTGTTTTCCAAAGCAGTTGAGCGAGACCTCACTTCTGGTTTCTTCGTGAAGTCTTCGGCGCTATCGGCCAATAACCTGATGGGGAAAATCGCCCGGCTTCCGCTGGCGCTGGTGCCGCGCGGGATGGTGGTTCCGATTCTACAGGGCCGGCTTCGCGGCAAACACTGGATCGCCGGCTCCGCAATTCACCGCTGCTGGCTAGGATTTTATGAATACGAGAAGCAGCAACTTATCTCCCGGGAAGTCCAGCCCAACACCGTTTTTCATGATGTGGGCGCAAATGTCGGCTTGTATTCGCTGTTGGCTGCGGAGCTTGTTGGACCGGGGAGAGTGTTTGCCTTCGAACCGGTTCCCCGGAACCTTGCCTATCTCAGGAAGCATCTCGCACTCAATAGTGTTACGAATGTGGAAGTGCTCGCCCTTGCAGTGAGTGACCAGAATGGCATCGCGCCATTCCAGGTGGAGCAGAGCGGTTTCATGGGCCATCTCTCGAATGAAGGCGGCATGATGGTTCCGACCACGACTCTAGATTCACTCGTGGAGAATGGGAAGGTTCTTCCGCCGAACTATATCAAGATGGATATCGAAGGAGCCGAATTGCTGGCTCTCCGGGGGGCCAGAGAGACTTTCCGACGGTACAGACCCCTCCTTTTCTTAGCCACGCACGGTCGCAAAGTTCATGTGGAATGTTGCCAGTTGCTTGAATCCTGGGGATACGAGTGCCAGCATCTTCAAGGCACTTCTGTTGGAGATCTTGGCGAAGTTGTCGCGAGGTTCCGCGTTGACGGAGACGAAAAATCGTCCAGCGAAGCCGGTCAGGGAAATTCCGAAAGGTTGGATGAAGCCTAGCAAGAAACTTCAGACTAACCGCTACAGGTACATGAGGGAATGAAACTAGAAAAGGCAATCCGGGGGGTGATACCGTCCACGTCGCGTTTGACGTATAACCCCATCTTCAAAATCATCGTCGATTCATTCGATCTACTGCCCAAGTTCATGTACAAGGAAGTTTCGAAGATTCCGCCAAATCACCTGAGAATCCGCGTGGGAGTTGCCAATCGTTTTTTGGCGAACCACGTTTCTTACGTGAGCGGAGCCAAGGACTTCTGGATGCATGCGTTTCATGCAGGAGTCTGCCGGCTGGACTCCACGATCGTGGACATTGGTTGCGGCTGCGGCCGCTACGCGCATCATCTGCGGGATTATCAGTTCATGTCCGAGAGGTTTACCGGGAAGTATGTCGGAATTGACATTGACGAAGAAATGCTGAACTGGTGCCGCAAAAACTTTGATGGCGAGCGGTTTTCGTTCTATCGATCCAATCATGACAGCAAGGCCTACAAAGCGGTGGAGAAACCCGGTGCGGAATACGTGCTTCCGTTAGCGGATGGAAGCGCCGACTTCGTCTTCTCGACTTCGTTGTTCACGCACCTTCTGGAGAAGGAGTTAGTGAACTATATGCGGGAGAGCTGCCGCGTACTCAAGGAAGATTCCTTCATGGCCATGTTCTGTTTTTCGATGGATCACCCTCCACCGACTTTTGGGGGCCGGCACACGTTCGGGTTCAGAATTGGGAACGCTTATGTGGAATCCATGGCAGTCCCCGAGGCGGCAGTCGCTTACGAAGAAAAGTTCCTGTTTGAAGCTGCGCGCAAAGCTGGTTTCCGAACAGCGGAGATGGTGCTCGGTGAGCCTGAAAGCTGGCAACACACACTTCTATGCCGCAAATGAGTGTCAGCAACCCGCCCCGCGACTTGCGTGATCAGCGCCATTATCGGGCGGGGAACTGAGACTGCAAGACCTCTTTGCGGTTGAAGCGTTAGTATCGGGCGACATATATCAGACGGGTTCAATTCCAATGAAAAAGGGTGGAAGATGAAGAAAGCACTGATTACGGGTTTGTCGGGACAAGATGGCACCTACCTTGCCGAGTACCTCTTGAGCTTGAATTATCAGGTGTATGGGTTGGTGCGTCGCGAAGCCCGCACAATCCGTTGGCTGGAGAGTATTCGAGACAGTGTCGAGCTCATCTATGGGGATCTGCGAGATGCCACGTCGCTGGAGGTAGCATTTCGGAAGAGCTGGCCGGATGAAGTTTACAATCTCGCCGGCCAGGTTTTTGTGCCGACCAGCTGGGAGTGCCCCGCCGAGACGTTTGACATCAATGTCGGGGGGCTCGCGCGATTATTGCAAATCGTTACGCGACAGAAACCCGATACGCGCGTCTACCAGGCCTCGAGTTCCGAGATGTACGGCAATGTCGATGGGTTCTGCAACGAACAGACACCGTTTAAGCCTACGTCTCCGTATGGAACGTCAAAGATGGCGGCGCACGGGCTGGTCCAGGCATATAGGGAACGCGGCGTATACGTCGTCGGGGGGATCCTTTTCAACCACGAATCCCCGCGAAGGGGCCCGGAGATGGTGACACGAAAGATCACACGAGCGGCTGCGGGGTGGGCAAAGGGTGACACGAGCAAACTCAAATTGGGAAACCTGCAAGCAAAAAGAGACTGGGGATTTGCGGGTGATTACGTTAAAGCGATGCACGCGATGCTGCAGCAGGCGGCACCCAAGGACTACGTAGTTGGGACAGGTGAATCACACAGCGTGGCCGATTTTGTGAATCGAGTATTGTCCGAACTTCGGCGGATTGGAGCGAATGGAAACTCCTTTGGATCGATCGAGGAGCACGTCGAAGTGGATTCGCGCTTGGTTCGTCACAACGAGATCCACAATCTGCGCGCTGATGCCAGGTTAGCCCGCGAGGAACTCGGTTGGACGCCCGCCGTCGATTTCGGTGGCTTGGTCAGACTGATGGTGGAGAGCGATTTGGCCGGTATCACAGAACTTCCAAGTCGAGACGCGACCGGTTCACCGGCGCATGCAGCGGTCTCCGCGTAGAGACATTCCCATTCTAGCGATGCACGAAGAGAGCGACGCTCTGCGAGCGAAGACATCCAGCAAACCTATGCGGGTCGGGATTAACTGCGTGCAAGTTGATCCTTTCTCCGTTGGTGGCGTCAACACCTATACGCTGGGGCTTTTGGAGGGTTTCGCAAATGCAGGGAATGGGCACCGGTTTCAGGTATACGCATCGCCGTCGAATCAGTGCCTGTTCGAACCGTTTCGAAAGCTGGAAAACTTTGACGTTCTAGTGGTCGACGATGGCCTTCTGGGCGCCAAGAGGCGCGCCTGCCAGGCAGCGCTGCTCTCTTGGAGCAAGGGCTTCTATGAATTCACGAGTAATCTCGTGTTTGAGAATATCCGGAAGCTGGCGGACGCCGAGTCGGACGTTCTCTACACGCCGACAGTCGTTTTGCAATGGTTCAACAGCCACAAGCCCACCGTTGTGAGCATGCACGATATTCAGCAGGTTCATCATCCGGAGTTCTTCAGCTGGCCGAGGCGGCTGAGCCGGGAGATCACTTACGGCCTAAGCGCGCGCCATGCCGACTACCTGCAAGCGAGCAGTCACTACATCAAGGAAGACTTCCTGGCCCATTTTCGCGAGCTCTCGCCGGAGCAGATCGAAGTTATCGCCTCGGGAGTGACCATCGAGAAATTTGCGACACCAAGTGCCGTGGATGACTTGTGTGACCGATATGGTCTTCCGGAGCGGTTCCTTTTCTTTCCGGCGCAATTGTGGCCCCATAAGAACCACATAACTGTTTTGCGCGCGTTGAAGGAAATCGAAACCAAGAACGGGCTCAAGATTCCGTTGGTCTTAACCGGCGCCAAGTTTACGGCGGCTCCGAAAATATTTGAATTTATCGCAGAGCAGTCCATGGGCTATGTGCGCTATCTGGGCAAGATGCCATTCGAGGATATGGTCGCGTTGTATCAGAAGGCAGCCTTCATGATCACGGCCACGCTGCACGAATCCAGCAGCCTCCCCATTCTGGAGGCTGCCGCCGCCGGCACTCCCATTATCGCTTCCAGGATTCCGCCGCTTGAGGAACTCGCCCAGGTACTGCAATTGAATGTGTTCGATCCACTCGACGTTGATGGACTGGCGCGACTCATTTTCGATCTGTGGAGTGACGAGAGGACTGCTTCCGCCCAGGCCGCGGTCAATCGCCAGAAAATCGCGCTCTATTCTTGGGAAAACACGGCTCGAAAGTACCTGCAATTTTTCGAAAGAATTGTGAACTCATGAGGCTGCCCTCGCAGCCGCGAAAGATATGGCGAGTTACCAGAGGACAGTAGAACTCACTAGCAGCAGTGCGGAGACACAGGCTCCGGGCGTGGACGGGTGCATTCTCTGCGGAGGAGCACTCGAGAAATGCATAAGCGACCTTTTCGATACTCGTTTCGGGATTGATGGCAATTATGAAGTGCGGCGCTGCCTAGACTGCGGCTTGGAACAGATGTTTCCGGTTCCGACGCCAACAGAACTGAAGACCCTGTATGAATCGCATTATAATTTCGGCGGTGAGAGAAGGACTCTCTATACAAATTTACGTGAGTGGTTCCTCTCCTCTCTCCTTTACCGGCTTTGGATCCATCTGGATGGCGATGTCTCCTTTCACAGCCGCACGGGCTCCGGGCGCCTGCTTGACATTGGTTGCAATGAGGGCAGGGGTCTGAAGATTTACGCACGAAACGGTTTCCGGGTGGAAGGTCTTGAGTGGAACAGGACTGCGGCAACGGTTGCAAGGGAAGCGGGCTTTATTGTTCACACGAGCGACATTGGTGACCTCGGTGCCCAGCCAATCTATGACGTTGTCGTGCTCTCTAACGTCCTGGAACATTTGCCCGGCCCCAGGCAAATGCTTCGAGACGTCTACGGGAGACTGAACTCCGGTGGCCAAGTTTGGATCAGTTGTCCAAATAGTCGGAGCTGGCTACGGAACGTGTTCGGTTCGCGCTGGATTAACTGGCACGTTCCATTTCACATCACACAGTTCTCTGCTGAAACTTTGGAGAACCTGCTGCGACAAACTGGATTCATAACTATCGAGACGCGGCAAATTACTCCAGCACACTGGGTGACGTCTTCTCTCATCGCAAGGGTTTTCGCCAAAAAGGGACGGTCCACTCGCGAACTCCGAAACCCAATTCTCGTTCTAATTCTGCTCGTCCTTCTGAGGTTCGTCTTTTTTCCCGCCCTCTGGTTGGGTGATCGGCTGGGCCACGGTGATTGTCTTTTAGTTGTGGCGAGCAAGGGATGAAACGCACGAATTATCGTTCGGACAGGCATGGCCCGTCTCGAACTTTGAAACAGTCTATTTCTTAACCGAAAGGAAGGAACGTGTCGAAAAGCACTCGCATTCTAGTGACGGGCGCAGGAGGTTTCATTGGGCACCACCTCGTAAAGCGGTTGCGGGCAGAAGGCTACTGGGTTCGAGGAGCTGATCTTAAAGCTCCCGAGTACGAAGCGACGGATGCCAACGAATTCGAGATCTTAGATCTGCGCCAATTTGACCATTGTCTTCTGGCGGTTCGCGGCGGGATCGATTGCGTCTACAACTTGGCGGCTGACATGGGCGGAATCGGTTTTATCACTGCCAATCATGCGGAGGTCGCCCGCAACAACGTTTTGATCAATGCGCAAATGTTGGAAGCGAGCCGCGTTCAGGACGTTAATCGCTTCCTCTTTTCATCCTCAGCTTGTGTCTATGCCCAATCAAAGCAAAAGGCGGCAGAGGTTGTGCCCCTTCGAGAAGAGGATGCGTACCCTGCGGACCCAGAACCGGGCTACGGCTGGGAAAAGCTTTATTCCGAGCAGTTGTGCAGCTACTACTGGCAGGACTACGGCTTCGAGACGCGCATAGTGCGCTTCCATAATGTCTACGGACCTCTGGGTACCTATGAGGGCGGAAGGGAGAAGGCTCCTGCTGCAATCTGCCGCAAAATAGCACTTGCCCAGAACCATGGGACTATCGAGATCTGGGGAGACGGTGAGCAAACACGTTCATTTATGTACGTAGATGATTGTGTGGAAGGCTTGGTCCGCTTGATGGCCTCGGATTATCGCGAACCGTTGAACTTGGGCACAGAACGCTTGATCAGTATCAATGGGTTGGTGGACCTCAGTTGCAAGATCGCTGGCAAACACCTTACGAAGAAGCACGATCTGACCAAGCCGCAAGGTGTCCGCGGAAGGAACAGTGACAATCGCCGCCTCCGCGAGGTGCTGGGGTGGGAGCCTGCGATCTCGTTGGAAAAGGGTGTAGCTCTCACGTACTCGTGGATCGAAAGCGAACTAGCGAAAGCGGGGCGCGCGCCGAAACACGTTGTCGCGCAGGTTTAACTGCTACGCAAGTTGGACGCTCCGGACCGCATCTATGCACATTCTTGTTCTTGGCACTAATTACGCGCCGGAAAAGACGGCAGTGGCCCCCTTCACGACCGGACTGTGCGAACACCTGGCCGGTGGAGGCCACGATGTGACGGTAATCACGACGTTCCCGTACTACCCCGAATGGAGAGTGTTTGAAGGTTATCGCGGGCGCGTATATCAGGGAGAGTGCATCAACAAAGTCAACCTTCGTCGGGTCTGGCACTTTGTGCCTCGGCGCGCAAGCAATTTGCTGCAGCGCCTTGCGCATGACTTTTCCTTCACTCTAACCGCTTTCTTGGCTGGATTGTTCACTGGTAGATGCGACGTAATTTACTGCATTTGTCCACCTCCGACCCTTGCACTTGCAGCGTATGCACTGGCACAGATCCGTGGGAAGCCGTACGTCATTAAACTTACGGACCTCGCCTCAGACGCAGCGTTGGCGACGGGAATCCTAACAAGCGGGGCTTCAGTTCGTATAGCCCGCGCTATCGAACGGTTCGTTTACCGTAAAGCCGACAAAGTCGTGTGCCTCTGTCAGCCGTTTATTGAAAAATTGACCGAGCGTGGCATAGAGCGGGAGAAACTGCGACTGATCCCAGATTGGGCGGATTCGCAGAGGGTCTATCCGATTGCAGAGGCAACTGCATTTCGAAGCGCGATAGGGCTGTCGAAAGACAACTTTCTTATAATGCACACCGGGAATATGGGGAAAAAGCAGGACCTGATGAATGTGGTCTGCGCTGCGGAGTTGTCACAAGACATGCACGATGTGGTTTGGCTGCTTGTGGGTGACGGTGAAGAGCGGTCTGCCATAGAGAAAGAGGTGGAGTGGCGAAAGTTGAAAAATATCAAGCTGCTCCCGCTTCAGCCCGTTGAGGCCTTGGCAGAAATGTATTCGGCTGCGGATGTACTGCTTCTCAATCAAAAAGCCACCATAGAAGATGCCGTCATTCCATCGAAGCTACTGACCTATATGGCTGCGGGACGAATGGTCCTTGCCGCGGCTAGCGAGAGAAGCGAGGCAGCGCGGCAGATTGGGAATGCCCAGTGTGGTCTTCGGATCTCCGCAGAAGACCCTAAGGCCCTAGTTGAAGCCGTCTGTTGGGCGCGGCAACAACCTGCTCTACGGAAAAGGTTTGGAGCAAACGGCAGGATCTATGCAGAGGCGCACTTTACGAAGCAAAGAGTCTTACAGGAATACGGCTTGCTTTTCAACGGGTACACAAATGGAAGTACAGGTGAGCCCAAAGTTTCCGAGAAAGCGGCAGTAGCGCGCTAGAGATTTCGAAGCTGGCCTGACAAGAGGAGGAACACTCTATGCAAGTGTTTGTGGATTCCGCGGATCAGAAGCAAATCGAGCATTGGCTTCAGCAGGGCGTCGTCGATGGAGTCACCACGAATCCTAGCATCATGTTCAAGGATGGGGTGACGGACCTCGAGGAGGGTGCACGGAGGCTCGCGGTTCTGCTGGGCGAGCGACCACTCAGCGTCGAAGTCACTTCAAATGACTGTGACACAATGCTCGAACAGGCGCGAACATTCGCTACGTGGGCGCGGAATATCGTTATCAAAATCCCGATCGTCAACGAGTTCGGTGAATCTTGCCTTGGCGCGATGCACCGATTGTCGCAAGAAGGAATCGGGGTGAATGCTACTGCGATCCTGTCATTCAACCAGGCTATTCTTGCCGCCAAGGCTGGGGCGACGTATATAAGTATCTTCGCCGGGCGCGTCGCCGATGAGGGAAACGATCCTGAAATCACGATTCGAAATGTCCGGCACTGGCTTGACGATTGGGAACTCTCCGCGCGCATCATTGTAGGCAGCATCCGAACAGTCATGGACATACAGAATGCTGCGCTGGCCGGCGCACACATCGTAACGATTCCGCCGCAATTCCTCCCTAAAATGGTCGATCATAGGTACAGTCGCGAGACAGTCCGTCAGTTCGTGCAGGACGCCGAAAAAACGCTCGAACAAATGAGCAAGGCCAAGATTCGCTTTGCAACCCCCGCCGGATAATAGAACACCGTGAGCCTTCTCCGAGCCGAGCCATCGATGTCAACCCGTGAATCCATCGCGAGCCGCGAAGCCGAACTCTCGAGACCCGCGCCAGCGAGAGAAGAGGCAAAATCTACGTTTGCCTGGCTTCTGGCGTGGCCTCCTGTCCACCGGCTGGTGCATCTGTGCGGCGATCTGTTGGCGATCACTTTGGCGCATATGCTGGCGGTTCGAATGGTAGAATATTTTATCGGTATTCCGATAAACGCGCTTAACCCCTTCGAGTACCATCGCTTCTATATTCCCCTTTTCGCGGTGGTCTTGTATCTCTTTGACGGATACAAGAGTCCCGAGCTACGCCGACCCGAGCAGGAACTTGAAAGGAGTTGTAAGGCAGTGACGGTTGGCTTCCTCGGGCTCGTTCTACTGAATTTTGTCGTCTTCCGTTCAGAAGTATTTTCGCGCTATATGCTGATCTCTTGGTTCATTCTCGCCTGTGTGTTGTTGGTGGTCATGCGCTTTATGTTCAGAGCCCTTTATGAAAGGCTATGGAGATCCGGATTGTGCAGGAGGCGAGCTGTGCTCATCGGTTCCGCGGTCGGGCTCTCGGAGTATCAGCAGTTGCTCTCGATCCAGCGCCACCGCGGCTACGACGTGGCGGGAGTCGTGGTGGACTCAGCGAAAGCATTGGCTCGACCCATAACGTCACCACATCTTCCGGTGCTCGGTTCTTTAGATCAGTGGGAGGAGGCTCTTGCAAACACCAAAGCGAAGGTACTGATCGTGGCGTACGCTGCCGTCCCCAGCGGAGAAGAATGGCTGGGGGAAATGTTGCGCCGTTGTAAACAATTGCGTGTAGACGTCGAGCTTTATTCGGGCGTTTTGGCCACCGCCAATATGAATTACGAGCACGACGAATTCTCCGGAAGCTTCCTTTTTTTCGCCAAGCCGCAATGGTCCCTCGCCGTGCAACGAGTGCTGAAACGAGGAATCGATCTGGTGGCTGGCCTGATCGGGAGTGTGGCTGCCCTACTGCTGACACCTATCGTATTCGTGCTCGTGAATCTAGAAGACCCTGGTCCTGTCTTTCATGCGCGGGAATTCGTCGGCTGTGACGGCAAGATTCACTACTATTATAAATTTCGGACAATGTTGAAGGATGCAGATGAAATCCTTCGCCGTGATCCTGAACTAAAAGCTAAGTTCATCCGCCAATTTAAGCTAAAAGACGATCCTCGGTTGTTGCGAACCGGAAAGTTCATGCGGCGGTTTAGTCTGGATGAATTTCCTCAATTTTTCAGCGTTCTCTCCGGCGAGCTTACCTTTGTAGGTCCCCGCGTAATTTCGGCAGAAGAAAGACACTGCTACGGGGAGCTATTGCCGAAGCTGCTCTCGTTTCGCCCTGGCCTTACGGGATTCTGGCAAGTAATGGGGCGGCAAACGACCACATACGAGGAGCGGGTTCGCATGGATATGTTTTACATCGAACGCTGGTCGATCTGGCTTGATCTCGTCATCATCGCTAAGACATTTTGGAAGGTTCTGAAGGCCGAAGGTGCGCATTAAACGAGGAGCAGACAGACCGTGAAGATACTTGTAACTGGAGCGGCAGGATTCATCGCTTCGCACGTGGCAGATGCCTACGTAAATGCAGGTCACGAAGTCATCATCCTTGACGATCTCTCTCGCGGATCGAGAAGAAATATAAATCCAAAAAGCCGCTTCTATAAGTGCGACATCCGAGATCGCGAAGAAGTCGAGAAGATTTTCGTTCTGGAAAAACCGGCGATCATCAATCATCATGCTGCACAAATGGACGTGCGTCGGGGCGTCCGAGAACCTCTCTTTGACGCGCAAGTTAATATTCTCGGGTCCATAAATCTGATCGAAGCAGCGGTTGCCCATGGTGCCAAGCGGTTCATCTACGCGGCGACTGCGGGTGCAGGTTACGGAGAACCAAAGCAAATGCCCGTGCCTGAAGATTACCCCATGAATCCAATAACTCCTTACGGTATCAGCAAACACACCGTCGAGCACTACCTGTTCACATTTCGGTTTTTGCACGGGATAGAGTACGTTGTCTTAAGGTACGGGAATGTCTATGGCCCGCGGCAGAGTTCTCAGGGAGAAGCGGGCGTTTTTGCAATTTTTTCCGAGCAAATGCTGGCTGGCGTTCAGCCCGTCATATACGGGGATGGCAAGAAGATTCGGGACTACGTCTATATTTCTGATGTTGTCTCGGCGAATGTCGCTGCGCTCGAACGTGGCGCGAATGAGGTCTTCAATATCAGCAGCGGGGTAGAAACGCCCGATCTTGAGATATTCGAGCGTGTCCGCGAGCTGCTTAGCAAACAAGTTGAACCTCGGTACGTGCCGAGACGGCCAGGGGAAATCGATAAGATTTGTCTCGACATCTCCAAGGCATCTCACCTACTTGGCTGGGTGCCCCAAGTGACATTGACAGATGGGGCCCGGCGAACCGTCGCCTATTTTAAAAACGCAGCTGCAGAGTGCGCGTCAGCTTCGACCACCGGTTAGAGATGGGCCCGAATCCATGAAGAAAACCTTAATCCAGCACCGTTTCCGTTTATTTACGTGAAATTCGCTGACAAAACGTGTCTGATAATCGGGGCCTCTGGAAGCATCGGAAGTGCCATCGCGGAGAGTTTTTACCGCGAAGGGGCACGTGTGGCGCTGACTTTTCATTCAAAGAGAAAAAGTACTCTTTCAAAGGAGCTGCCGAGCAAAGGCCCTCGTTTAGCCCTGTTCAGGCTGGATGTGCGCAAATGCAGGGATGTTCAGGCCGTTGTCGGCCGGGTTACGAAAAAATTTGGGCCAATTCACGTTCTCGTAAATTGTTCAGGCGTGTTAGGACCGATCGGGGCGACGCATAACGTTTCGGTGAAGCACTGGCTAGAAACGATCGAAATCAATCTCGTAGGTAGTTTCTACGTTATCCATGCAGTGCTGCCTTCGATGCTGGCCGCTGGAGAAGGCAAGATCATCCAATTTTCTGGTGGTGGAGCGGCGTACGGCCGACCCTTTTTCACTGCGTACAGTGCTTCGAAAGCTGCTTTGGTGCGATTTACGGAGAGCCTGGCCGCAGAGCTTCGTGACAAGAATATTCAGATCAATGCAATTGCGCCTGGCCCGGTGAAGAGCCGAATGTGGGACGAGCTGCGCGCAAGCGGCTCCGCGGGGGGACAGCAAGCAATCGAAGAGCTAAAGAAAATGGACATGACCGGTGGCGTTCCTGCGGAGCGTGCCGCTGCACTGGCCTTATTCCTAGCGTCGAGTCGCTCAAACGGTTTGACAGGCCGCCTGATAAGTGCCGTGCACGACAAATGGGAAGAGATAGGATCGCACATTCCGAAAGTGATGTCCTCCGACGCATGGACTCTTCGCCGCGTCCCATTGGATTGATACCGTGCTCTCGGTAGCCATCGTTGGGGCTGGACGCGTTGGACAAACCCGAGCCAAGGTCATTCGCCGCTCAGACCGTGCTCTGCTTGCTGCCGTAGCCGATGTTGATCGTGCGCGCGCAGAAAAGGTGGCGGAGGGAACGCCCGCGGTCGTCAGTTCGGACTGGTCTTCCGTTGTTACTCGGAATGATATAGATGCTATCGTGGTGTCCACGCCGACGAAATTCCATTCCGAGGTGACCATCGCTGCCCTCCAAGCCGGGAAACATGTATTGTGCGAAAAACCGTTGGGCCGCAATGTGGACGAAGCCCGAAGAATGTTCGATGCTGCTCTCGCATCTCGCGGTTTATTGAAGACAGGATTTAACTATCGGCACATGGCACATGTGCGGAAAGCGAAGGAATTGCTAGAACGAAGCGCCTTGGGCCCTTTGCATTTCCTTCGGTGCCGTTACGGGCACGGCGGGCGCCCCGGTTATGAAAAGGAGTGGTGCACCGATGCCGAACTCAGCGGTGGCGGTGTGCTCCTGGAGCAGGGCATACATATTTTCGATCTCGTACGTCACCTACTAGGTGAACCGTCGCAGCTTCTGGCACAGACTCAGCGTTTTTACTGGAATTTTCCGGCTGTCGAAGACAACGGCTTCTGCATGTTGCAGACCACGGGTGGCCAGACGGCCCAGATCCACGTCAGCTGGACCCAGTGGGTCAACCTGTTCGAACTCGAAATCTTCGGACGTGACGGCTACTTGCGACTCGGTGGGCGCGACGGTCACTACGGACCTCAACACCTGACCTGGGGAAAACGCAAGCCAGATCACACGCGCCCGATCGAAGAGATCTTCGAGTTTGTCGTCGTCGACGATTCCTGGGAACGGGAGTGGCACGAGTTCTGTACAGCGATCGAGGAAACCAGAGAACCCTATCGGAGCGCGAGCGATGGTCTGCGCGCCCAGCAGTTAGTAGAAGCTGCATATCAGAGCGCTTCTAGGCAGTCTTGGGTGTCGGTCCCGGCTTTGGAAATCCAAGAGGCAAATCGATGATTATTACTCGCACGCCGTTCCGCGTCACGTTAGGTGGCGGTGGTACTGATCTTCCGTCGTTCTATCGCGAACACGGAGGATTCATACTTGGGGCGGCTATTGACAAGTATATGTACTTGAACGTAAATACACCCATCATCGACGACAAGATTCGCGTTCGCTACACTGGCTCCGAGATGGTGGATCATGTAGACGAAGTGCAACATACTCTGGCGCGTGAAGCTTTGCGGTATTTCGGCGTCGCTAGTGGAATCGAAATCGTATCGATCGCGGATATTCCGGCAGGGACCGGTTTGGGTTCATCTAGTTCTTATCTCGTGGGTTTGTTGAACGCTTTGCATGCGTTGCTGCACGATCAAGCCACGCCGCAAAAGTTGGCCGAGGAAGCTTGTAACATCGAGCTCGAAATTCTGCAAAAGCCGGTGGGCAAGCAGGACCAGTACATGGCCGCTTTCGGTGGTCTAACGGCTCTCGACATTAAACCGGACGGCAGGGTCTGCGTAACGCGCCTGGAGTTGGATCTCGATTTGCTCGACAGCTTGGAGCACAACATTTTGATGTTCTACACAAATGAGATGCGCGACGCCACGAGCATCTTAAAGAAGCAGGACGAGGCCACACGCACGAAGGATCGGACTGTCGTGACGAGTTTGCTTGAAATCAAAGATATAGGCCTCGAGATAAGCGAGGCGCTGACGAAAGGTAATTTGCGTTGCTTTGGAGAGCTACTAGATACGCACTGGCAATCCAAAAAGCGATTATCCGAAGGAATTTCAAATCCTCAGATTGATGCCTGGTATGAACTTGCTAAGCGGAATGGAGCCATCGGTGGGAAAATCTCCGGAGCTGGCGGCGGTGGCTTCCTCATGCTGTACTGTGAAGAAGGCAAGCCGCGCCTACGGGAAGTGATGCGCGCGGCAGGTCTTCGCGAGCTGAAATTCCGCTTCGATTTTGAGGGGAGTAAGGTGGTATTTGACGTCGTCTCCCGCGATGGTAGGCTCGCTCACAATCACCGTCGCAATAACAACCACGAAAACGCGGTTTCGGTACGTACTGCGGTTCCGTAGCCTCCCAACGTCAGGAACTGCGTGGTTCTGTAATGGCACAGCATTGAGCAAATTAGCCGGCCACAAGTAACTGATTCCCCCATGAAAGCAGTGTTACTCGATCGAGATGGCGTGATCAACGCATTGGTCTATCACCAAGAGGCCGGCGTCATCGACGCGCCTTTCACCCGATCGCAATTCAAGCTGCTTCCCAGGGTTCCGGAAGCGATCCGGTTGCTGAATGATCTCGGATTAAGCATTGCAATTGTTTCCAATCAGCCCGGAATTGCGAAGGGACACTTGAAGGCGGATATGTTGAAGGCATTTGAGCGTACGATGCTTTCGCAAATTCACGCGGCAGGCGGGCGCATCGATGGCACTTATTACTGCCTGCACCATCCGGAGGCGAAAGTGCGAAAGCTCCGGCAGCATTGTCGTTGCCGCAAACCGGAGATCGGCTTGCTCGAGCTCGCGGCTGCCGAGCTTCACGTAGGACTCGCGGAATGTTACATGATCGGAGACGGAATTCCCGATTTGCTGGCGGGATTTCGCGCTGCCTGCAGAACCGTTTTCATAGGCCGTTGGAAATGTGAGATTTGCCAGTTCATTGAGGGTCCGCACGTGCGCCCAGCCTTTGTTGCGAAAGACTTGTGGGAAGCTGCACAGCTCATTCGCTCGGAAATGACAGGAACCGGCCAAGTCGCTTCCTCAGCAAATTGCCTTATGGCACAGACATGACTCTTCTCCATTCTGGTTGAACCGCGTCCTTGATCAAAAGAGGTGGATTGCATGAACTACGTCGCCCAATACATTCGCGAAGCGACCGAAATATTGGCGCTTGTAGACCAGTCCGCCGTGGAACGTACCGCGGATTTGCTGCTTGAACTGCGCGAACGTTCCGGCAGGCTCTTTCTTCTCGGCGTTGGCGGTGGTGCAGGGCACGCTTCCCACGCGGTCTGCGATTTTCGAAAGATTACTCAGATCGAGGCTTATGCGCCGTCGGACAACGTTTCCGAGCTCACCGCTCGGGTGAATGATGAAGGTTGGGATACGTGTTATGCCAATTGGCTTCGCGGGTCACGGTTGAATGAGGCAGACATGGTCTTCGTTTTTTCTGTTGGTGGCGGCGACGCGAAGAAAAACATCAGCGCTAACCTCGTGCGCGCTCTCGAATACGCTCGCGAGGTTCGCGCCACCATTTGTGGCGTCGTCGGCCGAGACGGAGGTTACACCGCCCAGGTCGCGGACGCCTGCGTACTTATTCCTGTCGTCAATTCGTCGACAATAACTCCGCACACGGAATCGTTTCAGGCGATGATCTGGCATCTCTTGGTTTCGCACCCGAAACTCAAAATCGCTGAAATGAAATGGGAATCCGTTCAGGCTGCCGCAAAAGCATAGAAATCAACATCGCGCGTCTCGCCCTGCGATTCTGTCCCCTCCCAAGTCTTCCCTTTAGTTCTTTTTGAGGATGGCATTCCTGTGCCCAATCGCAAAAAAATCGTGAAAGCAGTAATCCCTGCAGCGGGCTTCGGTACCAGGATGCTTCCCGCAACGAAGGTCGTACCTAAGGAAATGCTTCCCGTTGCCGGCAAGCCGCTGATCCAACATGCAATCGAGGAAGCTGCGGCCAGCGGAATCGAGACTGTGGTTGTTGTGGTTCGACAACTCAAGTCCTTGATTCAGACGCATTTTGCCCCCGATCATGAACTCGAGTCCTTCTTGAACGATCGCGGCATGAGTACACCCGCCAACCTGCTGCGTGACTTACCAAAAATCGCCAAACTGCAATTTGTTGAACAAAGGAGACCCTTGGGTCTTGCCGACGCCGTCCTCTGTGCGCGGCCATTCATGGGTGACGACCCTTTCGTCGTCCTGTTGCCCGACGTGATCATGGTAAGCCGCGAGCCGGTCGTCAGGCAGTTAATCGGCGCACACGAAGAAACCGGTGGAAGCGTTCTTGCGGTTCGGGAAGTCGAGCCGCAGGATGTGCAACGCTTCGGAATCGTCCGCGTCGCACGCACTGGGACGGGTTCAACGAAAAGCTCGGTCCGCATCAGCGGCTTGGTGGAAAAACCTTCCCCAGAGCGGGCGCCTTCACGACTAGGTGTCTTCGGCCGCTATCTCTTGGAACCTTCCATTTGGGATGCCATCGCCGAAACGAATCCGGATGCGAATGGGGAAGTGCAGCTCACTGATGCGCTCGATCGACTTTGCCAGAATGAGCTTCTTTTCGGCGTCTGCTTCGAAGGCCGACACTATGATGCAGGCGACCGCATTGGCTACCTTCAAGCTAACATCGAGCTTTCTCTTGAAGACTCCCGTCTCCGGGAGCCTCTATTGCATTACCTCTCCGGAATTACTTCCGTCAATTCCTAGCCCAGTTCGGTTTTTCCAATTCTCAAGATCGCGGGTCTCAACAACAAACCAGGCTCATCTTCGTGTAAGTTGTGAGAAGATTTATTTCGGGAGGGGCGAATGAAGGGTGTGGTTCTTGCCGGTGGAACTGGCAGCCGGCTCAGTCCTCTTACACGCGTTACCAATAAGCATCTGCTTCCTGTTTACGACAAGCCGATGGTGTATTACCCCATCCAGACGCTCGTGAATGCGGGAATCCAGGAAATCCTTCTTGTCACCGGCGGAAAGAACGCTGGAGAATTTCTGCGCCTGCTGGGCAATGGGCGTGACTTTGGCTTGAAGCACATCAACTATACCTACCAAGAAGGCGAGGGCGGCATCGCGGATGCTCTGGGTCTGGCCGAGCACTTTGCCGATGGCGAACCAGTCTGCGTAGTGCTTGGTGACAACATTATTGAAAAAAATGTGCGCCTCGCCCTCGAAAACTTCAAAAAGCAGAGTCGCGGCGCGAAGATCTTGCTGAAAGAAGTTCAAGATGCGGAGCGTTTTGGTGTCGCTGAGATTCGCGGGAATCGCGTTGTTGGCATCGAGGAAAAACCGCGCAATCCCAAATCGAATTACGCCGTCATCGGGATCTACTTGTACGATGCCACTGTATTCCAGAAGATTCGCCGCCTGAAACCTTCCGGCCGCGGCGAACTCGAAATCACCGACGTCAATAATTTCTACATCGAAGAAGGAAATCTGACCTACGAGATTCTTGATGGCTGGTGGACCGACGCCGGCACCTTCGAGTCCCTCTTGCGTGCCAACAATCTCGTCGCGGAGACCGGCGCTAACAAAGTCACCGGCGAAAAACTCGCTGCACGCGTGTTGAGCAGGGAAGTTGTGGGATGAGGATCTTCATCACTGGCGGAGCGGGTTTCATAGGTTCAAATTTCATCCGCTATGTTCTGCACGCAAAGAATAGCCATGCCATCGTCAACTACGACAAACTCACGTACGCTGGTAATCTAGCGAACCTTCACTCGATTGCGCATCATGCCGACTATCAATTCATTAAGGGTGACATTTGTGACCCCATCGCGGTGGAAGCCGCCATGCGCGGTTGCGATGCCGTTGTCCACTTCGCTGCTGAATCGCACGTCGACCGAAGCATCTACGAACCCGCTCCAGTAATACAAACCAACGTCACCGGGACGTTCACCCTCCTCGAGATCGCTCGCAGGCTCGCGGTATCGCGCTTCGTTCACATCTCCACCGACGAAGTTTATGGCGATATCGCTCCGGGGGTCCACGCCAGCGAAGATTCTCCGCTCCAGCCAAGCAGTCCCTATTCCGCCTCCAAGGCGGCCTCGGACCTCTTGGTTCGCTCCTACGTTCGCACGTACAAATTTCCCGCTTTGATCACTCGCTCCTCGAACAACTACGGTCCCTACCAGTTTCCCGAAAAATTCCTGCCGCTTATGATCACGAATGCGCTCTACGACAAACCCCTTCCTATCTATGGCGACGGCAAACAGGAGCGCGACTGGTTGCACGTGGAAGATAATTGTCGAGGAATTCTCGCCGTTCTCGAACGGGGAAGAATCGACGAGGTCTACAACATCGGCGGTTCGCATGTGGAAAAAAATCTTGCGATGGCCCAACGCCTTCTTCGATTGACAGGCAAAGCGGAGAGCCTGCTTAGCTATGTGACGGACCGTCCAGGCCATGACCGTCGCTACGCCCTAAATTCCAGAAAAATAGAAAGCGAGCTGGGCTGGAAACCAGAAATCTCTTTGGAAGACGGCGTTCGGCAAACCATTGAATGGTACAAGAACAATAACAAATGGGTTTCCGACGTTCGCGCGGGTGAGTACCTAACGTATTACGAGAAGTACTACGACGATCGCGAAAAGTCGCTCAAGGCCATCGCGGATTCCCGCTCAAAGTTGCCCGCCTAGAACCAACATGCGTATATTCTTTGTCGATGCAACGAATCGAAACCTCCCTGCCAGGTGTGTATGAGCTGCGTCCCGTAGTTCATCGCGACTCGCGCGGAGCTTTGCTCGAAACATACCACCGCGCCAAGTTCACTGAACTCGGCGTCAAAGACACCTTTCTTCAAGACAACCACTCCATCTCTTCCCGGGGAACGCTTCGCGGCCTTCACTATCAATTGCAGCACGCGCAGGCCAAGCTCTGTCGCGTCATCGAGGGCGAAGCTCTGGATGTCGCTGTCGACATCCGCGTCGGCTCGCCGCACTTTGGCAAGTGGACAAGCGTCCGCCTCTCCGCCAAGGATCAAAATCAAATCTATATACCAGCCGGCTTTGCCCACGGCTTTCTGGCCATGACGGAAACCGTTCAGTTTCTTTACAAATGCAGTAGTTATTATGCTCCATCCGATGAATATGGCATTCTTTGGAACGACCCCGCTCTTGCCATTGACTGGGGCACACCTAGTCCAGTGCTTTCGCAAAGAGACGCCAACAATTCCAAATTGGCCGACATGCAACGGCACCTTCTGCCGCGATTCTCGCCCAAATGAAACCCACGATCTTGCTGACGGGTAAGACGGGTCAATTAGGTTCTGAACTCAATCGATTGCTGCCCAAACTGGGCGAAGTGATCGCGCCGGACCGGAAAGAGCTGGATCTACTTGATCCCGAGAAAATTCGCCAAATCATGAGGGACGCGAAGCCGCAACTGATTGTCAACGCAGCTGCATATACCGCCGTTGACGCAGCGGAAACCGATCAAGCGAATGCGCTCGCCGTCAATGCCGAAGTACCGAGATTGCTTGCTGTGGAAGCGAAAAAGATCGGCGCCGTGGTCGTTCACTTCTCAACCGACTATATCTTCGACGGTTCGAAAAAGGCTCCCTATGTTGAGACGGATCCACCAAATCCACTGAACGCGTACGGAAGAACGAAACTCGCGGGCGAACAAGCGATTCGCGATTCGGGCGCCGCGCACCTGATATTTCGCACATCCTGGGTCTACGCCACGCACGGACGGAACTTTCTCCTGACAATATTGCGTCTTGCCACCGAGCGAGAAGAATTGAAAATCGTCCATGATCAGGTGGGCGCTCCGACCTGCGCTTTCGATTTAGCCGAAGCGACAACGAGAATGTTGGCCGGCATTATTGCGGGTACTAAGCGCCAGTTCCATATTCCCGAGGTCAGCGGAATCTACCATATGACCGCGGCCGGCCAGACCACGTGGTACGAATTCGCAAAGGCCATCCTCGAGGAAGCACGCCGCGCACCGCAAGACCTGCCGTGGCTCGCCTCGACAACCAAGGGTCGGCCTTTGATCGCACGCCGCGTGGTACCAATATCAACGGAAGAATTCCGCTCGCCGACACGTCGCCCCGCCTACTCAGTCCTCTCGAACGCGTGCCTGATGCAGACATTCGGCGTAACGCTTCCAGACTGGCGCACTCAACTGCAAAAATGTTTTTCTTCCAAACACATTCCTGCGAACTCTTCTTCCGTCGTTTCTTCCTGCGAAAAAATCTGGCCTTCGTGAGATTGTTGTCGGTTTTCTGCCGCCCTTAGTGTCATTTGCCAACGAGGAGACACGGGGGGGCGTCCGAAAGCTCTCAACGGTTTTCGTACTCAGTCAGTACCTCCTCGCACTTTTCGATGTAGTCCCACGGAGCACCACGCATGGCGTCTTCCCATGTAAGAACGATGGTCGGATATCCCCCTAAGTCACGTCACTACGTCGAGAGACCATAAAAGAGGGAAGAGAAAGTGAGAGGTCAAAAAATGGGACGCAAGAAATCCGCTGCGCTACGCGGCGGAAAGCTCATTAGAGTCAGCGGAGCCTGCGATGC
>Ga0137359_10000696_pt1 | contig 25473 bp, 16 predicted proteins | sample Mad1_40_16metaG_FD_108281 | JGI IMG/M metagenome (GOLD analysis project Ga0137359, IMG submission 108281) | Vadose zone soil microbial communities from Angelo Coast Range Reserve, California, USA - Mad1_40_16 metaG | ecosystem: Environmental > Terrestrial > Soil > Vadose zone | place: USA... | reverse complement strand
GGGCGTGCCGGTGATGTGCGGGCCTCGAGGACTGAAGGGTGAAGGCGACACTCTCTATCATCAGAAGCCCGACGGGACGTTCGAAGACGTGAGCGTAAAGGCCGGAGTGAACGATCCCCAGGGTTACTACGGCTTCTCATCAGCGTTCGTGCACGTCAACGAAGATGACTTGCTCGATTTGATAGTCGTCAACGATTCGACTCCGAAGCAGCTCTATATCAACAAAGGGGACGGGACGTTCGAAGACGTAGGTTACGCGTCGGGCGTGGCATTGAACGAAAACGGCCGCGAGCAAGCGGGCATGGGCCTTGCCGTCGGCGATTATGACAACGATGGACGCGTTGATTTTTACATTACGAATTTTTCTGATGATTCAAACACGCTGTATCACAACGACGGCCAGGCGGATTTCAGCGACGTAACGTTTCAAGCCGGACACGGCGAAGTGACCATGCCGTTTCTTGGCTGGGGAACGAGCTTCCTGGATTTTGACAACGACGGCTGGAAGGACATCTTCGCTGTCAACGGTCATGTCTATCCAGTGGTCGACAAGTATCAGTGGGGCACGAGCTACGCGCAGCAACCTCTTCTGTTTCGCAATCTCGGCAGCGGCCGATTCGACCGCGTTCCGGCGGCGCCCGGCAGCGGTCTCGCCGTCGCTATTCCCGGACGCGGGCTGGCTGTAGGCGATCTTGACGGAGACGGACTGCTCGACGCGGTTATCAACAACATCGATTCAGCGCCCACGTTGCTTCGCAATGTGACCAGGCCGGCGGGCCACTGGATTGAACTTCGATTGGTTGGAGACCCCTCGAAAAAGAGTCCGAGAGATGCGATAGGAGCGATTGCCTACGTGACTACCGGTAAGCTCCGTCAACGTATGGATGTAGTCAGCGGAGCGAGCTATGCTTCGCAGAACGATTTGAAATTGCATTTTGGTCTGGGGTCAGCAACGAGAATCGACAAGCTTGAAGTGAAGTGGCCGGATGGAGCGCTCGAGATCGTTGGCGTTGGCGGCTGCGATCGCGTGGTGACAATCATCGAAGGGAAAGGCGAACAAAAGTGAGGATCGAGGATTTTCTATTTTCTATTTTCTATTTTCTATTTTCTATTTTCTATTTTCTATTTTCTATTTTTAATTTGTCATTGAAGAGAATCGGTAAATCCCAAATATCAAATCGAATGAAATGACAAATGACAAATAGAAAATAGAAAATAGAAAATAGAAAATAGAAAATACGTTCAGGGCTTTGCAAACACAATCGCCTGATGTGCGATCATTCCCACTCCTTCCTGAATCGTAATCACTTGATTCGCGCTCACGTCCGGTAGGTTGTCCACGCGGCCGCTCGGCCACACGACCTCAATGCTTGCGACTTTCTCGGCTTTGCCGAGACCAAAGGTCAATGGCAGTTCGCTCTGTGAAGCGTAGCTGGAACCTGTTTTTACAACGCCCCAAAGCTTCTGCTGATTTGTCACCTTTACTGTAATCTTCGCACCGATGCCATCCCGGTTCGAAGTTGTTCCCACGGTCTTGATTCGGAGCAGGTTGTTCTGGTTACCGCCCTCGTTTCGAAGCAGCCGAGCCCGGCCGTTGTTAGACATAATCAGAACGTCGAGGTCACCATCGTTGTCAAAGTCCCCATACGCCACGCCGCGTCCAACCATTGCCTGGCCGAGCGCCCTGCCGAGTTTCGCCGTCACTTCTTCGAATCGCTTCTTTCCGAGATTGCGAAACAGATGCGGCGGCTCGGCATACTTGACCTTTTGCTGAACGGCGCTTATGTCGTCCGAGACATGCCCATTTGCCGCAAAGATGTCAGGCAGTCCGTCAAGATCATAATCAAAGAAGAAACAGCCGAAGGTTAGAGTGAGCAACGATGCCTTGCCTATCGTAGAAGTCGGAGCTTCGTCGATGAACAGGCCCGTGCCTTCGTTGTGATACAGCGCCATCATTTCGTTGGAGAAATTGCCGATCACCAGGCTCTGTCTGCCCGAGCCATCATAGTCCGCGGCGTCGACACCCATGCCCGCGCGGGCGACGCCGGCTTCGCTGAAAGCTATGCCGGCCGTCATCGCATTGTCGGTGAAGGTCCCATCCCCGTTATTGCGATAAAGCTTATTCGGTTGAGTGTCATTGGCTACGAACAGATCCGGCCAGCCGTCGTTGTCGTAATCAAGCATCGCTACGCCGAGCGATTTGCTCGCAGGATCGTACAACCCGGCGCGTTTCGTCACATTCTCGAACGTTCCGTCGCCGCGGTTGTGATAGAGCGTCGAGCTTTGACCCTTGTACGACTCCGGCGTGCAATAGGATTTGTTCTTACCGTCGAGCGTGCAGAAGAGATCTTTGTCGATTGACCATTCGACATAGTTACAGACGAACAGATCGAGCTTTCCATCTTTGTCGTAGTCGAACCAGATGGCGCTTGTGGAAAAGCTGGGATCGCCGACCGCAGCCTTAGCGGTGACATCCTGGAACTTGCCGTTGCCCAAGTTCCGGAACAGGTGGTTCGGTCCCAGGCAAGTGACATAGATATCATCGAAGCCGTCGTTGTCGTAGTCGGCGACTGCGCACCCGAGACCGTACATCTCGACTACGAGCCCCGCTTCTTTAGTCACGTCCGTGAACGTGCCGTTCTGGTTGTTGTGATACAGAGCAGGGTAAGACTTCGAGCCGGCCTGTCCCGGCCACTTCGTCGAGTTGATCAGCAGTATGTCCTGCCAGCCGTCGTTATCGTAATCGAGAAAGGCGCAGCCCGAGCCGAGCGTTTCAGGCAGATACTTCTTGCCGAAGGCGCCGCTGTTGTGTTTGAAGCGAATGCCTGCCGGGGCAGTCACGTCAGCGAACGTGATCGGTCCAGAATACCGTGGCACCTAGGTGGCGGCGCGCGCTTCGTGGGTGGTCGCCTGCTCTGCCGGTTGAGCCGTACCGGCGCCTTTCTGCTTGTCGGGCGCGGAGGATACATCCTCGGTTGATGGACCGTGCCCGCAACTGATCAGCGGAATCAGCAAAAGGACGATGAAAAGGAAAGCGAAAAAAACTCTTTGCATCAGATCACCTTTACAACGTGAACTTCTCTCACCGCGTTTTTGCATTAATTCGGCTTACACGTTTGCTAGTGACCGCAGTGTAAGGCTGAGTACGCGGAGTTGTAAGAACAGAAACGTGCTCGTGAATTTGCTGGCGCTCGTTGTTATCCTCGGGATGAAGCTGCCGGTAGGGCCCGGTGATAAACTGGGCTGTCTCGTCGGCCTTGAACCGTTTGTATAGAGTCTGCTCGCGCGCCGCAAGCTCGGAATTGCCCAGTCCCTGATAGCACAACATCAAATTGTAGTGAGCCATCAGGTCTTCGGCGTCAATCTTGAGCACCTTCTGAAGCTCATCGATGGCCTCAGTGTATTGCCGCTTGAGGAACAATATCCGCCCGATTTGATTCACGACGACGCGGTCGCGCGGGTACTTCGAAGCAGCAATGCGAGTCTCTTGAAGAGCTTCATCGTATCGACCGAGGCTCTTCAGCGCTGTGCCGAGGAAGAAATGAGTCTTCGCCAGATTCGGATCGACCTCCAGGGCCTTACGCAAGACTTGCTCGGCTTCTTCCATATTGCCCTCCTGGATCTGCGCTCTCGCGATGTTCACCCAGCCGTCGGCATACTCAGGTTCCATCTCGGTAACTTTCAAGAAAGCCGCTTCCGCTCCCTTCAAGTCTCCTTGCAGCAACAAGCCTATGCCGTAGTCGTTCCAACGCTCGCGCACTGACTTGTCGAGGAATGGTTTTGTTTCGGGCAGCGGCGCGCCGCGAGAGATTACCTTCAACGACGTCTCTCGATAAGACATCACCGTGATCGGAATGTCGGGAATCGCTTTGATCTCTCCGGACACCGTAGACGTATCGCCGGTGAACACCCACTTGCCGTCGTCGTGGCCGGCCGTGACCGAGAAGTCTTTTTGCCCGGCGTCGCGCACCCCGGCGAAGGCCCATTGCGTGTTCCACCAGGCGAACTTGCGATAGTTGACTTTTGCTTTAAGGTAGATTCGATCGCCGCAGTTTTCCGGGATGTTCAACCGGTAATGAATCGTGTCGGCGGCGCCTGGCGGAACCAACCGCACATAGGCGACCGACCGCGTCATCCATGCATTGCGCTTGTTGATCGGGTTGCCGTGTTCGTCCAGTTGAAGACTGCGATAAAAGTGCGCGCCCGGCTCGACCGGACCTCGGCCACCGTCTCCAACTTCACCGCTGTGAAAGATTGTTTGACCCTTGTCGTCGACCGCTTCAAGCTCGACCCACACGTCAAAAGCATCAACGGTGCCGCCGGGAAAGAAGTGCCCGACTTTGCGTGTTCGCACGACCACTTCAACGCGGACGGAATCGCCTCGACGAACCGTAGCATCGACTTTATCGAGCGGCGCGATGACTTCGACAGGTTGCGAAATGAACGGCTGTCCGGCGCCGAAGTTCGCGGACTCTTCGCCGATCGCAAACGTGCTCGCTAACTGTGGTTCTTCCTGGGCTGTCTTCTTTTTTTCAGTTTGCGGCGCGGGCGCGGCGGTACGAGCCATGCCGAAGATGTCGATTGATACCTGCCCGTCTTGAAGAAAGTCTTGAGTCGCCTTCAACTGCTCGGCGTCGTGATTGACGTACGGAAGCGCGGTATTCGCGCCCGGAAACCGATGGGAATGAACCTTTCCGTCTCGCGCGGCCGGATCGCCAGCCGCCACCAGGGGCATATGGCAGTCGGCGCACTTTTGTGGCTTCGGCGGATAGTAAAACGATCGCGCGCCCTCGCCCGAAACTCCCGATGCCTGCCAGTTGTCATACTCGTTGAAGCCGCGGAACCAGCGATAGTTGTTCACCGGCACGTCCAGGTGAACCTTATGACAGCTCGAACAAAACTCTGGCGTCTGTGTCGTATGGAAGCTCTTCAAGAACGTTTGGCGATGAGGCTGCGGGTCAATGTACAACAAGTAATCGTGCGTCCATTTCAGGAACTTGTTGTCGCTCACTACCAGGTCGTGCATTGGAGGATACTCGATCGTGAAGTCGCCCTGACCCATCGTGCTCTTGACATGAACTATCGAATGGCAAGACGTGCAGCCCAATCCGTTTTGCGCTTCCGGTGTGTCAATCTGTTCCTTGATGGGACGATCGAACAGGCCGTTGAAGAACACGGCGTGATCGTGACATCCGGCGCACCACTTCGACGGCTTCGTGCCGATGACGTCTTGCATATACTCGATTGATTTTCTGTACCACTGGTTGTTGAACGATCCGAAGTGATGCGCCGAGCCGTTGAATTGATCGTAGATCTCCTTGTGACAACGGGCGCATTCCTTGCTGGTCATAAAAAAAGTAGACGGAATGGTGCCGCCAACATTGGTTTCCGCGGAGGACGGGAAGAACGGACTGTTCGGGCCTGATCCTTCGCCTCCCATGCTCAATGGAACGTTGTCGGGATTGACGATTCTGTTTCGCGCTTCGCTTGCGTAGCGATTGTAGGCAGTCGACGCGATGGGGAACACAAATATGAGCGATACAATCGCAACATAAACGAGCGACCTTCGTCGAGAAGCCGGATAGTTCCGCGCCCCTCTTGCAAGAACCAGCAGAAGCGGAATCGAACCCGCCACCGCGAACGCTATATGAGAGTAGAGCGCCCAGCGATACTGGCGCGTCGCGCCAAACTTCATCATAAACAGCCCGAGGGCGGCGCCGACGGCGAGCAGGACGACTGCAAGCTTCATTGTCCCGGAAAATTGGCCGAACCGTCTGAAGGCATAGATAGCAAAGGCAATTGTTAGAACGACGCCGAGAATCAAGTGCAGTGCAACGTTGCCAAAGTAAAACAGGGTAGGATCGGCGTAGCCAGCCAGGTACGAGCTGTTGACAAGCAGAACCAGATAGCAAATGACCCAAAGTTTAACGGTTTTTTTGGGAGTCGTCTGATCGCTCATAAATCCTCGGCAAACCAGCCGTGGGGAGACACTCGATCGAATCGTAGCGGCAGCCCTCACCTCACCCCTGAGCGCGGATGCCTAGGTCAGGTAGGCGAATTATATTAGGCCACAGTAAAAAAACAAACCGACTCACCTGTACGGGCGTCTCTCCGTGGGCGCCGTTCAGAGTACCGAACCGACTTTAGTCGGCTACTTCTTAAAGTGCGACAGAAAGCAAAACAGCCGACTAAAGTCGGTACTCTGAACGGCGCCCACGGAGGGAAGCCCGTACAGGTCTTACTATTTCGCTGCGATAACTACATAACTGCGCTCGGCATATAGCCGCAGGCCGTCCTTTTCTTTCACCATCATCAGCGGTCGAGGCCGGCGCAGGGCCGTATCTTTGGCCGTGCCAGCCGACATCACAGCGTTGCCGCCTACATCGAAGACGTTGAACTTGCCATCATCGGAGAATCCGAAGCCGTATGCCCCGGTGCTTAGATCTTTGCCTCCGACCGTGATCGGGGAGTCGGTGATGAAGAACCCCTGATACTTGGCTCGCACTTCCGTCGAGTAGCCCGAGGTGTCGACCAGTCCGCCGATGACGAATCGTTTAGCCCCAAAGCGCGCGGCGGCCGAGTTGCGCATCTGCGTCGGCGCGCTCAGGCCTTCAAAGTAAAAAGTGGTTGGGACAACACGCGCCGATTCTTTCGCGGTCAGAACGACGACCGTATCCTGCGCCATCGCGATAGCAAATGAACAAGCAAGAAGTGAAGTCAGGATGGAAGCTGACAGACGGAAATGGCTTGTTAATCTCATCTTTTCCTCTCCCAATTCAGACCTTCGGGTTTTCTTTGCCAGAAATAATAGACCGACGCGCCTGGTGCGACAACTGCGATGTCGATCGGCCCCTGAGTCCCGAAGGCGTATAGTCGAGTTCCTCGGATCTCTTCCGCTCATTTCGCGGGTCAGAAAGTGAATCGCACCGCGACTTGAAATGCGCGCGGCCCCCCTGAGCCGAACACGCCGCCGGCGGTCGTAACCGGCCGTCCGAAACTCGACGATTTCAGAAAACCCGAACTGCTCTGGTCGTCGCTGTCGCGCGCGAGCACGTTCGAGAATCCCGAGTAGTTCACATTTGACACGCCCAGTACGTTTGTCACGTTGAACAGATTGAATACCTCAACTATCGGCTCAATCTTTGCGCGCTCGTTGAACCGAAATGGTCTTGAAAGACGAAGGTCCAATGAATTGAAGCTGTCGTTGAAGCGAGCGTCGTCGCGGACAAGAGGCAGCGGCTTGCCGTTGATGCCGCCGCCCGCGTTGATCTGGCGAATGAATGCGTTCAACTCCGCGCCTGTGTGAAACAGTCGCCCGCCCGCATTGCGCTGTAAGACCGGAATGCGAGTGCTGGCGTCGGGCAGGAGAATGTCCATCGGCACCCCGGAAGCAATCGTCCAGATCGGCGCGAGCGTGAACTTGCCCGGAAGCTCGACGAACCCTGAGAAGGTGAAACGATGGCGCTGATCGTTAGGAGTGGGCCCGTACTCGAGCCTGAGATTGTTTGGATCGATCGGCCCGCTGGCGAACGGGATTTGATCATCGTTCGCGTAGTTGAATGCTTTCGACAGAGTGTAGGAAGCCCGCAGTTGATAGTGGTTCGAGAAACGTTTTTCCGCGCTCACAAGCAGGCCATCGTATTTCGTCTTGACGCTTGATTCGAGATTGACCACTCCGTCCGGCCCGCCGACTACCGGATTGACTACTGTGCCGATCAAGCGGCCGATTATAAAGTGCGTGCCGAAGTTGTGCAGGTAATCGGCGCGTATGACAAAATCCCTGCCTATCTCGCGCTGGATGCCAAGATTCGTCTGCTGCACCATCGGGTTTTGCAGTTTATTGTCAATGATGTTAATGCCGGCAGCGCCGGCGCCGGGAAGAATGAACCCGGTGAACGGATTCTTGATCGTCGGCGCAAAAGGCGGGAAGCGGCCCGTGTTCGGATCAATGAAAAAGACGTTGCCGGCGCGCACCTCGATGGCGAGCGCGCGACCATCAAGACCTCGCTCCAGCGACTGAATCTCGAGGGTCACGCGATCATAATAAATACCGTAGCCGCCGTGAATGCTCGTGTGCCCATCGCTCGTTGCCCAGTTGAAGCCGACGCGCGGCCCGAAGTTGTTTTTATCCCGATGCCGCGTGCCGCTAAGAAAAGGTTTAATAAGCGGATTCAACTCGTCCGTGCGGCTGACGTTTTTAACGTCGGTATCAAGCTCGTAGCGCAGGCCGAGATTGAGGGCCAGTTGTGGATGCACGCGCCAGTTATCCTGGAAGAAGAAAGCCAGGTGCGTGTTGTCGGCGTCGGGAATTATGAGCGCACGATCGGGCGTCGAGCTGCGCAGCGTGACCGCAAAAAGCAGGTCGTTATCGTCAACGCGTCCGTCGCCATTATGATCGAAGTCGGGGAAGTCCTGAACAAGCTCGATGCGGCCTTGCTGAAATACCTGGAGGTTGAAGTCAGCATCAATGCGTTGGATGTCGCCGCCGAAACGAAAGTCGTGGGCGCCCTTCACGAGTGAAAGCGTGTCGGAAAATTGCAGCCGATTCTGCCTTGTCTGCTGGGGCACGCGAAACGATGCGCCGTCTTGAAGAGAGGGGAAGGTGAGTTGTGGTCCGGGCGTCACCGGCTCAGTTCTATTGATGAAATTATTCTCGCTAAATCCGAAGCTGTTGACCACGCTACGCGAGAGAACACGCGTATAGTTGGTCAGGAAAGTTTGATAGTGATTGGTTGAATCCTGCCGCTGCGACGCAGAGCCGATGGCCCGAATCAAGGTGCTTGCCGCGACGTCATCCGCGCGTTCGATGGAATAACGGAACATTAGGTGATCCTTGTCAGATGGCACGCAATCGCCACGCGCTGTTCCAAGCAGATCATTGAGCGGCGCGGTGGCAAAGCCGCGCTTGATTGTGCGGGTAGCGGTGTCGCGCTCGCCTACAAGGACCGCGCCATTTTGATTTCGATACTCCAGCGAGCCGAACCACCAGGCTCTGTCCCTCTTAATCGGGCCGCCGAGCGCGATCGCATACTGCTCGCGGTCAAACGGGGGAGTCGGGTTGCTGCGATCGAAAGTTGCCGGCAAGCCTTGTAGCCTTCGATCTCGAAAGAAGAAAGAGCCCGAGCCGTGAAATTCATTTGTGCCCGATTTGGTGACGATGTTGATGACCGAAGAACCTGAGCGGCCAAGCTCGGCTGAAAAGCGATTCGTCGCGATTTGAAATTCCTGCACGGCTTCTTGCGAGACATTTTGCAGCGGCCCGCCCACCACGTCGTCATTGTTGTCGGCTCCGTCAACCGTTACGTTTCCGCCGCGTCCAAGCTGGCCTGCTGAGGATATGACGACCGTGTTTGTTTTTGTCGGATCAAAATTTGGAGCTGGCGAATTGCCCGGCACAAGCAGAGCAAGCTCGAGAAAGTTGCGCCCGTTAAGTGGGAGTTTATCAATCGCCCGATGGTTTATCACTCCGTCAACTATGGATGAAACTCTGTTAATCAGGTCGATACCAGGATTCGAGAAATCGTCTACGTCTATGCCGCCAACATCGAGCGACACATCTACGGTCGCGCTCTGTCCGACTTCAAGCATTGCCGAATGGTATCTTGTTTTGAAACCCGGCGCTTCTGCTTTCACTTCGTATTCGCCGGGGGCCAGATTTGTCAGCACGAACATCCCTTGATCGTTCGTCTTGGTTTCGCGCTGAACGTCCGTCGCTTTATTCTTAGCGGTAATTTGCGCGCCGACAATGACAGCGCCGTGAGGATCAAAGACTCGCCCGCTGAGGGTTGCGGCTGTGGACTGTTGAGCGAGCGCTACGGCGAAACAGCAGATGAGAGTCGAGCAAACAGCCGTTATCAACTTTCTCATGAGTAGGAGACTCCTTCTCGAAACAACCGGATTCGCAATCTGGCCAGATCGTAAGGGACACCTATCGGGGCACGGGCTTTGAGGCACGGGCTTTGTTGTATGACCGGGCAAAAGTATCAATTCCATCCCAACCTTGTCAACGGGGGGAATTGAGTGAGTTTTCTGTCTCAGAAAGCTAGAGGTCGGGAAGGGCGGTTTACCCCCGCTCCCGGTGATTTTCTGAGCCAACGCAGCGGGGGTAAACCGCCCTTCCCGACCCCTAGCTCACCAAGTTTTCTGGATTGCTTGATGTCGCCTCCGTTGCTTTCCCCGTATGATTCCCTTTTAATGCTCCTCGGTGAGGGTTCGAGTCTCAGAAAGCTAGAGGTCAGGAAGGGCGGTTTACCCCCGCTCCCGGTGATTTTCTGAGCCAAGGCAGCGGGGGTAAACCACCCTTCCTGACCACCAGCATGCGCTGATGCCCAGGGATTAGCAGCGCGAGCTGAAACATTACTATGAACGCAAATCAATCACCGAGCCCGCGTTTTGCCTCATCAATCAGTTCATTGTTGCGCTCGTATGAAAGCGTCGTGTCGCCACTCGCTTCAAGTTCCTTCGGTGGGTAGCGATGGGTTCGATAAACCGGATAAGCCTCGGTCCGCAGGTGCGCGAGCATGTGATGCCCGCGACGGGTCGCGCGCTCGTGACGAAGCGCGCTGATGTCTATCGGTGCGACCACGATTCTCTCGCCCGCACCGGGCGAGGCTTGCGCGAGCAGCCGGCCATCGTAATCGACCACCTGGCTTCCTCCCGGCCACGAGTATGGCGGGTACATTTTCAAGCGCGCGCCCTGGTTCGCGCCTACTACGTAAGCTATGTTCTCGAGTGCGCGGCAGCGATTCACTACCGTCCACCAGTCCATCGGCTCGGTAGCGCCCCACGGGTCCATGTAAGCTGAAACACGCACCAGCACTTCGGCGCCGTTGGCCGTGAGCTGGCGAATCGCTTCGGGAAACAGCCAGTCGTAACAAATCGCGCAACCGATGCGACCGATCGGCGTGTCGGCTACGGGGAACAGCGGTTCGTCATAGCCTTCAAGATCGTGAGGGCTCGAGTGAACTTCGTACGGGATCCAGGTGTTCACCTTGCGATATTTGTAGAGCATGCCTTCGGGACCGATCAGGCACGTCGTATTGAAAACGCGGCCCGGCCATTTCGAATCCGTCTCCAGCATCGAGCCGGTTTGAATATAGACGCCATGCTCGCGCGCCTTTTGCTCGATGCGCTCAGTGTGCTCGTTTGGGATCGGTATGGCGAGCTTCTCGATCAGCTCCGCGACTGTTTCAAACACCGGCGCCGCGTGCGCGAACTCGGGAAACACGACGAGCTTCACCGGTAAAAAGGGCGCGCTGCCTGCTACCGCCGAGTCGATCATTGAGAGCATGCGGTCGGTGTTCGCGCGCATCTGGCGTCGCTCGATCGGATTTGGAAGATCAGTCTGACATGCGGCGACTGAGTACCGGATGTGTTCCATCTCACTTCCTTATCACTGTTTGATTCCCGGCCGTCTCTATCGGCGGCAACGTGGACCGAACCAAACGGGTGTTGTAGCGTTCGATGTACGCCAGGTGCGCGCGAGTCATCGGATACGACTCTTTTTCGGAGTACGGATAACTCTTCATCGCGTGAAACGGCAATGGCGCAACCAGATCAGGGCTCGCCGAGTTGATATCCATCTCTTTGCTGAAGCCATCGGCGTATAGCAGGAAGGTGCGCTTCCATCCTCGAGGCAGCGGCGGCAGTCTTGTCGCGTCGAACGACAACGCGATCTCGTCACCAGGCTTTGAGATCACGTACATGTCATCGCTGCGCGCGAGCAACTGTCTTACATCACCTTCTCTCGTGTAACGCCCGGGCATCGTCTTCCAGGGCGAAGTCACCGAGACGTGACCGTAGTCATAGCTGAAAGGCTCCCGGCCGTCGGGTGAGACTTCCGCGGAGAAGCCCCTCCAATGAAGGTCGGCCGTCGCCGGGTTCATGCGCGTCATCTGCACAGGAGCGCCACTGCTCGAATTGTCGACGAGAATCTGGTCCCAGTAGATTCGCATGTTCGTCACGATGCGAACCTCGCGACTCCGCGCCGGGAGTTTGCCGGTCAGATCGAGGACGATTGTCTGAGGCCGGCCCACGGGAATACCGATGTCAGCGATCGCGGTTCGCCATTGACCCCGCGAGCCTTTCAGCTGAAGCTCGGGTGGCGTCAACCTCAACCCGCTTTGAGCGGCCGCCACGTTATCGCTCGAAAAGGCGTAATCGGTCCAGCCCGTAAGCAACAGCAGCGTTCTACCCTTCGACGGCTCGCCCAGATCCAGAGTTAGCGCGTGCGTGCCGGCGTAGCCGCGAGTCTTGAGCAGCTCGAAATCGTCCGGATATTGCCGATCGAGGTTCGCGATACGCGCCGTCACGTCATGGCCGTGATCGTCGGTGGCGGACCGAGGCGGACGCGCGCCGCGAGTTGTGAAGAGCTTGAACGGCCGCGGCGGATCGGTCATCCCTTCGTTCGGATAGACTTCGGTGTCCGAGGGGTGGTCGATTGCGATCAGTTGGAGCCGATCAACGTAAAGCGCCTCCTCGAGTTCGTTGGTCACGCGCAGTTCGTAGCGGCCCTCCCGCTCTTTGAGCTGGTCGCCACGAATGCGAACGTACTCGTCGGGATCAGGATGATTGCGCACTCCCGGCGCTTCCCAGTAGCCCATCTCACCGCCGCCCATGAAATCGGTCACGAACTCGAACCGTTCGCCGTTCCAGGTGTAGAGAAAAGGACACGACGACGGCTTGCGATCAAGCTCGGTGACCTGAAGCACGGAGAGAGAACCGATCGATTTCGCGCTTGCGATTTCGGTCTCCGCTTGAACAATGCCTGCAGGCCACAACACACGAACAGAGTCCGCGCCGGTGCGTTTGTTGAGCCCGAAGATGATGTCAGCGGGGGCCGGCGCCGGGCTGGCAGCATAAGTCTCGAGCTTTTGTTTAAGGCTTCCGGCGCGAGTTTCGATCTTAGCCCCAACCGCGCTTCGATTGCTGACCCGGCTGGTCAATTGCACCTTCAACGATCGGTTCCGGTTGCCTCCATCGTTTCGCGCGATCTTTAAATCGCCCGTCGCAACTCGAAAGATCAAGTCCGTATCGCCATCGCCGTCGATGTCCGCTGAGGCGAAGGCGCGCGGGAACTGTCCCTTCAGAAGATCGCTCGCGACGGCCTTGTCTGTTACGTTCTCCCACTTCGTTCCAAGGTTGCGAAACACGCGAAGCGTTTGGCCGGCATCAATCACAAGGTCCAGCAATCCATCGTTGTCATAATCCAGAAACTGCGCGCCGGCTGACCCTTCACTGCCTGAAGGCGCAGGCGTCGTGACGAAGTGACCTTTGCCATCGCTCATTGCGAACAAGCCCGGCCCATCTGCTCTGCCAAAAAAGAAATCGGTGAAGTCGTCCTTGTTCACGTCACCCGCGGCGGCGCAGGTGAATCGGCCTTTGGCGTTCAACCCGACCTCGGCGGCTACGTCGCGAAACGTTCCGTCGCGTTGATTGCTGAAGAGTGTCGGCGCGGAGCCGTAGTTCACTACGAGCAGATCGATGTCGCGATGGTTGTCGAAGTCTGTAGGCACCACCGCAACCGCGTGGCCGCCCGATCCGGAAACTTTTGCGGCTGCGGTAATGTCCGTGAACTTTCCGTTGCCGTCGTTTCTGAGCAGCATATTCGGAGCGCCTGGAAAATCATCCGGAAAGGCAGGTGGGTGACTCGGGTCGCCGGCCGGCATTTTTGAGAAATCAACAAAACCCGCGATGAAAATGTCCAGGTCGCCATCGTGATCGACGTCGACCAATGCGGCGGACAATGCCATATACGGGTAGTCAGGAACGCCTGAAGCAGAGGTCACATCCGAGAATTTTCCGTTGCCATCGTTGTGATAAAGCGCCAGGCGGCCGTAGCCCAGGAGGAAGATGTCCGGGCGGCCATCGTTGTCGTAGTCCCCGGCCACACCAGTGATCGGCACCAGCGCCGTTGATCGCTTTAAGCCCGACTGCTCCGTCACGTCGACAAACTTGCCGCCGTCGTTTCTGTAGAGTCGGATTGATTGAACCCCGACCTCGAGGAGGTCCAGATCCCCATCGCCGTCGAAATCAAACGGAACCACACCGCCGCTTAAACCGACGATCTGACGCTTTTGATCTTCGGTGAGTCCTTTCGCTTTGAGACTGGCCCAGTCAGGTTCCTGACTAATCGAGGCAGGCACGGTCCCCGGAGTTTTTGGGAGGATGCTCGAGGTTGCATCGGTGAAGACCACATCGGGCGTCGCCGTATCGACAAGCCCGGGCTCCGCTCCAGTCGAAGCAATCGCTTCGGCGTAACGGCCCTGCTCGAGATAGTTCTGCCCGATCGTTGTGGCATAACCCTTCGAGCGAAGCACCTGGAACTTCTGCATCATCGCCTGGCCCTCCGAGCGTTCACCGGAGCGAGTCAGCGCCATTGCCAGGTTGTAAGTTGCGGTGACGTTGTAAGGCTCAGTCCCAAGCGCAACACGAAACGAGGCGATCGCTTCTGGGTATTTGCGCTGCTGCATGTAGAGCTGGCCCAGGTTGATGTTCGCCCCGGGATCAGGAGGATCGATCTGGAGCACACGCTGGAATTCGGCAATGCCTTCGACAGTCCGGTTCTGCGATCTCGCGATCAGCCCGAGCACGTAATGAACCTGCGGCGAAGCAGGCAGAACGTCAGCGGCGCCCTTTAGTTCGCGAAGAGCGCCATCGGCGTCAGGCAAGTTGTAAAGCGCGATGCCAAGGTTCACCCTCGCGAGCGCGAGCGAAGGCTCCAGCTTCAACGCCCGGCGGAATTCGGCGGCGGCTTCCTTGTAGTTGAATTGCTCGAGCAGAGCGACGCCGATGTTGTTCGCGCGATAAGCGTCTTCTCGTGACGATTGAAGGGTCGTATTCTGGTCTGCCGACGGATGGGCATTGCCGGCGAGCAAACCGGCAGCGACAACAAGACCGCACAGAAAGAAAAGAAATCGAGGTCTCATATCATGTTAATCGCGTCCTACACCGAGTGCGTCGGCGACGCGATTGATGTAGTTGAACCAGGAAGCGATGAGCGTGATCTGCAGGATGGCTTTGTCATCGAACCCGACGGCGTGCAGGTTTTCGTGATCTCGCTTTGAGATCCTGGTAGCGTCCTTCGTCAACTGCACGACGTAGTCCAGCATCGTGCGATCCGCCTTGCTGATCGGCGCGGTCTTGTAATCTTCCTGAAGCGCGCTAACCAAATCACTATCCAGGGTGACTCGACGCAGAAACTCCGCGTGCGACTCGATTCAGTAGTGACACCGGTTGACGACCGAAACCATCGTCGTGATCATTTCGTGCTGGCGGCGCGTGAGCGGAAGCTCGGATGACATCAGCACGCCAAAGGTCGCGAATGCGTGATAGAGCGCGTCGGGGATCAAGCTATGCGACGCAACTATATCAGACGTCCCATCTCCGGTCGGATGAACCGGCTGTGCATACTCGATCGGGTACAACGATCGCTGCGCTTCGACTGCGAGACGCAGTGCTTCATCACCGTCCGATAAAGGATTGGTTTTTATCCACGTCATTGACAGGCTCCCATTAAAATCGCTAGAGCGTTCAGTTCGTTTATAGACGAATCAGTTTTAGTTTTTCAAACGAAGCGGCTCACGAAGGTTGAGCGCGGAAGCACAAACCGTGTATCGTTGAGCCGCTTCACACTACAGTAGAGGGGGGATTCCGTGCAAAGCGAGCCACCAACAAATGTGATTGGCCGGCGTTGGATTCGTTGGATACTTCTGCTCATCGTCACAGTGATTGCGTTTGCGGCGGTGTTAGTGCCGGCGTTGCTAATCCAGCCATTCAAATTGCAGACGCCTGGAAGGTTGAACATATCTTATTCGCTGCGACACTGGTCACCGATCATAACTCTCCTGGCGGTCTCGATCGCGTTGTTACTTGTAGTCTCGTTGTGGAAACAGACCCACCGCTGGTGGCGTAAAGGGCTTCTTGTTTCTTTCTTCGTCCCGCTCCTCGTGGCAACTTGGTTTGCGAGGCAGAACCATTTCGAGTGGATGTTCAACCCGCTTCCGAACTCCGCCTTTGCCAAAGTGAATGAGGCGGGCTTTGTCTCCGAGGGTGATATGGTATTGGCCGTCGAGCTGAACGGCGATGCAGCAGCCTACCCGATCCGTCAGATAGCTTATCACCATGTGCTGCAGGACATGATTGGAGGCATTCCGGTACTTGTCACCTACTGAACGCTATGCCACACCGGTCTGGTGTGGGAGACACCCGATGCAAGTCGCACCTCGAAGTTCCATCTTGCTGGGATAAACAACCAGAACTTCATCATGCAGGACGAAGAGACCGGCTCGTGGTGGCAACAGATCACCGGCGAAGCCATCTTCGGCTCGTCCAAAGGCCAGCGCCTTAAACCTGTCCCGCACGATGAACTCTCCTTCTCTCTTTGGAAACAGGAACATCCCAATGGAAGGGTATTGCTATCCGACGACAGCAAACCCTGGAAGCAGTTCTCGGAAGACTGGGAGGCGCACACAGCGAAACTTCCAGTCCTCGCGGCATTGAATCCGGATACCCGCCTGAGCCCTCGAACTCAAATCGTCGGGATCAAGATCGGTGCTGTCGCTAAGGCCTATCCGCTATCAACCATTCTGGAGCAAAACCCAATATTGGACTCTATAGCTGATACACCGGTGATCATAGTGGTAGCTGAAGATAAGAAATCTGTGCGAGCCTTCGAGAGAAGAATGGATGGGCGGGAATTGGAGTTTTTCGCCAGGCCGGATTCTCAAGCTCTTCGGCTTGTGGATGCGCAAACGGGCAGCGAGTGGGATTTCACCGGTAAAGCAATAAGCGGCCAACACGCCGGACGAAAGCTAAAGCAAATCGATTTGCTCCACGACTATTGGTTTGATTGGAGGGCCTATAATCCCGACACAGTGATCTATCGTTGAATTAGGTGGCCGCTGTTATCGATTCTTCTCCCCATTCTTCTCCGCAGCCAGCGTCAACACCCGTTGCTTCCACTGTGACACCGGAATGCTTTTGAGCTCTGGGACCTCCGCCGCCAGAATGATGAGCCTCCTGATTGGATTAATGATTGCGAACTCAACTTCCGCTTTGGGTTTTGAAGCCTGTTCGAGCATTGCCAGTCTTGCGGACCGCCACTCAGCGGGAGGAGGGACGTCCGCGGCGAGGTACGATAACGCTTCAAGTCCCGCGACTCCGATCTCTGAAAGGTCGCGAGGAAGTTGCTCAGCCTCGCGAAGTATCGGTGACTGATCGATCAGCACGTCCAATGCGGGGCGGACATCCCGCCACCGGGTGAGAATCTCTTTGATGTGTTCCCTGTTTTGGCGAAAGCGAGGGGCGTCCGAGAGCAGGCCATCGACAAGCGCATTGAACTCTCGCGCGGCGCGGCTGTCGGGAGTCGCCGCATCAATCAATCGCGTCAGCGGAGAGAGCATAGTAGCGGGATGTGCTCGAGCGCGGGCATACTCCTTGACCGGCTCAACCACCGACGCGAGCGTTTTCAGCGGACCGATTTCCTTTGTGCGTGTCAGACGCCTGAGCATCATATCGACGTTCTTTTCGTGTGTCAGACCCAGCTCTTCAAGCTGGAGGCTCACCGCCTCGAGCCTACGGTACATATCATCAACGTCAGTCACATCGCGGGGCGACCACAGCCGCTCAGCTATGGCAGCCGTGCGCGGCCAGATGCGCGAGTCTATAGTTTCAGGACTGACCCACTCGCCCCACATCGTGGCTTCGCCCCCAAGGATATGCGCCAATTCGTTGTCGCTGAGATTGCCGTCTGACGCAATTGGATCGATCTTGTAGTGTTGCGAAGCAGGGTACATAAGATCGATGTAGTAGCCCGACGACAGAATGCCGTCGTATCCCTTGCGCGCAGCTTCGGCAAGTGATGCAGGCCCTCGCCACGAATGTATGGCTGTGTCTTTGGGCAGATCAGGGTGCAGTATCTCATCCCACCCGATCATTTTCTTGCCGAGTTTCTGAAGGATCTTCGACAAGTGCTGGTTGAAGTAAGCCTGAAGAGCGTGGTTGTCCTTGATACCTTTCGCTTTCATGAAAGCCTGGATCTTTGTGTTGCTGCTCCATTGGTGGCCTTCGTTTTCATCTCCTCCGATGTGGATGTATTCGTCCGGGAAAAGCTGAGCGATCTCTGAAAAAAAGCCTTCGAGAAATTTGTAAAGTTCCTCACGCGTGGGGTCAAACGCCGGATCAAATATCCCGTTCTTGCGCTCGATCTTGTAAGGTCCCGGCGCGCTCCCCAGCTCGGGATGCCCGACCAGCCAGCTTGTTGCGTGGCCCGGCATATCGAACTCAGGCATCACTCGAATGCCGCGGTCGCGGGCATAAGCTATAATCTCGCGTGCCTGATCCTGAGTGTAGTAAAGACCATCCGAACCCATTTGATGAAGTCGAGGATAGCGTTTCGATTCGATTCGAAAACCCTGGTCTTCTGTCAGGTGCCAGTGCAGCACGTTGAGCTTGACCGCAGCCATCCCATCGAGATTGCGCTTGATCACCTCAACCGGCTCAAAATGGCGTCCTGCATCTATTAGCAGCCCCCGCCAGGGAAACCGCGGCTTATCTTGAATGCGGACAGACGGAATAAAGTATCCCTGACGGTCTCCCTCAAGCAGTTGTAAAAAAGTCTCAATCCCTCTGAGTGCGCCCACTACGGTAGCCGACTTCAGGACAGCTTGTTTGTCGGACACGTCAAGCGAGTAGGATTCGTCTTCTTTAACCGAAGGCACCGGACTGCCCGGTCCCTTGCACTGAATAAGGAGCGTGGCGGTTTGAGAATCCGTTGCTGGAACGCGCGAGAATTCGAATCCCGTCCGCCCTTCCAGCCGGCGAGCTGCGCGGTAGATGTAAGCTTCGAGTCTTGCGTCCGTATAACCGTCCTCTGCGACCGCGAAATTAGCGTCAAGTTTTAGTCGCCCGGCCAGAAACTGGATTGCCGCCGGCGCCGGCATAAGGCGATGCTTTTGTGACACAGGTTGAGCAGACTCGATTTGCTGCGCGCCGATCCTGACGGAGCACACCAGTAGCAAGGCTATAACAAAGCTCTTATTAGTCATGGTTCCTCGATTGTCTTGAAGTCGTTCAAACCGTTCTCGTAATCTTCGCTAGCGAACGAGGGCGATCCGGACTCAACCCTTTAGCTTTAGCCAACAGCGCCGTGAACAGTTGCGCCGGAATAATGTAAGGAATTGGCGAGAGCATTTCGCTGATTCGTTCGGGGATCTTGAAGGCGCGCGTCGCGGACCTCAGCACTGCGCTCTCGCTCGATATAACGATCGTCTCAGCCCCCAGTTTCGCCAACGTGGTCAGCAAGTCCTTCATCCCCTGGAAAGTCTTTCCGCGAGGAGCGAACAGAAAAACGGGAAATTTACGCTCAACCATCGCAATCGGCCCATGTAGAAAATCGGCGGAAGAGAATCGCTCGGCCACAACGTAGCAGGTTTCCATCATCTTGATGGCAAACTCGTAAGCGTTGGCATAGTTCAAGCCCCGCCCTACAACTGCACAATGGTCCATGAGGGCATATCGCTCGACAGTGTTTTCAATTTGCGGTTGTAACTCAAGCGAGGCGGCTGCCAGTTCGGGCAGGCGTTCGACTTCTCCAAATTGCTTGCTCCTGTTCAGAGCAGCGGCCAGGAGGTGAAAGATCATCAACTGACAGGTGTAGGTCTTCGTAGCCGGCACGCTGCGCTCGCGCCCGGCGTGGATCAGGAAAGTCTCATTTGCTATTCGCGCCATCGCTGAGCTGGGTTCGTTGGTGATCGCAAGAGTAGTTGCCCCGCCGCGTCGCGAGTTCTCCAGAACTATGTTGACATCAGCGCCCTCGCCCGATTGCGAGATCCCGATTACCAGCGCCTCTCGCAGGTCCATTTTGGTGCGGTAAAGCGTGTGGACCGAAGGAGCGGCGAGCGAAACTGGTATGCCCGTGCTGATCTCCAGAAGGTATCGCCCGAATAGCGCCGCGTTATCTGAGCTGCCGCGCGCTACCAGGACGATCAGCCGTGTGCGGCGCTTGTTTAGCAACTCGGCAAAACGCGCTATACGGGGACCTTCGCGCCTGATTGTGCGCTCGAGCGCCGCCGGCTGCTGTTGGATTTCTGCAAGCATTAACGACATAGTCTTCCGGAACCGCATTTTTGCATCGCCGGCCGTGCTTTGATTCTTGCTCTGAAGACGCAAGGTTACAAAACATTCGGGCCAATCGCAAACTCAGGCCGGATCGCACTAGTGAAGATAACCGGGTTCTTGTTGAAGGCGCGTTCCAGATTCAATCCTCTACCTATCCTGCGCCTATGCGCCGGGGAAACGCTCAACATTCGAGTGCGACTGACAAAATGTGTGCGGCGTTGCAATTCATGACGGCCGCAGTATAATCCGACTGCCGGCTCGGAGCGGCAAGCCGCTGAATCTCCATTGAAGTGACGCAAACAGCAATGAGCGAAAGACTACAGGGCCACACAGCACTGGTTACCGGAGCAAGTAGAGGAATTGGGAAGGGCATCGCCCTTGAACTCGCGCGTGCGGGCTGCCGGGTTGCCGTTAACTATCACACCGATGCGGCCCCTGCCGAACAAACGGTTTCCGAGATCGAAAAGCTTGGGGTGGAGGCGTTTGCCGTTCGGGCAGATGTAGCTTCGAGCGATCGCGTCAAAGAGATGTTCGACCTGGTGCTGAGTCGTTTTGGTCAACTTAACATCATGGTGAACAATGCCGGCGTGCAGACGTGGAAACCGTTACTAGAGCTGAGTGAGTTAGATTGGGATCGCGTCATAGATACCAACCTGAAGGGAACCTTCCTTTGCACTCAGTTCGCCGCGAGAAACATGAAGGAGCACGGCGGCGGCGTGATCGTGAATATCGGCTCCGGATGTAACAAGCTTCCTTTCCCTCATCTCGTTTCCTACACCGCAAGCAAAGGTGGTATTGAGATGTTCACCAAAGTCGCCGCGGTAGAATTAGGGAGGTATGGCATCCGGGTGAGCTGCGTCGCGCCAGGAGCCATCGAAATCGAACGAACCAGGTTGGAGGACCCCGAGTATGCGGCGACATGGGGCAAGATCACTCCTCTTGGACGTGTTGGTACTCCAGCGGATGTCGGTGGCGCGGTTGTCTTCCTTGCGAGTCAAGACGCATCCTTTATTAGTGGCCAGACTATTTGGGTGGATGGCGCCCTCTTCACTCAAGCTCCCTGGCCGTATGAACGGCGACAAGATGATTAGCCGGCCTCCAGACCCTACGTATGGAGTCAGAGAAAGCATGCGTGCGAAGAAACGGCTGATTCGGATCCTGGTCATACTCGCTTCTATTTCTGTTCCGGCCATCCTCAACTTGTTTGTTCACAGCCGCACATACGCGCAGACATCGCATGCTAGCGCTGGGAAAGACTGGTCCATGTATGGCGGTGGACCGGAGAGCACCCGCTATTCGAGCCTGAAGCAGATCAACCGGAAGAATGTCCGGAATCTGAAGGTTGCCTGGACCTTCGACTCAGGGGACGCTTACCCCGGCTCGGAAATGCAATGCAACCCCCTCGTCGTAAACGGAGTTTTATATGCGACGACGCCAAAAGTAAACGTGATCGCTCTCAACGCGGCGACGGGCAAGTTGCTCTGGCGATTCGATCCTCATCAGGGCCGCAAGGTTCTCGGGAAGATGCGCAATCGTGGAGTCACTTACTGGTCTGATGGAAAACAAGAGCGCATTTTCGTCGCCGTGCACCAATACCTTTACTCCCTGGACGCCAGGAGCGGAACACCGGTCGCCGCCTTCGGCACTTCGGGACGGGTTGATCTTCGGGAAAACTTGCGGCCCGGGGAGAAAGAGATAGTTTCAATAAGTACTCCCGGCATCATCTACAAAGACCTGCTCATCGTCGGAAGCTTAACCAGCGAGACCTTGCCTACGCCCCCGGGAGATATTCGTGCTTATGACGTCATGAGCGGCAAATTGCGCTGGATCTTTCACACGATTCCTCGTCCGGGCGAACTCGGTTACGAGACCTGGCCAAAGGAGGCGTGGAAGTATACCGGCAGTGCGAATAACTGGACGGGCATGGCACTGGATGCAAAACGCGGTCTTGTATTCGTTCCCACCGGCTCGGCTGCATACGACTTCTACGGCGCCAATCGAGCTGGTGACAATCTGTTCGCCAACTGCTTGATCGCCTTGAGAGCTGACACGGGCGAGCGGGTCTGGCATTTTCAAGCCGTTCGCCATGACATCTGGGATCGCGATTTTCCTTCTCCGCCGACGCTGGTCACAGTCAAGCGCAACGGGCGTCTGGTGGATGCTGTAGCCCAGACCACTAAGTCAGGGCACGTTTATCTGTTCGAACGCGAGACCGGCAAACCTCTCTTCTCGATTGAATACCGGAAGTACCCGGCATCTGAAATTGAGGGAGAAGTGACCGCTGAGACCCAGCCCTTACCGCTCAAGCCGAAGCCCTTTGCCCGCCAGGAGCTCACTGCCGAGATGATCACCGAGCGCACGCCCGAAGCGCACATTGCGGCGTTGGAGCGTTTCAAGAAATTGCGCAGCGCAGGCCAGTTCATCCCCGGGAGTCGCGAAGGTACGATCATCTTCCCCGGTTACGACGGCGGGGCCGAATGGGGTGGATCAGCCTTCGATCCTGCGACGGGACTGCTGTACGTGAACTCGAATGAGATGGCGTGGATTCTTACGATGGTGGAATCACCGCCGGCTTCCAGACGAGTGAGCGGCAGAGAGCTTTACACCAGAGAATGTGCGAGCTGTCATGGGGCCGACTTGAGCGGAGCCCCTCCCGAGTTCCCATCGCTTCGCGTCATAGATGATCGGTACACTGACTCGGAACTTATGACGCTTCTTTTTCAGGGTAGCGGAAGGATGCCATCATTCGCTCGACTCGGGCGCGACGGGGTGAAAGCAATCCTGGATTACATAACTAAGGGTGAGGAGAAGGACGTCATCGCCGAGGCAGCTTCCCTAATGAACATGAGATACCTGAGCGACGGGTACAAAAAATTCCTCGATCCTGATGGTTATCCCGCGGTACAGCCGCCGTGGGGAACGCTTAATGCGATTGATCTGAATACGGGAGAATATGCCTGGAAGATGGCTTTAGGTGAGTATCCGGAGCTGGCCGCAAAAGGAATCACCAACACCGGAAGCGAAAACTACGGCGGTCCCATACTTACGGCCGGAGGGCTGATATTCATTGGAGCGACCTGCTATGACAGGAAGTTTCGCGCGTTCGACAAAAAAACCGGAAAGCTCCTGTGGGAGGCAAGCTTGCCCGCGGCCGGCAACGCTACGCCCGCGACGTACGAAGTGAATGGAAGGCAGTTTGTGGTAATCGCGGCTGGCGGTGGAAAATCGAAGGATCCTTCGGGCGGTAGTTATATTGCGTTCGCTCTCCCACGGTGATCCAAGGCGGGGCTTGAACTCTGGAATTAATTTCACAGACGGACTGTATGAGATGTCTCATTAACTCTAGTGACGTGTTCGCCCTCCGTCAGGAGGGCCATGTTTATAGAAGCCGTGACGAGACGCGCCCGCCCTCCGCCAGGAGGGCCATGTTTGTATAACGCGTCCCTAGTCTTCAATGACTGACATGGCCCTCCTGACGGAGGGTGGCCCTGGTTCCGTCTTCCGCCTATAAACATGACCCTCCTGGCGGAGGGTGAATGTCCAAACTCGTGTCACCTCACTGAAAAGTGAGGTGTTAGTCAGATTTTCAATCGATGGGAGGCAACGGAATGACCGAGAGACCGTCTGATCAGCAAAGGTCTATTCCTGAAGCTATCTTCGGATCGGATGACCCAGAGATCTACTCAGTGGTGACAAAACAGCCCGGGCCTGCCGGACGTCTGCCCCTGACCGCCGCTCACCTCCTTGACCGTCCAAGCGGCGACCTTTTCGGCTGGAGCCAGAATGTCGGCATGGGGTGGGAGCCTGCAAAGCTTGGCCGCCCTGAGATGTTGATCCTCAGCACTCAAGGCGGCATTCGTCTTCCGGATGGGACACCGCTCGCCCTCGGTTACCATACGGGTCATTGGGAAGTTGGGCTCTTGATGCAGGCGGCCGCTGAGGAACTCAGACGTCTCGACTGTATCCCGTTTGCAGGCTATTGCACGGACCCTTGCGATGGCAGAACACAGGGCACGGTAGGGATGTTTGACAGCCTCCCCTTCCGGAATGATGCAGCGGTCGTACTCCGCCGGCTGATCCGTTCTTTGCCCACCCGGCAGGGAGTGATTGGTGTGGCGACTTGTGACAAGGGTTTACCGGCTATGATGATGGCGTTGGCCGGCACGCCAAATCTGCCGACCGTGCTCGTCCCAGGAGGCGTAACTCTCCCGGCCAGCGACGGTGAAGACGCAGGAAAAGCGCAGACGATCGGCGCCCGTTTCGCCACGAAGCAAATCACACTCGATCAGGCGGCAGAGATCGGTTGCCGGGCGTGCGCCTCCCCGGGCGGTGGTTGTCAGTTTCTGGGGACGGCTGCAACTTCGCAGGTCGTGGCCGAAGCGCTCGGCCTGGCTGTGCCGCATAGCGCGCTCGCCCCATCGGGGCAACCGATCTGGGTGGAGGCGGCCAGGAGGTCGGCAAGAGCGATCTTCCGGCTGAAAGAACTCGGTCTGACGACGCGCCACATTATCACTCAGGCTGCTGTAACTAATGCGATGGCCGTTCACTCTGCCTTCGGCGGCTCGACAAACCTCCTGTTGCACCTTCCGGCGGTAGCGCACGCGGCGGGGCTCGAACAGCCATCAATTGAAGATTGGATTCGGGTCAACCGCCGGGTGCCGCGGCTGGTCGACGCCTTACCTAACGGTCCCCATACTACTCTTCGAGTGTTTCTGGCCGGCGGCGTTCCGGAAGTAATGTTGCACCTGCGTCGGCTCGGGTTAATTGACGGAAGTGCGCTGACGGCTTTTGGCGAACCGTTGGATCAAGCCCTCGATTTGTGGGAGGCTTCGGACCGTCGCCGCGCACTGCGCGAGCGGCTAATTGCCGAAGACGGTGTTGACCCGGATGAGGTCATCATGAGTCCGGAGCAGGCGAGACGGAAAGGCCTTACGAGCACGGTCACATACGTGAAGGGGAACCTGGCCCCGGACGGAGCGATCGTCAAGAGCACTGCCATTGACCGTTCGATGATCGGAGCGGATGGAGTTTACCGCCTGACCGGGCGTGCCCGCGTGTTCACCAGCGAGAGGGCGACAATCGCCGCCATTAAGAGTCAGGGCGCGGATCAGATAAAACGGGGGGAGGTGATTGTGCTCATCTGCCGCGGTCCGATGGGGGCGGGAATGGAAGAGGTGTATCAGATCACCTCGGCACTGAAATACATGCCCTATTCCAACTCAGTTGCACTCATTACCGATGCACGGTTCTCCGGCGTGTCGAGCGGACCGTGCATCGGTAATGAGTGCAACTGGGTTGTAATAGGGCATGTATTTCAGTGCCGAGGTGATCTGATACACCAGATCGGAAGATCGG